>Ga0209374_1000002_pt1 | contig 368995 bp, 325 predicted proteins | sample SaaInlLV_DNA_10m_FD_184683 | JGI IMG/M metagenome (GOLD analysis project Ga0209374, IMG submission 184683) | Marine microbial communities from expanding oxygen minimum zones in the Saanich Inlet - SI075_LV_DNA_10m (SPAdes) (version 2) | ecosystem: Environmental > Aquatic > Marine >... | reverse complement strand
CTTTTAAGGGTCGTAGGAGACGACTACGTTGATAGGTCATAGGTGTAGAGGCAGTAATGTCTTAGCCGAGTGATACTAATTACCCGTAAGCCTATCGTAGGACTTTTTCTTTCAAATTGCTTTTAATTAAATTCTTTTATTTTATTTGTTTTCTCAATACGTCACAATATTATGTAGTGCAAAAACGCTACGACAATTAAGGTGGTTATAGCGATGGGGCTCACCTCTTTCCATTCCGAACAGAGAAGTTAAGCCCATCAGCGCAGATGGTACTGCCACACGGTGGGAGAGTATGTCACTGCCTTCTTCGAGACCTCAACAGCAATGTTGGGGTCTTTTTTTTATCACTTTATCTATTCTATTTATAATCTATATCGGTATAGTTACTGTCCGCCAGAGTGGGAGGGCATATGTCACTACCTTGTTCGAGACCTCAACAGCAATGTTGGTTTTTTGGGTATCATTTTACCCATTTTTTAGCAAAAAAAAACAGCCCTAGGGCGAGGGCTGTTAAATAATTATGAATAATTATTTGGGAAAATACTATAGGTTAAGCTGAGAGGTTTATAGGTTTAATTAATAAATTTTTTGACTGAAAAAAAGGGGCCTCACACTGCGAGGAGCAATAAAAAATTTGTTCTAAAGAATAGAAAATCAAATTTACAGTGTACCAAAAACTAAAACCAAGGAAAGACCCCTTTGAAAAAACACTTTTCAAAAGCTCGTGGAGCGTTTTTATGCGACCAAAAACCAAGTTGAGAAATTGGTTTTGATTGATTTCCCCTAAGGGATTACAAATTGAATTTTTAGAATCAGGTCGCATATCATTAACTATATCTGATACAAATGTGACAAATTATTTTGTAATTTTCATTAGCAAAGTAAATAGTGGCTAGGATAAATTAATAAGTGGTGTTATTAAAGTAATAATCGGTAAAATTAGCAGTATTGTTTTTCCTAAATCAAATAGGCCAACAAAATTGCCAGAAGTATTGCAATGAGTTTATTGAGGTTAAACCGATGGTTTTCAGTACTTTCAAATAAAATTGTAGTAGAAATATGGAGGATCATACCCATCACCCAAGCAGTGATCTCAAGTTGATGTTCAATCAGATATGGGGTGTAGGTCATCAGTAGGTTTCCAACGGGAGTCATCAATGAAAAGAGGATCAGTGCAGACCACTTGATTTTGACAGAAATATTTGTTTTTCCTAATATTAAATACAAAATCATTCCTATAGGGATTTTGTGGATAACGATGCCATATGTCAATTCCATTTGATTAGACAATGGCATTCCTTCCACAAACGCATGTATGCTCAAACTCAACCACAAGGTCAATGGGAAAATATTTGATCCATTGGGTTGATAATGTCCATGCTCGGCTCCTTTGGAGAAATATTCCAAAACAATTTGAAATAAAATTCCTCCCATGACATAAATAGAAAGTTGTTTACTTCCCTTAGAAAATATCTCTGGAAACAATTCAAACACGGTAATTCCCAATAGGAAGGCTCCACTAAAGGATAGAATTAACTTTAATCCTAGAGTTTTTTTAAGGGGAAAAAATTGAGTAAACATTATACCTAACATAGCTCCTACAAAGGGGAGACTCAAGAGCCAGTAATCATTAAGCGACATACCGTAATTTAAATCTTTTAATCGTGTTAAAAATAGTACTTTTAGTCCGAATTAATTAGGATGGAGAATAATTTTAAAATGATGGCCAAGACCTTCTATGGGATGGAAAAGATCTTGGTTGCTGAATTAAAGCAACTTGGAGCAATGGATGTTTACGAAGGGAATCGATTGGTTCATTTTACAGGAGACAAAGGTTTTATGTACAAAGCGAATCTTTGTTTGCGTACGGCATTAAAAATCTTGAAACCCATTTTTCAGTTTCGTGCGGAAAATGAAAGTGTGCTTTATGAAAAACTCTATCAGTTTGACTGGAGTTCTTTGCTCTCACCCGATCAAACTTTTGCCATTGATAGCGTGGTTCATGGAAAGGTATTTAATCATTCACTCTATGTAACCCAGCGTTGTAAAGATGCTATAGTAGATCGTTTTAGAAAAGATCATGGCAAACGACCAACGGTCGATACCCGCCATCCTGACATAAGATTACACCTTCATATATTTGACCAAAAATGCAGTTTGTCGCTCGACACCTCAGGTCGCTCCTTGCATCACAGGGGCTACAGGTCTCTGACCAATATTGCTCCAATCAATGAGGTGCTGGCAGCGGGAATAATCATGCTATCCGATTGGGATCAAAGAACAGATTTTATGGATCCCATGTGTGGCAGTGGAACTTTCCTGATTGAAGCCGCTATGATGGCTTGTAAAATTCCTGCAAACATCAATCGCAATATTTTTGCTTTTGAAAAATGGAAGGATTGGGACGAAAGCCTTTTTGATAAAATCAAATCTTCAAAACTTAATAATGTTGTTTCTCCTGTTGGAAAAATCTATGGTTTTGACAAAGCCCCCTCCGCTATTGAAAAGTCAACGACCAATATCAAAAATGCAGCCCTTGAGGATTTTATTCAAGTCAATAGGGCCGATTTTTTTAATTCTCAAAAAATGGGTGATACTCCACTTCACCTATTGACCAATCCTCCCTACGGCGAGCGTTTGGATGGGGACATCAATACTTTGTGTAAAAATTTCGGAGATACTTTAAAGGGTTCCTATCCCAATACCCAAGCATGGATCATCAGTTCAAATTTTGAAGCTTTAAAGTTTTTTGGACTTCGACCAAGTAGAAAAATCAAACTTTTCAATGGAAAGTTGGAAACCCGTTTGTGTAACTTCCCCATTTACGAAGGAACCAAAAAAATACACAAACTTAAAAATCAGGAGACTTCCGAGGACTAAAGTTTTACGGGAATAGAGTAGGTTAGAGTATAGTTAAAGCCAGCTCCCCACACATTTTCATCGGTCTTTTTGTTAAAGCCAGGAATGTAAAGGTTGTCAAAATTGTCAGGACGGGTGTCATTCATCAATCTATTGAGTCTTATGCTGAATCCCATGTAAAGGTTATTGATCATTTTGACTTTAATTCCTGCTATAAACTCTACCCATCGGGCCGACAACGCATCTTGTTCTCTAATTTCAGGGCCGTTTTTTATGATTTCTGTTGTCCAATAATGATTGATTTGATAGGGCTCATATTCGTTTACTTTTTGCTTAAAAAAACTATTTCCAATGCGCATACCCAAATAAATGGCATTGTTCATACCCTTCCAATTTTCATATAAATTGTAATCAAATCCCAATTTGAGATAGCTTCCAGTAGTCGTGAAATTGATTTGCTCAGACTGTTGTGTCTTTTTCTCATTACCCAATTCAATGGCACCATAAAACTCAGAAAAAAGTCTAATATCTCCCACCAATTCCAATCCAAAAAAGTCTTTGTCAAGTTGAGCCATTACGGGCTTTGACAGATCCAGACCAAAGCGAATGGTATAGGGTTTTTTTTCCCTTTTCTTGAGGGTATCAACCACGACCTCTTCAATCTCCTCCACAAGTTCTTGTGCAGTAGTCCAATAGACAGGCGCCAATAGACTAATGATAAATAGCCAAATGTGATTTTTTTTCATCGGATAGGGTATCACTTATTTTTTCTATATTTTTTATCCAACCTTCACTTTGGGTGAGTTCATAATAGAAAGGATTTTCGAATATGAAGGTGGATTTGTATCCACAGGCTCTGTTGATATAGGTGTCAAATTGACGATGGTTGATTTGTAGTGAGTCACTTAGTGTTGGAGAGGAGGTACTCAAGGTAAATTCATACTGTGTAAATTCATAATTATTTCTTAAAGGAATTGCGATTGAATCTCCAGAGAAGGTGGTTAGGCTGTCGGCAAGGCCCAAACCTCTGATCAAAAGTTTGGTAACTCCTTTTTTGTTCTGAGGATTTTCATAATCCTTGAATAAAACAATCATTCTTGGAGTGGCTGGAGTCCCTTCCAGACAGATGTCGTCCTTTTCACAAGAAAACAATGTCAGTAATATTAGGAAAAATAAACTTCGGGGAGTCATTGGCTTAAATCTTTTCCAAAAGTACGACATTTTCGACATGTTGGGTTTGGGGAAACATATCTATGGCCCTAGATCTGATCAGTTTGTATTGGTCTTTCATCAAAAACAAATCTCTGGCTTGGGTGGCATGGTTACAACTCACATACACGATTCGCTTGGGTGCTAATAAAAGTAACTGTTTTACCACAGCTGGATGCATTCCATTTCGGGGAGGATCGGTAATGACCACGTCGGCTTTTCCATGGCGATTGATAAAATCTTGATTGAAAACATCACGCATATCTCCCACTTCAAAAAAAGCATTTTTAATCCCATTTGCTTCTGCATTGGTTTGAGCCGCTTCGATGGCTTCCGGAACAGACTCCACCCCCACGACCTTTTTGCAATCTTTAGCAATAAACTGAGCAATTGTTCCTGTACCGGTGTACAAGTCGTAAACCAGTTCGTCACCTTTGAGTCCTGCAAAGTCTCTGGCGATTTTATACAATTCATAGGCCTGTTCGCTGTTGGTTTGAAAAAAGGATTTGGCATTGATCTTGAATTGCAAGCCCTCCATTTCCTCTACTATATGGTTTTCTCCATCATAGCAAATGATCTCTTGGTCATAGAGCGAGTCATTGGCTTTACTGTTGATACAATAGAGCAATGAAGCGATATCAAAATGTTTTTTTAGGTGATCCAATAGGTTCTCTCGTTGGGCTTTGTTTTCTCTAAAAAACTGAATTAAAACCATAAAAGACCCCCCTTTGGTGTTTCGAATCATCAAGCTTCGCAAAAAGCCTTCTTGATCTCTGGGGTTGAAAAAATCAAGTTGGTGTTCTAGCGCAAAAGCTTTAACCGCATTTCTGATTTCATTGGCTGGCTCGGCTTGTAAATGGCATTGGCGAATGTCGACCACCTTGTCCCACATTCCAGCTTTGTGGAACCCTAAGCCTTTTCTTTCAATGGTCAACGATTTGTCTGCGATTTCATCGGCTGTCAGCCAGCGTTGGTTTGAAAAGGCGTATTCCATCTTATTTCTGTAAAAATAGGGTTGGGGGGCAGCCTGAATATTATCAATTTCTGGTAGGCCCATCCCTGACAAGTTTTTGATATTGTGCAGTACTTCTTTTTGCTTGAATTGCAGTTGAGCCTCATAATTCATGTTTTGCCACTTACAACCTCCACAAACACCAAAATGCTCACATTGTGGTTCTATACGATTTGGAGAGGGTTCCAAGATTTTAATCAGATTGGCTTCAAAATATCCTCTTCTTTTTTTATAAGTCTCAACACTGATTTTGTCGCCTGGAACTACTCCAGAAACGAAGATCACTTTGCCTTCCTCAGATTTGACTACTCCCTTTCCTCGGGCGGTAATATCAACTACTTCTAAGTTATCGTATCGCTCTGAAATGAATTTTTTTGCCATCTTGCAAAAATAGAATTGTTTTTTTACCCATATCACAGAATTTTGGGAAACCATTACTAAGAATTTGATTTCCGTTGATCAATGAGTTGGGAAACAGCTAATGTGCAATTATATTCTTATTTTTGTATTGAATTTTTCAAAGACATTAACAATCATTGAAAACAAACGATGAATACCACACAAAAATCACTGCAGGATTATTATTTAGATTTAGAGGCTAGACACGGTGCACACGATTATCACCCTCTGCCAGTTGTATTGGCTAAGGGAAAAGGCGTTTTTTTATGGGACGTGGAGGGTAAAAAGTACTACGACTTTTTATCGGCCTATTCAGCGGTAAATCAAGGACATTGCCACCCCGAAATTGTGGAGGCCATGAAAGCACAAGCCGAAACCTTGACGCTGACTTCTAGAGCTTTTCACAACAATAAACTAGGAGAGTACATGAAGTACATCACTGAGTATTTTGGTTTTGAAAAAGTACTTTGTATGAATACTGGTGCCGAAGGGGTGGAGACCGCTATTAAAATTACCCGTAAATGGGGTTATCAAAAAAAAGGAGTTCCCGAAAATCAAGCTCAAATCATTGTCTGTGACAACAATTTCCACGGACGTACTTCGACCATCATCTCTTTTTCTACCGATCCCAATTCCAAAGGAGACTTTGGTCCCTATGCCACTGGATTCATCCATGTACCCTATGATGATCTCGAGGCTTTGGAATCTGTATTGGAAACCAATCCCAATGTGGTGGGCTTTTTGGTTGAACCCATACAGGGAGAGGCCGGGGTATATACCCCTGCGGAAGATTTTATCAAAGGAGCTAAAGCCCTTTGTAACGATTACAACGTCTTACTCATTACGGACGAAATTCAGACAGGAATCGGGCGAACAGGTTCCTTATTGGCGGTATGTGGCAACTGTAGTTGTGAGCATGCTTGCGAACAACAGGCCGACACCTACGTCCGTCCAGATATGTTGATCTTGGGAAAAGCCATCAGTGGCGGAACTTACCCCGTCTCTGCAGTCCTTTGTGATGCCGAAGTGATGGATGTCATTCAGCCGGGTCAACACGGCAGTACTTTTGGAGGTAATCCTTTGGCCGTTACCATTGCCAAAAAAGCTTTGGAGGTAGTGCTCAATGAAAAACTAGCCCAAAATGCCAGACGTTTGGGAACCATTTTTAGGAAAGAAATAAATCGCTACATAGCCCAAAGTGAGATCGTTACTTTGGTCAGAGGAAAAGGTTTACTCAATGCCATCGTTATCAATGATTCTCCAGATAGTGATACCGCTTGGAACATTTGCTTAAAATTGAGAGACAACGGCCTTTTGGCCAAACCCACTCATGGAAATATCATTCGATTTGCTCCACCATTGGTAATGAATGAACAACAACTCCATGTTTGTATTGAAATCATTGTAGAAACCCTCAAAACGTTTGAACCAAATCATTAGGGTTCATTGCTTGCAGACCTTAGAGAATTGATGAAAGTATATTTCGACAATGCGGCTACGACTCCCCTCCGAAATGAGGTTATTGAATTGATGACCCAAAGCATGTCGTCGATTTTTGGAAATCCCTCCTCTACTCATGCTTTTGGTAGGTCAGCAAAATCCTTGATAGAAACCGCTCGAAAAAGTGTTGCAAAACATCTGAACTGCGAACCCCAAGAGATTATTTTCACTTCTGGGGGAACGGAGTCGGACAATATGGTATTGCGATGTGCTGTGAAAAACTTGAATATCCGCACCATAATCTCCTCCTCTGTAGAGCATCACGCCGTCTTGCATGCTTTGGATGATTTGAAAAAAGAGGGTGTAAACATTCGTTATGTTGATTTGGACGAAAACGCTTCCCTTAATTTCGACCATTTGGAAAGCCTACTCATAGAAGACAACACCCCCAAATTGGTCAGTTTGATGCACATCAATAATGAAATTGGGAATATACTCGATCTGGATAGGGTAGGGGCGCTATGCAAAGCTAATGGAGCCTATTTTCATACCGACGCTGTTCAGGGGGTTGGACATTTTGCTTTTGATCTTCAATCTCAACCCATAGATTTTCTGGCGGCTGCAGCTCACAAATTTCATGGTCCAAAGGGAGTTGGATTCGCATACATCAGAAAAAATACTCCTCTAGATCCTTTTATTGTTGGGGGACCGCAAGAAAGAGGACTTAGAGCGGGAACCGAATCGGTTCACAACATCATTGGTTTGCAAAAAGCCTTAGAAATCGCCTATGAAAATTTGGAGGCGGAAAGAACTTATATCTCAGGTTTGAAAAAATATTTTATCGACCAACTGAAAACACTTTTTCCCGAGGTGCATTTTAATGGTCTGTCAGGGAATCTAGAGCAAAGCACCTATACTTTGGTCAATGTTGCGCTGCCTTTGGAAGATTCCAAATCCAAATTGCTAAATTTCCATATGGATCTCAAGGGAATTGCCTGTTCACAGGGAAGTGCTTGTCAAGCAGGAGCAGATTCTGGATCACACGTTTTGGGAAGTCTCAAACGACCCAATGCCATTAAAAAGTATCCGTCGTTGAGGTTTTCCTTTTCTTCGTTTAACACCACAGAGGAAATAGACTATGTCATTCAATCGCTATCTTCATTGAAAGAATAAACCCTATTCAATTCAGATTATATTTCCTAAAAAAAGTGGTCTTATAAACTGATTTGTTGCCCACATTGTCCTCTACTTCTAATTCGAGTTCATGTTTTGCCAGCTCAAAAGTTTTATCCGAAAAATCATAAGTCAGTAAATTCCGTTTGGGCTCGTATTCAAATAATACCCATTCCCCATTGATGGTTCCTCTGTAGGATTTGATCCCAGAAAAGTCGTCTGAGATTTTAATTTTCATAAACTTGAACTTACTGAGCCATTGACTGGATTTAAAATTGGACGGAATTATTTGGGGGGGGATAGAGTCCCTTGCTAGGGTATAGTCCCCCATATCTTTTAATTTTGCGATCCAATGACTCTCATTGATTACAGTGGGTAAGAAAGATAATTTTTTCCCAATTTTCTTGGCGATAAAACTTTGTCGGATTTTTAAGGTATCCTCCTCATTGACCTTAAAGCGGATTTCATAAGGATTGTGAAAGGGAAATAAATTGGGACCAATACTCAAGGTGTTTCGTTCTTCATCAATTTGAATGATGGCGTTTTTAAAAAAAGTTTTTTTAGGAAAATAAATCTCTTTATCATTTAATACCAAAAGGTAATCCAATCGAGGTTCAATAAGCTTACCCTCTAATTTTTTGTTTGGGATTTGCTTTTTTTTACCTTCAATATACATGACAATGTAGGAGGTGTTTCCCGAAAAGTCTTCTACAATAACCTTGGCTTGATAAGACTTTCCCAGTTCAATATTAAAAAGTCCCTCGGTGTTCATGGACTTCATAAACGTCAAGGGTTTGTGATCTTGAAAAAACAGTTTTTGGATTTTATTCTTGTTTTTTTTGTAAGCGGGGTAATCTACATTGATAAATAATTTATCAGAATCGGAATAATTCAGTTGATCGAACTGGAATTGTGCTATGGTTTTTCCATTGATCTCCAATTTTGCTTTGTAAATCCCGTTTTTACTGTAACTCAAATCCTGTCGGTCAAACATTTGAAGTCCTAACCCCATTTTTCCTGAGGAATTGATTACAGGGGTATTATAAGTGCTGTCATTGACCTTTTGAAGAGCAATCGGTTCAGAATGGGTCAGAACAGTATTGTTTTTGGGATAGAATAAAAATAATTTTTGAATTTGAGGTCTTTGACTGTCACTGATTGGTAGATCAAACAGCAGTGGGTTTAAAGGTTTTTGACTTTTGGTGTCTCTAATTTCAAAATGCAAATGAGGCCCTGAGGAACTTCCCGTGTTTCCGGAGTACCCAATTACCTCTCCTGCTTCAATCGTAAACTCTCCTTTTTTTGGAAATTGCTGGAGGGTATAGGACTCCTTTTCGTATTGTATGGATTTGATGTAGGCTTCTATTATTGGAGCGAACTTTTTCAGATGAGCGTACACCGATGAGGTTCCGTCGGGATGATTAATATACACTGTTTTTCCATATCCTCCCAATGAAATACGAACTCTGCTAATGTATCCAGGAGCCACACTTCTAACTTCCCAACCTTCTTTTCCTTGGGTTTTAATGTCGATTCCCAGATGAAAATGTGTACTTCTTGGCTCTCCAAAAGTTCCCGATAAGGAAAATGGTATATCAAGAGGAGGAACCCATTCGATCTTTTTTTGACTCCATAACTGAGATGCCAAAAGCATCACAGTTACAAAATTCACCAGTTTTATTTTCATTTTTGATACATGAACTCAAACAAAAATACATTTTTAAGGATATTGATTCAAGTCTAACCAAATGGTTTTTTTTCAAATCCTTTATTATTATTAATTTTGTGTAAATTTGGATGTATGCCTCAAAATCTAAATGAAGAACTTCGTTTTTCCTACAATTCTTCTTACACTAAAACCCAATTGATATTTTTATTCATTTGGTCATCTATGGGTTTCATCATGATTCTTCTTTCTCCCCGTTTTTTTATTAGTTATATCGTACCCGTTTTGGGCTTTTCACTTTTCATTTACTTAATGAAAGCATTCAAAGGATTCTATTTGACCATAAGAGGTCATCAACTCAGCTATGGTATTCTTTACAAAACAGTCATAGACCTTAGAACGGCAAGAAGAATTAAGAATTTTGGAGAGGATTATATCATCAAGACGGATCACAAAAACTACACCTTGCGTTCCAACTTTTTGAGGGAAGACGAAAGACCCTTACTCCATGAATTTTTTAATCGATACACTAAAGCCGAAGAAATTATCTTTCCTTGAGAATTGAAAATCATCAGCTTGTTAAAGTTTTTAAAATAAATTTCATAAAGTGATATTATCGGAACTTATCCCTACTTTTGTATCGGTAGAGTGTTGACCATCCAAAATTTAAGTTCTGATGAATAATTTTGATGTTTTAGAAGAAAGAATTGTTCAGTTACTCAATAAGCTAAAGGAAAATCATCTGTTAATCAATAAATTACAAACAGAAAACCAACAGTTTAGTCAAGAGTCTACTTCTTTAAAGACACAAATCTCGGAGCTAAAAAGGGAGAATGAATCTCTCAAGATGGCCAATTCTTTACTTGGCAGTAAAGAAAGTAAAGCGATTACCAAGCGTAAAATAAATAGTTTAATTAGGGAAGTAGATTTTTGCATCCACCAGCTCTCAGAGGTTAGATAGATCATGAGTGAAAAAATAAAAATAAAATTAACCGTTGCCGATAGGGTGTATCCTTTGACCATCTCACCTAATCAGGAAGCTTCGTTAAGGATTTCAGCAAAAAAAATTGACGAAATGACCAAGCAGTTAGAGCAAAACTATGCCGTTCGTGACAAACAAGATGTTTTGGCCATGTGTGCCTTGCAGTACGCTGCTCAATTGGAAAATCAGCTTGAAAAAAATACTACGAAAGATGACTCGTCAACCAAAACCAACGAATTGATTGAGTTGATTGACTTGCATCTTTCTAATTACTAAGTTCTTTAAATAAAATACATACTGCCTGTATTGGTGATTTTTTGATAAACTCAACGAGCTTTAATTTAGAAGAGGTGAGTTATGATTGTAAAAGCAAGCTGCCTTGAGCAGATCCTTGATCAGTTGTGTAGCCTCAAACCTGTTTATTTAGGAGTTTATACAAAAACTCTTTGCTGATACAGGCTTTTTTAATGATTTAAAACCAACCAAATGGAAGTAAATACTAATATGATAATTTTCATTGCTATTGCGATTCTGATCGGGGTCGGCTTGGGAATTTTTATCCAGCGCAGAAAAAACACCAAACAACTCGATGATGCCAATGCTGAGGCAAAGGAAATTCTCAATCAATCGAGAAGAGAAGCAGATCGTATCAAGAGTGAAAAAATGTTGCAGGCTAAAGAACGCTTTATTGAATTAAAATCAGAACACGAAAAGGTGATCTTTGAGCGAGAGAAGAAAATCTCTGATGTAGAAAGTCGATTGAGGGACAAGGAAAACAAACTCAATAATGACCTCAATCGCAACAAAAACCTATCTCATTCACTGGAACAAAAAAATGAATCCCTACAAAAACGTTTGGAAAAATTGGACACCAAACAGAAAGAGCTTGAGGCTTCTCATAAAATTCAAGTAGAAAAACTGGAGACCATTTCTGGTTTATCGGCTGATGAGGCCAAAAAAGAATTGATCAGTTCTCTCGAGAAGAAAGCAGAGTCGGAAGCAATGGCCTTTGCCCAACAAAGCCTAGAAGAAGCAAAATTGACGGTTGAACAAGAAGCCAAAAAAATCATCATCAACACCATTCAACGCATCGGTACGGAGGAGTCAATTGAAAACTGTGTATCTGTATTCAATTTGGATTCGGATGACGTCAAAGGAAGAATCATAGGTAGAGAGGGAAGAAATATCCGTGCGATTGAGGCTGCTACAGGTGTTGAAATTATAGTTGACGATACACCTGAGGCCATTATCCTCTCATGCTTTGATCCTGTTCGACGTGAAATAGCTCGTTTGTCTATGCATCGATTGGTAACCGATGGTAGGATCCATCCTGCCAGAATCGAAGAGGTGGTGAACAAAACCGCCAAACAAATTCAAAACGAAATTGTGGAAGTTGGAAAAAGAACCGTTATCGACTTGGGCGTCCACGGTCTTAATCCCGAACTAATCAAAATCATCGGACGAATGAAGTATCGTTCTTCCTACGGTCAAAACCTATTACAACACTCCAGAGAAGTGGCCAAATTATGCGGTGTGATGGCTTCAGAGCTAGGCTTGAATCCTAAGTTGGCCAAACGCGCAGGACTTTTGCACGATATTGGAAAAGTACCAGAAGAGGAAACAGAAACCCCACATGCCATTTTGGGGATGGAATGGGCAGAAAAATACGGCGAGAAAAAAGAAGTCTGCAATGCCATTGGTGCCCACCACGACGAAATCGAGATGACTTCCTTGTTGTCACCTATTGTCCAAGTTTGTGATGCTATTTCGGGGGCCAGACCTGGAGCAAGAAGGCAAGTGCTGGATAGTTATGTCCAACGCCTAAAAGACTTGGAAAATATTGCCTATGACTTTAATGGAGTTAATAAGGCCTACGCCATTCAAGCAGGTCGTGAACTGAGGGTGATCGTTGAAAGTGAAAAGGTTTCTGATGACCAGTCGGCAGAATTATCTTTCCAGATTTCGCAAAAAATACAAACCGACATGACTTATCCTGGACAGGTTAAAGTCACTGTAATTCGTGAAACAAGAGCGGTTAACGTCGCTAAATAATTATTGTAATAGGATGGCCAATCCTCCCAAACCTGTGAGGACAAGGATCAGTTGCCTGTATTTGTCATTGTTGATTTTCTTAACCAGAAAAACACCCAATCCAAAACCTGCAATTACGGTTGGTATTAAACCCATGCTGATTTGAAATGAGGCCCAATTGATGGTGCCCCAAGACCATATGTGGAAAGGGACTTTGAAAAGGTTAATGATGAAAAATAACCATGCTGCGGTTCCTATAAACTCATTTTTGGGTAATTTGATGGCTAAAAAATAGATGTTGGAAAAAGCTCCTGCCAAATTTCCTACCATGGTAGTAAAACCAGCCATCATTCCCATTAATGCCGCAAAACTCCAGTGAGTGGGAACCTTTCTGTCTTTTTTTCGTTCCCAATAATACATCATGATCACACTGATCAGAATGATGAAAGCCATGCCTGACTTAAAAAGATCCTCGGGCAAATCCTTACCCAAGACAACGCCCGTCAATACTCCCAAAATCATCCACGGTAAAAGTTTGATGAGATAAATCCACTTGACATGACGTTTGTAATAAATCACTGCCATAATATCGCCACAGATGAGCATGGGCATCAATATTCCCGTTGACTCTTTGGCTCCATAAACCAATGCCAGACCCGTAACAATTAATACTGCCAATCCTTTTATCCCAGACTTTGCGACGCCTAATAACATAGCACAGCCCATAGCGATCAAAAAAGCAAAACTCAAATAAGGTATAGTGGATTGAAGAATCAACAGTGAGTGAGTTTATAAACGGCTCAAAGCTATTGAATATATATTAAAGTTTATTTGATTTTAAATAAACGTTAAACAATACTCCCTGGAGGCAATAGTATTAAGATGATGACAAAAGGAAATCTATAACCTATATCATCTTCACTGCGGGTGTCCTTTATTTTTACCCCAAAAAAATCAACTGAACTTTGCTGGAAATAATATCTCTGTCTTCAACTTCAATTCATCGGTATCTTTGGGACTGTTTAAGTAAATTTCCATGGGAGGAAATTTTTTGGAAGGTTTAAACTTCTTGGCCCTCATGTGCATGATCAATGCTGCCCAACCATTAGCAATATGCCTGTAAGGTCCCAAATGAACCAAACTGTAGGTTTTCATTGCAGGGCGTTTTCCCGAGACCATATGGGAGGAAAGATCGTCTGGTACGCTGATCATGGGAACTGCCGCCACATAAACCGCTTTATCCCTGACCATGTCAAATTTGTGGTAGATGGAGAAAGGTAAACCACTGATCAGTTTATCCCATTTCTGATGGCATTCTGTAAGTAAATTTGTAAAATCTTCTTCCATACATTTACCCATTTCTGAGGTAGTGCATTTCCTTTTGACTCCAATGAAATCACAAGCTTCAAGCTCTTGAATTCCCAAAAAATCTATTTTTGAATTGGTTTTTCCAGTTTCTATCCAATCTTTGAGAAGACCTAATCCCCGGCGGTAATCTTCACCGATGAAGACTTCCATCGATTTTTTCATCCAAAAAAGAAAAAAAGGAAGTCCTCCCTTCATCGTCCAAGTAAGTTCTGTGCCCTCTGATTTTTCAATCAAATGAAAATAAATCATGGATTTTGACTTCCAAGGTTTTATAAATTCCAATTCAGCGGAGAGATAATCGTGCTTGTCAGATTTTTCTGAAATCCTCATCTTACCTTCCCCTACAATCTCTCCTTGCCAATGGTACAGAGTTCCATTTTTGGAAGTATTGATATTGCACTCTGGCTCTGCCAATAACCAGGGAGACCATGTTTGCCATTGACCAAAATCACTGATAATGGCGTAGATTTTTTTTGGTTTTTCTTTTATGATTATTGACTGGGAAACATTGATTTTGGGCATGTTGAAAAGATTTAGTTTTTGAGATTTGGATTAAAAGTTTTCGTTAAGTTAAGCATTTACGTTGATTTACTTAATGCTTGATCTACTCTAATCATTCGTCAAACAATCATGTATATATACCTGTTGATTTTCAAAACCAAGAGCCAAGCCCTGAACTTCCAATAAAGTCAAATGACCAAACGATGCCTATTCAAAAAAATACTAACATTTTTGATTTCGCTAATTTTCAGTACATTTAGAAAACTACTTTTAACGTATATGGAAAATTTAAAAACCAGACTTTTATCTCTTGATATTTTAAGAGGATTGACCATTATTTTAATGATTATTGTCAATGATCCAGGTTCGTGGGATCATGTATATGCCCCACTTTTACATGCAGATTGGAACGGTCTGACACCCACGGATTACGTATTCCCCACTTTTATTTTTATTGTTGGCGTTTCCATTGTTCTTTCTCTTACCAAACAAAGTGAAAGAGGATTGAGTCGTAATCAGTTGGTCAAGAAGATCCTTTGGCGAAGCTTAAAAATTTATTTAGTAGGAATCTTTTTGTGGTTGTGGCCTTCTTTTAATTTTGGTTCAATTCGATGGGTAGGAGTACTGCCACGTATAGCCTTTGTTTTTATGACCTGTGGTTTACTTTTTTTATACACCAAAAGAAAGACGCAAATCATTATTGCAACTGTCATTTTGGTGCTCTACTGGTTGGTGGTGAAATATCTTCCAGTACCTGGTATAGGAATGCCCGATTTGAGTGAACCCGGAAAAAACTGGGCGAATTATATCGATCAACTTTACTTACCGGGTTATCTGTGGAAGCAAACTTGGGATCCCGAGGGTATTCTCAGTTCTTTTCCTGCAGTGGCCAGTGGTTTACTGGGGATGATGGCTGGTTTTATATTGGTGTCCAAAGCTGATCTTAAAGATAAACTTATCAAACTTTTTCTTATGGCAGGAACTCTACTTGTTTTAGGAGATGTTTTCCAATATCTTATGCCGATTAACAAGAGTCTTTGGAGCAGTTCTTTTGTACTTATGACAGGAGGAATCAGTTGTTTACTTTTGGCTCTATTTGTCTATTGGATTGACATCAAAGGATATGTAGCTCGATTTAAAATGGCTCAAGTTTTTGGGATGAATGCCATTTTTGCCTATACTTTAGCGGGTATTTTTTACACTTTTTTTTACAGCAAAAAACTCTGGGGTATTTCACTAAGTGCCACTTTTGTAGAACAGGCCAACAGTATAGGTGTCGATCCTAAATTCGCTTCTCTGATTTATGCTTTGCTTTACGTGCTAATCGTATGGATTCCAACTCATCAGTTGTACAAAAGAAAAATATTTATCAAACTTTAAACTATATTTTTTCACCCCATTTTTCAGACTTTTACAGCTCACTTTTATTTGTATATTTAGAAAACTAAACTAAGACGATGAATAGAGTAAATAACTACTGGAAAACCAATTTAAAGTATTTGGTAATCCTTTTAATCATATGGTTTACCGTTTCTTTTGGATTCGGAATTCTATTGGCAGATTCGCTCAATAAAATTCAAATGGGAGGATTCAAACTCGGCTTTTGGTTTGCCCAACAAGGCGCAATCTATGTTTTTGTTATTTTGATATTTGTATATATCTATTTGATGAATCGTTTGGATCAAAAATTTAAAAACCAAAAATAATGGAATTACAATATTGGATTTGGATTGCTGTTGGACTCAGTTTTACATTATATATCACCATTGCGATTATCACCAGAGCTTCCTCTACAGGCGAATTTTACATTGCAGGGAAAGGAGTTCCTCCCATTGCCAATGGAATGGCTACTGCTGCTGATTGGATGTCTGCTGCCTCTTTTATTTCTATGGCAGGGATTATTTCTTTTAACGGCTATGATGGGTCGGTCTATTTGATGGGTTGGACAGGAGGTTATGTTTTATTGGCTCTTTTACTGGCTCCCTACTTAAGAAAATTTGGAAAATTTACGGTTCCCGATTTTATTGGTGATCGCTATTATTCTAACGTAGCTCGGGGCGTGGCTGTATTTTGTGCTTTGATCGTTTCATTTACTTATATCGCAGGACAAATGCGAGGGGTAGGTGTTGTCTTCTCTCGTTATTTGGAGGTGGACATCACAACAGGTGTACTTATCGGAATGTTGATTGTCCTTTTCTATGCTGTGTTGGGAGGAATGAAAGGCATCACTTATACTCAGGTTGCACAATACTGTGTATTGATTTTTGCGTTTATGTTACCGGCCATATTCATTTCTTTGATGGTCACAGGGAATGTGATTCCTCAAATTGGTTTTGGTTCCGCAGGTAGTGATGGGGTTTACTTATTGGATAAGTTAGATGGTTTGCATCGCGAACTGGGTTTCCATGAATATACCTCAGGAAAAAAATCAACCCTAGATGTCTTCTTTATCACTGCCGCTCTGATGGTGGGCACTGCTGGATTACCGCACGTTATTGTTCGATTTTTTACGGTAAAAAAAGTGAGCGACGCCCGAAAGTCAGCCGGATGGGCCTTACTTTTTATCGCCATTTTATACACCACAGCTCCTGCAGTGGCTGTATTTTCGAGAACCAACTTGATCGAAACGGTAAGCAACAAAGCCCATGCTTCTCTACCCCAGTGGTTTGAAAAATGGGAAGCCACCGGGCTGATTTCATATGAAGATAAAAACCAAGATGGTTTGGTGCAATATGTTGCCGACCCTCAAATTAATGAACTAAAAGTGGATGCAGACATAATGGTATTGGCCAATCCTGAGATTGCCGATTTACCCAATTGGATCATCGCTATTATGGCTGCTGGGGCGTTAGCTGCGGCTTTATCTACAGCAGCAGGACTATTGTTGGTGATTTCTTCCTCTGTTTCCCACGACCTGATCAAAAAAATGATCAAACCCGACGTGAGTGAAAAAGAAGAATTGATTGCTGCACGTTTATCTGCAGTGGGAGCTGTGATGTTGGCGGCCTATTTTGGGATCAATCCCCCGGGCTTTGTCGCCGCCACGGTCGCATTGGCATTTGGTCTGGCGGCCGCTTCCTTCTTTCCCGCCATTGTTATGGGAATTTTCAGTAAAAAAATGAACAAAGAAGGTGCTGTTGCTGGGATGGTGGTTGGAATTTTGTTAATGTTGTTTTACATGACCAAATTCAAATTCGGATGGTTCGGTGGAGGATCCGAAAAAGATTGGTGGTTTGGTATATCCCCCGAGGGTTTTGGCTCTTTTGCAATGTTGGTCAACTTTGTGGTATCCATTACCATTTCTAAATTTACTCCTGCTCCCGACAGCGACATTCAAAAATTAGTGGAAAATATAAGAAAACCAGATGATGATTAAATCTCTAAACAAAACCCTATTGCTTACAATGGTACTGATTGCTTCTCAAAGTATTTTAGCACAAGAAAAAAATCCTCTAGACAATATTGATGTCACCAAAGCTATGATGCATTTAGATTGGGCAAGTATGAGCTATTTTGACGACAAAAACAAAGCGGTTGATCCGGAAAAAAACGATGGTAGAGTGGTGTTTATGGGAAATTCGATCACCCAAGGCTGGATGCAATACATGCCCAAAATGTTTGACAATGACACCTACATCAACAGAGGAATAGGTGGTCAGACCACTCCTCAGATGTTATTGCGTTTCAGACAGGATGTGATTGCTCATCAACCCAAAGCAGTCGTCATATTGGCTGGAACCAATGACATAGCAGGGAATACCCCCCTGAAGGATTTGGAAACCGTAGCAGGTTACTTGTTTTCAATGGCCGAGTTGGCGCGACAGCATGACATCAAAGTGATATTGTGTTCTGTCGTTCCTGCCGCAGAATATCCCTGGAGAAAAGGAAAGCGACCTGACGTCAAAATACCACAACTCAACAAAATGATCCAAGACTATTGTAATGAAACCGACATTCATTATTTGGATTATTTCAGTGCGATGACTGATGGAAAAAACGGTTTGATTGAAAGCTATGGTTATGATGGGGTTCATCCCGATGAGGATGGCTACAAGGTGATGACCGAATTGGTCGAAAAAGCTTTGGATCAATTGCTTGACCGATAACTATCGACCAGATTAACCGAATTTTTTGGCGGAGGCTACTACCTTTTGAATGATTTTCAAATCGGATATGGGTTCGCCTTGCTCAGTTTGTTCTGATCCTTTTGCGGAAAGGTGAATTTCTTTAAAACCCTCCTTAAAAAAGTGTTCGCAATTTTGATCGTTGATTCCAGCTCCTGGCATAATCACCAGTTGATCTTTGGCAATATTTTGAAGTTTAACCAATAAATCCAATCCCGCTGTAGCTGTGGACTCTTGTCCCGAGGTCAACACTCTATCAAATCCCAAATCCATTATTTTTTTCAAGGATTCTTTGGGCTTGAGAACCCGGTCAAACGCACGGTGAAAGGTCAAATCCATGGGGTGGGCTATTTTAACCCAGTTTTTAAGTACACCTTGGGCTAGGGTATGATCTTCGTTGAGAGCTCCCATTACAACACCTTGAGCTCCGATCGATTTGGCCATTTCAATTTGTTTTGCTGTTGTTTTAATTTCCTCCAGTGTGTAAACGAAATTTCCACGACGAGGACGTATCAAAACATGAACAGGAATGGGAGAGGAATCCAATACATACTCAAGAAATTTTGTAGATGGGGTAAGTCCGTCTTCCAATAAATTTTCACAAAGTTCCAGTCTTGATGCTCCTCCCTTAACGGCATTGGTAAGGGAGGCTTTAGAAGTACAACAGATTTCAACAATCACAATAAAACTTTTTCCTTTGAAGTGTAATTTTAGTGTTTTTTTTGGTATTTGATTATAATTTCAAAATTTAAATTTTGATCAAATTTTAATAAAATACGCCTATCTTTGCAACTTGCATAAATTACTTATAAAACTTCGCTAATCAGTGAAACAGAAAAAAATCTCATATCAGTCTCCGGGGGCTTTCGAAGAACACCGGTTTGAAAAACTCCACAACGTTACTTTCGATTCCTCTCTATCAGGCTCTGAAGCAGTAGCTCAAGAAATAGCAACACTTATCAAGGAAAAACAATCCAATGGATTGCCTTGTGTTTTAGGACTTGCAACTGGTTCTTCTCCCATCAGTGTTTACAATCAGTTGATTAAACTTCACCAAGAGGAAGGTTTGAGTTTTAAAAATGTGATCTCCTTTAACCTTGATGAATACTTTGGACTGGAACCCAATGACATCAACAGTTATCACCTTTTTATGCATGAAAATCTTTTTGACCATATCGATATTCCTGCTGAAAACATCAATATTCCCTCTGGAACATTGGAACCAAAAAAAGTAAGGGACTACTGTAAAGCCTATGAAAAAAAGATCGCTGGTTTGGGTGGACTCGACTTTCAATTGTTGGGGATTGGACGGACTGGGCATGTCGGCTTCAATGAACCGGGCTCAAATATCAATTCTCAAACCCGTTTGGTCACCCTAGATCACCTAACGCGTTATGATGCTGCTGGAGCTTTTTATGGCATTGAAAATGTTCCCAGAAAGGCCATTACCATGGGTATTAAAACCATACTTTCGGCCAAGCGAATTGTACTTTTGGCATGGGGAACCAACAAAAGTGAAATCATTCAAAAAGCAGTTGAAGGCAGTATAACTCCCAGCATACCCACTACCTATCTTCAGGAGCACAACAATACTACTTTGGTTTTGGATCAACAGGCAGCTTCGGGATTGACTCGAATCAAAGCCCCTTGGATTACAGGAAACTGTGATTGGAGCAACCTTTCCAATCAATGCAAAGCGGTTTATTGGTTGTGTGAAAAAACGGATAAATCCATTCTAAAGCTCACTGAGGAAGACTACAATCAAAATGGGATGTCTGAGCTTTTGAACTTGGAGGGCAATTATTATGATCTGAACATCAAAATGTTTAATCGCTTACAAAACACCATCACTGGTTGGCCCGGCGGAAAGGCCAATGCCGATGACAGCAATCGACCCGAACGTCGTATGCCAGAGAAAAAAAGATCCATTATTTTCAGTCCTCATCCCGATGATGATGTGATTTCGATGGGAGGTACTTTTGATCGCTTAGTTTCCCAAGGGCATGAGGTTTATGTGGCCTATCAAACTTCTGGAAATATTGCAGTTTCAGATGATGAGGCACTAAAGTATATTGAGGTTATCTCTGATATCAGCGACGATTCCGCAGCATATGAAGCAATCAAAAAGGAATTGCTACACAAAGAAAAAAATACCATAGATTCTTTGGCTTTGAGAAAGTTAAAAGGAACCATCAGAAAAAGGGAGTCCTTGGCCGCCACCCGTTATATCGGAATTCCAGACGACCAAGTTCATTTCCTAAACCTTCCTTTCTATGAGAGCGGTAAAATCAAAAAAAATCCACCATCTCAAGTGGATATTGATATTACCAATCAATTGATCGAAACGATAAAGCCTCACCAAATCTTTGCCGCTGGTGATCTGGCCGATCCTCACGGAACCCACCGCATTTGTTTGGAAATCCTCTTTGATTCCATCACTCAACTCAAAACAGCTCCCTTTATGAAAGACTGTTGGGTATGGCTCTATAGAGGAGCGTGGCAAGAATTCGAAGTACACGAAATCGAAATGGCCGTTCCAATGAGTCCCGACCAAGTTTTGCGAAAGCGCAAAGCCATATTTTATCACCAATCCCAAAAAGACAGCGTCATGTTCCAAGGAAGTGACGACCGTGAGTTTTGGTTACGTGCTGAAGAAAGAAACCGTTTGAGTGCAAAACGTTACAGAGATTTGGGACTTTCTGATTATCAAGCGATGGAATTGTTCAAGCGCTACCATTTTTAAATAACTCTTAATTCAAAAGATATTTTAGTTGAAGAATCATATTCCTCAACTATTGGATTTTAACAATTATACCAAAGGGCAAATACCAATTGTTTGAAAAATTGATAAAATAGCGCAATTTAGCTTCTGATGTGGTTTGTTTCTGGTCAGTAATATCAATCAGAGTATCCATAGATAAAGTGATTTTTTTAATGTTTTAATTTTCTTTTGATAATAAACTGAGGTATTTATTTACTTAATATACTCTTTGAGTATCGATAAGCATTCGGTAAGGTTATTATTAATAACTTGAATCATAAGTTATCCATTATCCATAATAATTTCAAAAATTAAAAGGTGATATCAAACGAAAATATTAACTTAAAAGTCCAAACTTAAATCGTTATGAATCGTAAACATTTTTTATCCTTAACTGGTATTACAACCCTTGGGATGGCATTGCCAATTCCCCTTTTTTCCAACAATAACATTACAAAAAATAAAATTTCCTTGGCTCAGTGGTCCATGAATAAGTCTTTTTTCTCTGGTAAAAAAGACGCCCATGATTTTGCTGTTTATGCGGCTAAAATGGGATTTGCAGGAGTCGAATATGTCAATCAATTTTATTTTGACCAACTAAAAAACGGAACAACATCCAGTAAAAATGTAAGTAGTCTGGCCAAAACACTGAATTCACGGGCAAAAGACAATGACATTTCCAATGTATTGATAATGGTGGATGTAGAGGGTAATCTTGCAGACTCCTCTACAGCCGTAATCAAGACCGCTATTGAACAACACAAAAAATGGGTTGAATTGGCCGCCGAAATCAGTTGTCATTCTATTCGCGTAAATCTAGCAGGTGAAAAAGACTCCCAAAAATGGGTTGACCAATCTGTCAAGGGGCTTACCGGTCTGTGTGAGTTTGCCAAAACCATGGGAATCAATGTTATCGTTGAAAATCACGGTGGACTATCTTCTAATGCTGCCTTACTGGCCAAAGTTATGAAACAAACCAATCTTGACAATTGTGGTACCCTTCCTGACTTCGGAAATTTCTGTATTGCCAGTGGTTGGGGGAATGACTCTGGATGTAAAGACTGGTATGATATGTACCAAGGTGTAGCGGAGTTGATGCCCTATGCAAAGTCTGTAAGTGCCAAATCCTATGATTTTGATGACAATGGAAATGAGACTAAAATCGATTATGCTAGGATGATGGGAATCGTAAAAGAAAACAATTACGATGGCTATATTGGTGTTGAATATGAAGGGAGCCGTTTGGGAGAAAAAGAGGGCATAATGGCTACCAAAAACCTAATTCAGCGTTTACTCTAATCAAACGATATGTGTCATTTTATAAAAAAAATATTTTTTGTCTCTGCTTTTACCCTTATTGCGATGAGTGCATGTAATACTCCAGAACCTGTTTATGTTTTGGATAAAGCGCCATTGATTCCTCTTCCTTCATCGGTTGTGGCCTCAGATGAGGTTATGCCTCTTGGTGCGATCGGTTCTATAAGAACCATTGGCGCAGACGAACGACTCAATGCGATCACGCAAAATTTTATAAATTTTTGGAAAAAACACACCCAACAAGATCTACTTCATGCTGTTGATGCAATCGATGGTGATGGTGCCATTACAATTGAAATTGACAAGAGCTTTAGTCCAGAACAGGAGGCTTACAAACTAGAAATAGCCTCGGATAAAATTACGGTTAAGGGAAAAACAACTGAGGGAGTTTTTAGAGGGTTAAAAACCTTAGAGCAATTAGTCGTCCTTAGTAAACTTCAAGGGGGAACCCTGTTTTTATCCCTTCCGGGAGGTGAAATCACTGACCAACCCACCTATGGATACAGAGGAGCCATGCTCGATGTTGCGCGACATTTCTTTTCGGTTGCCGATGTCAAAAGGTATATTGATCTGTTGAGTATTTATAAAATTAACTTTTTGCATTTTCACCTCTCCGATGATCAAGGTTGGCGAATCGAGATCAAATCTTGGCCACAACTCACTGAAATCGGTGGGCAAACCGAAGTTGGAGGTGGTGAAGGAGGATTTTATACCCAAGAAGATTTTAAAGAGATTGTAAAATATGCTGCGGACCGATTCATTACCATTGTTCCCGAAATTGACCTTCCCGGTCATACCAATGCTGCGCTGGCTTCTTATGCAGAGCTCAATTGTAATGGTAAAGCAACCGAGTTATATACAGGTATTGAGGTAGGTTTTTCTACCTTATGCGTGGACAAAGAGGTGACATACACTTTTGTAGAGGATGTAATCCGAGAAATCAGTGAAATCTCCCCCGGTCCTTATTTCCATATTGGAGGCGATGAATCCCATGTTACCCCTGAGAAGGATTTTAATCGGTTTATGAGTCGTACGCTGGCCATTGTAAAAAAATACAACAAAACTCCTATGGGTTGGTATGAACTCATCACTGCCGATATCCCTGAGGAAACGCTATTGCAATATTGGGCCAAAACTGAAGATTTTTCCAAAGTGATTCCCAAAAAATCAAAAATATTGATCTCCGCAGCTTCCTATAATTATTTGGATATGAAGTATGACAGTCTCACCCCTTTGGGACTTTCTTGGGCTGGATATTTACCGATTAAAAAAGCCTATGACTGGGATCCATTGACTTTAGTTCCTGATCTAGATTCAACCCAAATAATTGGTTTGGAAGCTCCCCTTTGGACAGAAACCATTGAGGATTTTGATGATATTGCTGTTATGGCTTTTCCGAGAATCATTGGTCATGCCGAAATTGGATGGACCAATGCCACCCTCAGAAAATGGGAGGACTATGCACATAGACTTTCCTTTCACGGTCAACTTTTGGAAGCCTTGGATGTCAAGTATCATCCTGCGACCGAAATTGATTGGAAATAGAAGACTGGGAATTTAAAAACTACTGTTCTAAAGGGGTTTAACTTGGAGGTTTCTCCAGTTTACTTTTATTCCCCCTCCGTCATGAATTTGAAGCGCAATGGAACCCTTTCCCTTGCCAATTTTTTCATCTTCTAATTCTATCATTTTGGTGCCATTGAGCCAAGTGGTCACTTGGTCTCCCACCACTTTGATTTTCATACGATTCCATTCGCCCATCTTGAGTGCTTTGTCTTTTTTAGCTTCGGGCTTAATCAGCCAACCTCTCCCATAGGATTCGTATACACCGCCACTGTTGTGTCCGGGGGGGGCAACCTCTACCTGCCAACCACTGATTTTGGTGCCCTCTAAAGTAGAGCGAAAAAATACACCACTGTTTCCGTTGGCCTCTTGTTTAAACTCTAAAGTCAAGATAAAATCATCGTAAAAGTTTTCGGTAGAAAGGTATCCGTATTTTTTTTCTGGACCACTTTCGCAAACCAGTAAACCATCCTCGACATACCAAAGTTCTGTTCCGTGGATGTTCCAACCACTCAAGTCTTTTCCATTAAAAAGAGTGGTTTTTTGCGCTTGGACAGCAAATGAGGCACACAAAAAGAATAGGGTAATGTTCAGTTTTTTCATTTTGATTTAATTTTGGAGGTTAAGTTAACCAATATTTATAAAAACCGAAAATAGATTGAATTTCCTAGAGAAGTAATGAGATAGTGACTTTCAGTTTTAGGGGAGCTGTTATCACAAAATCTATTTTTTCTTGTTGTCGTTAATTTTGTTTTCTAATAAAGCTATTCTTGCATCCTGTCCTTTAATATGACGTTCTAAAAAATCAATTCTTTCAATTAAATCATTAAAAGAATCGTTTTCTTTTTTCACAATCATCTCCCCCTCACCTTTAATCAGCCACTGATAACTTAGTTCTGGAAATAAGACATTAATTTTATTGGCCAACTTAGTCGATATTCCATTTCTTCCACTGATGATATGGAATAAAAAAGCCCCATCTGCATAACCTAATTCTATTCCCAATGATCTTCGGCTCATTTTGGAATATTCAATTACAGCGATTATTCTTTCGGAATCAGTCATTGTTTATTGACGATTGGTACATTTAAAATCATTTGTGCATATAAAAGTAAACATAAAGTATTCAAAAGGTATTAATAATTAAATATTTATTGTATATTTGAAAACAAATTAATACAAATGATTTAGAAACACAAAAAAAAACCTATATAAAAACATAGCTCAGTTCAGTTTTTTAACACCTTGTCGAAATTTCCCTTTTTGCCCCCAATTAAAATTGACTAATATTTTTGCAAAACCCTTGTAATTAGCGTAACCAATTATTACACTATAGTCACCGCACATTACACAAAACTCGCCAATAATTACTTTGCGGAAGAATTATTGGCAAAAAAAATTGGCAAAAAGTATATTTGTCAACAAAAGTTTTGTGTTGCAAATCAAAGAATCTATAATTTTTTCAGTTTTACATGATTTCCTTATCATTCGAGATAGTGGTAAACCCTTTTACGGTTACACCATTCTATTAGAAATTTTCGATCTAACTGAAAATGATGCAACTATACTTCGCATGCTAAGCGAAAGTTACCCTATTAGTGGTTCTGTAGAATCTGCTGCTGACGAGCTTACGGACCGGTGGATAAAAGTAATTGATACTGATTTAAATCGTAAGGAAAAATGAAAGAAAAAACCTACACCGATGTCAGTATTTATTATCATGATCGATTGTCTACAAAGAAATTCAATATGATCAAGAGTTTTGTTGATGCCTTTCTTGAAAAACAAATAGATCTTCACGATTTATTTGGCGTGGTCAATGGTTTTATAAACTATAAAAACAAAAGGCGAGACAATTTTTTTGAAGTTGAGGAAAAGATTATGGGTCTAAATGAACTGCTTAGAGTTGCAGGGGTCTCAGACCCTGAGCATTTAGAAATTTTTGAAGAAATCGCTTTTGAGGGTTTTAAATCTCCAGGAAGTTCAAGGGATCGTGCAATAAAAATTCACGAAGCATGGCGTAAAAAGGCCTTGGAGCTTAGAGATAAAATGAATACAAATCCTTAATTCTCCTGAGCTTACAAACATTCAAAAAAACACCTTAAATAATAGTGTTCAATTGAGTAGGGAGGGTAAAGTCTTTGGCTTAACTTGAACTCCCGTCCTAAACAAAAAAAACACCTTAAAAAAAGGTGTTTAATTGAGTAGCGAGAGGGAGACTTGAACTCCCGACCTCCGGGTTATGAATCCGACGCTCTAACCGGCTGAGCTACCTCGCCATTTTCGATGCGCAAATATAAAATTATAATTTTTAGTGAGCCTTTGAACTTTCAAAAAAAATCAGCACTTTGGGTGGCACCTTAACTTTTTTGTATATATTACCAATAAAATATTGCTTCAATGAGTAAAAAAACCTTCTTTTCTGTAGAGTATGATTTCCAAGCCTCTCCTCAGTTGTTATATCAATACCTTTCCACCCCCTCTGGTTTGTCAGAGTGGTTTGCCGATAACGTCAATTCTAGGGGTGAAACTTTCCTTTTTATTTGGGATGATACAGAAGAAAAGGCAAAGCTGATTCAAAACAAATCCAATGAAAGAATCCGATTTCAATGGGACAATGGCGAGGAAGATGATGCCGATTATTATTTTGAATTCAAGATTGAAGTGGATGAAATCACCAAAGACGTCTCCTTGGTCGTCTCCGATTTTGCTGATGAAGATGAATTGGATGAATCCAAACTCCTTTGGAATAGTTTGATTTCTGACCTGAAACAAGTTCTAGGTTCTGCCTAATTTTTTTTTGATGATTAATTTTGACGGGAAATGTTTCTCCAGTTTTAAGGCTGTTCCTGAGGAATTACTCAGTTGTCTGAATTCTCTGCCCATTCACACCCATCATTTGATTGCATTCGAGGGTAAAATAAGCCTTTTGGAGGCACATTATTTTTCCATCATGGCGACTCTTAGAAGATTCAGAGTAGAAATTCCCATGCATTATACCTTGAACTTTTTTCAAGAACAAACCAATCTGCTGAATGATTTTAACAAAAACCCTGAGGATGTTCAACAATTGGGTCTGAAATTCTACAGAAAAAAATCACCAATTAAAGAGGAAGCGGTCGGTCCAATTTGTTTTTTAATGCAAGCGGATGAATTCCCTTTGGACAATAAGACGCTAGACTTGACCCTATACAAGGATCACTATATTTTTGCCAACGATTATTCCAATCTTTTTCAGACCAATACTTCTTTACGAGAATTAGGACAAGTATTCGCCTATGAAAATGGTTTTGGAGCAGCATTGCTCCTTAACGACCATAAAAGGTTGGTGGAGAGCACTCATGGAGCTGTTTTTCTGATTCAACACGATGGTATTCAAACTCCAGCTCTTTCTGAGGGGACGGCCAATACAGTTATACGCAATGCTTTTATCCAATTTCTAAAAAAGGAGCGTGAAGTCCAAGAAGTTGAAACCGAAATAGCAGTATTTTCAATCCAACAAGCTCAAGAAGTATTTTTGATTTCTTCAGTTTATGGATTCATTCACATCGGACAATTCAGGAAGAAAAAATTTGAAAAAGAAAAGTCTGTGTCTTTACGTCTTGAATTCTTAGAATATTTGAAAAATCAATTGTGATATGGGTTTTCGGGAGTGTTGGACCAAATCACATACTTGCCTCCAAGAGCTTTCATTTGCTCTCTCCATAAACCTTCTGTTTGGTGAGATAAAATGTTGGTCGCAAAAGGATTTTCCACCACCACCCACGAGTTGGCTCCGATTTCTTGTTTTAACTGATCACTGGACCAACCTGAATAGCCCAAGAAGAATCGAATGTCCTTGGGACTGAGTACGCCATCATTGACCAATGCCAAGACTTTTTCGAAATCACCACCCCAAAATAATTTATCGTCTATTTTAAAGCTCCCAGGGATTAGATGTCCAGCATTGTGGACAAAAAACAAGTTGTCTTGTTCTACTGGCCCTCCATTGTAGAGCGGAAAACTTATTTGAATTTCGGGGAGAATATCTTTGAGTTCATAGCCTAGGGGCTTGTTGATGATAAAACCCAGAAAACCCTTATTTTTTTTTTCAACCATGATCACTATAGATCGATGAAAATTTTGATCTCCGAATATTGAAGGTTCCGCAATAAGTAGCTTTCCTGATTCCATTAATGTATAAATGTAGGTTTTCGTATTATAATTTAGTCAATTAATGATTTAAACCCAAAAAAAAAGCCTCCCAAAGGGAAGCTTTAATTGTTTTTGGGCTTTTAATGCTTAGTTGACAGAGCCAGATAATTCAGCACCAGCTTTGAATTTGACAACATTTTTGGCAGCAATTTTGATGGTGGCTCCAGTCTGAGGGTTTCTACCTTCTCTCGCAGCTCTTTTGGAAACAGACCAAGACCCAAATCCAACTAGGGAAACGCGTCCTCCTCCTTTTAGTGTTTTACCAACACTACCAATTAATGATTCTAGCGCTGCTTTTGCAGCCGCTTTGGAGATGCCAGCATCTGCCGCCATAGCATCAATTAATTCTGATTTGTTCATAATCTTAAAGGTTAATTATTATAAACACAAATTTATACGCTTTCCCAAAAGACCAATGAAAAAACCGCTGAAATCCCCATTATTGTTAATAAAAACCAATATTTGTTGATAATGGCAGGGCTTTGAACTCAAGAAACTTCTACTTTTTTGGAAAATGTACTGCCATTCAGCAGATCAACGATACTCATTCTTTTTTTGTTGGGGAACTGTAAAATCTTGCAATTAAGAAAGCCAGTGGGATGGGCGATCCGAATTGTTTTGTCTTCTATGATGACTTGTTTCGGTTCGAACTGATGGTTTTCCTTTACGATTTCTGCTTCAAATATTTTGATGACTGCCGTTTTATCGTCTTCGATCCAATTGAATCTTGCTCCTGGGTAGGGAGACAAGCCCTTTATTTTTGCCTCAATGGTTTCAAGAGATTGATCCCAATCGATAAAAATATTTTCTTTATTGAGTTTGGGCGCAGCTTTTTCCGTTCCCTTGGTTTCTTGTTTTTGTGGACTGATGCATTCCTCAAAGATACCTTTGATGGTTTTGCATATCAGTGCGCTTCCCTTTTCAGCCAATTTATCGTGTAGACTACCAGCGGTATCTTTTTCCTCGATCTCAACTTTTTCCTGAAGTAGGATGGCTCCGGTATCAATCTCTTCATTGATAAAAAAGGTGGTGACACCACTGTGTTTTTCTTGATTGATGATCGCCCAATTGATGGGTGCAGCACCCCTGTAGTCGGGCAGGAGGGAGGCGTGAAGATTAAATGTTCCTAAAGGAGGAATCGACCATACCTTTTTGGGTAGCATCCGAAAGGCAACCACGACCATCAAGTCTGGCTCCAAAGCATTCAATTGTTCTATAAATTCGGGGTCTTTGAGATTGGTGGGCTGCAAAACGGGTAGGTTTTGGGCTATTGCAAATTGTTTTACCGCAGAGGTCTTTATTTGTCTCCCTCGACCTGCGGGACGATCCGGTGCGGTTACCACAGCAACGATATTGAATTCTTCTTCAACGATTTTCTCCAAACACTTCACTGCGAAAACGGGAGTACCAAAAAAAATAATTTTTTTACTCATTTCAGGTAAAACTGATTTATTTCATTCAATCCAATAATGTTCTCTTCCATCATATCGTGCAAAGCTATCACAATGGAATCGTTTGATGTTCCTATTTTCAAACCTATTTGATATGCGTTTTGTGCTTCCTCTGCTAAAATTTTTTTGATTTCCAATCTCACCTCTGTGTTTGGACTACTGTTTTTTTGACAACTTCTTGCAGAACATTGCTGACAATTGTCCGATTTCTTTTCTCCGAAGTACTGCAGTATTTTATTGCGTTTGCATTCGAATTTTTCAAAGGCATAGTCGAGCATAAAAGCAATTTTGTCGATTTTTAACTGATTGTGAGCTGCGGTTCTTTTGAGAAATGGATTCAGGGTGTATTGGTCCTCCCGTGGCACTTTCCAGAAGAGTTTGATGTCTGTATTGGACTGTTTATACTCCATAATATTCTCTTTGTTCATCAAACTCATTTGTTTTTGAATTTCATCAAAACCTAAGCCCAGTAGATCAACGACCTGTCCCAGATTGATTTTCTTTTCTTTTCTAAAAAGTTCTTCATAATTGCGCATCAAAAATTGAAGTATTCTAGCGGCATCGTCTCCCTGCTCTGTCCTGCTTAGAGCTGCGGAGGGACTGCATTTGATCTTTAAATGGGTTTGGGTTTCATGTATGTATTGCATTTCCAAAACCCCCTCTCTGTCTAGTATTCCAAAACAGTGCTGAGCTTTTTTGGGATGAAAATTATAGGCGTTGCAAAAGTCCTTCAGACTGAGCCTATATTCTTCTCCCTCACCTTCCCCGTAGCTGATATGGAGGTAGTCACAGAGTTTTTTAAAAAAGCGTTTGAGGTATTTTGAGTCGGGAAGATGACTCAAAAACTGATTTTCCAATCGGTCTTTATCTGCAGGGTGAACCAAAAGAACAGCCACCGAAGGAAGTCCATCTCTTCCAGCCCTTCCTGTTTCTTGATAGTATGACTCCATGCTTTCTGGCATGATCAAATGAATGACTTTCCTGACGTTGCTTTTGTCAATACCCATCCCAAAAGCATTGGTGGCCACCATAATGGGTTGTACCTCTGTTTTCCAATCTTCCAGTATTTGTTTTTTTTGCCTTGCCTCCAAACCACCGTGATAAAATCCCGCTTTTAGACCCCATCTTTGGAGTTGTTGGGCAGTGTGTTCTGTTTTGGAACGGGATCGACAATAGACGATGACCGATTCGCTAGGGGAAGAGGTCAGTAGCTTTTTCAGTGTCCCCATTTTATCCTCTACTTGGCGAACTTCGAGCTGTATGTTTTTTCGTTCAAATGAGGTGCTGAAGGTTTTGGGATGGTTCAGGCCTAGGGCCAAATGGATGTCTTTTAACACTTTTGGAGTAGCGGTTGCAGTAAGTGCCATAAAGGGGGTATGGGGAAACAAGGGGCGTAAATTTTTTATAAGCCTAAAGGCGGGCCTGAAGTCGTGTCCCCACTCCGAAACACAATGCGCCTCGTCAATGGCAATGCCTTTGATGGGTAATTTTTCGAGTTGTAGAAGAAATTCCTCGCTGGTCAATCTTTCGGGAGAACAGTAAATCAGTTTAAAATTGCCGTTACGGGCATTTTCCAATTGACGATAAATATCATTTTTACCCCCCTGACTCTCAAAAAACATCGATTTTATTCCCCGTTGGTTGAGTTGATTCACCTGATCTTGCATCAGCGAAATCAGTGGTGAAATTACCAGGGTTTGACCCTCGTTAAGCAAGGCAGGGAGCTGATAACAAATGGATTTTCCACCCCCAGTGGGCATCAATACCAGCGTGTCTTTTCCTTTGAGGTAATGTTGGATCACTTCCTCTTGTAAAGGCCTAAAGGCATTGCTCTTCCAGTATTGCTTTAAGTAATCAAGCATTTTTTCCATGATTCAAGTAATCGAGTAGGATCGAAATCCTTACTTCTGGGCTTTCAAAAGGAATTTCGACAATGGGAATCTTATATTTTTGATAGATTTTTTTGATATAAAAATAGAGCTTTTCAGCTTCCTCGAAATCTTCCTTTCGTTCATTGTCTTGGGAATAAATGGCCTTCCAAGGGGGGAGGAGCATGGCCATGTCATAGGGAAAAGCTGATGGGTCAAACTGTTGAGAATCATAAGGCACTCCAATACAGTCCAAGTAGGCCACCACATCATGGAGACCTCTATCGAAGAATATGTATGGACCTTGTGTTTTGTTGATTTCTGGTTTGAATTTTTCATATTGTTTCTTTCTTTCTTTCCAGACTTCCTCACTGAAATAGAGCGGCTGAGATTTAAAAATATTATTTTCTCCCATCTTTTGAGCATTTTCGATGAGGGTTCTCGAAAATTCATCAACACATTTGTAGCCCTTACGACGCAACAAACCGACCAAGGTGCTTTTTCCACTTCCCGGTCCTCCGCTAATGACTATTTTTTTATTTTCAAACAGAGGCATAAGTGCTATTTAAATAATAGAGATATCAACTATATTTGCACAAAATAATATTCCTTGATGAATTCTAAGGAAAAAGCTGACGATTTTTACGAAAGATTCCAAAAACAATTAGAGGAATCACAAAACTGGCCCGGTCTTTATATGTTCAAATTTATTGTTAAGTCGAACAGCCTTCAGATCGATAAGCTCAAGGATCTATTCAACAATCCTACAGAGGGTGTTTCATTGGTCAATTCCTCTAAAAACAAGTTTCAAAGTCTCACCATTACCATTGAGATGGAATCCCCACAGCAAGTAATTGCTATTTATAAAAAAGCTTCTGATTTTGAGGGGGTTATCATTTTGTAATTAATTATGCAATTAAATAGCGGATTATTTGAATTTTAGTAAATTGCAGAATTCCAACCTCACTTAATATAAATTTTTTCCCTTCATGGAAACATTACAATACAATACCAAAAGAACCCAGTTGATCATTCCTGAGTATGGGAGACATGTTCAGTTGATGATCAATCAAATTTTAGAGACTCAAGACCGAGAAGAGCGCAATAAAATGGCCAGAGCAGTTATTGGGATTATGGGTAATATGAGCCCTCATTTGCGTGATGTTCCTGATTTTCAGCACAAGCTGTGGGATCAGCTTTTTATCATGTCCAATTTTGAGTTGGATGTTGACAGTCCCTATGAGAAACCCCAAAAAGAGGTTCTGGCACAGAAGCCCGATCGCTTGGCATATCCCCAACGAAATCCCAAATATCGATTTTACGGTAATAATATAAAAAGTATGATTAATATAGCAATGAACTGGGAAGAGGGAGACCTCAAACATGCACTGGTTTACAACATTGCCAATCATATGAAAAAATGTTTCCTCAACTGGAATAAAGATACGGTTCAAGACGAGGTCATTTTCAACCACTTAAAGGAATTGTCTGACAATAAACTAAAGGTGAGAGAAGAGGATTTACCACTGACCGATTCTTCTGAATTTCTTAAAATTCGTTCAAAAAATGGCAATGGTTCCAAAAGCAATCAAAAACAGAGGAACAAAAGAAACAACGGTCGTAAAAGATATTAATTCACAGCTTTAATGGGTAGTTTTCAGATTGAAGGAGGTCATCGTCTAAAAGGTAACATCACCCCTCAAGGGGCAAAAAACGAAGCTTTGCAAATTTTGTGTGCAGTTTTGCTCACAGAGGAAACGGTTACCATTTCCAATATCCCCGATATTGTTGATGTCAACAAACTTATAGGACTCCTCAAAAAAATGGGGGTAAAAGTAACCTTCCTAGAGAAAGGAAAATATGCTTTTACTGCCGATGCTGTTGATCTCAATTTTCTGGATACCCAAGATTATAAAACCCACGCTAAGCAGTTAAGAGGATCGGTAATGCTGGTGGGGCCTATGTTGTCGAAATACGGCAAGGGGTCAATCCCTCGTCCGGGTGGAGACAAGATTGGCAGAAGAAGATTGGATACCCATTTTGAGGGACTAAAATTGTTGGGGGCTCATTTTCATTATAACAAAGAAGACTATTTTTATACGGTAAGTGCCGACCAGCTTCAGGGACAAGATCTCTTGTTGGAAGAGGCTTCTGTAACAGGAACAGCCAATATTGTAATGGCTGCGGTTTTGGCCAATGGAACCACCACCATCTACAATGCTGCCTGTGAGCCCTATCTGCAACAATTGTGTAAAATGTTGAACAGCATGGGGGCTAAAATTGCTGGTGTAGGCTCCAACCTCCTCACCATTGAAGGAGTAAGCTCTTTGTCAGGAACAGAACACCACATACTGCCCGATATGGTTGAAATAGGAAGTTGGATTGGGTTGGCAGCGATGACCAAAAGTGAAATCACCATTCAAAATGTCAGTTGGGATGATTTGGGTCAAATTCCCAATGTATTCTCAAAACTCGGAATTCAGCTTGAAAGAAAAGGAGATGATATTTTTATTCCTGCTCATGAAAACGGCTATGAGATTCAGAGTTATATCGATGGTTCTATATTGACCGTATCTGACGCCCCTTGGCCCGGTTTTACCCCCGACCTGCTCAGTATTGTTTTGGTCGTAGCCACCCAAGCCCGAGGAAGTGTATTGATCCACCAAAAAATGTTTGAAAGCCGACTGTTTTTTGTCGATAAACTCATTGATATGGGGGCTAAAATTATTTTGTGCGACCCCCACCGTGCAACGGTGATAGGACATGACTTTAAATCGCAACTCAAGGCTACGGTGATGACCTCCCCCGATATCAGGGCTGGAATTTCCCTTTTGATTGCCGCACTTTCCGCAAAAGGAACCAGTACCATCTTCAATATCGAGCAAATCGATCGCGGTTATGAAAACATTGTACAACGACTTCAAAAAATAGGGGCTAAAATCGAACGTATTGACTCCTAAATAGCTTTTACTCTCCCCATGCCCAAGTCTTTTTTCTTACTGCTCTATTTTTGTATACTGCCGCTTTTTGGTTTTGCACAGACTTCTATTGCCGGTCAAATAATTGATGCCGATAGCCGACAGCCACTGCCCTATGTCAATGTTGGGTTGGTCGATCTCAACCTAGGAACTGTTACTGACGAAGAGGGATTTTTTGAATTTGAGGTGTCCGATGGGGTAGATACAAATGCACTGTTGCGGTTATCCATGATCGGGTTCCAAACCATAGAGTACTCCCTAAAAGATTATATCGAACAAGACCTTTTCTTTATTCCAATGGCCGAAGAAACTACTGCCTTGGATGAAGTGGTGGTTAGTACCCAGCGCACAAAATTTGAAAACAAAATTTTGGGTAATAAAACCACCTCCAAGATGATCTATGCGGCTTTTACCACCAACCGACTAGGAAACGAAATGGGATTTGTGGTGCGTCAAAGAAAACGCCCCATGATCCTCAAAAAATTCAATATTTCTATCGTCCAAAACGACTTTTTTCCATTGCGGTTTCGACTCAATTTTTATACCGTTGAAAACGGAATGCCTGCCAAAACACTTTTGGATCAAAACATCCTCATCGAAACCGATATTGAATCTGGCATTATTACCAAAGACTTGAGCCCTTATGAAATAGTGATCGATCAAGACTTTTTTGTTGCGATCGAATGGATAGAGGATTTGGGGCCAGGAAATCTCTTTTTTTCCGGGGGCTTTTTTGGGTCTCCTTTGATCGCTCGCGAAGTTAGTCAAGGAACTTGGTCCAAAGTGGGCACTGCCAGTGTGGGCATGAATGTAGAGGTCAGGTATTGATTATTATTTGACTACTTTCGTTTGGAGACTTTGTTGTTACTGATTCCCCTTTGACGACTGCATTTGAAACGATCCACCTGAGTTCCTCGCTGTTTGAGGTGTTTGGTTTTTCGACCTTGAACCCTCTCTCTCCACATTTTAAAGCTGCTGGATTTCATCTCCCGTCGCATCATTCGAATAACTTCCTCTTCCTTGAGTCCAAACTGTAGCTTAATGGCATCAAAGGGCGTACGGTCTTCCCAAGCCATTTCAATGACCCGGTCTATTTGTTCCGGTTTCAAGTCGAGCTGTTTTTTCATCGATTTTTATATTTTATAGCCATCTTCTATCTCATCAAACTGTTTCGGTCAGCAAGGGTGTGTTTGGCCAAAATTCTTTTTCCTTCTTTTCTAACGGGAGTGCTTTTGGACAAAGGCCAAAGAGCACTGGTGGCGTGTTTTCTCGCTTTTTGAAGATCCACAATAGGGTGGGGATAGGTTTTTCCAAGCTCAAAATCATATACCCCAGCTTCTATGGGAGTGAGTTCCCAAGGGGTATGAATCATTTCCTCGGGGAGGTTTTTCAGCTCAGGAATCCATTGTTTTACAAACAATCCTTTGGGGTCGTGTTCTTGTCCGTTTTTGACAGGGTTGTAGATTCTCAGCATATTAATGCCTGTTACCCCCGCTTGCATTTGCAGTTGAGGGTAATGGATACCCGCTTCGAAATCCAAAAATTGTCTGGCCAAAAAATGAGCACAGGCCTGCCAGGGTTGCCACAAATGGTGGCAAAAAAAAGAAACCACCAACGCACGCATTCTGAAATTCAAATAGCCCGTTTGGACCAAACAGCGCATGGCCGCATCGACCAACGGTACACCCGTATTTCCTTTTTCCCAGGCATTGATGTAAGCTTTGTTAATGGGTTTTTCCAATTTTTGATAGCCCTTGTTGATGCATTCAAACTCCATGGAGCACTCCATTTCAAATTTTTGGATAAAGTGAGATTGCCATCTGAGACGAGAACCAAAGGCTTTGAGGGCAAAACTTTTGTTGCCGATTGAGGTTTCGTATTCGGTTTTTTGCAAAACTTGTCGCATCGAAAGGTTCCCAAAAGCCAGGTATGGGGACAAGCGACTGCAGGCCCTGCGCGACAAATCGGGTTTGGAAATGTGTTTTTGGTAATTGCGGTAACGCTCTTTAAAGAATGAGTGGAGATAACGTACTGCATTGTGGGTGCCTCCTGCTTGTCGCAAGGAGTGTTTTTCGGTTTGGAGTGCTGATTCATCTATGCCCAATGACAATCGATCAATTTCTCTTTTTGAAATCAAAGACTCCTTTTTCAAGGGAGTTTTTTCAATGGGTTGGTTCATCAAAACATCCCATTTTTGCAACCATTTCACACGGTTTTTCATTCCTCTAAACACCCCTTGTTGGTGTTTTTCTTCAAAAGATATTTTTTCTTTTTGGCACCATCGCATCACAGCTAAATCTCTTTGGTAGGTGACCATTGCTCCCGTTTCTTGGTGGGCCCATATTTTTTCGATGCGGTATTCCCTTGAAATAGATTCCAATACGCTGATGACCTTTCCTTGGGCGGTTAGGACCTTAGTGTTAAAGGCTTTTAATGCTTCATTGAGTGCGCAAATTGATTGTTTGATGAAGTCAAAATGACGTGGGCTGCAATGAGGGTCTTCCAACAACAGGTCTTCCAATACAAATAGCAGCAGTGTCCTTCGCCCCGATTTTAGGGCATGGGTGAGGGGAGGGTGATCCTCGAGGCGGAGGTCCCTTTTTAACCAAACTATTTGTATGGGTTCTAAATCAAAATGCATCTGGATTTTCAATGACGGACAATGCCCTGTTTTTGATTTCTTCCTTTTCTAAGGCGGGGATTTTTTCCAATAAACGCAACATCATGGCCATGCGATTGTTTTTTTGGAAATGTTCTTTTTTATCGTCCAAAAAATTCCAGTAGAGACTGTTGAAAGGGCAAGCGTTTTCGCCTGTTCTTTTGGATCGATCATATTGACATCCCTCACAGTAGTTGCTCATTTTGTGGATGTAGGCACCCGAAGAGACATAGGGTTTGGTGGCCACAATACCACCATCGGCCCATTGGCTCATGCCACGGGTGTTGGGTAACTGTACCCATTCTATTGCATCGGCATAGATGCCCAAATACCAATCATCTACCTCATCGGGATGGCACTGAATCAACAAAGCAAAATTGCCGGTGATCATCAATCGCTGAATGTGGTGGGCATAGGCAGTTTCCAAAGAATCCGTAATGCTTTCTTTAAGGCAATTCATTTTTGTTTTTCCCGTCCAAAAGAAGTCGGGAAGTTGATTGAAATTTTCGAGTTGGTTTCGGCTTTTGTAGTCGGGCATTTCTCGCCAATAGATCCCCCGCATGTATTCGCGCCAACCCAATATTTGCCTTACAAACCCTTCTACTTGAGAAAGCGCTATGGCTTCAGGATTTTTGTGGTAGTGATCAATCACCACTTTCATTACCTCCATAGGATGGAGTATTTTGGTATTTAGGGCAAAAGAAATTCTGGAGTGGAAGAGGTTGCGTTGTGCCGTATGCATGGCATCTTGATAATCCCCAAAATGAACCAATAGGTGTTTACAGAAATAATCCAATTGCTCCAAGGCTTCAGTCCTATTGGCGGGGAAAAGATAGTTTTCAGCATCATAAGTTCCTATGGATTTGATCCCAGCTTGGGTGATGGACTTATAGACTTCTTGATTTCCTTGATTCTTGGTCCTGAAGGGGGGTGGAATGGCGGGATTGCCTTTCCATTTCTTGCGGTTGTTTTTGTCAAAATTCCACTGTCCCCCCAAAGGTTTTCCTTGTTCCATCAATAAATCAAATTTCTTCCGCATATCGCGGTAGAAGAACTCCATGATCAATTGTTTTTTGCCTTCAAAAAAAGATTTTAGATCCTCTCTGGTGGTCAAAAAGTGCTCAGTATCAAAACTTTCTGAAGGGATGTCGATGTGGTTACTTATGGACTTGAGTTGTTGGTCCAAACGGTATTCATCGGGGAGTTGATATTCGAATTTTGTAAATCCTTTTTCGGCAATAAGGTCTTTGATATTGTCCTCTAAAGACTTTTTGGAAGCTGGACTGTTGATGTCAAAATAGAGTACTTGGTGACCTTGTTTTTGGAGGTCTGAGGCAAAAGCCCGCATGGCAGAAAAAAAAGCAACTATTTTTTGAATGTGATGAATCACATAATGCGTCTCCTGATGTAATTCATAGAGTACATAAAAGGTGTTGTCCTCTTGCTTGTCAAACCAAGAGTGTTTCAAGTTCAATTGATCGCCCAACAGTAGTCTCAGTTTCATCAAAATAAGGTTTTTTGAAGCCAGAGGTTCTGAAATTTCCTCTTGGCATCATAGCGTTCGGCTTGCCATCGTACATCAAATTTTCTGTCTCGGGGATCGTTGCCCACTCCCGAAACATACATCCAATTGCCATAATTGCTATGAACATCATAGTCCAGCAATAGCGATTCAAAGTAGGCTGCTCCCATGCGCCAGTCCATCTTCATATCTTTGGCAAAGTAACTGGCCACATTTTGTCGTCCGCGATTACTCATCCATCCCGTTTTTTTCATCTCGACCATATTGGCATTGACAAAAGACTCGGGGGTCTGTCCTTCGGCCCATTGCTCGAATCTTTTTGTGTCAGTCTCCCAGAGGTAGTCTCTTTCCAAAATCCCTCCGAGTTGAAAGATTTTGTTTCCGTGTTTCAAAGAAATGTATTTAAAATAATCCCTCCAGATCAATTCAAAAATGAGCCAATAAGTGGATTGGTTTTTTTGGATTTCACTTTCGTAGCGTTTGATTTCCCAGTAAATCATTTTTGGAGAAAGAGAACCATTGGCCAGCCAAGGGGAGAACTTTGAACTGTAGTCCGTTCCCAAGAGCCCGTTGCGGGTGTTTTTGTAATAGGATAGTTTTTTGCTGTTCCAAAAATAATGTTCCAATCGTTGTATGGCATTTTGAGTTCCTCCCCGAAAAGGGAAAGCTGATCGAGCATCTGTTTCAAAACCTTCCAAACCCAAATCGGAAAGATGAGGGAGGGGATGATCAAGTGCGATTCTGTTGGTTTTTGCTAGGGGTTGGTTTGAGGAAATAAGGGGTCTTACGGTGACTTCTTTTTCACATTTCCTCCTGAAATTACCGAATACTTCGGGCGTTTGTTGGATTGAAAAAGTGAGCTCATCAGGATGAAACAAAAATTGTTCGTAATGTCGAATCCATTGGATGGAGGAACTGGCTTTTGATGCAACGGCAATTTCTTCTTTTTTTTCTTCGTCTGTCCATTCCTCTTGCAAATAAACCGTTTGAACATCATATTGTTGTAGGTAATCGGCCAACGAGTCCTCTGCTGCGTCTAGGTCTATGATCAGAGAAATGTTCAGCTCTTGCAGTGCAGTTTTAAGCGCTGCAACACTCTCTATTAGAAACTGAGCTCTGTATTTTTCAGTTTTCTTAAAACCCCATGCAGTGGGTTGAAATAGTTTAGGAGAAAAAGAATAGTAAGCAATTACTCTTTTTTGAGAAGCCAAGGCTTGTTGTAATCCCTGATGATCTTCTACCCTTAAATCATTCCTAAACCAAACCAGAACCGATGCTATGCTTTCTGACATTTTTTACTGCAATATTTTACGTTTTCCCAATCTCTTTCCCATTTCTTTCTCCAATGAAAAGGGCGCTGGCATTTTGGGCAAGTTTTTGTGGGCAGGTGCTCTTTTTTGACCCCTCTCATTAAGTATTCAAGGCTAATTTGTACTCCATCAAACAGCGTTCTCTTGCGAATTTATGCGCTACTATTGGTTCTGGATAGCTCGGCTGATCCAAATCCTCAATCCATTTCTTGATGTACTCTAAGCCCTTATCAAATTTTTTGATTTGCTCATGAGGGTTGAAAATCCTAAAATAGGGTGCCGCATCGACTCCGCAACCTGCACTCCATTGCCAATTGCCAATATTGCTAGACATTTCATAATCAAAAAGTTTTTCGGCAAAGTAAGCCTCTCCCCATCGCCAATCGATCAGTAGATGTTTGCACAAAAAACTGGCCGTTAGCATACGAACTCGATTGTGCATAAATCCAGTACGGTTCAATTCGCGCATACCTGCATCTACCAGTGGATATCCGGTTTTACCCTGACACCACTTTTCGAATTCTTCCTCGTTGTTTCGGTATTCAATTCTGTCGTATTGCTTTTTAAAGCATTGATTTACGGTATGTGGGAAATGCCATAATATCTGCATAAAGAACTCTCTCCAAATGAGCTCTTTAAGAAATGTTGTATTCTCTCTGCTAGCGCTTTTAGAAATTAATTTCCTTACACTTTGGGTACCAAACCGCAAATGAACTCCAAGACGAGAGGTTGCGTCATCAGCAGGGAAATTCCGTGTAGCCTCGTATTGATCAATCAGCTCATCATCAAACCTAAAGTCTTTTGGAATCATTTCTGATGTCTCAAATCCCATTTCTTTATGGGATACATGAGGCAGAGGTTGTTCGTTGTAGAGGTTCCCCAAATGGTTTTCAGAGGGATAGTTTTCGATTTCCTCTTGATGGAACTTGGCCAACCACTTTCTGGAATAGGGGGTATATACCATATAAGGATTTCCATCGTCTTTGACCACTTCGTTTCTTTCAAAAATCACCTGATCTTTGTAGGTTTCAAAGTCAATATCTTTTGCTTTTAGAAGTTTTTTAACCCTTTCATCTCGTTCCATTGCATAAGGCTCGTAGTCGTGATTAGCAATGACTTTTTCGATGGGAAATTCCCGAATTATTTTTTCAAAAACAGCCTCGGGAGTGCCCCGATAAGTTCCCAGCGCGCATCTGTTCCTCTTCATAGCATTATTGATGCCTCCCAAGGCGTTTTGAATAAATGTCAATCGATGATCGTCTTTATGTAATTTATCTATGATCTCTGTATCATAGATAAAAATGGGGATCACCTTATTTCTTCCATTAAGGGCTTCGAAAAACCCCTTATTGTCGTTGATTCTGAGATCTCTTCTAAACCAAAAAATGGTAAATTTTTCCATCACAGTTAACTTTTAATTGTCCCTATACCACCGTCTATGGTAAGGATTTGAGCAGTCATCCAACTGCTGTTTTCGCTCAATAAAAATGCTGTCATTTGAGCAATTTCTTCAGGGCGGCCAACTCTTTGTAGGGGGTGTCTTGCTGCAGCATTACTTTTTTTGGTGTCGTTGTTGAGAAATTTTTCAGCCAGCGGAGTATCCACTAGGGAAGGGGCGATAACATTAAACCTGACTTTAGGGGCCAATTCTGCTGCTAGGGAACGTGATAATCCCTCTATGGCACCTTTGGCCGCTGCTACGGTAGTGTGATAAGGCATACCCGTCTGCACGGCTACAGTGCTATAAAATACTACACTGGCAGGAACCTCACTGTTTTGCAATCGACTTAAGACGGATTGAAGTGTCTTGACCGCTCCCAATACATTGATGGAAAAATCTTTGGAAAACACTTCTGGTTTGATCCCCTTAAAGGGTCTGAGATTGATGGTTCCAGGGCAATAGACCAGTCCGTGAAGGGTTTCCGGTAAACTGGAAACCTCCAGTTCGTCGGTCTCCACATCGAAAGGAATATAGCTGTGGGATAGCCCATCCAATCCTTCATGGGTTCGATTGGCCACAATAATATTGTGGTCGGTATGAAGTTGTTTCACCAATGCCAAGCCTATACCCGAGCTTCCTCCTACAATTAAGATGTTTTTTCTCATTTTAGTTTTGGTATGTTCCGAACAATTCCGTTAATTTCTTTTGTCGATATTCGAATATTTCTTTCAGTTTGGGTTTGACCACTATGGGGTGAACCATTTGACCTAATAGCCCAAAAGGCACTTTATAGTCAATAATATCTTCCATTTCAACCCCGTTTTTTAGAGGACGAATAAAATGTTTGTGGTGCCACAAAGCGTAGGGACCGAATCTTTGTTCATCAACAAAATATTCTCCTTCTTTGACATGAGTGATTTCGGTGACCCATTGGGTGGGAATACCCATTAGTGGGGTGACGATATATTTGATGATCTGTCCGGGATACATCATTTTTTCGTCCCCTCCCAAGATTTCAAACCCCATGTAATCGGGGGTTATGGTTTTTAGATTTTTTGGGTCACTGAGAAACTGCCAGGCCTGATCCATACTGATGGGCAATTGCTGAGTCTCATGTAATCGGTATATTTTCATAACTAATTTATGGGCCAAATATACAAATTGTTTAACGATTTATTTAAAAAATTAAACAACACATAAACATTTTATAAAGAATCTTATAATTAGAGCGGGTTTTTTAAATTTGAAAAAAATATATCATGAGACTTACTTATTTTTTACTTTTCAATTTTTTAGTGACGGGTACCTTTGCTCAAGTCACAACGCCTCAACCCAGTCCCCGATCAAAAATCACACAACAAGTCGGGTTGACCCAGGTTGAGATTGATTATTCCCGACCCTCTGCCCGAGGAAGACAGATCATGGGCGGTTTGGTTCGTTATGGTGATATTTGGAGAACGGGCGCCAACCAAAACACTACGGTTTCTTTTTCTGACCCAGTCAGTGTTGAAGGTCAAACCTTGGCAGCTGGAAAATATGCCCTTTATACACGTCCTTTTGCCAATCAATGGGAAGTTTATTTTTACAAAAAAAACAATTTAGGAGATGCTTCTAGTAATTGGGAACAGGATCAAGTGGCATTAACGGTGAGTGCTACTCCTGTTTATTTTGATCCCATGGTAGAGACTTTTACCATTTCTTTGTCCAATTTACAAAGTAATAGTGCTTCTATGAACTTGATTTGGGAACATACTTTGGTACCGATCTCCATTGTTGTTCCCACAGCATCCAAAGCTCAAGAGAGCATTGACAAGACCCTCTCTGGTGAACCCAAGGCAGGCGATTATTATCAAGCAGCGGTATATTATCTTCAAGAAAATAAAGACCTCAAAAAAGCACAGTCTTGGATGGAAAAGGCACTAGAGATGCGCGAAAAACCAGCCTATTGGATGTATCGTCAGTACGCATTGATCTTAGCCAAACGCAATGATAAAAATGCAGCGCTAAAAGCGGTTAAAAAGTCTTTAGCCTTGGCCGAAAAAGCGGGTAACAAAGATTATGTACTTATGAACAAGGCCTCCATTGCTGAATGGAGTAAATAGCCTTTTTTATAAAAAGGATCAACCCCTCTCTTAGGGGGGTTTTTTATTTAATAGTTTGGATTTAAACTCTTGAAATTGTTCCCAATACATTTGTCCAATTTCCTCGTTCTAAGGTTCCTTGTAAAGTATTTTATAAATAAACTATTTCTTAACAATAGGCTGAATGATCAGTGCTGTGATAATGGTCAGTACTGCTCCAATAACATTAAGCCAAAGAAAGGTTACCCATTCTTGACTGTAGATGATGAGCACGATAATTTCAGTAAGGATGGCAGCATAAAACACCGCATTGGCCCGAATGGATTTTAGAAAAATGGCGATCAGGAAAATGCCCAAAATGGTGCCATAAAACAAGGAGCCAATGATATTGACCAATTGGATGAGATTTTCAAAGAGGTTACCTACCAAGGCAAAGGCAATGGCAATGATGCCCCAGAGCAGGGTAAATCCTCTGCCTGCCCATACATAATGCTTTTCGTCATGCCCATTACTGAATCGTTGGTACAAATCTACCACAGAGGTGGCAGACAGTGCATTGATCTCTGAGGCTGAAGAACTCATGGCAGCGGAGAGGATGACCGCCAGCAGCAGTCCGATCAAGCCTTGTGGTAAATAGTTTAGAATAAAATAGATAAAGACATAGTCCTTGTCGTTGGATTCAATTTGGGGTTGATTGACTTCCATGATTTTTTTAGCCTCAACCCGATTGATTTGAGCTTGATTTTCCAGTTGGAGGTATTTTTTTTGAGAGGTGGTGTTGGAGAAAAAATCTTCTTTTTGGAGTTGTTTTTGTTTTTCTTGATGGATGATATCGTTGGCGACTTCCAAGGCTTCAAATTGTTCACTGCCTTGGGTGGTTTTTATTTTTTCTAAAGCGTAAGGATTGAAATGTAGCGGAGCCTTTTCGAATTGAAAAAAGACAAAGACCAATACTCCAGTCAATAAGATAAAAAACTGCATGGGGATTTTCAGAAAACCATTCATTATGAGTCCCCTTTGGCTTTCGGCCAGCGACCTTCCTGAGAGGTAGCGTTGCACCTGACTTTGATCGGTACCAAAGTAGGAGAGGGCCAGAAAGAGTCCCCCAGTAACGCCGCTCCAAAAGTTGTAGCGATTATTGAAGTCTAAATTAAAATCGATTAGGTTGAGTTTGTCATTGATCCCAGCCAAATGAAGGGCGTTGGAAAATGTAAGGTTTTCGGGCAGGGCTCTTACGATAAAAATAAAAGCAGCCACCATACCCGAAAAAATAATAAACATCTGTTGTTTTTGGGTAACATTGACGGCCTGTGTTCCTCCAATTAAGGTGTAGAAGACCACTAATAAGCCAATGACCACAACCAGTAATTTTAGGTTCCAGCCCAATACTACACTCAGTATGATGGCGGGAGCGTAGATGGTAATTCCCGCAGCCAGTCCCCGTTGGACAAGGAACAAGGCAGCGGTTAGGGTTCGGGTTTTAAGATCAAAACGCTTTTCCAAAAACTCATAAGCCGTAAAGACTTTTAATCGGTGATAGACGGGCAGAAAAAACAAACAGATGATGATCATGGCAAAAGGCAATCCAAAATAGAACTGCACAAATCCCATCCCATCGTTGAAGGCTTGTCCTGGGGTGGACAAAAAGGTTATCGCACTGGCTTGGGTGGCCATTACGGAAAGTCCTACGGTAAACCACGATGCTTGATTTCCTCCACGGATGTAATCCTGAATGTTTTTATGAGAATTGTTTTTCCAAATCCCATAAACGATAATGAATATAAGGGTGAGGCTCATTACAGCCCAGTCTATCAATTCCATCAACTAAAATTTTTCATAAACAGATAGAAGAAGCTCCAAAAAAACAATTGAGTCAGTAGCAGTATCCAATAAATTTTGGGGAGTTTTTTTTTCACGGCTTTGCAATGAGGTTAAAGAACAAACGGTAGGCACCTGGAACGCCTGCTGGAAGCTGTCGGAAAAAACTCAAGCCAGTATAAACAATCCTTCCCTTACCGTAGTTCGCAACCAGAAGGCTTCCTTTTTTGGGAGATTCACCTGTATCGTTCATTTGCAGGAGGGGGGTGAATTGCTCGTCCCAAGAATTGGGAAAATACAAGCCTCTTTCTTGAACCCAGTCCTCGAAATCTTGAGATGTAATTTTATTGGGATGATTCAAAATCGGATGATTTGGATTAATGATTTGCACCCTGGCTTTTTCATTAGATACACGATCTCGAGAAAGGTTTAATTTCAGAGGTGTCAATTCCTTGGTTTTTAATCTTCTGCTGGTGTTGTATTGCATCAGTAGGTTACCTCCGGTTGCAACATATTCCCAAAGGATTTTGTTTTTATAAGCCAAAGCCTCATCGACATTGAAGGCTCTGATCCCGACGATTACTGCATCAAAGGAGTTTAATTTTTCAAGAGTGATATTCTTGGCTTTCAATATTTCTACTTCCACTCCTAGGGCAGTTAAGCTTTGAGGGATGTTGTCTCCCGCCCCTTCGATATAAGCTACTTTTTCTACGCCTGTTTTTAAACTTAGGGCTACCACTTTGGACTCAGCAGGGGAAACAAGGAATTGTTTGGGGATATGGTCGTATGCTATTTCTTGAAGGGAGGCTTGGAGTTTTTTTGTTTGGGTTTGAAGTAGGGGGCTTAAGTGGCCTACCGTTGTCTCTGATGGGGCTTTAATGTCAAAATAAAAATCGCTTTCATTTCCTTTGCCCGATAGGGATACTTCAACAGATTTGGGGTTTACTTCCCAAGATTTAGGGGTTTCTAATTCTAGTGTTCCTTCTACCTTGGGGCCTAGATTTTTGACACTTACCTTGACCTTGCGACTTTGATCGGTAGCAAAAAGAAAGACGGGGGCTTCGAGTTGGAGGGTGGCCTCAGGAAGGATGTGAAATGGTGTGATCACTTCCCCTTTAACGGGATCAGTTCTTCTGAATTTGAGCGGTAAGCCAATCTCTAACTTTTTTCCTTCGATCGATAAGTCAAGTGTGGCTTGATAGGCAGCTGGGCTTTTTGCGGCTCCTATCCATGCAGTTTTGTTGGTGATATACATTCCCTGGTTGCCTTTTTGGGTGAGCCAGTAGGGACTGCTGATCGCACCTTTTACTTTGGTATCAAAACTTTTACTGAACAGTTGGTTGGTTTTGAGGGTTTGGTTTAAATCATGGGATTGGTCTTTCCATTGTATCTGATTTAAACTTAAACTGAGGGGACTGGGATTGTTGACCAATAGTTTGATCTGGAGATTTTCCCCTAACACTCCGTATGGGATTTGGGCATTGAGTTGCAATTCTATTCCAAGACAGTTGAGAATAAGAGCATTGATTTCTTCTGTTTTTACTTTTTTCCAATGTTTGTCCTCCAGTTGAGTGATCATTGTTTGGACTTGGAGTAGGGAAACCACGCTTTTGTGGGGAGCAGAAAAATCAAAATCTTCAATGATTTTTTCGATGACCTTTTCTATGGCTGTTCCTCCTTTTACCCTCGTCCATTGAGTATTGATGCCATCAAATGGGTCGTTGTGTGTCAGTTCTTTTCCGCTGATCAACTCTAAATATTCCAATCTTTCTCCCAAAGCAGTAGCACTTCCAAAACCCTGAGACTTGTGTTGGCTTCGACTTAGTGCGGCAATCTCTGAATTGGTTTTTCCCGAGAGTGGATCAAAAACCCCTATATCAATGGCCAGCATTCCTCTTTTATTGGCTTTTTCAAAATTCTCTCTGCTCCCATAAAAATACCATGAGGTATTGTGGAACAGACGTTGAGGATGCCAAGCATTTTGATCAGCATTCATTTGGCTAAATGCCCATTCACTAATCATGGCTGAGGCAGTGTGGTGGCCGTGGGTTCTGCCCGCACTTTGGCTGTTAAAGCGGTTGATGATGATGTCGGGCTTGAATTCTTGAATTCTGGCTTTGGTTTGAGCCAAAACCTGATTTCTATCCCAAATGGAAAGGGTTTCGTCTGGGTTTTTGGAATACCCAAAATCATTGGCCAAGGTAAAAAACTGTGACCCACCGTCAATTTTTCGGGCCGCCAAGAGTTCTTGTGTTCGGATCAACCCCAAAGCCTCTCTAAGTTCTGCTCCAATGAGGTTTTGCCCTCCATCACCTCGGGTCATGGATAGATATGCCGTTCGTGCCAAAACGTGATTCGAAAAATAGGAAATTACTCGAGTGTTCTCATCGTCGGGGTGGGCGGCCAGATAGAGTACTGAGCCCAAAAAGTTGAGCTTCTTGAGTTGTTTATAGATTTCAGAGGAGGATTGTGCCTTTAGCGTTATAACGAAAAATAAAAGTACTGATAAGCTAATCCTTTTAAACCGATTCAATCTTTTGGTCATTGATAATGAAGTTCCACGAGTTGTTTTGTCCATTTTAGAAAATCTATTTTTAGTCAAGTTAATTTATTCTTGAATCAATATCGCAATTTTTTCCTTCACTTGCGCCAAAGGCAATCCGACCACATTGGTATAACTCCCCTTAATTTGGGTGATTCCTATGGCTCCTATCCATTCCTGAATGCCATAAGCTCCTGCTTTGTCAAGGGGGGAGGATTCCTCCATATAATGATCGATTTCTTGATCTGTTAAGTCTTTAAAATAAACTTTGGTGGTCTCCGTTATCACTTCAAAATTTCGGCTTGTGAGAAAGCCTACTGAGGTAATGACCTCATGGGATTTCCCAGATAGAAACGACAGCATTTCTTTGGCTGCTTTTTTATTTTGGGGTTTTCCCAAATATCGATTTTCACACCAAACGATGGTGTCTGCGGTAATGACGATTTGATGGTCTTGAATAATTTCTTTAAAAGGAGCGTTTTTTTGTCGGACAATGTGTTGAGCGATTTCTTCTCCTTGGAGTTGGGGTGGGAAAGTTTCATCGACTGAAAAAGTCTTGATTGAAAAGGGAATATTCAAACTTTCCAAAAAAGCCTTTCTTCGAGGGGAACTTGAGGCTAAAATGATTTCAAAACCGTTGAGATCAAGCATAATGGGAATTAGCGATTTGAGTTGTCAGAAAACATCCACTTGTTTTGAACCCTCATCACCTGTTCTACAATTTCCCTTACGCATCCGTCTCCACCGTTTTTGTGCGATACATAGTCAGCAATTCTTTTAACATCAGGAACTGCATCTTGAGGACAGGTCGCTACGCCTACTGTTTCCATGACATACATATCCGGAACATCATCTCCCATGTAGAGCACCTCTTCTGGATTGATGTTGTAGCTATTGATAAAGTCATCGAAAGCAAGGTCTTTTTCATGAATACCCAAATATACTTTGTTCACCCCTAGGTCTTCAAGTCTCTTTTTTACCCCTAGGTTGGTGCCTCCAGAAATAATCCCAATTTTAAATCCTTTGAGTAAGGCATACTTCATTGCAAACCCATCGCGGGTATTCATCTCGCGGTACATTTCTCCTCCGGTGGTTACTAATATTTTACCATTGGTCAATACCCCATCGACGTCAAAAACAAAGGTGGTGACTTTATTCAGTAGTGTTTTATAGTTTTTACTGCTCATGTTTTTTTTGGATTGAAGTAGATAAATTTAAGTATAGTTTTTTAATGTCTTGATCTGTTATCAAATCGAAATGTTTTTGGATGGTTTTGAGATCTTGTCGCAAGGCGGGGCCAGTTTGGGTGTTTTGGGGTCCCATACTCAAGGCTTTTTTAAAAGTCTCCTCTATTAGAGGACGAAACATCTCGAAAGGGATTTGATGCTTTTGGGATAAATCACTTCCTAAATGCAACATGTGGTTACTGAAATTATTAACCCATACCGCAATCATGTGGAGGTAGGCTCTTTTTTCTGTATTCATTATATGCGGGATTCCTCCCAACTGTTGGGCGAATTCACATAATAATTGCTGATCTTTTTGTTCTAAAGCTTCGATACAAAAGGGAAGCTCATCAAAACTTAATGATCTTTCTTTGGTAAAGCTTTGAAGAGGGTAGAAAACTCCTTTTCTGGAGGTGCCTTTGAGTTCATTGATGGAGATACCCCCAGCACAATGAACCACCAATCCACGGGTCTTGATCTTTTCGCTTAATGGTTCAATGATCTCGTCCTTTACACAGAGTAAATAGACATCAGCATCTTCCAGTTTGTCAATTTGATCTGTGATTTTAATCTGTTCTTTCGCAAAACCAATTTTCTCAATAGATCGGTTGTACCATTGGATCAACTGCACCGAAGAACATGCTTTGAATTGCTCGTAAAAATGAAAAGCCAAGTGACCTGCTCCAAGCAGTAAGATTTTTGTCATGTTCCAAAAATACATAAAGTTATTTCCTTAACTTTATATCACCTAAATCTTATTGACATGAATATTATCATTGCTTTTCGCCAACAATTTTTCTCTAAATTCTATTTATTTATCCCCATCTCCATTATAGCATTGGCTTGTTTGGGCTCTGCCGCAGTTTACTTTATTACAATGAAGGGGAACTCTCCCTTCAATTTTTTTCAAACGGTTGTTTGTGTAGCAGGTGCCATGAGCTATTTGGCTGTTTTGTTGGGACAATTCAAAAAAGAAATTTTATTTAAGGTACTGGTGTTTGCCTTTTTGATTGAAACGATTCTTTTGTCATTCAATTTAGCTTTTTGAAGTTGTTATAATTCAATTTCAACAAGTATCTTTGCACATCAAATGATGAGGTGAAGATTGAGATGAAAGAAAGAATCCCAAAATACTTATTTTCCAACCAGTTAATGGCCATGCTGTTCATTGCCTTTTCCACTGCAATGGCATTTGGCACATTTATAGAAAGCTGGTACAGCACTGATACCGCCAAAATATGGGTGTATAATGCTTGGTGGTTTGAATTGATTTTGGCCCTTTTTATGGTCAATTTCTTTGGAAATATTTTTAAATACAGATTGTTAAGAAAAGAGAAATGGGCCATACTGATGATTCATTTGTCTTTTATCTTGATCATTTTTGGAGCTTTTATAACCCGCTATTTTGGATACGAAGGGGTAATGCCCATAAGAGAAGGAGCTGCAGAAAACACCTTTTTGTCCGATAAAACTTATTTAACTGTTTTTGTCGAGGGTGAGATTCAAGGTGTTCCACAACGTAAGACTTTGGAAAAAGATTTTCTTTTTTCGGAGCATGTCAATAATGACTTTGAGTGGGAAAATGAATTCAACGGTCAAGCATTCTCCATAATATTTGAAAATTATTCAGAGGATGTCAGTGAACAGCTGGTATTAGACGATAGCGGGGATCGCTACATCAAAATTGTGGAGTCTTCCGATGGCAGCCGCCATGATCATCCCCTGAAAGAGGGTGAAGTGGCCAACATTCACAACATACTTTTTACTTTAAATAACCCCATAGCCGGTGCTGTAAACATTCGCTCCGAAGGGGGACTGCATTATATCACTACCCCTTTTGATGGGACTTATCTCAGAATGGCCGACCAGCAGTCTGGTTCGGTACAGAAGGGCATTGAGGAGGAACTGCAATTGCGCTCACTTTACAACCTTGGTGGATTTCAGTTTGTCATTCCTGAGCCTCCATTGAGAGGAAAATTTGACTGGGTTAAGTCAGAGGAGGGAGCTCCAGGTGTTCAGGACGCACTGAAACTCAATGTAACGACCAATGGTTTAAAAGAGTCCATTACCGTATTGGGAGGAAAGGGAATGGTGAACAATATGAAAAAAATAAGCTTGGGGGGGCTTGACTTTTATTTTAAATACGGTTCCAAAAGGTTGGATTTGCCTTTCGCCATTCGACTGAATGATTTTATCGCCGAAAAATATCCCGGTACAGAAAAAAGTTACTCCTCGTTTATGAGTAAAATAACAGTAGAGGAACCCAAACCGTTTGATTATGACATCTACATGAATCACGTATTGGATCACAAAGGATTTCGTTTTTTTCAAGCTTCATTTGATCCCGATGAAAAAGGAACTGTACTTTCGGTCAATCACGATTTTTGGGGAACTTGGGTTACTTATTTAGCCTATATTCTTCTTTATTTGAGCATGATGGGTATTTTCTTTCTCGGAAAAACGAGATTTAAGGATTTGTCAAATGCATTGGAGAAAATTAAACAAAAAAAGAAAATCCTCGTTTCTTCATTGTTTTTGTTGGGCTCTTTGGGTTTAAATGCTCAAGATCATGATCATCTCCCAAACAACAGTTTTGACTTTGACTCTCTGGTCAGTGCCAACACCATTGCCAAGGAACATGCGAAGAAGTTTGGCAGCCTAGTTATTCAAGATACAGGTGGAAGGATGAAGCCGGCCAATACTTTTTCTTCCGAACTGCTCCGTAAGGTCAGCAAAAGAGATCACTACGGGGAGCTTAATGCAGATCAGGTGATGATGTCGATTATTGAAAGTCCTGCCCTGTGGTACAATGTTCCCATTATTTATCTCAAGAGAGGTAACGATAGTCTGCGTAAAATAATTGGGGTGCACACCAAACAAAAGTATGCCTCGTTGGTTTCGTTTTTTGACAATAAAGGCAATTATAAAATTTCCTCTCATTTGGAGGGAGCCTATCGGGCTGCTGTTCCCAATCAATTCCAAAAAGATTTTATTGAGGTGGACAAAAGGGTCAACCTTTTGTATTCTGCCTTGGAAGGAAAAGTTATGAGGGTTTTTCCCATTCCCGATGATGCATCCAATAAGTGGGTCTCTTATCCCGAGTTGAATGAAGCCTCTTTTAAAGGTAAAGACTCTCTTTATGTTCAAAATATTTTACCCTTGTATTTCAATTCTTTGAGGTTGGCCAGAGCAGACGGAGATTATACTCAAGCGGATAATTTATTGGAAAGCCTAGAAGGGTTTCAGAAGAAATTTGGGGGTGCTGTATTGCCCTCTGAAGATAAGATTGAAGCCGAAATACTTTACAACCAATACGATATTTTCAAAAAACTTTTTAGTTGGTACCTTTATGTGGGATTGTTACTTTTTGTGTTATTGATCTTTAAAATCTTTCGGGAGGGAAAAATTTTGAATTATAGTGTCAATCTTCTCAAAGGGAGTGTACTCCTTCTTTTCCTGCTCCATACTGCAGGACTGGTTGCCCGTTGGTTTATTTCCGGTCATGCGCCTTGGAGTGATGCTTATGAATCGATGATATATGTCGCTTGGGCCACCATGTTCTTTGGATTAATCTTCGGGAGAAAATCGGAGTTGACCCTAGCAGCCACTACTTTCGTCTCATCGATGGTATTGATGATTGCCCATTGGAATTGGATGGATCCTTCCATTGCCAACTTACAGCCTGTACTAGACAGTTATTGGTTGATGATTCATGTAGCCGTAATTGTGGGGAGTTATGGCCCTTTTGCGCTCAGTATGATTATCGGAGTGGTTGCTTTGATTCTGATCTCCATTGCCAGTAAAAAGAATAAAGTAAAAATAGATTTAAACATTAAGGAGTTGACCATCATCAATGAACTCTCGCTTACCGTTGGCTTGATCATGTTGACCATAGGAAATTTTCTTGGAGGGATGTGGGCCAATGAAAGTTGGGGACGCTATTGGGGTTGGGATCCCAAAGAGACTTGGGCTTTGATCAGCATTCTGATTTATGCTTTTGTAATTCACATGCGTTTTGTTCCTGGATTGAGAGGAAATTGGACTTTTAATTTTATGAGTATAGTATCCTTTGCCAGTATATTAATGACCTATTTTGGAGTGAATTTCTATTTGGTTGGATTGCACTCCTATGCCAGTGGGGATAAAATCATCACTCCAAGCTTTGTGTACTATGCCGTCGTTATTGTAGCTCTATTGGGGGCTGTATCCTACTGGCGGTACCAGAAAGTTTTCAAATAGGTCGGTTGGCAATATGTTTGTTATTTAATCAAACCTAGATCAGTGATTCAAATGAAATCTTATTTTTTGTCTTCATTGGCTATTATATTGTTGTCATGCAACGAGGAAAAGATGGAGCCGCTGAGTGATTTTGAAATTAACAAAAACAAATGGGAGGCCCTGGCCATTGATTCGTATAGCTGCACCTTCAAAATTTCTTGCTTTTGTATAAGGGAGGCTACCCTTCCAAAGAGAATTCAAGTTGTCAATGGAAGAATAGTAAATGTAAATACAGACTCCTATGATAAGGATGAGCATTGGGGGATTCTAACCATTGATCAATTATTTGACCTGATAGAACAATCTGAAAAGGATAAGGTACATGTTTTAAATGTAGAGTACAACTCGGAAAAAGGTTACCCCATTTCGGTCTATATCGATCGTGAAGAAATGATGGTTGATGAAGAAATGGGTTACTATGTAAGCGATCTAAGCTACTAAATCTCGAAGGTTTCTATAAAATCATCTACGTCAATCCCTTTGGCTACCATTTCAAGGGCTTTTTCCACTACTTTGTCAGAGCTATCTGCATCAAAACCAAGTCCAATTACCAATTTGTTGAGTAATTTTTTTTCATTGTCATCGGCAATATTATCTGCAAAAACCATTCTACTAAGGTCATAAAGTCTCTCCAATCGGGAGTTTTTGTCAGCGGGAGGTGCGCCTTTGTATTTGTCGGGAGATTCCATGATTTCAGCAACTTCATCGGGATCAATTTCGAGGTATATGGCAAGTCGATCAATAAAAGCCTTTTCCTCTTCTGAGATGTGATCGTCTGCCAAAGCCAGATTGACAATGGCGGCAAAATGTGCCTTGTTTCTATTTTTAAATCCAGGTGTGTAGAGTTGAGAAAAGTCCATAATAAGTCAATTTTTTTAGAAGATAGACGTTAAAAGTAATGAGAATTTGAGAGAAAAATTCAATAAAAAATAATTTTATTGCTTTTGATTATTGGGGAATTTGGAGCCAGATGCATACTCGAAACATTCTAGTTTAAAGTAAGGAATGGCTGCCAGCAAATGATCGAATATATCAGACATGATGCGTTCATAATTGACCCATACTTTGTCCTTGACAAAAACATAAACCTCCAGAGGAACCCCTTCAGAGGTGGGAGCCAGTTGTCTGACCATTACCGTTAAATCCTTGTTGATCTCAGGGTGATTTTTCAGATAGTCCAATGCATAGCGTCTAAAAAGTCCAATATTGGTCATGTTTCTTCCATTGAGTAGCAGAGACTTGTCGGTTTTATTGGCTCGGTTTTCAACTTCAATATCTTCCTTTCTTTGGCGGATATAGTCAGCAATGCGTTCAATTTTCTCCAGTTCTTGCAGTTGTTGATCCTCAACAAACGTGATGCTCGAAACTCGAATCAGCAATGATCGTTTGATTCTTCTACCTCCCGACTCACTCATCCCTCTCCAGTTCACAAAAGAATCCGAAACTAACTTGTAAGTAGGGATGGAGGTAATGGTATTATCAAAGTTTTGTACTTTGACTGTCGAAAGGTTGATTTCTATTACATCTCCATCGGCATTGTAGCTTTTCATGGTGATCCAATCACCTATTCTTACCGTGTCGTTGACGGTTACTTGTATGCTTGCCACAAAACCGAGGATAGAGTCCTTAAAAATCAACAAAATAACAGCCGAAAGTGCCCCCAAAGTTGCCAAAAAGGTACCGATGTCCTTGCCCGATAATATGGAGAAAATAAACATGACTCCAACAAACCACACAAAAATCATAATGACTTGAATGTAGCTGTCAATGGGTTTGTCTTTAAAATTTTTGAGGGTTTTAAAAAAGTCTTTAACAGAGTTCAACAAACGCCTTATCAGAAGTATGGTGAAAATGGCACCCAAAATCTCTAATATGGAGGCCAACGGTTCTTGGAGTAGGGGGAAGGAGTTCAGTGACTGGGGGAGAAAACCAATGAGAAGGAAGAGTGGTGGAAACAGAGAGAGGGTTTCTGGGATTTTATTTTTAACTAAAAAATCATCAAATTTTGATTTTGTCCTTTTGGAAACATTCAAAAAAATCAGCCTAAAAATTCGTTTACTGACCATCCAAAAAATAAAGGCCAATAGTCCAATGATGACCCCAAAGGTAATGGCTTCTAAATCCTTAGCCATTGCAGGGCTGATTCCTAAACGTTCGTAAAAATCCAGCAAAAGTTCCTTCATAAGATTTGTAAATGATGGACTAAATTACTTTAAAAATACTATTGAACATAACAACTTAAGCAAATAAAAAAACCCCTATGAAAGGGGTTTAGTAGATGGTTTCGTTTGACTTATAGAATGGTAATGGGAATCTCTACCCTTACATTTCCCCAACCGCCGTGAAGAACGGCATTGTTTCCTTCACCGCTGAAGGCAAAAGAAAAAGCTTCGAGGTATTCGGTTGATTCCATTACGGGTACCTCAATTCTTGCAACGTCTTTTGATTTGTCATAGCCGTAGGCTCCCCAGACGTTGGTGGCTGAATTAATGATGATTTCTGAGGACTCGTCTTTGGGGTAGGAATACATGGTGTATGTACCCGCTTTAATTACGGTGTCTCCCAATTTAATAGACTTATAAAGTCTGATCTCTGTAGCTTCATTAGCTCCAGTTCTCCATATTTTATAGGTGGGTACGACATCCTCTAAATTTCTTCCTCTCAATTGAGGTCGGCTGTAAGTGATTACCATAGCTTTGTCCGTTACTCGATTGGACGCAGGGTAAAAGACTCGATCCATGGGACTTTTGTCCAAACCTTTAAAATCTTGCGCCTGAGTCATAGAAGCTGTGGCTAAGAGAATTAGAATTAGTAATTTTTTCATTGGGTAATTTATTAAGTTAAAATTTAATTGTTGCAAACCATTTCAACACCACAACAGGAGGGTGACTTGATCTTGCCTTCACATTCGGGACATCTGGAAATTTGAACTTCAGTTCCATCATCTAACTTTAGGATATCATCAACCAAAGCTTGATCACATTTGGCACAACTTGCGTTGACCGCCATGTTGCAATTATTACATTCGTATGTTGCCATGAATTTTTATTTTAAAGATAATAAGTTTTCAGAAATTTTGAACTAATCGGATTCATTTTAATCATTTTACTTCTAATAAATTATTTCCTGAGGAAAAATGCTTCAAATGAAAATATCCTTTTTCCGGTTTATTTTGGGTGGGTTTACCGTTGATATACAGTTTTTCCCCTCCCTTGAGGGCGGGTATTATAAGATCTCCCTTAACCCCTCCAGGCAGTTTGATCTTCATTGTGAAAGTACTATCAGTCTGACGACACTCAACCTCAACTGTTCCTGATATAAAACTGGTTTTCAGCTTTGCATATTTTAGACTTCCGATTTTAGGATGGATTTTAATGTTCTGTGCTCCGGGGGTCAAGGGGGCTATTCCCATCATTTTTCTGACGATGATATTGGCAGGTGCTCCACCCCAAGCGTGGTTTAAATCCAAATTGGGTTTGTATCTTTTGTCCCAGGCTTCCATGGTAATGGTTGATCCGTAGCGAATCATATTGTGCCAGCTCCTTTCAGTTTTGGCAGCCATAAGGCCTATGGCATGATTCGCTCCCCCATAATCAAAAAGCCCTTCTAACAAAATTTGTGATCCATAGACACTGCATGACATCTCTTTGTGTTCTATAAACTTAACTACATTTTGGATATCTTTTTCTGGGATCAAACCAAAAGTAAGGGCAAACATATTGGCATGTTGTGATTTGTGGTCAGTATTCTCTCCATCGTTGATCAATCCATTGGTTTTGTCTTGAAAGACATCCAGATAGGCTTTTTTAAGTTTTTGACTCTGGGTTTGAAATAAGATTAAATCCTCTTTTTGATCCAAGTCAAGAGCAATTTTTTCCATTATTTTTAGTGCTCCATAATACAAGGCGTTTACCACTGCATTATATGTTTGATATACATAACCGTCGTTTTCCCCAGGATACTCTTTTTCTGTCCCTGTAAAATGATCTAGGTTTTCATATCCTCCAGGGGGCTTCGCTTGAGGCCAGTCCACGATGTCTCTCAGATTGTTGTTTTTGCCCCAGTGATTTTTGTGTAATTTCTCAAAAAACACTTCGGTTTGTTTTCCGGTCAAAGTAGTGATGAGACCCGTCTCATCCGACAAGTCCATTAGTGTTTTGATTTTTAGTTCATCATAGTATTTTACAATAAAACGATTGTCTCCAGTATAGAGATAATCATACCAAGCCATCAAAATATTATAAAGCGTCCATTCGGTGGGCCATGTTGGGTTAAACAACAGATGTTTCATACTTCCTCTAGCAATACCGTATTCTGCATCCACGGCATAATGAGAAAGTTGATTGATAAATGCATCGGCTTCATAAGGAATTCGCTCTCTGTCACCGTCCACATAATAGCCACAAAAACTGGTAGCTTTCATGGAATATTTACAAAAATCCCAAACTTGGTTCAATACTTCATTGCTGGAATCAAAAGTGGAGGCCGATTCTTCGAACGTATAATTGACCATTGTTCTGACCACTTGAGGAGCTTTTAAATCTCCTTGATAACCTTTTAGTTCTACAAATCTAAATGGATAGACTTCTCCGATATAGTCTGGCATTTGTATCATAAAACGATTGCTGGCCCTTTTTTTGTTTTCTGGCCAAGAGATTTCATACCAGTGTCTTCCGGGCTTTAATTTCAGTTGGGTTTGATAATATCTGATATTTCTCCCAGGATTGGTATCGATGGATAATTCGTTTTTTTGTTTCATCTCACCAACATTGATAAGGACAGCATCTTCTTTTGTCGAACTCAATTCTATTTTTAGCTTGGCAAAAGCCGCTTTTCTAAAATCTAGAAAATAGTTTCCCTCTGAGGTTTTGGTCATTTCGGGAAACTCATCTGTAGCGATTAGTGGTTCTTGAGAAAATTTTTCTGAAGAGGCATTAGGGTCAATGACAAATGCTCTAGCTTCTGAATAACCAGAGCTATGACCCGCGTTTTCCCAGTATCTAACCTTCCAGTAATAGACCTTGTTTTTTTGAAGAGGTTTACCCCCATATAAGGAAGAGGACTTTTGGGTATTTACTTTTCCGCTGTCCCAAAAATCTCCTTTATTTTGATCTAATTCTTTCCGATCACTGCTTACCAGAATCTGATAGGCGATGGTATTTTGAGATTGGTCGTCCAGTATCCAATGGAATAGTGGGTTTTCAGATTGAACTTTAGCAATTTCATATTTCCCTTCGGTCAAAATATCGTCATGCAACAAAAGAGATTGTCTTTTACCATTAAGGCCTATATAATCTGCATTACGCATCAAATCGACTCTTAAACTTTTGGGTTGAATTTTTTCTTCTCCACAACTCTGAAAGAGTAGGGTAGTGAGTATAATTATAAGAGAGATAAAAGTTTTAAGCTTCATAGTATTTGATTTTGTTTGATATACAACTCCTTAAATTTCACTGCAAATCTTTTTCCCAATATTTCAAGGCTATTGTGATCGTAGTGTGTGCCGTCATATGTCGAGGTTCCCTCGGATTTTACGGATGCTGCATGGGGGATTTCTGTATTGAGTCTGTCCAGCATTTTTTTGAAAATTTTATTTTCTCGTCGGTCTTTGTTCAGCTCTGAAGCAATGAAAATCATTTGGTCATTATTGAGTTCCTTTCTCAAAGTGTAGATGATTGATTTGAGTTTTTCGAAGTAGTTGACATAATCCGGATCTTTATCATTCAGATTGCTTTCTCCTTGAAGCCAAAAGCAGGCAATGATCTTCCCCCGATCTCCAATGGCAGTTTTACTTCTTCTGATGGCTTCCCTAAAGTAATGTGTTTCGGGAATCCATTGATCAATTTTGCTACCCCCTCTGGCGTTGACAACCAGCCCGATGGGTTGAATAAAATCATCAGCGAGTATTTCTTGAACGAAGGGGTATCCTAAATTAAACCCTTGCATACGGGCTGCTTTTCTGATCGAAGAGTGAATGTTTAGGGGATTTTTTAGGGGAAGCCATTGATTGGTACTGTCCAGCAGAAAGGCGTTTTGAACGATTTGGTAATCCTGATCCAGCAAGTTTGCTCTATCAGCCATATTGGATTGTCCAATCAACAGTATGATTTCTTTAGGCTCCTGTGATTGTAATTGGATTGTAAACATAAAACTCAAAAGCACGAGGGTGACATGCAAAACTGGGCTGTTCACTTCTTTAAAATCAAGAGTGCATGGAAACAAAGTTTTGTGCATCTGAAAAAGATAAAATCCAAATTTTAGTCTATGTATTGATTTTTGCCATTTTGTTTCAAAAGCTCAAAACGATCAAACAACTCTCCTGTTGCGGTAAAAGAACGATAAATCAATTGATCACCATCGATAGAAATGTGCTGAAATAACTGTTTGCGTTCTCCGTTCTTTTCTTGAACGGCTCCAAATTCATCCCATCCCGACTCATTGACAGAATACATTTTCCCACCACTAACAGAGACGACATATACAGGGCCCTTTACGGTTTTGTTTTGATCATTTTTATTCACAAGAATGGGATTTTCATATATTGCCCCTCTGGCATAGGTGTGATCGTGACCCTGAAGCGCCAAGTCCACATTGTATTGATCAAACAGTGGTTTCCAGTGTTTGCGTAGCTCGGGATTATCTCTTCCCGTTGATGCAGAAAAGATAGGGTGATGGAAGGTTACCACGGTCCATTTTTTGTCATTCTCTTGCAAAACTTTTTTCAGCCATTGGGACTGAAGTTCGATGGCCCTATTGCTATTGAGGGCAATCACCCTTAGGTTGGGATAATCTACATAGTAACAGGTTTTGAGCAATTCCTGAGGGCCATTTTTTGGAAACCCAAACTGTGCGTTCCATTGAATGGAAAGCTCCCGTTTGTCTCGAGGTCTATTGGCATTTAATCCGCGATACTCGTGGTTTCCTGGTACGGCAATGGCAGGTATTTCACTATGGATAAATCCTCCTGCGGCAAACCATTCATTCCATTCACTTTCATCGTGGGCGGTATTGATCAAATCTCCTGCATGGATAAAAAAGTCTGCATTGGGTGCTTTTTTGTAGGCATTTCTGATCACCCTCGACCACAATTCCAAAATGTAATTCTGTGCATCACCCACATACAAGAAGGACAGGGGAGTGGATTGGTCACTGGCAGTTGAAAATTGATGCCATTCACTTTTGAAATGATCATTACCCACGCGATAAGCGTAAAGTGTGTTGGGTTTTAATCCATCGAGTTGTACTTCAAAAAAGGAAGATTCAAAACCATCTTTGGAGGCCTCTGCCGAGTTGATAAGCGTTCTATCAGCTGGATAAGTTTTAATATCATTTCTAAAATCGGGCCCTGGACCAGCGATTCCAATCTCTAAGTAGCCCTCAGTATTATTGGCATGGGTACGCCAGTTGACACCAATCGATTGTGAGGGGTCGACTGCAGCACTTAAGATAACGTGATCTGGGAATTCATTGGGTGCAGCCCATTCCTTGATGATTTGATCGAGTTGCTTTTGGGTTTGTTGTGCCCAATTGAATTGTAGGGAGAGAAGTATGGTGCTGCCAATCAATAGTTTTTTTAACATGCTTTAAAAGTTTGTTGTTCTGAGTTAATAAAAATAAAACCGCCATCTAAATTATTTAAATAATGATGGCGGTTTATCAAATGGATGACTTTTTTTAGAATCTCGCAATATCAATGGATTGATACCATATCTCCATTTCTCTTTTACCGTGGAGTTGTAGACCTACTGGGCCAGATAAATTAGCGTCTTCAAGTGTATAGTCCATCACCTGTTTGCCGTTGAGCCATACTCGGTAGCGGTTACCGATCGCTTCCGCTTCCATTTCGTTCCAACCGTCTTGTTTGAGCAGTTCCTTCACCAAAGTAGCTTCTTTGGGATAGCCCTGCTTGGGGACGTAAGGTGAAGCTGTCATGTCTCTTTTGAGTGATCCTGAAATTCCGATTTGGACTTGTGGATTACGGGCATCGTCACCACGCATAAAAATCCCTGAATCCACAGTTCCAGGGCCAAACTTAAATTTTAATCGAACACGAAAATTATCAAATTTGTCTTTGGTCCAAAGGGTTGATCCTTTTTGGTCAGGACCGCTTTTGACTTTTAATGTTTTATCCTCAACAGACCACCAGATGTTGTTCTCGGGAATCATCCATTGGGAGAGGTCGTTTCCGTCAAAAAAACTTTTATATTTAGAGCTCACCAAGGAAAATTTATTGATGTCTTTAGGGGCTAAAACCGATCCATTATGTATCAACATTCGATAGTGAAAACTAACAGATTCTCCCTTTTTTAAAGCAAAGTTTAAGGCTTCTTTACCTTTAGAAAAAACTTCTTGACCCAGTGGGTTGGCTGCAAAAAGACCGTAGTCTCTGGCATGCCAATAGGTGGGATATCCCACATTGTTAGGATTGTCCATAATGGTTATAGAAACAGCTTCTTCATTTATGGTACTGTAGAGTTTTACCCATTCTGCACGGGTTCCCCAAACGTCATTTCCTTCCAATCCCTCACTACTGAGGTAATTACCATTCACTCCGGTATTGTCCAAGACTTTTACCTCTGTGGGATTGCCTTGTGCATCTACAAAAATCGCTGGCTTTTTGGCGGGTAATTCCATAGCACGGGTTACTCGAACCCCAAAAACGCCTTCCTTGTTATCTTTGAAAGAAATGTCTTGAAGGGCTGTGAGTGTGCTGTATCGATCAACAATTCTGGTGTTTCCTTCTTGCGAAAATTTAAAAACTGTGGTTTCCTCCAACATGGATTCACCCGAAGTGCTTTGCCAGGTGCTTTTGGTGGTGAGACTGCCTTCTTCTTGATTTATTTTTACAATTTCACTGTGTACAATCTTACCATAGTCTTTCAATTTTTCTTTTGGAATGGCATCGGAGTTGTTCCAAAAGTCCAAACCATTAACGTCTCCATAGTTGAACCAATGTCCCATATGATGTGGGTGGTCAACTCTCTCTCCTGGTTGGGGGTCAATAGGAAAACCTCTAGTCAGTGTTTTTCCACTGGCAGTAACCAAAGGAAAAAGAACGGGTTTTGGTAATGAAGCTTGATAATGGTAACTGGTAAATGGCTTTCCATTGAGTTGTACGTCAACTTTTTGGTTAGCTGTATCGTTAACAAAAACAACCGAAGCGGAATCTGCTTCGGTTGTTTTGGGTTGTTCATTGCATGACATCGAGAAGATGCAAAGCGCACTGATTAAAAAAAAAGCCCGAATCATAACAATGGTTAATATTTAAAGATTTTACCTCCTGCTAACACTTCTTGATTTTCCTCGTCAAAGGTAGCTTTGAGACCAGTTCTCATCGAGGCTGTTGTCATGATATTTGCAATAGAGTGGTTGTAACCTGCCTCAACCGGTGCATTGGTTTTTTCTCTTGAGCGAACACATTCCAGCCAATTCAGCATATGATTGGAAGTCATGTTGTCCACCCCTGTATTGGCAGAAGTAACCACTTTGGTTTCCAAATCTGATAATGAGAATTCATTTAATTGATTGGGTTTCATGTTCATTTGATCGGCAAATCTTTTAGTAAGCCCTCCATTGGGAGTTACTTTGTTGGTTTTCATGTTTAATTCACCGCCGTTGGAGTAATAAATTTCTTTGGTTCCTCCCGCAGAGTTGGTAAAGCGCGAAGAATATACCACTTGGAATCCAGAGGTTGGATCATCCAAAGGACCGTAATCAAATACTGCCGTCATGGTATCAAAGTTGGATCGTCCGTCTTTCCAAAGGTAGATACCGCCATTGGCAGCAACACTTCTGGGGTGTGCCAAATCTGAAAACCAATGAACGGTGTCAATTTGGTGCGCCATCCATTGTCCAGGAATACCCGAAGACAAGGGCCAGAACAATCGGTATTCTAAATATTTTCTAGGATCCCATTTTTGATAGGGTCGGTTCATCAAATATCTTTTCCAATCTACGTCAGATTCTTTGATGTCACTTACTTTATTGGGATACACTCTCCATCTTCCGGGCTGATTGACATTCCATGTCATTTCAACCATTACTACGTCTCCAAAAGCGCCAGATTTGATGTATTTATTGGCAGCATGATAGTTTTTCCCACTTCTTCGTTGTGATCCTACCTGAAGAACAATTCCAGCATCATTGGCGGCTTTTTTTCCCAATCTGGCATCTTCCATGGTTTCGGCAAATGGCTTTTCAACATATACGTCCTTTTTGGCATTGGCGGCTTGAACGGTATGAAGGGCATGTTGGAAGTCGGCAGTTGAGATGATGACAGCATCAATTTGATTTTTGTCATACATTTCCTCATTGTTCCTCCATGTTTCGATTTTGTTACCAGTTGTTTTTTCTAGAAACGCTTTTCCCTCGTCTCTCCTTCTGTTCCAAATATCAGAAACACCAACAATCTGGCAGTTTTGTTGTTTTGTATGCCCTTGAAAAGCAGGGATAAGTGAACCTTTGGCTCGACTCGAAAATCCTACAATCCCCACGTTGAGACGATCATTGGAGCCTATTATTCTCCTGTAACTCTGGGCACTCATCGAACTACTGGCAGCACTAACCCCACTTACTCCAGCGATCACTCCAGCAGAAACCAGTGAGGCATCTTTGATAAATTTCCTTCTGTTTAAATCCATAACTTATGTTGATTAAAGTTTAAATATGCTTTTTTGTGTGCGTACACGAACGCTTTACCAAAAATAAAGTTTTTTTTGAATATTGCTACTTATTTAAGATTTTAAATGGTAGCTGTTAAAAAAAATCAGATTATTTGACTTTGTTCATAGTCCCATTGAGAACATTTAATCCGTGATTGAGAACCCGGACTACATATTTATTGGGATCGCTATTGATATGATTTTGAGCCGTACTTTCCAAAGCGCGGAGGGCATCCTGAAAATCATCCAAAACCAAAGCTGTTTGTAAACGCGTCCACTCGTTTTCTGCCTCTAATCCTTGAGACAATATTTTAAATATTTTATTCGATGGTGACTCATGCTTCAGTAATACTCTGGCGGCACTAATACTTACATTAACAATGGAATCATCCAGTTTTTGTATTAATCGCTCAATGGTGCTGTTTTTTATTTTTTTATCCAGATTGTAAAGGCCTTGTCCTGCACAATATCGAACGGCTTCGTTAGGATGATTTAATCCTTCAAAAAGTATGTTTTCATCTGCTGTTGAGGACATCAGTAGCAAGTCGTCATAAAAATCCTCTTGAGTTCTTATCCATTCATAAATGGATCGATTGTTCTTTTCTTCCCAACGCCTCATTATGGCTTCTGGGATCAAGCCCACATCCAAAACTTTTTTCATCCATTGGTCGTGTTCGGATCGGAGTTGGGTCAGCACTTCTTTCATATTGGGATCATGGGCCAAGTCATTAAATTCCATCGGATCTTTTTGCAAATCAAATAAGGATTCAGTAGGCTTGGTAGTGGCCACCAATTGTTGCCCTTCTGGCTTTAGTGTCCCTGCTTTTTCAGCCTTTCTAAGTTCTGTCATCATAGGACCTCCTTCTGGGGTATTCATGTATTGAATGAAAGGTTTTTTGGGCTCGTAATACCGCAGGTACTTATACTGTTTACTTCTTACTCCTCTTTGGATGTCATAGCGTTCATCCATTCTACCTCTGGCCAAGTAAACATAGTCTCTTTCTGGTTTTTGTTTTTCTCCAAGAAAAGATTGCCCTTGCATGGTTTTCGGAATTTCTGCTCCTGCCAACTCAATGACAGTAGGAGCCAAGTCAATAAAACTGACCAATTGATTTACCTCGCTTCCCGGTTGGGCGGGATACAACTCTTTGAATTGTTCTGGAATATATACGATAAAAGGAACTTTTACCCCCGTATCAAACAACCATCTTTTGTGTCTGGGCAGTCCAGTTCCGTGATCGGAGTAAAAAAATACGATGGTATTTTCACTTTCACCGGCCGCTTTGAGTTCATCGAGTATTTTTTCTACCACAGCATCCATAGTGGCGATATTGTCATAATGTCGGGTCAGTAATGTTCTTGTTTCGGACGTATCGGGAAAGTAGGGGGGAACCTCTATTTTACTAGGGTCTGTCCTTAAGTGCTCGGGGAGGTCTTGGGTCAGACGCTCGTGTTTTCCTTTATCGTTTATACAACTTTCATGGGTCATGATCAAGTTAAAAATAGAAAAGAAAGGGGTATCCTTATTCGGACGGTTTTTCCAATGAGCCGTTTTACTCGATTCGTCCCAGATTTTCCTTTTCAAATTGAAGTTATAATCCTCTTTGCTGTTGTTGGTGCAATAATAACCAGCCTTTCTCAATACCTCAGGATAGAGTTTGACGTCCTCTGGAATTCTTCCTGTACTTTTCATAGCACTGGAGAAAGAACGCATATGCAGGGTTCCTAGAGAAGAGGGGTACATTCCGGTGATGATGGCGTTTCGTGCCGGTGCACAAACGGGCGCATTGGCAATGGCATTATTGTATAAAAATCCCTTTGAGGCTAGAGCATCCAATGTAGGGGTGTAGGCAAGAGAATCTCCATAACATCCAAGATTGGTACTGATGTCTTCAACAGTTATCCACAATATATTGGGTGGGGGTGATGAGACTTCTTGGCAACCATTGAGCCCAAAAAATAGCATTATGGCGACGATGGTTCCTTTCATTTTAATTGGATGCTGAGTTTTTCCCTACTACTTCAACCATTTCATCATTGGTGATCTTGACGTTTTTTACATCTTTAACAACGATCTGTTTGGGGTATCCTTCCCCTTTGATCTCTAGGGCTGATAATTCTGAATTTTTAACGTCATCCATTACGATTGAGGGTCTGTAATCTTTTTCCTCTGCTTCAAGAATTATGTTTTTTAGTTTTAGCCCTGACACATGTCTGACGTATAATCCCCAGGCTGGTAATTCCCCAAACATACTGAATTCGGGATAACTTTCTTTTTTTTCAGGCACCCCATCCATTCGCCAGGTAGGCATGTTGGCATAGGCTTGATTTCCTCCCCCTGGATATCTGATGATTACATTTTCGATACTGACATTTTTTACATCATGTCCAGGAATACCCGTAATCGAAGACGGGAATATATTGTGAAAGAAAGGCAACATGGGGCCTCTGATTTCATAATCTTTGTCGGGAATTCCTTTGGGAATGGTAACATCAATATTTTTGATTTCCACATTTTGTAAACTCCCTACAGTACCAGGTGCGTTTCGATGTCCCAATTTTATAAAAATAGCATTCCCTGTATTGACCGCTTTGATATTACTCACTTTTACCCCATCAACAAAACCTCCATCTACCGCCTCTATGGCAATTGCAGATCGATAAGTGTCATAAATTTGTAGGTTGTCCAACTCAATGTTTTTGAATCCACCATGAGAGGCAGTTCCAAATTTTACCGCACTTGCACTGGATCTGACTCTACAGTTGGAAACATAAATGTTTTCACAATAGGCAAACTTGTGATGTGATTTAAAACATATGGCATCATCTGCGGCATTGATGTCGCTATTGGTGATTCGCACATTTTTACTATCCACCAAATCTATTCCATCATTATTCCAATAAACATCGCTTTTCAATTTTATTTTATCAATTTCTACCGAATCACATAACTCAATTTTTGTCACCCATTCTGCCCCATTTTTTAGGGTTACGCCCTTGATCTGTATGTTTTTTGATTGATTAAAAAATATAAGGTTAGGCCTTCCTCCTTCGTTAGGTCTTTTTCTTCTTTCATTATAGCTCCTTGAGATTTTGAAATAAGCGTCTGGATCTGCATAATACAGACTGTCTAGAGCCAAAGCTAAATATCCTCCCTGACCATTGACTGTTCCAGAGCCGGTAAGCTTGATGTTATTTCTCAAATGAGCACTGATTAAAGCAGTGTTGTGGCGCGTAGAGAGGGTGTCCTTTGAGACCACTTTTTTGTAATCAAAAGGATTTTTACTTCCCAATAAAACAGCTTCTGATTCAAAATAGAGTTCGATATTGTCCTTAAGTTCAATACTTCCACTGAGGAACTTTCCTGTGGGAAATATAATCTTCCCTCCACCTTTTTCACTCACCCGGTCAATCAAATTTTGGATGGCCGTGGTATTTAGGGTTTTTGCATCTCCGATAATTCCATAATCGGTGACCACATATTCAGATTTGATGGAGCTTATAAATGATGATAAAATCAACAGAAGGCTTAGAAAAATTATTCTTGGATTCATTTCTTTGAAATTTATTAGTTAATCAGTTCCGTATTGTTTTGCCCATTCGGCATAATATTTTTTTAGCTCTTCAGCCTTATCAGGCTCTTGGAGTATTAAATCTTCTTCCTCAACAGGATCATTTTTCAAATTGTACAACTCCCAATCCCCCTTATAAGCAACTAATTTCCAATCCCCATCCCTAACGGCCTTTCCGTGTTGCCATTGCCAAAATAGAGGCTCCTTTCTTTCGGCAGAGTGCTCACCCACCATCTGCGACAAAAAACTCTTCCCAGGGCTGGGAAAAATCACATCACCATTTAGCATCTTTGGATAATCTGCTTCAGCAACTTCTTGTAGAGTAGGGAGGAAGTCAATAAAATGAACGGCTTGATGAGTAATCGATCCCTTATTTTTTATTTTTGCTGGCCAATAGGCAATTAGTGGAGTTTTGATTCCCCCTTCATGACTCCAGTTTTTGTATTCTCTGTAAGGGGTATTGCTCACATTGGCCCAATTTTTACCCAGTGACTTCCAATTGGTTAATGTCCCAACTTCTCCATATACTCTGGGTAAATTAACGACTTCACTCGATCCACCGTTGTCGGAGGTAAAAAGAATAAGTGTGTTGTCTAGTTTTTCTTCTTGCTCTAATTTTGTCAGGATTCTGCCGATGTTCTGATCCAATCGATCGATCATGGCTGCATATACTTCCATGGTTCTACTTTCTTTGACTTTTTCAGCAACACTTAGGCTTTCCCATTTGCTGTGTTCTGCCCTTGACAGCACTGTATTTTCTGGAAGTACACCCAACTGTTTTTGCTTTTCAAATCTTTGATGGCGAATTACTTCATAGCCCTCACTATAACGACCTTTGTACTTTTCAATGTCTTCTGGCCAAGCCATCAAAGGGTCATGCGGGGCAGTGTAGGAGAGGTACAGAAAAAAAGGTTTTTCGGATTCGATTTGTTCCATCCAATTCAGGGCATAATTGGTAAAAACATCGGTGGTATAGAAGTCTTTGGATTGGGGAGTGAAGGGATTAATAATTTCTCCCTCAATCACCCAATTGCGATAACTGACGGGCGTTTTTGTCAGTCCTTTTTGAGCGGGTTGACCTTCCCCCTCTCGTTTTATGCCAGGATTGAAGTGATTGGAGGCACCATCCAATAGCCCACTGTAGTGATCAAACCCTCTGTCCACAGGATTTTCCGTGCTGTGGTGTTTGCCTGACCAAAGGGTAGTGTATCCCGCCGATTGAAACAATTCTCCCAATGTGATAGCATTGCGCATGGGTTGTCTAAAACTCTTGTGATATCCCGTTTGTTGGGAATACAATCCGGTGAGTATTGCTGCTCGGGAAGGAAAACACTTGGAGGTATTATAGGCATTGGTAAACCGAACTCCTTCAAAAGCCAGTCGGTCAATGTTGGGCGTTGCTATTTCACTCCCATAGGCTCCCAAATCTGAATAGCCCATATCATCTACCAAAATCAATATGACGTTGGGGCGATTGCCTTGGCTTGGTGCCTTTTGACAATTGGATAAAGCACTAAAAAAAAGTAAAAAAAATAATATTCTAGAACTCACGTATTTTGATGTTTTTAAACCTTACGTCCCCTGGGCTGTGATCTTGAAGCAAGATTCTCCCGCTGCTTCCCATTCCAAAGCCCTTGTGTTTGGCGTATTTACTTTTTTTGATCAGATTTTTCATCGATTGGGAATAACGATCATATTCTACAACCTTAATATTATTAATCCAGTGTTGAACTTTTCCTCCCTTTACAACAATTCTCACCCTATTCCATCGATCAGCGCCATTGGCTCTGATGTTGTCGCGATTAGCTTCAGAGAGGTTCTCGGCTGCAATTAGATCATAAAGAGATCCTATGGTTCTGTTACCGTCAACTCCTTTGTGGTAATCGGGATGATCTTTGTCGAGTACCTGAAATTCAAATCCAATGTTTCTTCCGTCTCCTTCCGCCAGTGCATCTACAAAATATTTGACACCACTGTTGCCTCCTTTTTTAAACATAACATCAGCCTCCAATTCAAAGTTGTCGAATTTTTCTTGGGTAACAATATCTCCAGATTTTTTATAATCCTTCGATTCTTGGTGTTTTAGGAAGTGAATGGTTCCATCAACCATTTCAATCCCATGTTTGGGGAAGTTGTCAGATTTGGCTCCTTTCCAGCCTTTGGTAGTTTTTCCATCCCAAAGCAATCTCCAACCTTTTCTTACTTCTTCTTGGGTTAGTGTATTGGTCAAATAGCTGACTTGTCGAGCGTGTGGTTGGTTTTTTGATCTGTGTTGCTCCAGGTTTTCCGTAATAATTCTGATATTTTTCCATTGAATGGTCTTCCCTTCTTGAGATTTGTCTCTGATGGAATGCACTTGCAGGGCGATAAAACCCTTGTCGGTCATGTCGTCCACAAGGTTGGCACACTGAACCCCATTCAAAAAAGTTTTGATAGTATTGCCAATGGCTTCAATCCTCACCTTGTTCCATCCACCATTATTGAAAGCAGCGCTTCCTTTGGAGTTGATGGTAAGGGGATACAACCAGCCTCTGCGTGCTTCGTCAAAAATTCCTGCTGACCATGCTCTTTTACTGGTGTCCAATTCGGACTGATACCCATGTACACGGCCATTTTTAAATTCCTTCATTGAGTTGGATCTAAATTGGATTCCAGAATTCAGCCCAGGAGCAACCAATACTTCCAATTCTAGGATAAAATCACTGTACAGTTTCTCAGTGCACAAAAAAGTATTTGGCGTTCCGATTTGGGAAGTACCCACAATGGCATTGTTGACGATGTGATATTTAGCAGTTCCATTTTTCACCTCCCAACCCGACAGATCTTTGCCATTAAAAAGAGATTTCCATTCTGTTTGAGCGCTTGTGTTAGAACATAAAAATAAAGCCACTGTTAGGAAGGACAATTGACTAAAAAAGTTAAATTTGGTTTTCATTATATGATTAATTAAGATTTTGTGTGCGTACACGCAAATGTAACAAAAAAGCAATGATGTCCAATATAAAAAAAATCAAAGCGTGAATTTAAAACTGATATACTTAATGTGTTTGATGTTGACCGCTTGTGGTCCATCATCCATCAAACAAGAACAACAACCTCCCAATATTATTTTTGTAATGTCCGATGATCATACCAGTCAGGCCTGGGGTATTTATGGAGGTGCTTTGGAAAATTATGCGGTCAATAAAAACATCAAGCGATTAGCGGCAGAAGGGGTAGTTTTGGACAATGCCTTTTGCACCAATTCTATTTGTGTACCCAGTCGAGCTTCCATCCTCACGGGACAATACAGTCACAACAATCAAGTATATACTCTTACCGACGCATTGGACCCCAACCGTCAGAATGTGGCTCAACTTCTTCAAAAATCGGGCTACCAAACCGCAATTGTTGGAAAGTGGCACTTAAAAGACAAACCTTCTGGTTTTGACCATTTCAACATACTACCCGGACAGGGGAGGTATCACAATCCCATTTTGAAAGACAAAAACAATTGGGAGTACGGAAACAAAGGAGGGAAGGAGTACAAAGGATTCTCCGCTGATGTCATCATGGATGAATCTCTCAAGTGGCTGGATCAGAGAGACAAAGAGAGGCCCTTTATGTTGATGACCCATTTTAAAGCTACCCACGAGCCATTTGACTATCCCGAACGATTCAAAAATTTGTTTGAAAACGATACCATTCCCGAACCAGTCTCGTTACTTGATTTTGATCCCCAAGAGTCGGGACGTAGTTTTGAGGGGCAAATCCTTGAAATTTTGGCAGAGCGCTGGCGGCAGGCCTCAATGGAGGACAACGGCCGTTACCCAGGGCTTCCTTTTGATACAGAGGGATTGGATGCTGTTCAGGCCAGAAAAAAAACCTATCAGAAATTTGTAAAAGACTTTTTGAAATCAGCTGCTGCCATTGATGATAATATCGGTAGAATGTTGACTTATTTGGATGAAAATGGTTTGACCGACAATACTTTGATTATCTATACTTCTGACCAAGGCTATTTTTTGGGGGAACACGGAATGTTCGACAAGCGAATGTTTTTGGAAGAGTCCGCTCGTATGCCCTTTGTCATTCGTTACCCCAAGGAGATTCCTGCAGGAAAAAGAGTAAAAGACATCATCCTGAATATCGACTTTCCCTCACTGCTTTTGGACTATGCAGGGATTCCTCAACCCGAACAATTCCAAGGAGAGAGCTTTCGTAAAAATCTCCTCATGGAAACTCCCGATCAGTGGAGGGATAAGATGTACTATCGATACTATGCTCATGCGCTCAATCGACCAGCTCATCTGGGCATTCGTACAGATCGTCATAAGTTGATCTTTTATTATGGTCTCTCATTAGGCTTAAAGGGAACCTATACCAATCAAGCCACTCCCCCTGCTTGGGAATTTTACGATTTGGAAAATGACCCACTGGAACTCAAAAATCAATACCAAAATCCAAAGTACAAAAACATCATTCAGCAATTAAAAAAAGATCTGATCGAGTTGAGAGCCAACTATGGAGATGCTTTGACCGATGGAGCTGAGATCAAGAAAGTAATTCAAGAAAACTGGTAAATCGTTCAGACCCTATAAATCCTATTTATATCATCCGATTTGCTGAGAAGGGTTTTTTAAGGTTCTATATATACTATGAAAAAATCAATTCAATTCCTCCTATTTATCCTTTTGGCTTTTGCCTGTAAATCCGAAACAAAACCCCCAGAGACTCCATCTCCTAATGTCCTTTTTATCGCAGTTGACGATCTGAGGCCCGAATTGGGAATCTATGGAAATCAATTTGTCAAAAGCCCCAACATTGATCAACTGGCAAGAGAGGGCAGTTTTTTTAAAAGACATTATGTGCAAGTTCCCACCTGTGGTGCCTCTCGATATAGTTTGATGACAGGTCTTAGGCCTCAAAAAAGAGTCCATATAGATAATGGTGTTTTTTATAAGCAAATGGCCAATCAAATGGAGAAAGAGCGACCCGAATCTTTTGTCCATCATTTTAAAAGAAATGGTTACACTACTGTGGGCATTGGTAAATTGAGTCATTCTGTAGATGGACTGGTTTATGGCTATAGGGAGGAACCTTCAGATGTTAAAGAAATGCCCCACAGTTGGGATCGTTTTGTGTTCAACCCCGGCAAATGGAAAACAGGATGGAACGCCTTTTTTGCTTATGCCAACGGAGAAAACCGTCAAAGTTTAAACGGGCAAGTGAAACCCTATGAAAGTGCTGCGGTTTCAGATCAGGGGTATCCTGACGGTTTGATTCTTAAAAGTGCAGTGCAGGAGTTAAGAAAATTAAAAACCCAGCAAAAACCATTTTTTCTGGGCGTAGGATTTTTCAAACCCCATTTGCCTTTTAACGCCCCCAAAAAATATTGGGACTTATACGACCGATCTTCTATTCCCATTGCTTCTGACCCCTTTATCCCTCAAAACGTTCACCCTAAAAGTGTTGGAAAAATGGGAGAGTTTTACAATTATAAATTATCAGACGAGAAACCAACACTTGACCAAGCAGTTTCAGATGATTATGCCCGAAAATTAATCCACGGATATTATGCCTCCATAAGTTATATAGACCATCTGATAGGTCAACTCTTGGCAGAACTCAAGTCGCTCGATTTGGACAAAAATACTATGATTGTATTGTGGGGCGATCATGGTTGGCATTTGGGAAATGACAGAAAATGGGGGAAGCACAGTCTTTTTGAGCGATCTCTTAAAAGCGCATTGATTGTCAAACTGCCAGGAAGGCAAAACAAATTACGGCAGATCAACGCCATAGTGGAGTCGGTCGATTTATACCCTACACTTTTGGATTATTGTGGAATATCACCACCTTATGACATGGATGGTAAAAGCCTTTTGGGTTTGATCCAATCCGGTAAATCCAACAAAATCAACCAAGCTTTTGGTTTTTGGAAGGATGGGATTAGCATCAGAACCGATTCCTATCGTTTGACAAAGTTTTACAGAGAGGAAGAACCTAAGATTGAACTGTATGACCATCTTGTCGATCCGGAGGAAAACCGAAATATCGCCGCTGATCACCCAAAATTAGTTGATTCATTGGTTTTAGTTTTGGAGGAGAAGTTACCAGAATTCTACTCTAAAATAAGATAAAACACATTATTTAACACTTAATTCAGATGTTTTATGGAGCATACTGATTCTACTTACTTTTTTGTTGGTCAATCTGACATTAGTAACTGTTTGCAAAAAACAGAAATGTTAAGAAAAGCCAAAAAAAACAAAATTTTATGCCAAGTTTTTATTATGTTTGTATGTTGTGTGCGCACACGTTTGGTGCACAGCAGATTTTTAACCAAATAATAATTCAAAACATGAAAATTAAAAGTTATCACTTTTTCGTGACGTTAATGCTCTTTTTGACATTCAATTTGAGCTTTTCGCAAGAAATCATTACTGGAAATGTTTCTGATGAATCAGGAGTCCCTTTACCAGGGGTCAATGTTACCATTAAAGGAACACAAACCGGAACATCCACAGATTTTGATGGAAATTATTCAATCACCGCTGCTGACGATGCTGTTATTACTTTTTCCTATGTTGGATTTTTGGAACAAGAAATTGAGGTTGCCAATGCCGACTCATTTAATATTTCCATGGAAATGGGATCAGATGAATTGGAAGAGATTGTTCTGACAGGTTATGGATCAGTCAAAAAAAGAGATATGACGGGAGCCATTGCTCAAATCAAATCAGAAGTAATTCAAAGAGCAAACCCCATACAAGCTGCAGCAACCCTTCAGGGACAAGTTGCGGGGGTGAATGTTACCAGAGCCAAAGGAAGACCTGGAGATGATATTGATATCAATATCAGGGGATTAAACAACTTTGACAACGAAAAAACGCGACCATTGGTTGTCGTTGACGGTATTTTGGGGGCTAACTTAAATGATATCAACCCCGTTGATATTCAAACCATTGACGTTCTTAAAGATGCTTCTTCTACTGCCGTGTATGGAGCCAGAGGTGCCAATGGTGTTATCATTGTTACCACCAAAAAAGGAAGTGAAGGCAAACCCAGTGTTTCTTATAATGGTTATTATGGTGTGAAATCAAGAGCCCACATGCCAAAGATGATGTCTTCTGAGCAATATTATGATCTATATAAGGATGAAGATAAATTCGGAAGAGGTTTCACCGAGCAAGAAATGTATAACATTCAAAATGGAATCACCACAGACTGGCTTGATCTGATTTCACAAACAGCCACACAACAAAACCACACTGTTTCCGTGTCTGGTGGATCAAAATCTACTACTTATAATTTTTCTGCAGGTACACAAGAAGAGCAAGGTATAGTTCAAAATAATCAATACACTCGCCTCAGCTTAAATGCTGGAATCGAAAGTCAAGTTTCGGACAAAATGAAGGTTGGTTTTACCGCCTACATAACGGATAATGAAAGGGACTGGGGTTCTACTGAAGCAGTAAGATCTTCATTGAGAGCAAGACCATCAGGAACCGCATATTTTGACGATATTCAATTTCCCAACAAAAGTGACACCAACTTTGGCCCGGTAAATAATTATGCTTTTTATATGGGTATTAACGATTCTCAGGTTATCAATCCTTTAGTAGAAATTGACCCCGAAAACTTTCAAAGAAAAAGACGGTCTAACTCTATGATTGCAAATGTCTATCTGGAATATGAAATAATTCCAGGTTTAAAGTTTAAAACATCCTATTCGGGTTATAACAATAACCAAAGGGATGGGGATTATAGAGGAACCTACACAAAATCCCAAAAAGGTTCAATAAACCCTAAAGCCAATACTACTAATCTCAAAACTTCCAACTATACCCTTGATAATACATTGAATTATCAAAAACAATTTGGAAAGCACTCCATCGATGCGGTAGCGCTTTTTAGTGTGTTTGAGGAGTATCAGGAGGGTATGGAGATTATTGTTGAGGACCTTCCCTACAGATCGCTTTGGCATAATACAGGATCTGGAGCTACAATAAAAGGTTACAATACAAATCTGGAAGAGTATTCGATTGTGTCTTACATGGGTAGAATTAACTACAGCTATGGTGACAAATACTTATTGACCGTTACCGGAAGACGTGATGGAGCATCACAATTGGCAGAGGGAAACAAATGGGCTTTTTTCCCATCTGCTGCCATTGGGTGGAGAATGTCTGAAGAAGCCTTTATCAGAGATTTAGGATTATTTTCCAATCTTAAATTGAGAGCGAGTTATGGTGAGGTTGGAAACAATACCAGTATCAGTCCATATGCTACTCAACCCAATATTTATCAAACCTTTTACGATTTTGATGGTTCAGCCTCTCTAGGTTATACCATCAACGCTTTATCAAACCAAGGACTGGTTTGGGAAAGAAGTAAAGAAATTAATATTGGACTTGATTTTTCCTTATCAGACATCAAACTGAGCGGAACCGTTGAATATTATAAAAGGAATACTGAAGATTTGATTTTAGATGATAAAGTGCCAAATTCTACAGGTTTTAATAATGTTCTGGATAATGTAGGGGAAATTGAAAATTCAGGAATTGAAATTTCACTAAATTCAGTAAATCTTACGCTACCTGACTTTTCATGGTCAACCAATCTAACTTTTACTGCAAACAATGATAAAGTTGTAAAACTTGCAGGTGGTCTTCTTGAAGACAAAGGAAACAAGCGTTTCGTAGGCGAGTCTGTTAGAGCTCATTACTCTTACAAATTTTTAGGAATTTGGCAGTTGGGTGAAGAAGCAGAGGCAGCAGAATTTGGACAGGAACCTGGTCAAATTAAAATCATGGACCTTAACGGTGATAAGAAGATTAATTCTGATGATAGAATGATATTAGGGAGTGAAACCCCAGATTGGACCGCAGGTCTTAGAAATCAATTGAATTATAAAAATTGGGATTTGTCATTTTTTATCTATACCAGACAAGGCTTGATGTATTCCAATGCTTACCTAAACGGAACCATGGGAGATATTGCCAGTGATCGATACAATAGATCTGCTGAAATTGACTTTTGGACGCCTACCAACCCCAGTAATACATATTTTAGTCCAGAAACTGGACCTGGATTAAATTCCGCAAATGAGTCAAAAGGAGGTACCTCTAGAGTTGGACTTAGCTATCAAATGGCAGATTTTGTAAGAGTTTCTGATATCACCATGGGCTACAGCCTGCCCAAAAATGTTCTCGATGAACTGGGAGTGTCAAGATTTAGAATTTACGGACAATTACAAAATCCATTTGTTTTTACTGATTTTCTAACTTTCGATCCAGAATATAACTCTGGTGGGAATGACGATGATATGCCTGCATTGACTATGTTGATTGGGGTTAATCTTAACTTTTAATTTCAAAAATATTGTATTATGAAAAACTTAAATGAAATTAAATCAAAAATGAAAACACTAAATAAAATTTTACTAGCACTCGCTTTGACTCTTGTAATCGGTTGTGATACCGACGAAATATTAGTCGAGGAAAGTGTGTCAAATCAGACGGCCACGGATTATTTCTCAACCACTTCTGGTTTTGAAGACTTGAGTAAGTCAATATATCCATTGCTAAGACCAATAACTCAGATGAGGGCTCTTACATTGAATGGTACAGATATATTTTCTGGGGCACTAGCCTTTGATCAAGTGGGAAATCAACTCAATACGAGTATCGAAACTTATGGACCAGAATTTACTGAAGGTGTCAGTGAAGTTCAGGATTTATGGGTTTACAACTACAAGAATATCAATAGAGCCAATACCCTAATCAGCCGTGCTGCTGCAGTAGAAACCCCCGGTGATTATGCTGCTACGATTGATATCAGAGTTGCTGAGGCCAAATTCATCAGGTCTTTGTCTTTCTTTTACCTCGTTCAGCAATTTGGAGATATCCCTATGCCTCTTGTGGAAACCAACTCAGCCAATAAAGAGGTCACTCGTGTTCCTTCTGCAGAGGTTTATGCTCAAATTATCACTGATTTAACTGAGGCTGAAGCCGCCTTACCTGTTTCTTCTTCCAATTATGGGAGAGCAACCAAAGGGGCAGCGCAGCATCTTTTGGCTAGGGTTTATCTGACCAGAGGGTGGAACTTTAATAATGCTCTTGGTGGAACTGCTGCTGATTTTACTTCTGCAAGAGAATATGCGGACAAAGTAATTGTAGCTTATCCTATGGTTGCGGATTACAAAGATTTATTTCCCAAAAAATCTGAAGATCCCACCAATCAAACCCATGGGCCTGGAGATCAAAACGCAAAGAATAGTGAAATTGTTTTTGCCGTTCAATATTCAGATCAGGCTTTGACCAACGAACTAGAATTGGATGACCTAAGTGGTTCTTCAATTAACGGCGATGGTGGTAACAATTCTCACAGTATTTTTGGAGGTAGCCATGATGAATCTCCCGGGAGTCCAGGGAGAACTGACGATTACAACAGACAACTAGGAAATCACAACACACTTCCTGGTGTTTGGAGGTTATTTGATCCAGATACTGACTCTCGTTATGACTTGAACTTTGTTGAAAAAGTTTATGCAGTGGTAAATAACCCCGGTTTTGTTCCTGCAGACGGAGTTGCTCCCATTGACATTAAGGCTGGAGATGTTGTGGTTGAGTACAGAAATTGGAACAACCCTGCCACTTCATTGGCAGAGAGAGGTAAAGATGTTGGAGGTGATTTGGACTATGCCGTTATCAATACTGATGAAATTGGTATTATTGATGAATCAAATTATCACAACACCAATAAATCACCAATGATGTGGAAGTTTTGGGAGCCTGGTATTCCCTACGGAAACGGCTTTGGTCAATTCGATCATCCCTTGATGAGATCATCAGAGGCCTACCTTATTGCCGCTGAGGCCATTGTCAAGGGAGCTTCAAATGGATCGATAGGTTCTGCTGCTGACTACTACAACGCTGTTGTCAATAGAGCTGTTGGTGCTTCAAATACCGCAAATATGGCGGCTGACCCTAACGATCTAAGTACTACCGCCTCTAAAAGCTACAGAGCCTCTGGGACTGTCACCATAGACATGATTCTCGACGAAAGAGCCAGAGAATTCATGGGCGAAGGTTTGAGATGGTATGACCTAAAAAGAACCGGTAAACTCATTGAAAGAGCTAAGGCATTTAATCCTTGGATTGGAGGACTTAACTACATTCAAGATTACCATTATTTGAGACCAATTCCGCTTTCTGAAATTGATCTTTCATCCAATGAAGTGAGCCAGAATCCCGGTTATTAATAAGAATTTTATTTCTTAACAAAAACCCGTTTTTGATCCTTTTCAGAGACGGGTTTTTCATTTTTATCCCTTAAATTTATTTCGATGAGACCATTAAACCCCATGAGGTTTTTGTATTTCTTTATTTTTTTCAGCTCCTTGCTCTCCGCTCAATATAACTTTGAAAACCTTGAGTTAAGAATGCGTCAATTTATAGCTGACAAAGAGTTAACCGCTTTTCAGACCATGATCATCCAAAAAGGAGAAGTAATTCATTATGACAGTCATGGTTTTGCTGATGTAGCCGAAGGAAAACCATTTCAAGACAACAGTATCTTTAGAATTGCATCCATTACCAAATGCATTGTTGCAGTGGGTATTATGAAACTCTACGACCAGGGCTATTTCAAATTGGAGGATCCTATCGGACAGTATATTCCCGAATACAAAAATCCAATGGTCTACCAGCCAGATGGTTCACTCAGGCCTGCATCCAAACCCATTAGAATCATTGATGTTTTGCGTCACACCACAGGTATTGGTAAATTCTATCCTCTTTTAAGAGAACAGTATAATGAGCTCAAAACCAATCCGTCTTATGACTTAAAAACAGAAATCATGCGAATGAGTAAAATTCCATTGGCTGCAGATCCTGGAACCCAATGGATTTATAGCCCATCGGTAAGTCTTGGTGCCTATTTGGTCGAAAAATTGACAGGAACAAAAATTGAAGACTACTTAAAAGCGGAAATTTTTGATCCTCTACAGATGGAGGATACCTTTTTTGAAATTCCAAAAGAGAAGCATGATCGATTTACCACCGGCTATTTACGAAATAAAAAAGGGGGATATACACTTATCGATCACCCCAGCAATTCTCTCTATACCCAAAAAGTAACCTTTTGCAATCCTGCTGGTGGACTGGCTTCTACCATCAAGGATTTTTCAAAGTTTTGCCTCATGCTTTTGAACAATGGGACTTACAAGGGGCAAAAAATATTGGAAAAACAAACCGTTCAATTGATGACACAAGACCAACTGAAGGGTATTAAAAATGGGAGACCCAGTGACGATATTCACAAACCCAACGACGCCATAGGCTTTGGTTTTACATTCAATGTCATTAAGAATATAGATGCTTATCCATACCCAGGGAGTCAGGGAAGCTATGGTTGGCATGGATCGTGGGGGCCTTATTTTAAAATCGACCCCAAAGAGAATTTGGTGATGATACTGATGACTCAAATGAAAGGATGGGATCATTCTAGAAAAGAGATTTTTGAAAAGCAAGTGTACAATGCAATCTTCGAGAATTAATTCTTCTGCTTTCTTTGAACATTATTTTATAAATAACAGTATCATAAACCTTAATTAACTTATTTACAGTAAATTATATTCAATTTGTTAGAGGATAAATTTCAACATTAAAAAATTTTTTTAATTTAGAAATAAATTATATTTGCTAACGTGTTCGCACACGAAAACCATAAAAATTGAAAGCCATTAATTATATTTTTTCAAAGTCCGTTCCCCAAAACCTAATACTATTCACCGTATTTTACTTTTCATCATTTTGCATTGCTCAAAACAATATAAATACTAAACCCAATTTTATTGTCATTCTCACCGACGATCAAAGCTGGGTAGGTACTTCATTCTTGGCAGATCCCGAAGACCCGCGATCCAAAAGTGATTATTACCAAACCCCCAATATGGAACGATTGGCCAAAAATGGAATGCGAATGACCAATGGTTATGCTCCAGCACCCTTTTGCTCTCCCACACGAAAAAGTATATTAACAGGACTAACTCCTGCCAAACACGAATACCAAAAGGACAGAGACAATTGGACCAAGGCTTTCAGAAAACAAATGACCATTCCTAAAATCCTCAAAAAAGCAGACCCCAATTACGTGACCGCTCATTTTGGAAAATGGGATGCCAGATACGATGATTTTACCCCCGAAGAAATGGGTTACGACTTCAGTGACGGACTCACCTCAAACAATACAGGAGGGGGCAAGAATACACTCCGTAAAGACGAGACGGATTTCCCGTTTGCAATGGGGAAAGCATGGCCCAAAGCCTACGATGATCCTAAATTAATTTTCTCCCTTACCCAAAGATCCAATGATTTTATGGAGGAGCAAGCCAAAAACAATAAGCCTTTTTTTATTCAAATTTCACATTATGCGGTCCATCTGGCCATTACCTACAGTCAAAAAAACATTAATAAATATAGTAAATCGGAAAAAGGAGAAAAACATTTTGTTCCCGAGTTTGCAGCCATGACTGAGGATATGGATGAGGGCATTGGGATGATACTGGACAAAGTAGCCGATCTGGATATCGAAGACAATACCTATATCATCTTTTTGTCTGACAACGGAGGGAGAACATCCATTCCCATCGGGCCGAAACAAAAAGTGGCGAGAAACTTTCCGCTAAGAGGAGGTAAGGGATCAATGTATGAGGGGGGAATCAGAGTTCCTTTTATCATTTCAGGCCCTGGTATTTCTCCAAATACCCATTCTAAGGTTCCTGTAACTGGATTGGATATTCTTCCCACTGTTGCAAGACTGGCAGGCTACCAAAATCCGCTACCTCAGATACTTGACGGTGGTAATCTAGAACCCATTATTCACAACAATGGCCTTGGTACTGTAGAACGAAATAGCCCCTATTTGGTATTTCACCAAGCGGCCAACAGAAAACCCATCTCTGCCATTCGATGGGGCAATTACAAACTCGTCAAAGATTGGCGTTTTGATAAATTTGAACTTTTTGACCTTTCCAAGGACGTGGAAGAAAAAAACGATCTTTCCAAAGAAATGCCTGAGCTAGTCGATAAATTGAACAAGGCTTTGACTCAATTTTTGAGTGATGCCCATGCAGAAACCAAACAAACAGATACTTAAATTGTACTTATGAATCATTCGAGAAGAAAATTTATACAGCAATCTGGTGGGGTATTACCATTACTACTTGTTCCTGGTCTTTTCAGTTGTTCCTCCCCAACACCTGCCATGGGGGTAAAGATTGATGAGATCAATTTGTTTTTAATTAATGTGACCAAGGAGCGAAATTTCAGCTTTGGTGTCTGGAAAAACCGTCAACACGTCATGTTCAATATTAAGGGGGCAGGTCATGTTGGCTGGGGAGAGACCAAAGTTGCCAGCAATCAACCCGACTTTGATTTAGCCGACTGGTCTAAGGCGTTTAAAAAACTAAAAGGAATGACGTTGGGTGAAGCCATTGAAGAAGTCAGAAATCAATTTTTTTCCGGCCAATGGAGACCCATCATCACAGAAGGTTTATTGATGACCCTTTATGATCTAATGGGAAAGATTGAAAATAAACCTACCGTCAAAATTTGGGGTTTAGAGGGACAAGATCCCGTTCCGGCAATTTTCTGTATTTTGGAAAAAGAGGAAGAAATGGTGGTCAAACAAGCACAGATAGCCATTGATCAAAACATGCATCGCTATGTTAAAATCAAAATGTTCGGAGATTTTGAACAAGATAAAAAAAACATCGGAGCACTGCGAAAATTCCTAGGCCCAGATTCTTTTATACTGGGCGACCCCAACCGAGGCTATAAGTACATCAAAGACCTAAAGGCGTTGTCAAAAATCATGATCGCTCTCCATGAAGCAGGAATGGATGGGGTAGAGGATCCCTCCAGTCTCAACAAAGAGGAATTGATTTATTTGCAGGCAAATGTGGGGAAACTGTCCATTGTTCCCGACCACATCATGCGACCCGCTGCAAAAAGCATCAAATATTTTGATGATCGCATGGGCAATTACTTTAACCTGCATCCTAACTGTATGGGAACTTTCACCGAGATCAACGACATCTCCAAGGTGATAAGAGCCTCCGACAAAGGGATTATGATCGGAGATTCCAGTCTGATTGGAGCCGCTTGTACATTTTGGCAACAAATAGCTATTGGCAACCAAGCCTCTTGGGTTGAAGCCATGGAAAAACCTCAAGAACAAGACGCCTTCTTAAGGTGCGTGCTACAAAAAGCCACCCATCTCAATGAAGAAGGAAAAGTAGTCGCAGATTTTAAACCCGGCTTTGGGTTAAAAGTTGACGAACAAAAATTAATTTCACTCGCTGACGCACATTTAAATATCTAAAATGAAAAAAATTCAACTTTTTATCCTGTTAATAGGAACTTTAATTTACGGTCAACGTCCAGTTGATTTGGTCAATCCACTAGTCGATTCTGCCAACTCCAGATGGTTCTTTTTTTCCTCTGCCACCCGTCCCTTTGGAATGGTCAATTTAAGTCCCGATATGGGAACTGCTGGGGCTTGGGAATCGGGATATCGTTACAACCAAAAAACCATAAACTTCTTCAGTCACATCCACGCTTGGCAACTGTCTGGCATACCCGTAATGCCCACTACCGGTAAAATCAAAGCCCATTTAGGCCCCAAGGCCTATGGATCTGTATATTCTCACGATAGAGAAACCGTGGAAGCGGGTTATCACGCCCTTGTTTTGGACGATTACAATATCAAGGCAGAATTGACCTCTACAGTGCGGGTAGGTTTTCACCGTTACACCTTTCCTAAATCCGATCAAAGTGCTGTAATACTCGATCTTTCAGCCCAATTGGGCCCCAGCGGTACAAGAAGTGGTTATGTAAAAAAAGTATCCAACAAAAAGCTGCAAGGTTATGCGGTGATGGAAAAAACCGTCAGGAGACCCAAAGACACCAAAGTTTTTTTTAGCCTTCATTTCGATCGACCTTTTGAGGATTTATATGCTTTTCAAAACGGAAAATTATTGGGAAAGACTAAAGAATTCAAAGGCGAAAATGGAGGCGTTTATCCTGTTTTTAAGACCAAAGAGGGGGAGCAGATCATGATGAAAGTTGCGATTTCCTATGTCAGCATGGAACAAGCCGAACTCAATCTCCAAACCGAATTAGACCACTGGGATTTCGACGCTGTGGTTCAAGATTCCAAAAATCAATGGAATGATTATTTGGGTAGAATTGAAATCAAAGGAAACACCAAAGACCAGCAAATCCGATTTTACACCGATCTTTGGCACGCCTTGCAGGGAAGGAGAATCATTAGTGACGTCAATGGGAAATACAGTGACATGACTGGTGAAAAGCAACGCATTGGACAAATTCCTTTGGACATAAACGGAATACCCAAGTTCAATCACTATAACTCTGACTCCTTTTGGGGGGCACAATGGACCCTCAACACCCTTTGGCACCTGATCTATCCTAGAATTTCCGAGGAGTTTGTCAATTCTATGTTGTTGATGTACGACGATGGGGGATTGATTCCCAGAGGCCCCTCGGGTGGCAATTACACCTATGTAATGACGGGTGCCTCAACGACTCCTTTTATTGTCAGTGCCTATATGAAAGGCATTAGAGGTTTTGATGTTGACAAAGCCTATGAAGGCATGCTCAAAAACGCCTTACCCGGGGGGATCATGAGCAAGGTGGGGTATGAACACAACACCAACAAAGGAGGCGGGATAGAATACTATATTGACAGAGGCTATGTCCCCTTTCCAATGTATGATAAGAAATACGGATATCATCAATGTGGCCCGGGGGTAACTATGGAATACGCCTATCAAGATTGGACTTTGGCACAGTTGGCCAAGGCACTCAACAAAACCAACGATCACCAAATGCTCGAAAAAAGAGCCGCCAACTACCGCAATATCTATGACCCCTCCAGTGGTTGGATGCGAGGAAGAACATTGGACGGTAGTTGGGTTGAACCCTTTGACCCTTTGGTTTATGAAAATGATTATAAGCACCCTTTAGGATCGGGTTTTGTAGAAGCTACTGCGGCGGCAGCCACTTGGTTTGTACCACACGACTTGGCAGGGTTGGCCCAACTGATGGGGGGTAAGGAAACGGCAGCCAAACGATTAAACCGCTCATTTTTAATCGCGGAACAGCATGGTTTTGTGACCCATAACCACCGTGGAGACAAATTTGTGTCCAGTTATCGAAAGAGAGCATTTATCAACTATGGAAATCAACCCTCCATGCAAACCGGATATATTTTTAATTATTTTGGGAAACCTTGGCTCACCCAAAAATGGGTAAGAGATGTCATTGAAGATGTTTACAGCGACAATGATCCAGAGCACGGTTATAGCGGTGACGAAGATCAAGGCTTGATGGGCGCACTGTCCGTATTGATGAAAATTGGACTTTTTGAAATGAAAGGAGGAGCAGACATTGACCCTGCCTATGATCTTTCCAGTCCGGTGTTTGATCAAATAACTTTGCACTTGGATCAAGATTATTATTCGGGCAAAACTTTCACCATCAAAGCCCTAGGAAACAGTTTAAAAAACAAGTACATTCAAAGTGTAAAACTCAATGAAAAACCCTTGAATCAATCATGGTTTCATCACAAGGACTTGGTCAAGGGTGGAACTCTGGAGTACATTTTGGGTGAAGAACCGAATTACAGTTGGGCTACCGACGAGGAATTATTACCGACCAGTATGTCCGACCAAAAATAGGATTAGTGGAAAAAAAGTTTGGATTTGGAGTGATAGGTACGGGTAATATTGCCAGATTTCATGCCCAATGTATCGATAAAATTCCCAACGCCAAACTGTTGGGCGTATTGAGTAAAACCGAGTCCAGAGCCCGTCAAGTCGCAAAAGATTTTAATGCTCCTGTTTTTTGGGATATAGAAAAACTACTGTCCCATTCCGAAATAGATATTGTTTGTGTCTGTAACGAAAGCGGTCTGCATGCCCCTACGATTGACAAAATTGCAAAAGCTGGAAAAAATGTTTTGTGTGAAAAACCACTAGAAACCTCGGTCAAAAAAATAGATGAGATTGCTGATAGGGTAAAAGCTTCTGGAATCCAACTGGGATGTGTTTTTCAAAACCGCGAAAATCCAGAATATAAAAAACTCAAAACTTATGTCGAATCGGGAAGTTTGGGTAAGATTTTGTTATGCCAAACCAGCATCAACTGGTACCGTCCTCCAAGTTATTATGAAGATTCATGGCGGGGGACTTTGGCCATGGACGGTGGAGCTGCACTCATCAATCAAGGCATCCACACTGTCGATCTCACGCTCGATCTAATGGGTGAGGTTGATCAGCTTAGCGGATTTGTTGACACCTTGCATCACCAAATTGAAGGGGAAGATGTGGCAGTAGCCGCCCTAAAGTTCAAAAGTGGTGCCTTGGGGACACTATCAGCCGGTACTGCTCTTTTTCCCGGAGAACCCGAATCGATCACGCTCTACGGAACTTTGGGTAATGTTGTTTTTAGTGGAGGAAAGATTATTTCTTCCACGGTGGACAGTATCCAAGAAGAATTAAATGCAACAGTGGTCGATCCGGGTTCCGGAGCTTCCGACCCTATGGCCATTAGCGATCAATTTCATATCGCCACCATTGAGGATTTTATGAATGCAGTTCAACATCGTCGTCCCCCAAGGGTCAACATTGATCAAGCCAGAAAATCTGTGGCCGTGATCAATGCCATTTACGAATCTAAAGGAAATAAAGTTAAGTTTAATTAAAAAAAATAGATGGGAAATTTTAAAGAGACGATGACTATTAGCATGCTTGCGATTTTCTCCTTGTTCATAAGCTGTCAGGGACAACAATCAGATACATCTAAACCCAACGTTATTTTGATCATGGCAGATGATATTGGTTTCGAATGTTTGAGCATCAATGGGAGCACGTCCTACAAAACCCCAGTTTTGGATTCCTTGGCCCGCAATGGCGTCAATTTTACCAAAGCCATTTCCCAACCCCTATGCACCCCTTCTAGGGTAAAAATTATGACGGGTAAGTTTAACTACAAAAATTACGATTATTTTACCTACCTCAACCCAAAAGAAAAAACATTTGGAAACCTATTTCAGGAAAATGGATATAAAACCGCCATTGTGGGCAAATGGCAACTCAATGGTATTGCACATCAATTGGAAGGATATGATGACAACACCCGACCCTACCATTTTGGTTTTGATGAGTACAGCTTATGGCAATTGACCAAAGTCAAATCATTTGGAGAGCGTTTTGCCAACCCTTTGATCGAGCAAAATGGAAAAGCCTTGCCCAGAGATGAAAATGCTTATGGTCCAGATGTTGTTTCCGATTACGCAGTTGATTTCATCAAAAGAAACAAAGACCATGCATTCTTTCTCTATTACCCAATGCTGTTGGTGCACAGTCCATTTGTTCCCACACCCGATTCGCCCGAATGGCTAACACCAGAAATCCGATCCAAGCAAGACAATCGTTTTTTTGTCGATATGGTACACTATATGGACAAGCTCATTGGTAAAATTGTCAACACCCTCAAAGAAGAAGGGATAGCCGATAACACCCTTATTATGTTTGTGGGGGACAACGGCACCAAAAACACCTTGGTTTCCCAAACCAAAGAAGGGGCAGTCAGAGGAGCCAAAGGAAATACCATTACCCACGGTAATCACGTTCCCATGGTCGCCCATTGGCCCCGCCAGATTAAAAATCCTAAAACCTATAACGGCTTGATTAATTTTAGTGATTTCTATGCTACTTTCTCGGATATTTTGGGGGTACCCCATAAAACCGATGGACTCAGTATGATGGAAGCACTCAGTGGGAAAGAAACCCTTGATCGAGAAATTGTAACCACCTACTACGATCCCATGTGGTCACCCAGTGTAACCCAATACAGAAACGTTTTTTCTCAGAGCGATAGATACAAACTCTACAAAGACGGACGCTTTATCGATATGAAAAATGACATCCTAGAAATCCAACCCCTTAACGATAAGGATTTGAACGAGGATCAAAAAATAGCAAAAGCAAAATTGGCTTCGGAACTGGCGACCTTTCCTTCGCTTCCAGAAAGCTCTTTTGTAAGAGGTAAAAATAATTAGTATGAAAGTAAGCCCAATTTTATTGTTTACACTTCTAGCACTAGAATACGTTTCTTGCAATACCGCTGCTCAAAAGACAGAAACACCCCCCAACATCGTATTTATTTCTATTGATGACCTCAATGATTGGGTGGGGTTTTTGGGACACGAACAAGCCATCACTCCACATATGGATCAATTGGCCTCAAAAGGTTTTTCTTTTACCAATGCCCATTGTCCTGCTCCTGTTTGCGGCCCATCAAGGACGGCCGTTTTAAGTGGCTTAAGTCCAGTAAGCTCTGGTGTTTATGACAATAATATCAAATTCAGTAGGGATTTACCCGAGGTGGTAACTTTACCCGAGCACTTTAGGAATAATGGATACCAAGTTTATGGTGTTGGTAAGTTATTCCATGGAGGAGCGTCCAATGTTCCCAAAGCCGCATTTGATTTGTACGGTGGAAAAAAAGGCTCGTCCGCACCTTTTACATCTTCTGAACTTCAAAACAGCAAGCAAGACCCCTACCACCTGGTCACCAAAGGGGGTAAAACCTTTAAATTGCCCTTGAACGGTATGCCTGCAGATCGATATTGGAACAAATCCCATACCTTCGACTGGGGGGCCGTGGATTTACCCGATAGTTTATTTTCGGATCGTCAAAGTGTCGATTGGGCTATTGATCAACTAGATGAAATCAAAAATCAACCTTTTTTATTGGCCCTTGGGTTCGAGCGACCCCATCAGCCCCTTTTTAACCCTAAGCGATTCCACGATATGTACCCCTTGGGCAAAGTCAGCCTACCCGAAGTTCCTGAGAATGATTTGATGGATTTACCCCATAGAGCCAAGCAATTGGCCTTGTACCCAAGAACTTCGGGACGACATCAAACCGTAGTCGAATACGGGCAATGGGAGAATGCAGTGGCCTCCTATTTGGCGTCTGTTTCTTTTGTTGATGAACTCATTGGAGATTTGCTAAAGGCTCTAAACCAACACGATTTGATGGATAATACTTGGATCGTTTTGTGGTCAGATCACGGCTGGCATTTGGGTGAAAAATCCCATTGGGGTAAAGCCACTGGATGGTACAGAAGCACCCGAGTTCCTTTTTTGATTGTACCGCCTCAAACAGATGTTCAATTCGAAAATACAGTAAGCCTTAAAAACACAGTAAACCTCTTGGACTTGGCTCCCACCATGGCCGACATGGCTGGGATTCCCAAAAATACCCAATGGGAGGGAAGGAGTTTGATGCCCATTCTCAAAAGACAAGCCAAGGACTGGGAGGAAGTTAGTATAACGACTTTTTCCATCGGTTCTCACTCCGTCACCACACCCCATTGGCAACTGATTTCCTATTTTGACGGTAGCTTTGAGTTGTACGATCTGGTCAATGATCCAGGTCAATTTGAAAACCTGGCCAAACAAGCCGCCATGGCTCCCTTGATCAATCAGTTAAAAAAACACATCCCACAAGAAAGCCGTTGGAGCTATTTTATTCGCCATGAAGATTATAAAATTTTGATTCCCCAAAAGGGGGAAATCCAAGTTTTTGATCAAATGTTGGAAGGAAGGAATGACGAGGACATTGCTGCGGAAGTTCCGAACTTGGTTAAAAAAATTATGAAGTATATTGAAGTGAATAAACCCCAACAAAAGAAGTTTACGATTGACCTGCTCTAGCTCGCTGATTATGATTAGAAGAAAAAAAATATTTATGATCCACTTTTTCCCTTTGATGATTGTGTGCTTTTTATTTCAATCCATCATTGCTCAGGAAAAACCCAATATCATTTTTATCATGGCCGATGATTTGGGTTATGGGGAAGTAGGTGCCTATGGACAGCGATTGATCCAAACCCCCAACATAGACCGTTTGAGTGCCAAGGGGATGCAATTCAGCGATTATTATTCCGGTGCAGCAGTATGTGCTCCAGCCCGCTCTGTACTAATGACAGGACTGCATACGGGTCACACCCGTGTTCGAGGTAATTTTGGTAAAGGAGGGGTGATTGGATTGGCTGGGAAAGCCGGTAGAGTACCCATTAAGGAAGAGGATTTGACCGTTGCCGAAGTATTACAAGACAAGGGTTACCACACTGGTATGATCGGTAAATGGGGATTGGGTGAACCCAATACCTCAGGTGAACCCAACCAAAAAGGCTTTGATTATTTCTATGGCTTTTACAATCAAAGAAGAGCACACATGTACTATCCCGAATACCTTTGGGAAAACACCCAAAAAATAATACTTCATGGAAATGAAAAGGAGCAAAGGCACCAATACACCCACAATTTATTTGCCGATAAGGCCATCAACTTTATTGACAGGAACCATCAAAAGCCCTTTTTTCTCTATCTGCCAGTATGTATCCCTCACAGTCGATATGAACTTCCCGACAATGGTATTTATACTTATAAAAAGGGTTGGACTGAAAAACAAAAAAAATACGCAGCCATGGTCACCCGTTTGGACGAAACCGTAGGGAGGATTGTCCAGCGGCTAGAGGCTTTGGGAATTGCCAACAACACCTATATTTTTTTCACCTCCGACAATGGCCCCGCTGAAATTTCAGGCGAATGGGAAATGTTCAACAGCAATGGGGTTTTTAGAGGCATGAAACGCGATCCCTACGAAGGGGGAATCAGAGTCCCTTTTATCGTTTACCATCCCCAAAAAATCAAGGCAGGAACCAGAAGCAATCAAGTGGGATATTTTGCAGATTTCTTTCCCACCGTCTTGGAGTTGATCGGAGAGCCGATTGACAAAACTTTTGACGGCAAAAGCATTGCAGGGATTTTACATGGAAATCAACAAAGCTTTGAAAGAGCACCGCTCTATTGGGAGTTTTATGAGAAAAAGGGATGGCGTGCTACCCGATTTGGAAAATGGAAAGCCATACAAAACAATTTACACCAAGGAGATCAGGGACCCATTCAAGTCTATGACCTCCATCGTGATCCCGGAGAAACTTTCGACCTCAGTCAGTCCCACCCCCATTTGCTTGATCAAGCCAAAAAAATATTTAAAACCTCCAGTATTCCTTCAGAACACTATTTTTGGAAACATCAACAGCAGGGAGATATAGAGACCTTCAACAATTAAAAAAAACACCAGATGAAAAAAAATCTTTTACCCTATATACTTGTTTTCCTTCTGCTGGATTTTTCCCTCATGGCGCAATCCCAAAAACAATCCATCGACAAAGTGGTTGAACTGATTGACAATGTAATTAACTGGCAAAATCAGCAAACCGATCATATAGAGAAATACACCCTTACCAATTGGCAATTTGCTACCTATTATATCGGGATGATGAAAGCTTTCAAAACTACTGCTAACAAAGATTATCAAGATTATTTGTATCAATTGGGTGAAGACCACAGTTGGGAAACCTTACCCGATATGTATCATGCCGATAAAATTGCCATTGGGCAAATCTACCTCGATCTCTATCAACAAAAAGGGGAGGAAGACATGGTCAAAAACATCAAGTGGGTATTGGATGCCAATTTACTGAGAAACAAACCCCAACCGGACGTAAGGTATAAGGATAATCCCTACCGACATGAGTGGTGGACTTGGTGTGATGCATTGTTTATGGCTCCACCCACCTTTGCCAAGATGTACCAAATCACTGGAGAAGAAAAGTACTTGGATTATGCCATTGACCATTGGTTGCTGACCACAGACTATCTGTGGGATAAAAAAGTAGATTTAATCTATCGCGATGATCGATATTTTGGAAAAACGACCCTTTCTGGAAAGAAGATTTTTTGGAGCCGGGGCAATGGTTGGGTATTTGGCGGATTGGTGCATATGTTAGAAGTAATACCCGAAGATCACCCCAAGCGTCAAGAATTGGTGGATCAATTTCAAAAAATGGCCCATCGCCTGTTGGATCTACAAGAGCGTTCAGGGGATGGTTTATGGCGTGCTAACCTATTAGATCCGGGTGTTTTTGCCTACCTCAACCGCCAAGATCAGTTCATCCAAACCGATCGAAAGGACATACCCGAAAACAGTGGTAGCTCCTTTTTTTGCTATGGTTTTGTTTGGGGGATCAACAATGGCTTACTCGAACGCGATCTGTTTGAAAAACCCATGCTTATGGCTTGGAATGCCTTATCACAACACGTCAACCCAGAAGGTCGATTGGGCTATGTTCAGCCCGTGGGAAAAGACCCCAAACCCTACGATGCCAATTCTTGGCATGAGTTTGGAACGGGAGCCTTTTTATTAGCGGCGTCAGAGTACATCAATTTTTTAAAAAAACCGCACAATAAACCATCCATCACTTATCAAAAACAATCCCTTTTTTATCAAAATCAATTCTCTTCACCCAAAGACCTTGAAGGCTGGGTATTGGAGGGAACGGCCAAAACCGTTGTGAGGGATAAGGCTTTGGAAATGTATTCTCCCCAACAAAAGTCCCACCATGTTTTTTGGTGTCCCGAGGAATTGCCTGCCAATTTTTTGGCAGAATGGGAAATGCAAAATCTCAATCCCCATGCCGGACTTTGTATCGTCTTTTTTGCGGCCAAAGGCACCAATGGAAAAGATGTGATGCACCCCAGTCTAAAAAAAAGAACGGGGGTTTTTAGCCAATACACCAAAAGTGATTTAAACAATTATCATATTTCTTTTTATACCAACAATCCCAAAAAACCCAACCGACCCTTTGCTCACTTGAGAAAGAATAAGGGATTTGTCACCGTCCAATACGGGGAAAGAGGCATAGCTGCTAATTCCACCTCCCTTCACAAGCTTCAACTGGTCAAAAAAGAAAACCACATCACTATGGCCATTGACGGAAGAGAGATTATCAATTGGATGGACGACGGGAGAAAACATGGCCCAGTGTATGAAGAGGGTAAATTCGCCTTTCGACAAATGCAATGGTCACATTTCAGATATCAAAATTTAAAAATATGGAACATCAATTAACATCAATGAAAAATTTTTTTTTAACCTTACTGGCACTATTTTGTTTGTCCTCCACTTGGGTCAGCGCACAGAAAAAACCCAACGTTATCATCATTTATACCGACGACCAAGCCACGCTGGATGTCAATGTCCTTGGAGCCAAAGACTTGGTCAGTCCACACATGGATCAACTACTGTTAAGCGGAACCACTTTTACCCAGTTTTATGCCTCTCCGGTCTGTTCCCCCTCCCGAGCTTCATTGTTGACGGGTAAAAACCCCCAAAGGGCAGGTGTGCCTGGAAATGCTGGACAAGATTTAAGCAGAAAATCCGGACTCCCTCCATCGGAATATACTATGGCAGAAATGTTTAAAGACAATGGTTACAGCACCTATCTCATTGGTAAGTGGCATTTGGGTTATCAACCCGAAATGCGCCCCAATCAGCAGGGGTTCGATTATAGTTTTGGCCATCTGGTGGGTTGTATTGACAATTATTCTCATTTCTACTATTGGGGAGGCGATAACAATTATGTGGGAGGACCTAACCGCCACGATCTTTACCGCAACAACGAAGAAATTTTTCTCGATGGGCAATATTTCCCAGACCTTATGGTGCAAGAGGCAAAGCAAGTCATAGAAAAGAAATCGGAAAAACCCTTTTTTATCTTTTTTTCCATGAATACGCCCCACTATCCCTATCAAGGCTATGCCAAATGGATCCAATATTACAGAGAAAAAGGTGTGGCCTCCCCCCGAGACTTGTATGCTGCATTCTTGACCACTCAGGATGAAAAAATAGGAGAACTGATCGCTTTGTTGGAAGAAAACGATTTGAGGGAGGATACCATCATTATTTTTCAATCGGACAATGGTCATTCTACCGAAACCCGAGCCTATCACGGTGGAGGTTACACGGGTCCCTACAGAGGAGCAAAACAGTGTTTGTTTGAGGGAGGCATCAGGGTTCCTGCATCCATTTCTTGGCCTGGTAAAATCCCCGCCAATCAGTTCAGAGATCAAATGAGTGTCAATGTGGACTGGATGCCGACTTTGATTGAACTCTGTGATTTTGATATGGATACCTCCAAGATGGATGGACAATCCCTAATGCCCATCATCAACAACAAAAAGGCGCCTTCCAACCATGAAGAGGGCTATTGTTGGGAATTTATTCGCCGAGGTGTTCCCACTTGGGTCGCCCGAAAAGGCAAATGGAAACTTTATGCCAATCCCTATGATACCAGTAGGAGGGATTATACCTATTCCGAAAAATTCGTTCTTTTCGATTTGGAAAATGACCCTGGTGAATCCATCAATCTGTATGATAAAGAACCTAAGGTGGTAGCAGAACTCAAAACCCTTTATAAAACCTGGAAAAACAAACAATGAAAAAGATAGGCACATGTATATTGTTGATTTTTGGTTTGCTTCAGGCCGGTTGTCAATCGTCACCAGAAAAAACACAGGACGCCATAAGTGAATTACCAACAATGGTCTATCCCAAATTTAGGCGATGGATGTCTCCCGACCATGCCGATGTTGCACGGTTTACCAGTCCCAGTCTTCAATGGCCTTCCAAAAAATATCAAATTTTTGAGGTGAGGGTGGCAAAAGACAAGAATTTTACCAAAGAAGTGGCATACCGAAAAGACATTCCCTTTTCTTTGGTCAATCTCCATCAAGAATTGTCATCAGGCTTGTGGTATTGGCAATACAAAGCACGTGGAGGGGATTGGAGTGATGTGGCTTCCTTCAATGTAAACAATGCTTCTATCGATTTTATTCCCCCTCCATTTAGCAGCCTTTACCAGTCCATCCCCAAGAGTCATCCAAGACTAATGGTCAAAAAGGAGCAAAGGGAGCAATGGCGCGTCAAAGCCATGAACTATAAAGAATGTGCTCAAATTTTGGAAGAAGCCAATAAAATAATGAGTCAAAAGATTCCGAGTGAGCGAGATGCAAGCATTCAATTTGAGGGGAGAGATGAATATGAGACGGATAAAATCAAAAAAATATTCAGCAAAAATGTGGGATATGCTTTTGGAAGCTCGCTAAAAACACTCACTCATGCCTATTTGCTGACTGAGGATAAAAAATATTTTGACACTGCCCTTAAATGGATGCGCGAGGCCACCACTTGGGATCCCAAAGGTTTGACTAGGATCAATGACTTTGGAGATTCGTTCATCATGGAATCATTGGCCCTAGCGGCCGATGCCTTTTGGGATCAACTTTCTCCCAAAGATCGAAAGGCAGTCCTCCGACAAGTATCTGCCCGAGGGAATGGTTTTTATGAGCAATGGACCAATTATTTGGAAAACCGAAATTCCTCCATGCACGTATGGCAGCACATACTCCATCGAATGTTCCTTACCTCCATCGCAATGTTAGACGAACTGCCCGAGGCGTCCCTATGGCTGGAATACATATATGAATTGTGGTTGGCCCAACACCCCAAAATGGCAGCAGAGGACGGAGCTTGGTTCAACGGAACGGGTTATATGCGTATGAATGTGATGACGCTACTCGATATCCCTATGAAATTGGGAGCCTACACTGGACAAAATTTCTTTAAGGTTCCTTGGTATGGCAATTTTATGAAGTGGTTGACCTATGCCTATCCACCAGGAGCTACCAGTGATGGCTTTTGCAACGATGGAAAAAAATGGCCCATGCCCAATCTGGAATACGGTGCTTTTGCCGATGCTTATGCTAGGATTACAGGCGATCCACAGGCGCTCCTTTATTCCAAAGCTGTATTTGCGGAATTGGATCAACTCCAACAAACATTGATCGATAGTGATTATACGGGCGGACCGATGGGAAAATCCACACTCACGGACGATATGGACTACGCTTGGTTTAGAATCACCCAAGGCTATGACATGCCTTTGCCCTCCACGGAAAATACCGTTGAATTGCCAGAGGCTGAAATCTTTCCCGATGTGGGAGTCGCTTATCTGAATACCAATAGAGCGGACAAAAAAAAGAACCTCAGGGTTTCCGTCAAAAGTTCTCCTATGGGACCTTTGGCGCACACCCATGCCGAACACAACACCTTTAACCTTGCCTATCAAGGAAAACGCTTGTTTTACAATTCCGGTCATCGACCGTGGATGGGAGCTCCACACACCTTGGCTTGGTACAAACACACCCAAGGGCACAATGGCGTCTTGGTCAATGATCATGGGCAGCCCTATGACGCTGGGGCTTATGGCTTTCTTCCTAGATTTATAACAGGAGATCAACTTTCCTATGTGGTGGGAGATGCTTCCCACGCCTATCAGGCTCAAGAGTTGTCCCCCAAAAAAAGAAAAGACAAGACCTCCGATGACCTGGAGGTCAAACGTTTTAGAAGGCATTACCTATTGCTCCAACCCAAGACCTTTGTCGTTTATGACGAAATGGAAGCCCACAAACCTGTGGACTGGAGTTGGTTGATCCACAACTATCACGGGCTAAAATTAAATGCTGAAAACAAAACCGTGGAGACCACCTACTCAGACAGGGGGGGAAGATTGACCCTTTTTGGAGGGGCAGCATTGGACTATTCGGTTACCGATCAGTTTTCGGTAGCCCCCAAAAACTTTTTGAGAAAAGAAACATCCGACGGAAATTTACTCGTTTACCAAAACCACTGGCATTTCAAAGCATCCACTCAAAAGAAACAAGACAAGATGCGTTTTTTGGCCATCATTCAGGTGAGTGAAGATTTAAAATATGAACGTATCGTTCCTTCCAAAAACAAGGGTGAATTTGAGGTGGGCGATTGGATCATCAAAGCCAACTTAGACACCAATTCTCCGGCCGCAATCAGTCTCGAGAACAAGGAGGGGACGGTTCAGTTTTCTTCCAATGTTGCTGACGAAGGAGGTATCGCCAAATTGGTGGAAGTAGTCGATGGAAAAAAAAGAATTAAAACGGTTGAAGACACTTACCCTAAGAGTATCATCAGCGCGGCTAAAAGATTTAAATGATGATTTTAAAACAGCTCAGGGCTATATTTTCACTGATATATTTTTTACTTTTTTTCAGTTGTCAATCGGCGGAACAAGAAAATGTCGTTCCCAATGTTTTGATGATTTCAATAGACGATCTCAATGATTGGGTTGGGATTTTAAAAGCAAACCCCGATGTAAAAACCCCTAATATTGATCGCTTGGCCAAGGAGGGATTATTGTTTACCAATGCTCATTGTCAGGCGCCTATTTGCGGCCCTTCACGTGCATCTGTGCTCTCAGGACTAAGACCCTCTTCAACAGGTATATATGGTCAGATCAAAGACCACAATCTTAGAAAAGGCAATCCCCTTATGGAAAGGGTTCGTTTTCTTCCGCAATACTTTAATGACCATGGTTACAAAACCATTGGAGTGGGTAAAATATTTCACAACCATGCTCCCGAAGGTGTTTTTGAAGTATCTGGTGGGAGAAAATCGGGTTTTGGTCCACTTCCAGAAAAAAAAATGAATTGGGATAAAAAAGGAACTTCAACCGACTGGGGTGCCTTTCCAAATCAAGACAGTTTGATGTATGATTACGCATATGCCCAATGGGCAAAAAAACAACTTCATTTGGAGCACAAGCGTCCCTTTTTTATGGCCGTAGGTTTTATTCGTCCCCACGTTCCTTGGTACACCACAAAGCAGTGGTTTGATCTCTATCCTCCCGATCAAATCACTTTACCTTCCTATCTGCCCAATGACTGGGATGACCTCCCAGAAATAGCCAAACAAATTGCCTTTAAAGGGATGATGCCCACCACTGACTGGGCCATTGAAAACAGACAGTGGAGAAAGATTGTTCAAGCCTATCTGGCTTGTATTTCTTTTGTAGATCATCAAGTAGGGGTGGTGCTCGATGCATTGGAAAGCAGTGCCTACAAAAACAATACAATCGTGGTGCTATGGTCCGATCATGGCTACGAATTGGGTGAAAAAGGATCTTTTGGAAAACAAACGATATGGAGTGAATCCACTCGTATTCCGTTGATTTTTAAATCTCCAAAAATCAAACAACACCAATCCATTCATCAGGCGGTAGAGCTGTTGGATGTCTATCCTACCCTTTTGGAATTGGCAGGACTTCCGGCCAACCCATCAAATGAAGGAAAAAGTTTGGTTCCCCTATTGAATCAGAAAACAGATTCGACTGCTGTGGCCATCACTACCTATGGGAAAAACAATCACAGCATGATCAATATGCGTTACCGATACATTCAATATGAAAACGGAGCTGAAGAATTATACGATCTTAAAAATGACCCAGAGGAGCGTCATAATATTTCAAAGATTGTAGCTTTAGATTCACTGAAAAAAGTAATGCGGCAAAATCTTCCAAAGACCAACGAGGAATGGAAAGTCCATAGTTATTATACCATCAACGATTATTTCATAAAAACATCAAATCAAAGTAAAAAAGAAGACAAATGAGATTTACACCTTTTTACCTAAGGATCACTGCCTCCGCAATATTATTACTGATGATTCAGTTTGAATTGACCGCTCAATCCGTGAGTCAAAAAGGGCCTTTTTTTGCCACAGGCATTAGAATTGGTGATGTCAGCCAAAATGAGGCAGTCATTTGGACCCGTTTAACGAAGAATCCCACTCGAGTCAATAATGCTCCTTTGCCCATTGCCCTATACACCGATCCCGAGACAGGAAAAAAACATCTCAGAAAAACCCGTAGGGATAAAAATGGAGTGGTTTATTTTCCACAAGGCTTTGATATCAATACCATCGAAGGAGCAGTTCCTGGAGCAAACGGAATGGTGAGGGTGAACTACAAAAAATTAGAGGAAGAAGCTTGGCAATCCACCACTTGGCAATCGGTTGCACCAGAGGCCAACTTTAGCAAAAAATTTATTTTAAGTGAACTCAAGCCTGGAACTACTTATGCGCTTAAGATTGAGGGAAGACCCAAAGCTTCATCTAAAATAAGTGCTCAGATTACAGGAAAATTCAAGACCCCACCCGATGCCAATTCCTCCCGAAAAATCGTTTTTGCAGCCAGTACCTGCCAGGGATATCCAGATCAAGATCACCCCGATGGATATAAAATATATCCTTTTTTGGAAACACTCGACCTTGATTTCTTTGTTCATGCTGGTGATATCATTTATTATGATAATTTATCCAAAAACAAAGCGATGGCGCATTACCACTGGGACAGGATGTTTAGTTTGCCCACCAACAAATCCTTTCACGCCCAAGTGACCAGCTATTTTGAAAAAGACGACCACGACGCTTGGTTTAACGATAGCTACAGGGGACTCGAAAGTTCCTTTATGGGGGAGTTTACATTCGAACAGGGATTAGAAGTTTTTCGACAGGAAATGCCCATCAAAGACAAAACCTATCGTACATTCCGATGGGGCAAGGATTTACAGATTTGGTTGGTCGAAGGAAGGGATTATCGCAGTCCCAATACCCAAAGGGATGGGCCCAACAAAACCATTTGGGGTAAAGAACAAATGGAGTGGTTTAAAAGCACCGTCAATGCCTCTGATGCCACCTTTAAACTATTGATCAGTCCCACCCCTGTGATAGGGCCAGATCGTAAACAAAAAAAGGACAACCACTCCAACAGAGGTTTTTATTACGAAGGGGAACAAATCCGTAAATTTATGGCAACCCAACCCAATATGTATGTGGTTTGTGGAGATCGACATTGGCAATATGTCTCAAAACATCCCAAATATGGAATTGTCGAATTTTCCATAGGTGCCAACAGTAATGATCACGCGGGGGGCTGGAAGCAAGATGATGTCCGACCCGAACATCTGTATCTGAATGTTATTGGAGGGACAATGACCGTGACCATCGATCCAAAAGACAATACAAGTATTACCGTCAGGCATTACGATGTAGATGGGAATCAACTGAATGAGTTTGTGGCTTATGCCCAATCAGAAAAATAGCCAGTAGTATTAAAACGATAGTAATCATTTAAAAACCAAAACAATGACTTTTAAAAAACGATTCTTTCCAATCCGGATTTTAGTTTTTTTATTGCTTTTGGGCTGTACACCAAAAGAAGAAGTCCGAGACAGTCCTCCCAATATTATCTATATATTGGCCGATGATCTCGGCTATGGAGATCTGTCGATTTACAACAAGGACTCCAAAATAAAAACCCCTCATTTGGATCAACTGGCAAGAGACGGCATGCGCTTTATGGACATGCATTCTACCTCTTCTGTTTGTACTCCCACCCGCTACAGCATCCTCACAGGAGAATACGCTTGGCGTACTTCCCTAAAAACTGGGGTGTTGTGGAGTTATGGACCACTGATGATTCCCAATGAAAAAGAAACCGTTGCCAAACTGTTAAAACGCAATGGCTATCAAACCGCTGTGGTAGGGAAGTGGCATTTGGGGCTCGACTGGCAACTCAAAACGCCCCATCAAGAAAACCAAATTGTACAAAATGACTATGGTTTGATCACCGATTATAAAGTAGAAATCGTTGATTTTTCCAAAAACCCCACCAGAGGCCCTTCTCAGGTCGGTTTTGATTACAGTTATATTCTCCCTGCCTCTCTCGATATCCCTCCCTATGTTTATTTGGAAAATGAAAAAATCACTCAGCCGATCAATGACCGTACTGAGGGAAGTAATATGGAAGGGGACAAGGATTACGATTTTTGGCGTCCTGGTCCCATGGCCAAGGGCTTTGATTTTTATGAGGTATTGCCCAATTTTATCAATAAAGCCAAGGCCTTTATCGATAAAGCCCAAAAGAAAGAGGATCCCTTTTTCCTCTACCTTCCCCTAGCGGCTCCCCATACCCCTTGGGTACCCAAAGCCAATGCTCCCTATTCATCTGAGGCGGGAATGTATGGTGCATTTGTTGAAATGGTGGACGATCAACTGGGGCAACTTTTTAGGTATTTAGAGGATCAAGGCATTACGGAAGAGACCTTAGTGGTTTTTACCAGTGACAATGGTCCTTATTGGAAACCCCATCACATCGAAAAGTACGGTCATAGCGCAGCGGCCGATCTCAGAGGCATGAAAGGCGATATCTACGAAGCAGGCCATAGGGTTCCTTTTATTGTCAAATGGCCGGGCATGCATAGCCCGGGCAGTAAAGCCAACCAAACCAATTCACTGGCCAATTTCTATGCTACTGTAGCCGATTTGCTCGATTCCCCTTCAAAAGCATTAGACAGTCACAGTCTTTTTGATGAATGGATATCAAAAGAAAATAAAACAACACTAAAGCCCATTATTCATCATTCTTCTAGAGGGCATTTTGCATTGCGATATGGGGATTGGAAAATGATTGAAAAAAGAGGCTCGGGAGGGTTCAGCCCTCCGGTAACTTTACCCACCCCTCCAGGAGAAACACAAGAACGTCTTTACAACCTCAAAGAAGACCCCTCGGAAAGTACTAATCTTTCACAAAAATTCCCCGAAATACTTCAACAAATGAAACAAAAACTGGACTCGATCAGACAACTCAATCCAATGTCCATGAAATAAAATCGGAATGATTATTTTAATCATAAAGTTTAGAGATGATCCTATAAAACATTAAAAAATACACATGAAATATTTTTCTTCAATACTTTTTCTACTCAGCCTAATACATATTTTGTCTTCTTGTGAGGCTCCTCCCAAGGAAGTAAAAAAACACCCCAATATCCTGATTGCTATTGCCGACGACCAATCATATCCCCATGCAGGAATTTATGGCTTTGCGGAAACCCAAACCCCCGGTTTTGACTATGTTGCCAAAAATGGGGTGTTATTTCACAACGCTTTTGTGGCGGCTCCGCAATGCAGCCCTTCTAGGGCCGCTATGCTCACCGGAAAAAACATTTGGGAATTGGAAGAGGCTGGTACACATGCCAGTAATTTCCCCAAAAAATTCAAAGTATTTACCGAGGTTTTGGAACAACAAGGTTATTTTACGGGCTATACCGGAAAACCCTGGGGTCCGGGCAATTGGCAGATCAGTGGGCGCAAGCAAAATCCAGTGGGAAAAGCATATAACCGACATCAGTTGGCCCATTCACCCACCAAGGGCATCAAACCCACTGACTATGCCCGAAATTTTAAAGATTTTTACAGCCAAAAAGAGGAAGGGAGTCCCTTTGTCTTTTGGTATGGTGCCCACGAGCCACATCGCGTCTATGAATACCAAAGTGGGGTTAAAGCTGGAAAAAACATCGAAGCGGTTCAGCTACCAGAATTTTTACCCGATACCGAGGTGGTGCGCAATGATGTATTGGATTATATATTGGAAATAGAACATTTCGACCATCACCTGCTCCAAATGATTCAATTCCTAGAGGAAAAAGGAGAGCTGGACAATACTTTTATAGTGGTTACGGCCGACAATGGCATGCCTTTTCCCTATGCCAAGGCCAATGTTCAAGAGTTTGGTACCCACGTTCCCTTGGTCATTTCCATGCCCAATGGTCTTAAGGGAAAAAAAGTGGATGATCCCGTTGGTTTGATCGATTTGGCGCCCACTTTGATGGAGCTTGTGGAATCTCCCCAAGCCATGACTACCACAGGAAAGAGTTTAATGCCCGTTCTGACACTAGAGCAACACCCCGCCCATCGACAATATGTATTGACCGGAAGGGAACGACACACCCACGCCCGCCCCGACAATTTAGGCTATCCCGCCAGAGCGATCAGGACAAAAGAATTTTTATATGTACATCATTTTGATCCCGATCGCTGGCCACAAGGCGATCCCGTTCCTCAAAACCTGGAAAATGACCAAAGGAGTAAGGCAAAAGGTTTTAAATCTCTCTATCCAGGCTACCACGATGTAGATCCCTCACCTTCCAAAGAAGTGGTCATGGCCTTGGAAGATAGCCCTTATTTTGAATGGGCTTTTGCCAAAAGACCTCAAGAACAATTGTATGACATTCAAAAAGACCCCTATTGTACAAAGAACATCGCTTTGTTACCAGAATATAAAGAAGTACTAGGACAGCTCAAACAACAACTGCTAAACGACCTAAAAGCTCAAGGCGATCCCCGAGCCTCTGACAATCCAATCTTTGACAGCTACCCACGTTATTCTACCATGCGTAATTTTAAAGGTTTTAATGAAAGGGGACAATACAATCCCGCTTTTGCGCAATAGGGGATAAAGTATCATTAAGATTTTTATCCGTTTCTGAGTTGAGATGTCATTTTTTATTCAAAACTTTTTACATAATATTATAAAGAAAAAACCATTGATACTCTGGCTTGAAAAAATATAGACCAATAATAAGCTCTTCTCAGCATGAGTTATAAAAATCAGTCTATAAAGTATTATTTTAAAAACTGCAAATCGGGTCATGTTCTCGATTAGAAATAAAAAAATGAGAGATTTAATTTCAAAACCGGATTTCATTATAAACAAAAGTTCATTGCTTTTGATGATTTTCCTCTATTGTTTTTTTACCCATTGTAAGGAGGCCGTCAAAGAGGAAATCATTATCGATGAGTCTCATCTTAAAGAGACCGTAGTACAAATCACCAAGATAGATTCGGTCTGGGCAGGACATCGGGTTGGATTTTGTCTTTATACGGACTCCAATAGACAATACATCGCCTACTATAATGCCAATAGAAATATGATTGTAGGCCAAAGAAATGGTGATGACTCCAATTTTTTGTTATTTCAAATGCCGGCACCTCCAAGAGATAAAAATGCCAAAGAAAAATCAAGACGTTTTTCAGCAACAGAGGTCGGGTGGGACTCTCATAATTCCATAACCATGGCGGTGGATAAAAAAGGCTTCATTCATCTTTCGGGAAACATGCATGGAGATTCCCTGACTTATTTTAGGAGCGACAAACCAAAAGACATCACAACATTAACACGGTATTTTCCCATGGTTGGTCCCAACGAGTTAAAAGCTACTTATCCAAAGTTTATGATGACAAAAAACAATCAACTGATTTTTCATTATAGGGATGGTGGTAGCGGAAATGGCAATGAAATCTATAATGTGTATGATACCGTATCTCAGACATGGTCGAGGATGCTGGATGTTCCGTTAACAGATGGTCAAGGACTAATGAATGCCTATCAATCCCAACCAGAACTGAGAGAGGATGGGTGGTATCACGTATATTGGGTTTGGAGGGATACGCCCGATTGCGCCACCAATCACGATCTATCTTATATGAAGAGCCCTGATTTAAAGAATTGGTATGATGCTTTTGACCAGCCCATTAATCTTCCTGCAACATTAGACATGAAAACTCTTATCGTTGCACCCGTACCCCCCAAAGGTGGGATAATCAATCTTGCAGCAAAACTTTGTTTTGACCGAGAGAAAAATCCCCTTTTTGTTTACCACAAATATGATGAGAATGGCAATCTTCAATTGTATATTGCCCAAGTAAATGGTCAAAAATGGGAATCACATCTCATCACAAATTGGGATTACAGATGGGAGTTTTCGGGCAATGGGAGTATTAAAAATGAATTCACAATAAAAAGTTTTAACCGCAGGTCGGATGACAGTTTCGAGGTCGCTTATTGGCATATCAAATATGGAGATGGAACCATTTTGCTCGATGCACAATTAAATCCCATTGGTAAAGTCCTAAAGTCTGAAAAACTTTTTTCAAGAAAATTTAACGACAGTTCGGTGGAAGTCGAGGGAAATTTTCCCGGTTTACAAGTCATAAGTGTAAAGGATATTGGAAAGAACAATGAGCCAGGTTTCAGATATGCCCTCAAATGGGAGACATTGGGAACCAATCGCGATAAACCAAGAGAAAAACCATGGCCTCCACCCAGTAGTTTGTATCTGTATAAAATCAAATCATTAAATTCAAATCATTAAAATCAGAACCAATGAAAGCAATAAAATATCTAATAGCACTATTTACCCTTTTGATTGCACTTCCTCTAATGGGTCAAAAATCAGAACCGCAAAAGGTCAAACAGATCATGGGAAAAGTGGCGGATTGGGAAATTGAACACCACGATGATTTAAAGTACAGAGCCCAAAACAAAAGACTATCCAGAGGGAAACACCATCTGTTGGATTGGACCAATGGGGCGCTTTATGTGGGAATGTCCAAATGGGCGGCCATGGCCGACAGTGACAAATACTATGAGTGGCTTAAAGGTATCGGTGAGGCTTACGATTGGAAGCTTCATATGCGAAATGGAAATTACAACAGGATTTACCATGCTGATGACCATACGGTTGGTCAAACCTATTTTCAATTGTACAGGAAATACAAAGATGAGCAGATGATTAAGCCCACCATCAAACAATTTGATTTTATTCTCTATCACCCCTCCAAATCTAAATTGGATTGGAAATCTCCTTTTCACCAAGACCGATGGAATTGGTGTGATGCTTTGTTCATGTCACCACCCGTTTGGGTGATGGTTTCCAATATAACCAGAGACAGAAAGTACATTGAATTTATGGTCAGAGAGTGGAAAGCGACCACCAACCACTTATTCGATAAAAAAGAAAGTCTTTACTACAGAGACGGTTCTTATTTTGATCAACTAGACAATGGAACAAAAATCTTTTGGGGCAGAGGAAATGGTTGGGTTTTTGCTGGTTTGGCAAATGTGCTGCAAGAGCTCGATCCCAAGGACAAAGATTATCCCTATTTCCTCAAGCTCTACAAAAAAATGGCCAAGAAATTGATAGAGATTCAAACGCCACAGGGGCATTGGGCTATGAGTCTTTTGGGGCAAAAGTTTTATCCTACCCCCGAAACAAGTGGTTCGTCGTTTTTTGTCTTTGGACTTGCTTGGGGAATCAACAATGGAATTTTAGACAGAGCAACCTATGGCCCTGCTGTCGAAAAAGGCTGGAATGCCATGGTAAGCCATGTGAACAGCGACGGTATGCTATCTTATGTTCAACCCATTGGCGCTGCCCCGGGTGAGGCATACCCCGACAAAACCGAAGTCTATGGGGTAGGGGCATTTTTGAGTGCCGGCTCAGAAATTTATAAATTGTACGGTGGAAATTAAGCTCCATTTTAGAACCCTAGAGACAGTTTTTTTATTACGTTTGATAAGTCATGTGGGCACACATTTGTTGTGTTATTCATTTATTAACCATTGGGTAGCTAATTATGAAAATAAAGGGTTTTTATAAGTTCAATAAGTTTTTAATTGGAGGAATAGGATTGTTTTTACTCAGCTGTCAGCCTCCGGAACCTGAAAAGGGACCCTATTTTGCAAATGGGATCAAAAATGGTTGGGCCGATCAAAATTCTATTGTACTATGGACACGATTGACCCAGAACAAATCGGCGCATTTTAAGGGCCATCCTTTTTTAGAAATATCTAGGGAAAAAATGAAATCCCTATCTGAGAACCGAGATGTTGAAGGCATCTATAACACTCAGATTCCTCAGGGTTTAACCCTCAAAGACATGGAAGGCTATTGTCCCGGAGCGCCCGGAGAGGTTCAGCTCCATTACTTTGTTAGGGGGCATCCTGAGGAGACAATTGTTACGGATTGGACAGCAGTAAATCCCGATAAAGACTTTACCCATCAATGGAAGTTGCGACAGTTGCAAGCGGGAAAGAATTACCGTATTAAAATATATGCCCGACCCCAAAAGGGACAGGAAGTTTCCGACAGTATTTTCGGTCAATTTCTTTTACCTGAAGATCAAAATACCACTATGGACATCAAATTTTGTGTCGTTTCTTGTCACGACTATAACCGACGTGATGACCCGGACAATGGCCATAAAATATACCCCAGTATGTCCCAATTAAAACCTGATTTTTATGTGCATACTGGGGACATAGAATACATGGACAAACCCTATCCCTATGCGATGACAGAGGAGTTGATGCGTTTTAAATGGAATCGTTTGTTTTCCCTCCCTTTTCAGCGTTCTTTCTACAACAATCATACTTCCTATTTTATGAAAGACGACCACGATGTGGGCTACGACGACAGTTATCCTGGAAAGGATTACGGAACGGTCTCTTTCGAGCGGGGATTGGAGATATTTGATGAAGAACAGTTTCCCAGCCACTCCAAAAGGTACAAAACCATTCGTTGGGGAAAAGATTTACAGATATGGATCGTTGAGGGTCGAAACTATAGGAATCAAAATTATTTGAAAGATGGGCCTGACAAAACCATTTGGGGTGCAACCCAAAAGCAATGGTTCTATGATACCGTTATGGCTTCAGATGCAAGCTTTAAAGTATTGATTACTTCCTCTCCCATTTTGGGTCCAGATCGAAAAAATAAAAATGACAACCTCAGCAATAGGGGTTATGCTCACGAACAAGCAGAGATTCTCAATTTTATAAAAAAGCAAAAAAATCTATTTATTGTCAACGGAGATCGTCACTGGCAGTACGTTACTCATGTCAAGAATACCGATCTTTGGGAGTTTGGATGTGGAGCGGGCGCCGATGTTCATGCAGGGGGATGGAAACAGGATGATTTTAGACCCGAGCATCAATTTCTGAGGGTTAAGGGTGGTTTTCTATCGGTTTCTATAAACAGTGGAAATTCACCAAGTATCAGATTTACGCATCACGATGTGGAGGGCAATCCAGTCAATGAGGTTAGTTTCTAATTTTCGTTATAGTAATTTCGCTCCTCAGAATGACTGTACCTATAGTTTTCTTTGGTAATGATTTCCAAAGGCATGGGAATTTCGTCAGAAGGCGTTTCTTTGTGAACCAAGTAGTTGGCCATGGTTGTAATGGATTTGTAGCCTTGGTTAAAAGATTTCTGAGAGATCAAAAATGAAACGATACCTTTATTCAATACTTCCACATTTTGAGGGGTGGTATCAAATCCAATGAGTTTTAGTCCTGACAGCACATCAGTGTCAACCAATTTACAGATGTTGGAAACCCTACTGGAAGGAACCATAACTACCCTCACACGGGGGTTTTGGGTTAAAAAATCATTGATTTTCTTTCTGACCATTTGAATGCCGTCTGACTGATCAAATTTTAGCTGATGGATCACAGCTTGTGGTAAATTTTCTTTGAAGTAATTTATAAAGCCTTTGATCCTCTCATTGTTGGCCTCGTAATCATGTATGTTTTTTCGGGTCAAAATGATCAAAAATTCATCTTTCTCTTTCGAACACAAATGCGAAAGTTTTCCAGACAATATACCGGCTTCAAAGGACTTTTGACCGATATAACAAAGATTTTCATATCCCTTCAGATCGGCGTTGAGAAACAGATAAGGGATTTTTTTGTCATTGAGTTCTTCAATGATTTCACTCGATTCCTTGACAAATACAGGTACCATAACCACTGCATCGGGCTTAGTTTTGATGAGTTTTCGGAAGGCTTTTAGGTAGCTTTGGGGATCAAATTGGTCAAAGAGAAATATGTGATTTTCAATCCCATAGGCACCGACTTCTTGGTTGGCTTTCTGAATACCAGAGTAGGGAGACTTCCAAAAAAGGTTTTGTTCGTCATGTTTGGGAATCATAGTCGCCAAATTGTGATGCTTTTTCATAGCCAGTGAACTGGCAATCAGATTGATTTTAAACTTTTTCTGTTTTAATATCTTTCTGATTTTGGTTTCCGTCTTGGGAGATACGCCACCTCGATTATGCAAAACCCTGTCCACAGTACCTGCTGAAACATTGGCTTCCTTTGCAATATCTTTTATGGTTATCAATTATAAATGGTTTTTTCAAATATACTATCTTCTGTCATAAATTTTTAATTATTTTTTATTTAAAATATTTTGTAATTATATAAAGCAGGTGGGATGAAATTTTCAATCGGTTTCTCTATATTTGCCTAGCTAGTGTACGCACACGAAATTTTTAAATATGCCAAAATCATTCAGATGGATTCTTGTCGCAGCCTTATCGGGTTTTCTGTTTGGATTTGATACTGTTGTAATTTCTGGAGCCAATCTGCCCATAAAGGAATTGTGGTCAACAAGTCCTTTTTTCCATGGTTTTTTTATTATGTCTATGGCACTTTGGGGCACGGTTCTGGGAGCTTTGTTTGGATCTTATCCCACCAATAAATTGGGTCGTAAAAAAACCCTCACTTGGATCGGTTTTTTCTTTCTCATTTCTGCTTTGGGATCGGCTTTAGCCGTTGATCCCTATACTTTCTCCTTCTTTAGGTTTGTTGGAGGAGTAGCAGTGGGCGTTTCTTCTATTGCTGCACCTATATATATCTCTGAAATCTCTACCTCCGAAAACCGAGGAAGACTTGGAGTTTTGTATCAGTTCAGTTTGGTTTTTGGAATTCTTATCGCTTTTTTTTCCAATTATTTGCTTACTGGTTTTCAAGGGAGTTCCGATTGGAGATGGATGTTAGGTGTAGAGGCGATTCCGGCTCTGATGTATTTGCTGCTGACCCTTTATATCCCTGACACCCCAAGATGGCAAATCATTTTTCAAAAAGATGACAGTGCTGCATTGAAAACCCTAAACCAGATATATGGTGACGGCCAACAGGCTGATAGCGTTCTCAAACAAATCAAAACAGCGGACAGCACTGCAGGCAATCAAGAGAAATTGATGAACAATAGTAATCGAAAAACCCTTCTTTTGGCTTTTCTGATTTCGTTTTTCAATCAATTGTCGGGAATCAACTTTATCCTTTATTATGCTCCAGAAATCCTCGAAATGGCAGGTTTTGCAACAAGAGCCTCCCTTTTCAATTCAGTATTGATCGGACTGACCAATATTGTCTTTACCTTTTTGGGCTTGATGCTTATCGATAAATTGGGAAGAAAACAGCTCTTGATAATGGGTTCACTGGGATATATTTTTAGTTTATCGGGCGTCTCTATGGCTTTTTATTTTCAGACAGATCCACAATGGATTGCCTTATTTATTTTTGCCTTTATTGCTTCTCATGCTGTTGGACAGGGTACCGTAATCTGGGTTTTTATCTCTGAAATTTTTCCCAACAGAATCAGAGCGAAAGGACAATCCTTTGGTGCAGGTGTTCACTGGGTGTTTGCCGCATTGATTACTTTGGTAGGGCCTTCCGTTATTGCAATCTTTAAGGCAAACCCTTGGCCTATATTTTCTTTTTTTGCACTAATGATGGTTCTTCAACTCATCTTTTCTATTTTTACTGTACCCGAGACCAAGGGTAAATCCCTTGAGGAAATTAACTCAATCATCAATAAAGATTAATCTGATAATGAAACGAAAAGACTTTATTCGCAATTCCGGAGGAGTACTTTTAGGCACTGTCTTATCCCCAAATTTAATGGCTAATACCAATCTTAACAGTAGTATTAACGTGGGGGTGATTGGAACCGGAGGAAGAGGACAAGGAATCATTAAATTGCTCAATCAATTGCCCAATTTCAATGTAATTGCGGCTTGTGATACCATACCCTTTAGATTGGAAGAGGGATTTGATCTGATCAAAAGCAATAAAAACACCAAAGCATATAAGGATTACAGAAAATTATTAGACGATAAAAACATCGATGGAGTAATCATCAGTACTCCTCTAAATACCCACGACAAAATCGCTGTCGATGCTGTAGATGCTGACAAACATGTTTATTGTGAAAAAACCTTGGCCAAAGGAGCTGCAGCAACAGCCCGTATTGTTAACAAGTGTAAAACCTCCAATAAAATTTTTCAAACTGGGCATCAGTATCACAGTTCTAGGTTATACACCGAATTGGTCGATATGATTGCAGATGGCAAAGTTGGGAAGATCGCCTCCATTGAGGCCCAGTGGAATCGTAATGGAAATTGGAGAAGATCTGTTCCCGAGCCTTCACTGGAGAGACAAATCAATTGGAGGATGTACAGAGAGTATTCCTACGGACTTTTGGCCGAATTGAGCTCTCATCAAATTGATTTTGCCAATTGGATACTCCAATCTACCCCCCAAAAAGCAATGGGAATGGGAGGAATAGACTACTGGAAAGACGGTAGAGAAACCTATGACAATACCAAAGTAATCTATGAATTTCCTGAAGGAGTAAAAGCGACCTATACTTGTTTGACTTCCAACGCCAAAGACGATTATAAGATTATGGTCATGGGTGACAAAGGCACCCTTACCATTTTCAATCAATCTGCGTGGTTTTATCCCGAAGGAAGCTACAAAGCCGAGTATGGAGAAGTGGATGGTGTATCGGGAGCAACGACCAATTGGTCACAAGGGAAGGGAACTCCTCTGGACATCAAACACATTGACCCCACCAAACAAGCCCTAATGGATTTTGGAGATGCCATAATCAACAACAAAACACCACTTTCCAATGTAACCACGGGAGCCAAAGCAGCTTATGCGGTTGAAATGGGAATTAAAGCCATGGATATGGAGAAAATGGTACTGTGGGATAATATTAACTATACACTGTAAAAACAATAAATGAAACCAAATTTTGATTTAAAGAATAAGGTAGCCGTCATTACTGGAGGAGGAGGAGCGCTGGGAGGATGTGTTGCACAAAGTTTATCCCAATCGGGTGTAAAGATTGCCATTTTGGACCTAACCCAAGAATCTGCTCAAAGGACTGTTGACATCATTGAAAAAGAGGGAGGAACTGCCATCGGTTTTGCGGCCAATGTGCTGTCCCAAGAATCTATAGAAACCGTCAGTAAACAAATTTTAAAAGAGTGGGGTAGGGTTGATATATTGCTCAACGCAGCGGGAGGCAATATGCCCGGCGCGACCATCGCAGTTGATCAAACCATTTTTGACTTGTCCATGGACGATTTCAAGAAGGTCACAGAATTGAACCTCAACGGTTCCGTCATCCCTTCATTGGTATTTGGAAAAATCATGGCCGATCAGAAAAGCGGTTCTATTATCAATTACTCTTCCATGAGTGTGGATAGAGTAATTACCCGAGTGGTGGGTTATTCGGCTTCCAAAGCAGGTATCGAAAACTTTACCCGTTGGATGGCGGTTGAAATGGCCTTAAAATTCGGGCCCGGTGTTCGCGTGAATGCCATCGCTCCTGGTTTTTTTGTGGGAAATCAAAACAGAAAACTATTACTCAATGAGGATGGCTCCTATACAGAAAGAGGGGATACCATCATCAGAAATACCCCCATGAAACGATTTGGGGAAGCAGAAGAACTCAATGGTGCCATTCATTTTTTATGCAGTGATGCCGCTCAATTTATAACAGGTGTTGTACTACCCATTGATGGAGGTTTTAGTGCCTTCAGTGGGGTCTAAAATATTATTATGAAAATGACACAAACTTGGCGCTGGTATGGACCCAAAGATCCTGTCAGTCTCTCAGACGTTAGGCAGGCCGGTGCAACGGGAATTGTAAACGCCCTACATCATATACCCAATGGTGATATTTGGTCGGTGGAAGAAATTCAAAAAAGAAAAGATGAAATTGAAAAAGCAGGACTTACATGGGATGTTGTGGAATCTCTGCCGGTACACGAAAAAATAAAAACCAGAACCTCAGATTTCCAACAGATCATCGAAAACTACAAGGTGAGCATGGAGAACTTGGCTTCTTGTGGGGTTTATGTAATCTGTTACAATTTTATGCCCATACTGGACTGGACTCGAACACGCTTGGATATGCCCCTCGAGGACGGATCTCTTGCGCTGGAATTTAATGCTTCAGAACTGAGGGTCTTTGATCTCCACATTCTCAATCGTGTAGGAGCGGAAAAGGACTATAGTGCTGAGGAAATCGTACAAGCAAAAAATCAATTTGCAAGCCTATCTCCCTCCGATATTCAACGAATTTCTGACAATATGCTCAAAGGTTTACCAGGATCGGAAGAGGGTTACTCTATGGAAGAATTTAAAGCCATGCTGGATACTTACAAAGGAATCGATGCTGACCAATTGCGTTCTCATTTAGTGCAATTTTTAGCGGAAATCATCCCATTGGCCGAAAAATTAGGCATCAGAATGTGCATTCACCCCGACGATCCACCGTTTACTCTTTTGGGTTTACCCAGAGTGGTGAGCACGCGGGAGGATTATCAATATATTTTTGATCAAGTCCCACCATTATCCAATGGAATCACATTCTGTACAGGCTCATTGGGCGTAAGGGCAGACAATGATCTCCCAGCTATTTTTGATGCTTTTGCCGATCGTGTTCACTTTTTACACCTCCGAAGCACCAAGCGTGATGCTGAGGGTAATTTTTACGAAGCAGATCATCTTACTGGAGATGTGGACATGTTCGAAATCATTACCAGAGTCATTAAAGAACAAAGACGCAGATATGCCGAAAAACGAGAAGATGCTTCCATTCCCATGCGACCCGATCATGGACATCAAATGTTGGATGATCTTGTAAAACCCAAAATTAACCCTGGCTACTCTGCCATTGGAAGACTTAAGGGATTGGCAGAATTAAGGGGATTGGAATGGGGAATTAATAAAATGGTTTAAAATGGAATTCAAAAGCACGGAAGCATTCATCAAAGAGGACTTTTTACTCCAAAACAAAACAGCGGAAAGATTGTATTTTGACTACGCTGCTTCCATGCCGATTATTGATTACCACAACCACTTGCCACCCGATGTGATTGCTGCCAACCAACCTTTTAAGGGGATCAACGAAATTTGGTTGGATGGAGATCACTACAAATGGAGGGCCATGCGAACTCTTGGCATCCCCGAAAAATTCATCACCGGAAAAGAGACGAGCAACAAAGAAAAATTTGATCAATGGGCCTATACCGTTCCTTTTACTGCTGGAAATCCACTTTTCCATTGGACACACTTGGAATTACAGCGTTACTTTGGGATCAATACCCTGCTACAACCTTCTACTTCAACCGCTATTTTCGAGGAAACGAATCGACAGTTGTTAGATTTAACCCCTAAGGTTTTGCTCAATGACATGAAAGTGGAGATGTTGTGTACCACAGATGACCCCATAGATGACCTCTCTGCCCATCAAAAAATAGCAGCGAGTGATGAAAGAGGCCCTGAGGTTTTACCGGGTTTTAGACCGGATAATATTTTTGGGATTGAAGGCGAGCAATACTTGGATTATCTCAAAACTCTGGGTAGTCTTGCAGAAACCAAAATAGAAGATTTAGACAGTCTTTTGGCAGCCCTCAACTCCAGGATCGATTATTTTCATCAAAACGGTTGCAGGATTTCCGATCACGGCTTGGAATTTACACATGCAAGTGATTTCACCCATGCCCAAGCCAATGCGATTCTCAAAAAACGCCTATCAGGAAGTCTTCCCTCAACTGAGGAGGCAAGCCTTTTTAATTCCTGTGTGTTGTATGAACTGTTTGTGATGTATAATGATCATGGCTGGACCCAACAATTGCACTTGGGTGCATTGAGAGGTAATAATCAAAAATTGAAAAGACAATTGGGTGCCGATGTGGGATGCGATTCCATTGGCGATTTTGACCAAGCCAAAAACCTCTCCAAACTGCTTGGAATGCTCAACGATAAAGATAAGCTGACCAATACCATACTCTACAATCTAAATCCTGCCATGAACGAGGTTTTTGCCACCATGCCGGGTAATTTCAACAATGAAAAAGTGGAGATACAATGGGGGACTGCTTGGTGGTTTCTCGATCAGAAAGACGGGATGGAGTTACAAATGAGAACCCTATCCAACATGGGTCTATTGTCTAAATTCATTGGAATGTTAACCGATAGCCGAAGTTTTCTCTCCTTTCCAAGGCATGAGTATTTCAGACGATTGCTGTGCAATATGATTGGAGATGATATAGAGAGTGGTCTTTTGCCCAACGATACTGCCTTTTTTGGAAATATGGTTGAGGATATCTGTTATCACAATTTGAAAAAATTCATTAAATACAAAAACTAATGTTTAAGTTTAAACCACTGATCATTTTCGTTCTACTACTCAGTTTTATTTCCTGTGATCAGATCAAATCTACCAAAATCATTCGACTGGGGCACGGATTGAATACGGGGCATTCCGTTCATCAAGGCATGGTTTTTTTTGGTGAAAAATTGCAAGAAATTTCAGGGGGTAAATTCAAAGTGCAAATTTATCCTAGCCAACAATTGGGAACAGAACGTCAGTGTTTGGAGTTGCTTCAAATTGGCAGTTTGGACATGACCAAAGTTTCTGCAGGGGTGTTGGAAAACTTTTCACCCAGTATCAAAGTCTTTGGCCTTCCCTATCTGTTTAGAGACAAAGAACACGCATTCAGAGTTCTTGATGGGCCTGTAGGGGAGGAATTGCTTAATGGTACAGAAAAATACTGGCTCAAAGGTCTTGGATATTACGACTCAGGAAGCCGAAGTTTTTATACCATAGATAAACCCATTGAAAACCCCAATGATCTAGAAGGGCTTAAAATAAGAGTCATGGAAAGTCAAACGGCGATTGACATGGTCAAATCGTTCGGAGGATCTCCGACCCCTATTTCTTGGGGTGAACTCTATACCGCGCTTCAACAGGGCGTTGTGGATGGGGCAGAAAATAATCCTCCCAGTTTCTATTTGTCCAGACATTATGAAGTGTGTAAATACTACATCATAGACGAACATACTGTCCTTCCTGATGTGGTTTTGATGAGTACCCATTTGTGGAATGATCTATCCAACCAAGAGCAGGAATGGATTCAAAAAGCCATGGATTTATCTGTTGTAGAACAGCGAAGACTGTGGTTAAAATCTGAACTTGAATCGCTGGAGGCCGTCAAAGCTGCTGGAGTTCAGGTGAGTTATCCCGACAAATCTAATTTTGCTGAAATGTCCCGCTCAGTATCGGATCAATATGCACAAGATCCTTTGATCAAGTCATTTATTGATAAAATCAAAAACACCCAATAATCATGAAATTTAGAGCGCAGTTAGATTCTGTATTAGAAAAGACCCTGGTGGTCATTATGTCTGCCATGGTCATCAATGTATTGTGGCAAGTTTTTTCACGTTATATTTTAACCAATCCCAGTTCGTTTACAGACGAGTTGGCGCGTTACCTCATGATTTGGGTGGGTGTTTTGGGAGCGGCCTATGTTGCTGGAAAAGGAAACCATGTGGCCATTACTTATTTTTCTGAAAAAATGAGTCCCGCAAACCTTAAAAAAACCCAAGTTTTCATCAATCTGACCATACTGGTTTTTGCCGTATTGGGCATGCTTATAGGAGGGGTGAGGTTGGTCTATATCACTTTGGTGTTGGAACAACTTTCTCCAGCATTAAAAATCCCTCTTGGGGTGGTTTACTCTGTAATACCCATCAGTGGAATACTGATTATTTTTTATAAAATTTTAGACTTAAAAAAACAGGCACAATGATTGAGTTTTTACCCGTAATAATATTGGTCCTTAGTTTTTTGGTTCTCCTGACCCTTGGGGTTCCTGTGGCCTGGTGTATCGCAATGTCTTCATTGTTTACTTTAATGTATGGAATGCCCTTTTCAGCGGCCACCACTACCGTATCTCAGCGAATTGCCACAGGATTGGACAGTTTTGCCCTTTTGGCCATTCCCTTTTTTATACTTTCGGGACAAATCATGAGTGAGGGAGGTATTGCTCATAGATTGATTTCTTTTGCCAAAACCTTAGTAGGATTTTTACCCGGTGGATTGGCATTGATCAATATAGTATCCGCCATGATGATGGGAGCCATCGCAGGTTCGGCTATGGCCTCAGCTTCGGCCATGGGAACCATATTGGGGCCCGAAATGGAAAAAGAAGGCTATTCCAAAGAATTTGGTGCTGCCGTGAACATTACTTCATCTACAACAGGACTGGTCATTCCCCCTAGTAATACTTTAATTGTCTATTCCCTTGCCAGTGGAGGTGTTTCTATTGCGGCTTTGTTTTTGGCGGGATATATTCCTGGAATTCTCACGGGTTTATTGATGATGATTGTTGCTATGGTATGGGCCAAAAGGAATAAATATCCTGTTGGAAAGCGTTCCTCACTTAAAGAAGTATTTGTAAAATTTATCGATGCGGTGCCCAGTTTACTTCTTTTGGTCATCGTTATTGGAGGGATCATAGGAGGAATCTTTACTGCGACAGAGGCATCGGCCGTAGCGGTGCTCTACACCATACTGCTTTCTTTTTATTACAAAGAATTGTCGTTTAAAGACCTGCCCAAGGTAATTTTAGAATCTTCTCAAACCACGGCCATTGTGATGTTGTTGATCGGGGCTTCTATGTGTATGTCGTGGGTATTGTCCTATGAAAATATTCCTCAAGACATCAGCAATGCTTTATTGTCTGTCAGTGACAACAAAATTGTTATCCTTTTGATGATCAACCTCATCTTGCTGGCGGTAGGTGTTTTTATGGACGCTACTCCGGCAGTACTTATTTTTACGCCCATTTTCCTGCCCATCGTCACCGATTTGGGTATGGATCCTACCCACTTTGGAATCGTTCTTATGCTCAATCTTTGTATCGGACTTTGTACTCCACCAGTAGGATCTGTATTGTTCGTAGGGGTTGGGATTGCAAAAACAACCATTTCCAAAGTCATTAGACCTTTGCTCCCTTTGTTTTTGGTGATGATCTTATCGTTGTTTTTAGTAACTTATATCCCACAGTTAAGTTTATGGCTGCCTGAATTTTTTGGAGTATAATTTAAACAAACACAATACTATGACATCTACCAAAACCATTCAACTCTTGGGCCTGATTTGTATTTTTGCCTCATGCGCCCCAACCCCAGTAAGTATTCATTTGACCAATAATTTGAATCTTGAGCGTCAAAATGAAACGATTGAGATTTCGATAGCAGAGCTGCCCGATCATTGGTCATCTAAAATCGATAAAATAGGAATCTATGATCCCGCAGAGGATGCCTTTCTGATATCCCAATTGATCGATGTTGACCAAGACGGTGAAATGGATCAACTCATTTTTCAACCCACTATGGCTCCCTCATCAGAAAAGACCTTTCATCTCAAAGAACAACTGAGCAAACCCGAAATTGTGGACTATTGCTTTTCCAGAATCGTACCCACCCGAATTGACGATTACACTTGGGAAAATGACAGGGTAGCCTTTAGAACCTATGGTCCTGCGGCTCAAGTCTTGGTCGAGGAAGGAAAAAAAGGAGGGATCATCTCCAGTGGTATCGACTGTTGGTTGAAAAAGGTCAATTACCCCGTCATCGACAAATGGTACAAAGCCAGTGAGGAAGAAGGCATCAGCTACCACGAAGACCATGGAGAAGGTTTGGACAACTACCATGTGGGTATCAGTAGAGGTGCTGGTGGTTTGGCGATCAAAGGGGAAAACGACCAGTATTTTGTCTCCAAAAATTTCACTGCTCACAAAACCCTTGCAACGGGGCCTCTAAGAACCCTTTTCCAATTAGACTATGCTGATTGGGAAGGCCCTCAGGGGATGATTAAGGAACACAAGACCATCAGTTTAGACTATGGAAATAACTTGATGAAAATTGAAGTTTCGGTTCAAGGAACCGATGAAGTATCTGCAGGAATATCACTTCAGGAAAATAATGGCGACATCATAGACAAGAACAATCTACTCATCTTTAAGCAAGATCATTTTGATACCACACTGAGCAACGTAATCTTATCCCCTCAAAAGCATTTTAAAAGTCAGCATATATTCAACCCTCAAATCAAAGATCAAAATCATGTATTTTTGGATCTTAAAGTGCTAAATCAGTCATTGGTTTACTATGTTGGCTTCTACTGGTCTGAGAGCAATCAATTTGCGGATCATCAAGCTTGGGAAGCCCATCTGGAGGATCTTGCAATAAAAATCGAAAATCCAATTCAAATTAATATCAAATAATTTCATGAAAAAAGTAGTGACCTTTGGTGAGATCATGTTAAGACTTTCACCTCCCGGTAATTTGAGATTCTCACAGGCCAACAGTTTTGATGTGGTCTATGGAGGAGGAGAATCCAATGTTGCTGTATCCTTGGCCAATTATGGCGTTCCTGTAGAATTTGTAAGCCGTTTACCCCAAAACGACATGGGTGCCTGTGCGATGATGGAAATGCGCAAAAGAGGGGTAGGCACACAGCACATCGCCTATGGAGGCGACCGTTTGGGGATTTACTTTTTGGAAACTGGTGCCGTCAGTCGAGGCAGTAAGGTGGTCTATGACCGTGCCCATTCTGCTATGGCTGAGATAACCGCAGGGATGATCGATTGGGATGAAGTATTTGAAGGGGTAAGTTGGTTTCATTGGACGGGGATTACCCCCGCCATTTCTCAAGGGGCTGCCGATGCATGTTTGGAGGCCGTGAAAATCGCCAGTGAAAAAGGAATTACCATTTCTACCGATTTGAATTATCGCGCCAAACTATGGAAATACGGCCAACCCTCCGAACCCATTATGACCGAATTGACCGCTTATTGTGATGTCATCTTGGGAAATGAAGAGGATGCAGAAAAGCACTTTGGGATCAAACCCGAAGGATTGGACATTACCACCCAAGGAGATCAGGTCAAAGCGGAAGCCTTCCAGTCGGTTTGTGAGCAAATGATGAAAAAATTTCCAAAAGCCAAAAAAGTGATCACCACCCTAAGAGGTTCTATTTCTGCTTCTCACAATACTTGGGCAGGAATTCTCTATGATGGAAAAAATATCTATATCAGCCCCGAATATCAAATCACCCACATCGTGGACAGAGTAGGAGGGGGAGACTCCTTCATGGGAGGTTTGATTTATGGTCTATTGGAGTATCCAGAGGACGATCAGAATGCATTGAACTTTGCAGTGGCCGCCTCTTGTCTAAAACACACCATCAAGGGCGATGCCAATCTGGTCACCGTTGCTGAGGTAGAAAAATTAATGAGCGGTGACGCCAGTGGCCGCGTAGCAAGATAATTATGGCAAAATTTACCCGTTTAGAAGTCGCAGCAAAAATGGCCGAAACCGGAATGGTTCCCCTTTTTTATCACAGCGACATTGAGATCGCAAAAAAAACCCTAAAAGCCTGTTATGATGGAGGTGCAAGATTGTTGGAATTTACCAGCAGAGGTGATTTTGCCCATCAAATATTTGATGAACTCAATCGCTATGTCATCCGTGAATTACCCGATATGATCATGGGGGTCGGTTCTGTGACCGATGCCGCAGCGGCTTCACTTTACATGCAATTGGGAGCCAACTTTATTGTTACTCCTGTATTGAGAGAGGACATTGCTTTGGTATGCAATCGCAGAAAAGTATTGTGGTCGGCCGGATGTGGTTCCCTCACCGAAATCGCAAAAGCAGAAGAATTAGGAGGAGAGATCGTAAAACTGTTCCCTGGCAGTACCTATGGCCCCGGCTTTGTCAAAGCCATCAAAGGCCCACAACCTTGGACCAGTATTATGCCCACGGGGGGGGTCAGTACAGAAGAAGATAACCTCAGAGCATGGTTTGATGCGGGCGTAACTTGTGTAGGAATGGGTTCTAAATTAATTTCCAAAGAGGTCTTGGCCAATGGAGATTATCAGGGACTCAAAGTCAAAGTTGCAGAAACTCTTGAATTGATAAAAAAAATAAGACAGTAAAATGAATGAAAATTATCAGGTGCGTTATGCTGTAGGGCAGAGAGAAACCAATCAAATGGGGACTCAAGCCTTGCGAGATGAATTTTTAATCGAACAAGTTTTTGGAACCGATGTGGTGAATTGGGTCTATACCCACTACGATCGCTATATGGCCGGTGGGGTTATTCCTAGAAAGGGAAATGTGTTCTTGGACACTTTGGAACCGCTCAAGTCAGCCTATTTCCTGGAGCGCAGAGAAATGGGTATCATCAATGTGGGAGGCAAAGGAACGGTTATGGCCGACGGGGAAACCTATTCCCTAGATTACAAAGAGGCGCTTTATCTGGGCAAGGGAATCAAAGAAGTACATTTCTCTAGTGAGGACGCCAAAGCACCCGCCAAATTTTACCTCAATTCTGCTCCTGCACATCATGCCTATCCTTCTCAAAAAGTGGGGAGAGACCAAGCCGAAATCGTCGAATTGGGATCGGCAGAAACTTCCAACGCCAGAACCATCAGAAAACTCATCGTCAACAGTATTGTCAAAAGTTGTCAGTTGCAAATGGGGATGACCGAATTAGAATCTGGATCGGTTTGGAATACCATGCCTGCCCATGTTCACGATCGACGTATGGAAGTTTACTTCTATTTCGAAGTGCCGGAGGACCAAGCCGTATGCCATTTTATGGGTGCCACAGACGAAACCCGACACCTATGGATGGCCAATGAACAAGCCGTTATTTCACCTCCCTGGTCTATTCACGCAGGTTCAGGAACGTCCAACTATACCTTTATATGGGGAATGGCCGGAGAAAATTTGGACTATGGCGATATGGACGGCTGTCCCATTCCCAATTTAAGATAAAAGCATGAGTACCTCTCTCTTTGACTTGACCGGAAAGGTCGCGCTGGTTACCGGAGCTACCCACGGATTGGGAATGGCCATGGCCAAAGGCATTGGTAAAGCTGGAGCTACCGTTATCATCAATGGCAATAGTTCACAAGAAAAAATTGATAATGCCGTAGCCACTTTTAGAGCTGAAGGCATAAAAGCGTTTGGTTATCGCTTTGACGTAACCGACGAAAATGCAGTGGTAAAAGCCGTTGCACAGATTGAAAAAGAAGTCCATCCCATTGATATTTTGGTCAACAACGCGGGGATCATCAAACGCACTCCTTTGTCTGAAATGGAGGTAGCCGATTTTGAGGAGGTCATCAAGGTCGATCTGGTCAGCCCATTCATAGTTTCCAAAGCTGTGGTCAAAGGGATGATGCAAAGGAAATCTGGAAAGATCATCAACATTTGCTCCATGATGAGTGAGTTGGGTAGAAATACTGTCGGTGCTTATGCCGCTGCCAAAGGAGGATTAAAGATGTTGACCCAAAACATGTGTGTTGAGTGGGCTCCCCACAACATTCAAGTCAATGGCATCGGCCCGGGTTATTTTGCAACCGAACAGACTAAACCCATCCGAGTAGATGGACACCCTTTTAACGAGTTTATCGTCAACAGAACCCCTGCTGGAGTATGGGGAAATCCCGACGAACTACAAGGAGCCGCCGTTTTTCTCAGTGCCAAAGCCAGTGATTTTGTCAATGGACAAATTCTCTATGTCGATGGTGGTATCCTTGCAACCATTGGAAAACCCTCCAACGAATAATCTTTTTATTTCTTAATAGATTTTTTCCCTTCTGTGTGCGACGATCTATGTTGGTACCTTGCTTCGCTGTTTCTAAAATCCAATTCAGTAAACTACAATAAATATAGTAAACAAATGCTTTATCCCTTGTCACCATTACTCTAAGAAAGAACACCCTCTTTTGAGGATTCAATAAAAATCAATACTTTTAGGACACCCAAATCCTACTACTGCCATGAAAAGCTTATGGTCTCTTTTTAACTCTTCTGTTGTGTATTTATTGGAAAAGGGTACCGATATCAGATCCATTCTGGGAGTATTCGGACATGGGCGTTTAATAACAACTGATATATCGAATATATCGGAACCTTAGGTTCGGATATGCTACTATAAGAACAAATAATGGGATATCACATAGTAAACATAAAAAACAATGAGATTGAGCATAAATATGTTGAATCGAAAATTGAAATTGCTTACGTGGACAACATTACTGAAGAAACAATTATATATCAAGGTGAAAAACAATGGAACCCTATTCGTGTAGGAAGTGAATCTAATTACAGAAACTATTCAAAAGATTGGTACAGAGCAGGAATAAAAGCTCAAGAATTGTTTAAAAAACAAGCTAAAAAAGAAAAATTAGTACTTGAGGAACTTTTTCAAGACGAAAGCAGTTTTCAGCAATATTTAATAACGGAGGAATATTTTGCGATTAAACGGGGAGATTTTTTAGTTCGAAATTTTGGTAATATCGAAATAGATATAAAATGTAGAGGTTTCTATGAAAATAAACAGAAAGACATAGTCTTCAACTTTAAATGTGAAGATGTTGAAAGGCATTTGAATATGGAAACTCTCACAAATACACCTATTTTCATTGCTGTATACCAAAGAAAGGGAGACGAAGTAATTCAAGAAACTCCTTATTTCTTCTCAATAAGCGGAACAGATTTTTCTCAGTTTGATAAAGTTTATGTGAGAGCAGAGAATACAGGATACTGTTACCAAATACCTCTGAGTAGAACTAATCAAAATTTTGACTTCATTAAAAATAATAACAAGAAAGACAAAGCGTATTCCATTGAAGAGATTAGGAAAAAACATACGAATGCTTACAAAAAATGGACACTTGAAGAAGATGAAATGTTAGAGCTTCATTTTTGTGAAAAGAAATCAATCGCTCAATTATGTTCATTATTTGGAAGAAATAGAGGAGCTATTAAATCAAGAATTGAAAAGTTAGAATTAAAAATAAAATACGGTAGCTAACAATGGTTATGAGTAATTGCTTAGAAGTGTTTAAAGGTTCTTCAGGGGATTCTAACGAATTTACAATTTGCAGTGCTTTTTTGCTGACTTTACTACTGTAAGCAACTACTCATAGCTCAGACCCTAGTGTGCCATTGGACAAAAATAAAATCCAAAAAATGTAGATATGAAAAGTCATTCATTTTTCACTTCTCCGAGAGAACGAATTATTTGGATTTTTTCCATATTAATACTGATTGGAATATTTCTCAGCTTAATAATTGGCAGACCATTATTAGAACTATTTAAAAACCAAGACTTACAAGCAGGAATTTTTCTTTTGGGAATAATATTTATTGGGGCTTACATTATTTTATATGGGCTTATTTCCAAACCAAATATTATAGAACTTCTTTTGGTAATAGGAATAATTTCCGTTTACCTTTTACTTTTTCTAAGATTAGGACTTCCTGAAAGGAGTCATTTAATAGAATATAGTGCCTTATGTCTAACCATTCACGAAGCACTTTTAGAAAGAAAAAAGCAAGGCAAGCAGATAACACATATAGGATTTTGGGCATTTGCAATAACAATTTTAATAGGATTAATTGATGAAATAATTCAAATATTTATACCTAACAGAGTTTTTGATGTAAATGACATTTTGTTCAATTGCTTTACTGCATTTATGGCAATTGGAGTTAGTATGAGTATTCAATATTTCAGACAGAAATAAAAAAAGAAAACAGCATAAAAGAATGGCTAAAACGGCAATAGGGGCTATTCGTCCCTTCTGCGTTTAGCCTAGACCGTTATTCAGCAACAGAAAACCGATATATACTTTGGGTCTGATAGGTTTCCCTTGGTCGTAGAATGGTATTGGGAAAATTAGCTTGGTTGGGGGAATCGGGATAATGCTGGGTTTCTAGGGCAAAAGAGGCACGGTATTCAAATTTTGTACCATACTTCCCAACATCACTTCCGTCCATAAAATTGCCGCCATAAAATTGTATTCCGGGTTCCTCGGTAAAAACATCCATTTGTCTTCCGCTTTTGGGATCGACCACCCTTGCCGCCAAACTCATACGGCCTTGGGAGTCCTTGTTAAGGACAAAATTATGGTCATAGCCACCTCCTCGACGGAGTTGGGTATTGGAGGCTTGTTGATTCAAATCCCGGCCAATGGTCTTGGCTCTTCTAAAGTCAAAAGGACCGCCTTCAACTGATCGAGTTTCTCCCAAGGGAATCAGCCCTTCATCTACGGGGGTAAAGTGATCGGCGTTGATCATTAACAAATGATCGTTGATACTGCCCTTGGCTTGTCCCGCCAGATTAAAAAAAGCGTGATTGGTCAAGTTGATGGGAGTGGCTTTGTCCGTAGTGGCTTTATAGGCAATGCTCAATTCATTTTTCTCATTGATGGCATAGGTCACTTCAACACTCAGATTGCCGGGATAACCCATTTCTCCATCTTTGGATAAATAGGTCATTGCAATGGAGTTTTCATCGACAGCAACAACATCCCACACTTGATTGTGGAATCCATCTGGCCCACCGTGGAGGTGATTTTCATTGTTGTTTATGGGCAGTTGATGGGTCGTGCCGTCCAATTCAAAACTTCCTTTGGCAATGCGATTCCCATACCTTCCAATGATACACCCGTGAAAGGGGGTTTTGGCCTTAAGATAATCCGCTATACTTTTAAAACCCAATACCACATCTCCCATAACGCCCTTTTTATCGGGGCTAAGAAGGCTGACGATCCGACCACCGTAATTGGTGATATAAACTTCAATTTGCTCGTTTTTAAGGAGGTACAAGTCGGTTTTTTTTCCTCCTATTTCGGTCTGGAAATCACTGGTTTTTAGCACAAATTCATCTTTTTTTGCTTGCTCGCAAGATACAATGCTTAGCAAAACTATTAACAATGTTACTTTTTTTAGGATCATCATGTTGGATTATTCTTGATACAGTTTGCTATGCAATTCCTTCAGTGTTTGTGCTGGTATTTTGGTGACCTCCCGATCATAGGTCATTAAACCGTTGATCTCCCCTTCAACGTCAGTAGTTTGAGTATAAACAGCGGCAGATAGCCCATTATTTTCTTTCATCTTTACAATTTGATCAAACTTAAAAATATAATTTTTCAACAAGTCTTCCGCATTGTAATAGGTCTGATAACCCCAATTCCGCATTTTTGGATTCCAAAGGTTTTCTGAGATGGGATAACCGATACCACCAAACTCTCCAATCACTGTGGCGCGGTCGAGTGCCGATGGGGGGACGGTCAAGTTAACTTGATAGGTATGAATGTCATAAATATCACCACAAGGCCTTAGGGTCCAGCCACTGGTGGGGTTCACCAATCGATCAGGGTCTAATTGTTTGACAAAATCGGTAATTCTACACGTATCGTATTGTCCCCAACCTTCGTTAAAAGGAACCCACATGACAATACTAGGAGCATTGAAATGAAGGTCAACCATACGACGGAGTTCCAGTTCGAATTGGGCGGCATCCTCGGATCTTCTTTTGAGATCTGGATCTTCCCTGCTTATTCTTTCCAATTTATTGTAGATGCGATCCTTTCTTTTGGTCTTTTCCATTTCCTTAGGACTTTTCAATGCCAATCTGTTGTAGGAGGGCATGTCTTGCCAAACCATTATTCCCAACTGATCGCAATGATAGAACCAGCGATCGGGCTCGATCTTTACGTGTTTTCGTATCATATTAAAGCCCATGGCTTTGGTCATTTCAATATCGTATCGCATGGCTTTATCTGAGGGAGGAGTCAACAATCCATCGGGCCACCAACCCTGATCTAAAGGGCCGTAATGGAAAAGCGGAGCATTGTTCAAGAAGAGGTATTTGACGCCCTTGTGATCTCCCAGGCTGATTTTTCGCATGCCGAAATAACTTTCCACACGATCGATCACTGTTCCGGAGGGATTGATCAAATTCATTTTTACATCGTACAAATGCGGGTGATCAGGGGACCACAATTGGGCATTTTCTATTTTTAATTCTAAACGAGTGTCGGGTTTCGTTTTTCCCGAGGCTACTTTTTTTCCATCAAAAAAAACAGTTACAGCTACTTGATATCCCTCGATTAAACTCTCGTTACTCATCGGGATAAGACTCACGGTACTCTTGTCAATATCGGTGGTCGTCTTTACTTGCTTTAGATAGGCTTCGGGCGAAACCGCCTCCAACCAAACCGTTTGCCATATTCCGCTTACTGGGGTATAGAAGATTCCACTGGCATTGATTTGTTGTTTGCCTCGTGGTTGAGAACTGAAGTTGGTAGCATCCTCAACGGCTAAGACGATTTTTTGTTGTCCTTTGGATTTTAGATAGGGGGTAATGTTAAATGAAAAGCGATCAAAACCTCCCTTGTGAGTACCTACTAAAATATCATTTACCCAAACAGCACATTGATAATCTACAGCTTCAAAATGGAGAATCACATCTTTTTCCTTCCAGTTTTTGGAAAGCGTAAAACTCTTTTTATACCACATTTTATCCTCGGGACTGATATTTTTTCCCACGCCCGACAAAGGCGATTCAAAACTAAAGGGGACCAAAATTTTTCCCTGAAATCGCTTGGGTTGGATTTGATTGGTTTTTAAAATGGCATAGTCCCAAAGTCCGTTAAGATTTTTCCATTGAGCCCTTTCAAATTGAGGACGAGGATATTCTTGCCAAACATTTTCAGGATTTACCTCTTTGGCCCATTGGCTCATAATTCTTCCTTCTACCGCCTTCCAACTTTGGGCTTGGACGAGAGCTGTAGTAAACAGGGAAAATAAAAATAATTTACTTTTCATGATTATATTTTAAAATCAATCTTAAGATATAAAATATGTTTTAATCTAAATTTTTATATTGTATTAGTTAATTCAATCCTATGGAAATATTCGAATCTTTTTTGAATGAAATTGTCAGTTTTTTTGGCATTAGAAATTTTTTTCAAATACTCAATAGCGGTGACTTCGCTTCCTTTTTAACCTATGACGGTATTGTAGCCATCATTCAGCCCATTTTACCCCTTCTTTTGGTATTGGAATTTATAATGGGAATGGTTCACAAAAACCCCCAAACCAAAGTTTATCAGACCATCTTTTTGATCTATGTATTCAATCGTTTTTTAGGGCGATTTATCGCCATTGCCATGACGACCATTTGTATTGGACTATTTCAAAAACATGCCCCCTACCAAACCACCATGACTTGGTATTGGTTTATATATGGTTATATCGTGTGGGAATTTGCCCATTTTATTTACCACTATTTGGGTCATAAGGTGCGACTGTTTTGGTGTTTACACGCCACCCACCATACCCCCGAGCAAATGAATTTGAGTGTAGCCCATGCCCATTTCTTTTTGGAAGCTCCCTATGCTGATGTGATTCGAACGTCAGTTTGTATACTGTTGGGCGTACATCCTGCCCTTTTGTTTGTCATCATGTTTGTGGATGGCACCTATGGTACATTCATTCATGTGGGAGAAAATCTGATGAAAAATGGAAGGTTGGGTTTTCTCAACAAAATCATTTTGACCCCCTCTCATCACAGGGTCCACCACGCCCGAAACCCATTGTATATCGACACCAATTATTGTAACTTTCTCAATATTTGGGATAAAGTATTTAAAACCTATCAAGAGGAACAAAAAGATATAGACATAGAATATGGCATCACCCGAGAAATTAATTCGGGCAACTTTATCGATGTCTATTTTGGAGAATTTATCGCCCTCTTTAAAGATGTTGTCAAGGCTCCTGGTCTTATCAACAAATTGGCTTATATTTTTCTTCCTCCTGGCTGGGATCATACAGGAAATCACAGGACGGCCAAAATGATTCGCGATGAATACATTGAACAAATTCAACAACAACAATCATAAAATTCAATCAAACAATGAACAAATTAATTTATCTCTTAATTTTTATAACCACAATTGTATCCGCTCAAAACCAAGACTCTGAAATATTTAATGGTTCCAACCTCGATGGTTGGGTGAATTACGGTGGAGGGAAATTTTTCGTTGAGGATCAATGTATCGTTGCAGAGGCCATCAATGGCATACCCAATACCTTTTTACATACCGAAAAAAAATATCAAAATTTTGAATTGGAATTTGATGTCAAATTGGATACCGTTTTGAATTCGGGGGTTCAGATCCGAAGCAATATCTACCAAAAGGATACCCAAACCATTCGTTGGGGGGGACGCTTTGATGAAAATGGGGACAAGATGATCATTCGTAAAAAAAGATCTGCCGGAAGATTTTGGGGCTATCAAATCGAAATCGACCCTACTTCCAGAGCTTGGAGTGGAGCCATATATGAAGAAGCGGGGAGAGGCTTCCTCCATACTCCGGGCATCAACCAAGAGGTCAAATCGGCTCTAAAGCCTTTGGAATGGAATCATTTTAGGGTGAGGGTCAAAGACCACCACATTCAGTCTTGGGTCAACGGCGTAATGGTGGGTGATGTCTATGACGATCTGACCGACAACGGTTACATCGCCTTACAACTTCACGGTATTGGTAAGAATAAACTTAAAGCCAACAAAAAAATTCGTTGGAAGAACCTGAGCCTAAAAGAGCTTTAATGATTTTAAGAAGCGAATTGTTTATCTGTTTTTGCCTGATCTTGCTTTCTTTTGTTTTGGGCTGTCAAAAGAACAATTCATCAGATCAATGTGAGGGGCCTATCAAGGAAATCCCTTGTACCAAGGAATATATGCCCGTATGTGGCTGTAACGGAATCACCTATGGAAACGATTGTGTGGCCGAAGCATCTGGCATTAAGTCTTGGACAGAAGGCAGTTGTGAGTAAGTGTAATTTTTTAATTAAATTTAAAATTAAAATTGACAATTCTTAAAATGCAGAAAGAGATAAGGATATTGATGATACTGGGGATGATTTTTACTTTTGGCATCTCACTTTTTTTTGTATTAAAACCAAATCACCAAGTTGACTTTGCCACCCAAGTCAAACCCATTCTCAACAAACACTGTATTTCCTGTCATGGGGGCGTGAAGAAAAATGCCGGTTTTAGTGTTTTATTTGAATCTGAAGCATTGGGGGTAACCGAGTCTGGAAAACCAGCGATCATTCGCGGAAGTGCTAGTAAGAGTGAGTTGATCCAACGATTGCATCATTCCGATCCTGAGTTGCGAATGCCATATCAAAAACCAGCATTGTCTGATGAGGAAATCAAAATCCTTACCGATTGGATAGATCAAGGTGCCAAATGGGGCACTCATTGGGCTTACCTTCCTGTTGAAAAAACTGCATTACCAGAAGGAGCCACAGTTTTTAAAGAAAATGATTTTATCAACAACCCCATCGATCGTTTCATTGCAGCCAGAATGCAGGAAAAGAATCTTTTACCCAATACCCCCTCACCGAAAAACATCATTGCCAGAAGATTGGCATTTGACATCACAGGTTTACCGCCTGATCCAAACCTTTTTCAAAGTTTTGTCAGTGGAGAGATAAACTACGAAAACTATGTTGATAGCCTGTTTATGGACAGTGCTTTCGGAGAAAAATGGGCCAGTTGGTGGTTGGATTTGGCTCGCTATGCTGATACCATGGGTTTTGAAAAAGACCCGGGAAGAACCATTTGGCATTATCGGGACTGGGTCATCAAGGCGTTGAATCGAGATTTGCCTTATGACCAATTCACCATCGAACAGTTGGCAGGAGACCTTTTGCCCGATCCTTCAGTTGACCAATTGATTGCTACTGCTTTTCATCGCAATACGATGAACAATGATGAAGGAGGAACCGATGACGAGGAGTATAGAGTTGCTGCCGTCATTGACCGTGTCAACACCACTTTCGATGTATGGCAAAGCACCACCATGAGTTGCGTGCAATGCCACGGTCATCCCTACGATCCCTTTAAACATAAAGAGTATTACAATGTCATGGCATTTTTCAACAATACTCGCGATGAAGACATTCCCGATGAATCTCCCAACTTGATTGATTACAAGCCAGAAGAAAGTAAAAAAATTAACAGCGTTTTGGAATGGGTATCCACTCATGGTGATGTCAAAAAACAAAAACTTTTTAAGAACTTTATATTTTTTAAAGAGCCCAACTACGCTGCTCATCATTTTAAAGTCATTGACCATGCCTTTGTTTCGGGTCCAAATTTTGGGTTGAGAAAAGGAGGTGCCGTTTTTATCAAAAATGTAAACCCACTGGGTCATCAAAAACTATATCTTAAGTACGTTGGCCATTCCAATCGTTCTAGTTTGGTTTTTCGTAAAAATGGGATCAATGGAGAAATCATTGGGAAATTTAAAATTTCTAAAAAAGGAAAAAACTTTTATGGAGATCCACAAGGGCAGATCATTACCTCCATTGATATCTCAAAAGAAACAGAAGCATTTGATTTGTATGTTCAACTTGAGACCCAAGACGACACGGTCAAAAGAGAACACGTAAAGGTGCATTGGATCGCCTTTATGCCCGAACTTCCAGGTAAAGGGAAACTAGGTTATGAATATGTAAGCAATAACTTAGATAAGGTGTTAAATCTAAGGGGAGATTTAACACCCGTCATGGTCGAAAATCCCGACCATATGAAAAGAAAAACCCATGTTTTTGATCGTGGCAACTGGATGGTCAAAATGGAGGAAGTACAGCCAGGAGTTCCCCAAATGCTCAATCCATGGAAAGAGCGATGGGAAAACAATCGCTTGGGTTTTGCCCAGTGGCTGGTAGATGAGAAAAATCCATTGACCTCCCGAACCTTGGTCAATCGTGTTTGGCATCAAATTTTTGGTAAAGGATTGGTCTCTACCCTTGAAGATATGGGCACTATGGCAGATCCACCATCACATCCTGGACTTTTAGACTGGCTTTCTTATGAGATGATGCATTCCATGAACTGGAGTTTGAAAACTTTAATCAAAAAAATGGTGATGTCTGCTACCTACCGTCAAAGTTCAATGGTTAGTCAGGAGAAATTGGCCGTTGATGCCAATAACACCTTTTACGCTAGAGGCCCTCGCTTAAGACTGACTGCGGAGGAAATCAGAGATCAAGCCCTATACGTTTCTGGATTGTTGAGCGATAAAATGTACGGGCCAGGCGTTATGCCTCCTCAGCCCGATGGCATTTGGGAACACAAATATTTGGGTAACCTTTGGAAAACCAGTGAGGGAGAGGATCGATACAGAAGAGGAATTTATACTTATTTAAAACGAACCAGCCCTTATCCCTCTATGATTACTTTCGATGCTGGAAGTAGGGAAATTTGTTTGGTTAAGCGCTCTCCAACCAATACTCCCTTGCAGGCATTGGTAACGATGAACGATCCCGTTTATTTGGAGGCGGCCATGAATTTGGCCAAAGCACACCAAGACCAAGAAAGTAAAACCGCCATCATCGAAATGTACCAAAAAGCGACCTATAGAAAAGCCGATGAAGACAAACTCCAATCCCTGCTTAGTCTCTATGAGGAGGCGCATTCGGCTTTTGAAAAGGATCCAGATCAATTGGATGATTTCTTTGGAATGGATCAGCTGACTGATATTAAAACAGCCTCCTTGGCCATCATTGCCAATGCCATTATGAATTTAGACGAATTTCTCACCCATGGATAAGATCAATAAACTATTAGCAGAGCAAAGAGCCCTAGAGGCTCAGTTCAACAGCAGAAGGCATTTTCTTAAGGATTGTACTTTAGGTCTAGGTGGATTGGCTTTGGGCAGTTTTCTAAATTCTTGTTCAAATGGCAGTCCAAAAATTCCAGCTTATACCGCAGACAGATCATTGAACCCTATGGCTGCTATGCCAGCTCCTTATTTACCCAAAGTGAAAAGTGTCATTTACCTTCACATGGTGGGGGCACCATCCCAACTGGAGTTATTCGATTACAAGCCCGAGTTGGCCAAACTTCACAACAAACCCTGTCCTCCTTCTTTGTTGGACAGTAAAAAGTTTGCTTTTATTCAAGGAGTTCCCAATATGCTTGGGCCACAAGCGACTTTCAAACAGCAAGGCGAAACCGGAAATTGGGTTTCCAACCACTTGCCCCATTTCAAAAAGATAATCGATGAGGTGGCTTTTCTAAAGGCTGTTCACACTGATCAATTCAACCATGGCCCTGCTCAGATGTTAATGCATACTGGTAGTCCTCGAAATGGACGTCCCAGTATTGGTTCTTGGGTGACCTATGGTTTGGGTTCTGAAAACAACAATTTACCAGGCTTTGTGGTGCTCACTTCGGGAGGGACACCCGATGCCGGAAAAAGTGTGTGGGGCAGTGGATTTCTCCCCTCAGTATATCAAGGAGTACAATGTCGATCCAAAGGAGATCCTGTGCTATATCTCAAAGACCCTAAAGGGGTTTCTAGAAATTTGAAAAAGAAAGTCTTGGAATCCATTAACGATATTAATCTCAAAGAATATCAAAAGTTTGGCGATCCTGAGGTGTTGACCCGAATCAATCAATACGAAATGGCCTACCGTATGCAGGTGTCTGTTCCCAAAGTGATGGACATTGACAAAGAACCCGATGATATAAAGGAAATGTACGGCGTTCAACCCGGTAAAGAAGCTTTTGCCAACAATTGTCTTTTGGCTCGTAAAATGGTAGAGCAAGGCGTTAGATTTGTTCAACTGTACGATTGGGGTTGGGATTCTCACGGTGCAAGTCCAGGAGAGGCCCTAGATTCAGGTTTCTTGAGAAAATGCAAGGAAACCGATCGACCCATAGCCGCGCTTATTCTCGATCTAAAACAAAGAGGTCTTCTCGATGAAACCCTGATCGTTTGGGGAGGAGAGTTTGGAAGAACCCCGATGTGGGAAAACCGATTGGGGATTCAAAATTCACCCGGCAGAGACCACCAAGGCGATGCCTTTACCATGTGGATGGCCGGTGGAGGGATCAAAAAAGGAGCCGTACACGGTAAAACCGATGAAATAGGGTATTCGGGGATTGAAGGTCGTGTATCTGTTCACGACATTCAGGCTACCATACTCCACTTGTTAGGTTTTGACCACGAACAATTTACTTATGATTTTCAAGGAAGACCTTTTCGCCTCACCGATGTAGAAGGAAATGTGATCAATGAAATTCTAGCTTAAATGACTTTTAATATTAACTGATCAACAACCGCGATGGATTTTATCTTTGACCTAATCGGGCGTTTTCACCCCCTCATTGTACATCTACCCATTGGCTTTCTGCTTTTGGGGTTGATGATGTTGGTCTTTGACCGTAAAGAAAACAGCCACCGAAAAATCATTCGTTTTGCCTTCTTTTGGGGAACCTTCTCCACCCTTGTTGCTGTGCTCACTGGAACCCTTCAGTATGCAAGGGAGGGCTATCCATGGGAGGACATTCAGTGGCATTTGATTATGGGGGTACTTACTTTTGTATTTTCCTTTTTAATGTATTTAAAACTGAAGGGCTACCCTTTTTTTAACCGCTTCTCCTATCGATTTTTAGGATACGGCTTGGTAATGATTTTGTTCGTTACGGGACATTTGGGAGGAAACCTAACTCATGGTAAAGATCATTTAATAGAACCCCTGCCACCTCAAATCAAACAGGTGTTAGGTAGGGATATATCCTCTAAAAAACTCGTCTTATCTCCAGATAATTACCAGCAATTATCCCTCTATTCAGGAGTAATACAACCCATCTTAGATCAAAAATGCGTGAGCTGTCACAATCCCAAAAAGACCAAAGGAGAGCTTTTACTTCACAACTTCAAAGGCATTATGAGTGGGGGAGAGGAAGGTTCTATCATTTCTATTCTAAACCCCCAGCAAAGCGAAATGCTAAAAAGAATTCATTTGCCCCGAGATGAAAAAAAACACATGCCTCCCAAAGCAAAAACCCAATTGTCCAAAGCCGAAATAAAACTGATTGAAGAGTGGATTGGTGTGGGAGCATCGGAAAACAGTATCATTGCAGATTTGGGATTTCCCACTGCTCTTTTTACTTCCTTTTTTCCTACAGACGAGACAGGGATTTATCCTGACATAGTATTGGAACCCATAAAAAAGTCATTTATTGATTCTCTTGTGGCCATGGGTTTGCAAGTGGCTCCCATTTACAAGACTTCTCCATTACTCAAAATTTCGGCGATCAATACCCCTGATTTTGATGATAAAAAATCGGTTGTCCTTCTAAAGGCATTGGATCATATTGTAGATATAGACTTGGGGCAAACCCAAGTAAGCGATGCTGTTTTTGATGTATTGAAACAATTAAAACACTTGACCGTACTAAAATTGAACCACACTGCCATTAAAGGTAGTGGGATAAATCAACTCAATACTCTTGAACATTTAAAGCAGATCAATTTGGTCAATTCCAAATTTGAGGACAGCCATTTAGAGCAGATGTATTCTTTCCCTGCTTTGGAAAAGGTTTATCTTTTTGGGACTCCCTCAATGCTGTCTGCTAAGGAAATTCCTGATCAATATCAATCCCTATTTGTAAAAGGAGATTATAAATTGGACGAGGAAGTTGAAAAAAACCTTTAAGTTTTTTGTATTTTGATATCAAAATCAAACTTTATATGTCAATCAACAGAAGAAATTTTTTAAAGAAAACCTCCCTGTCAACTGCAGCTCTTGCTGCAACGACCTTACTTACAAACTGTGAGTCGGAGGTGAAATCACAAGCCCCTTCTGGAGGTGCTTATATGGGAGGTTTTGCCGCCCCAAAACTCAGTAATGTAAAAGCTGCTTTTATTGGAGTGGGCAGTCGTGGTGGAGGTCACCTTAAGTTTTTTGCGGGCTTGCCCGGAACAGAGGTGGTGGCCATCAGCGATCTGTACGAAGATAATGTAAAGCAAAAGTTGGGAATGGTAAAAGAAATGGCTGATGATTCCCGACATTCGAATATTGCAACCTATTGGGGAGACGAAAACCGTTGGAAAACCATGTTGCAGGAGGTAAAACCCGATGTGGTTTTTATCGCCACCAATTGGAACAATCACGCTCCCATGGCCATCGAAAGTATGAAACAAGGTGCGCATGCCTTTGTAGAAGTTCCCTTGGCGGTAACCATTAAAGACTTGTGGGAAATTGTCGATACCTCCGAAAGAACCCAGAAGCACTGTATGATGATGGAAAATGTCAATTACGGCAGAACCGAGTTGATGTATCTCAATATGTGTCGCCAAGGAGTAATTGGAGAACTACTTCATGCCGAGGCGGCATACATACACGAATTGAGAGGTCAGATGAAACAGGAGGAACGCGGTACAGGTTCCTGGCGTACACATCACTACGCCAAAGGCCGCGGCAATCTATACCCTACCCACGGTTTAGGTCCCGTTGCTCAATACATGAACTTAGCGAGACAAGAAGATAATTTTAAAAGCTTGGTTTCCTATTCCACTCCTGCTTTAGGGAGAAAACTTTACGCTCAAAAGAACTATCCCAAAGATCACAAATGGAATCAATTAGATTTTCGCAATGGAGACCTCAGTACTTCCCTTATTAAAACTCAAATGGGGAGAACCATTATGGTACAATGGGACGAAACCAGTCCTAGACCCTATACACGTCTCAACCTTGTTCAAGGCACTTTGGGAGCTTTGGCAGGATTTCCTATCCGTGTTGCTTTGGAAGGTGGAGTAGAGGGGATCACCAAAGACCATCACAGTTGGGTGCAAGGAGAAGACCTTCAAAAGATTTATGAAAAATACGACCATCCCCTTTATAAAAGACTCAATGAGCAGTCCAAAAAAAGTGGTCATGGGGGTATGGATGGAATCATGATGTATCGCATTGTTGAGTGTTTACAAAAAGGACTACCCATAGATCAAAATGTTTATGAAGGAGCCTTATGGAGTGCAGTGACTGAACTCAGTGGGAAATCCATTGAACAAGACGGGGCGCCTCAGCAGTTTCCTGATTTTACGCGTGGTAACTGGAAAAATACAGCACCTTTAGAAATAATATCATAAAAACTAACTTTCAATTCATGAAAAAAACCATTTCATTACTAGCAGTACTTCTTCTTTTGGCTTGTTCAGAGTCTCCAAAGAAAAAATCCAACCCATGGATTACCCTCTTCGATGGAACCTCATTGGAAGGCTGGAGGGCCTACAACGGAGATCAAATGCCTCCCGGTTGGAAAATCGTTGACGGCATTTTGACCTTTACCACCGCCCAAATCTTGGAGGGAGATTATGATTATAAAGGAAGTAGAGATATCATTTATGGGGCAGAAGAGTTTGATAATTTCGAATTGTATGTGGAGTGGAACATCCCCAAAGGAGGGAACAGCGGTATTTTTTACCACCTCAAAGAAGGTTATGACGGCCCTCCCGTCGTGTCACCCGAATACCAATTGTTAGACGATGAGAATTATGCCGAAATTCATAACTACGAACTAAAGGACTGGCAACTTACAGCGGCTGACTATGCCATGCATGTCCCTGACACTAGCCAGAAGGTACTTTACCCTCCTGGTCAATGGAACAGCAGTAGGATTGTTTTTACCCCTGAAAAGGTCGAACACTGGCTCAACGGAAAAAAAGTATTGTCATTTGTCCCTTGGTCAGAGGATTGGTATAAAAGAAGAAATTCAGGTAAGTGGAACAATGCTCCTGATTATGGAAAATTCAAAACCGGATACATTGGCTTTCAAGACCACGGCAGTAACCTATTTTTTAGAAATATAAAAATCAAAAAACTTTAAACGTATCATTGATGAAAAAAAGAGAATTTTTAAAAACTTCATTGGCAGCGGCCTCTACTGCCTTTATCCCTAAATCCATCATGGCCATGAGCAAAACAGGAGACAAACTCAGGACTGCCCATATTGGTGTTGGAGGAATGGGCGGTGCCGACTTGAAATCGATAGCCTCTCACCCAGATGTCATCGTTGTTGGACTTTGTGATGTGGACTCCAATGCCATTGCCAAAGCCAGCGCAAGCCATCCCAATGCCAAAACGTATAAAGATTACAGGGTGATGCTCAAGGGAATGGTCAATGACATAGACGCCGTTGTAGTTTCTACACCCGACCACACCCATGCACCAGCCTCAATCTTGGCGATGGAAATGAACAAACCTGTCTATTGTCAAAAACCTTTGGCCCACCATGTTTCCGAAGTTCGTGCCATGCAAAAAATAGCAAAAGAAAAAAACTTGGTTACCCAAATGGGAATTCAAGTTCACTCCTTTTACGACTACAAACTCGCTACTCTTTTGATCCAATCGGGGATCATTGGAAAAGTAAGCCGAGTCAGGGCTTGGTCACCCAAGAATTGGGGTTATGATGGCCCAAAGCCCAACGGTAGTGATCCTGTACCTTCCAATTTGGACTGGAACCTTTGGTTGGGTACCGCCGAAGAACGACCCTTTAAGGAAAAAATTTATCATCCCGGTAATTGGAGAAAACTCGTCGATTTTGGTTGTGGTACTTTAGGGGACATGGGTGTGCATATTTTTGACACTCCCTACAATGCATTGGCATTGGACGTTCCTAAAACCATCAAAAATACTTGTAGAAAACCCAATGGATTTGGCTATCCTGAAATCAATAAAGTTGTCTATACTTTCCCAGGAACTGAATTCACCACTGACAATTTTGAGTGGGTATGGCATGATGGAAAAGGAGCGCCCAAGGCTAATAAGGAACTCAAGCTGCCCAATAAAGAAAAATTGCCATTACAAGGAGCTATGTTTATGGGAGAAAAAGGGAGACTTCTTTTACCTCACTTTATGGAACCGCCCCGTTTAATTGTAGACGGAAAATATCAAGATATTGACATTAAAAAATATGACCCAGATGGGAAGTTGGGCATCACCGTTAACGATTATGAAAGAGATGCTCCCAAACACTATCACCAATTTGTAGATGCTTGTTTGGGTAGAGACCAAGTTTCAGCCCCTTTTTCTTATTCGGCTCGATTGACCGAAACCATTTTGTTGGGGGTAATAGCAGGAAGATTCCCAAACAAAACGTTACACTGGGACAGTGAAAAAGCCAGCTTTAAAGAAAACGAAGCCAATCAATTCCTTAGCGGAGTAAATCGAAAATTTTAAAATTTAAATCCTTGCTCAAGGGTGATTTGACCCACTTTCACCCTTTGTTTTTTTAATAAGAACCCAAATCTCCTACCATGACAAATGCTATTTACAAGGTTCCTACACCTGTGAATGAAGTGGTTAGATCCTATCGACCCAATTCTGAAGAAGTTAAAAAGTTGATTCTTACCTATCGTAAGATGCACACTGAAAAAGTTGATGTACCCCTGTATATTGGAGACAAAGAAGTCAAAACCAATAATACACAGACAATTCATCCGCCTCACCAACATCAACATTGTCTCGGGGAATATCACCTAGCAGGCCAAAAGGAGGTGGATTTGGCCATCAATTCTTGTTTGGCAGCAAGAAAGAATTAGATGAACTTTTCTTGGCAAGAACGCGCTGCAATTTTTCTCAAAGCAGCTGCATTGATTTCAGGGCCCTACCGGGAACAAATCAATGCAGCAACCATGTTGTGCCAATCCAAGAATGTTCATCAAGCCGAAATAGACGCTGCCTGTGAAACAATTGATTTTTTTAGATATAATGTTTACTTCATGTCTCAGATCTATCAAAATCAGCCCGTTTCTTCTCCCAATGTATGGAACATGCTGGAATATCGTCCTTTAGAAGGATTTGTCTATGCAGTCACTCCGTTTAACTTTACAGCAATAGCGGCCAATCTTGTTGCTGCTCCTGTGATGATGGGAAATGTAGTGGTTTGGAAACCCTCCGATCATCAAATTTATTCTGCCCATGTACTTATGAAGGTTTTTAAAGAAGCGGGGGTTCCAGAGGGTGTTATTAATTTGATTTCTGGAGATCCAAAAATGATAACCGAACGAGTGCTCACCCATAAAGCATTTTCAGGACTTCATTTTACTGGGTCAACCAATGTATTCCGTGATTTGTGGAAGTCAATCGGTCAAAACATCAGTCATTACAACAATTATCCGCGCATCGTTGGAGAAACAGGAGGGAAAGACTTTATCTGGGCACATCCCAGTGCTAATCCCAAAGCGGTTACCACCGCCATCATTAGAGGAGCTTTTGAATTTCAGGGACAAAAATGTTCTGCCGCTTTGAGGGTTTATCTCCCCACCAGCCTATGGAAAGACATCAAAGATCAATTGGTTGAGGACATGTCTTCGATCAAAATGGGTAGTCCCGAAGACCCATCAAACTTCATGAATGCTGTCATTGACAAAAAGTCATTCAAAAAACTCAGTACTTTCTTGGAGCAAGCCAGAGCAGATGATGTGGTCGAGTTTGTGATGGGAGGAAATTATGACGATGCTGTAGGTTATTTTGTTGAACCCACCGTTCTCAGAACCGATGATCCTAATTATGTGGGTTTGCGGGAGGAGTTTTTTGGTCCTATCGTAACGGTTTATGTTTATGATGACGAAGATTGGGAAAAAATATTATCAGTGATTGATCAAACGGGGATTTATGCTCTTACAGGGGCAATTTTCTCAGACGACCGCAATGCACTAAAAATAGCTGCTGAAAAGCTAATCGATGCTGCTGGAAATTTATACATCAATGACAAACCCACTGGAGCGGTAGTGGGCCAGCAACCATTTGGTGGAGCCCGTGCCTCTGGAACCAACGATAAAGCAGGATCTGAGTGGAATCTGCTCCGATGGGTGAGCATTAGAACCATAAAAGAAACCTTTGTTCCCCCCGAGAATTACCGTTATCCTTTTCTAGATAGGGATTAGAAACGTACGGATTCCAGATGTCTGATGAATCACTTAAAGGATATATTTACGGACACCCACAAAGCATTTGCTTTAAAGTCCGATAGTGAACTGGACAGGGCTCTTTTTTTATTTGAATTGATAAAAAGAGAATCTTTGGTCAAAATAGGCACTGCCTTTACTCGTTTTTTCTTGAACGCTCATTTACCCGTCGAGGGGTTGATCAGAGCTACTGTTTTTGATCATTTCTGTGGGGGGATCAGTCAAAAGGATTGTCAGCCGATCATTGAAAAAATGTACTCCAAAAATGTTTTTACTGTTTTGGATTTTTCTTCGGAAGGGAAAAACACAGAAGAGCAGTTCGATTTGACCATGTTAAAAACATTAAGCAATATCGATTTTGCCCTTGAAAATAAAGCGATTCCTTTCGTGTTATTTAAACCCACGGGTTTTGGAAAGATCGATCTTTACGAAAAAGTTTCTTCGGGTGAAAAACTTACAAATTTGGAGGCATTACAGTGGAATCGAATTGCCGAAAGATTTGATATCGTATGCCAAAAAGCGCAAAAAGATAAAATACCTCTATTGATCGATGCCGAAGAAAGTTGGATTCAAAAAGCGGCTGACGAACTGGTAGAGGGCATGATGATCAGATATAATAAACATCAAGCCGTTGTTTTTTGTAAACTTCAAATGTATAGAAAAGATCGCTTGGAGTATTTGGAATCCCTTCATCAAAGGGCTGTTCAAGAGGATTTTAAAATTGGTGTTAAACTGGTAAGGGGAGCCTATATGGAAAAGGAACGTAATCGGGCGAAAGAGAATGGTTATTCAGATCCGATCTGTAATGACAAAACCAGTACTGACCATCAATTCAATTCAGCAATGAGTTATGCGTTAGATCATATTGAACAAATCTCTCTTTTTGCAGGGACTCACAATGAAGAAAGTTGTATGCTACTGCTCACTTTGATGGAGGAAAAAAATATCGAAAACAACGACCCCAATATTTGGTTTGGTCAACTCTATGGCATGAGTGATCACATTTCCTATAACCTATCCTTCGAGAATTACAATGTCACAAAATACTTACCCTATGGGCCAGTTAGGGAAGTGATGCCCTATTTGATCCGAAGGGCGGAGGAAAATACCTCAGTAGCGGGACAAACGCATAGGGAGTTGGAACTCATTCGTAAAGAAATTTCACAAAGAAAAACGGTACAATCCGACTGATCTTTTTAAAAAAACTTTCGATCCAAACTGTATTTTCCAGATCCTCTCAGTAAAATAATGATACACAGCATCAGAAAAAGCAGGGGTAACTCGCTGCCATCAATACCTGTTTCCGAGAGCTTTTTGGTACTGGCTACCAACATGGTGGTTCCCAATAGAAATGCAGATGGACGGGTCAACAGTCCAAGGGCAATTAGTAGCGCGCCGATGGATTCCGAAAAGGCCGCCATAAAGCCCAAAAGAACCGAAAGCGCATCCAAACCAATCCATTGAGTCAAGGTGTTTCCCAATCGTTCCCATCGAGAAGCATCCGAAAGGAGTTTTGACCATCCATGGAAATAGCACATGAATATCCCAGTGCAAAAGCGAAGAATAAAATAAGACGTTTCTGGAAAGAGCGGTTTATTGTTTAAAAGTAGGTTTTTCATTTTTCTAAAAGGATTGTTGATAATAAAATTAAATTATTGGGGTTATAAAATTGTGCCTTAAATTTAGCAATTAAAATTTAACTTTTAATCGACCACTGGTCTATATGAGAAATATAATTCAAGACCTTATCATCATCGGTGCAGGCCCTATTGGCTTGGCTTGTGGTATAGAAGCTCAAAAAAAGGGTTTGGATTGTCTGATTTTTGACAAAGGATGTTTGGTTAACTCCCTCTATCGATATCCGATGAACATGACTTTTTTTTCAACCTCAGACAAGTTGGAAATAGGAGAAGTTCCTTTTATATCCCACAACCCCAAACCCACTAGGTCTGAGGCTTTGGAGTATTATCGCAGGGTCACTTCCCATTGGAAATTACCCTTGCGTTTGTATGAAAAAATCACAGAGGTCCAGCGAAAAGGCGATTTATTTGAGCTAATTACCGACAAGGGAAATTACCAGTCCAAAAAAATCATCATTGCTACTGGTTTCTATGATTTCCCTTATTTGTTGAATGTCCCAGGGGAACAACTGCCCAAGGTGCTGCATTATTACAAAGAGGCCCATCCTTTTTTTGGAATGAATGTGGTGGTGGTCGGAGCGGCCAATTCTGCCGTGGATGTTGCACTTGAACTTTATCGAAAAGGAGCCAAAAGTGTGACCATGATCATCCGAGAAGAAGAAATTGGTCAAAACGTAAAGTACTGGTCAAAACCAGATATCATCAACCGGATCAAAGAAGGCAGTATCCAAGCTCATTTCAATGCTCAGATTGAGGAAATTACAGCGGATCAAGTTCGATTTAAAACACCGGAGGAGGTCAAGACCATTGACAACGATTTTGTATTGGCCATGACCGGCTATCAACCCAATTTTGAGTTATTGGAATCATTGGGTGTTCAATTCCACGAGGACGAATATCGTACTCCCATCTACGACCCCAATAGTATGCGATCAACAGCAGAGGGCGTTTATCTTGCAGGAGTGGTTTGTGGCGGACTCAAAACCAACAAATGGTTCATCGAAAACTCAAGAGATCATGCTCCACTGATCATTGAGGATATCGTTGGGTCTTAAATGTTTACATTATTCTGCCCCACACAAGTCTGATGAGCGATGTCAAACGGCAGATAGATCCCTCACCAAAGAAATACCCGACTAGGAATTTGAGAAGAAGTAATAAATAAAGAAATACCAACACTTCTACCCTACAAACACTCCTTAAATTACATTAATTAATGTGCTGTTAAACCCCTAATGGTAGTGGTTTACAAAGAATTTGGACACATCCTAACAATGGGTTGGAAATTATTTCACTTTTAATAAAATGGGATGCATAACGGCAAACCAAAGGGGTGGAAAAAAAGCCATCAGCATAGACATTGGATACCCAAATGGTAATCTAGGACTGTCTTCCAAACTTTCCAAAATCTGATACTTTTTTGAAGCTCGAAAATGGTGGTCACTATGACGTGTTAGTTCATATAAAATGATTCTACCCATAATGTGATCAGAGTTCCAAGAATGACGGTTTTGAACTCTTTCATATTTTCCTCCTATTTTTTTACGTTTTAGACCGTAGTGTTCAATGTAGTTGATAGTCTCCAAAAACAGAAATGAAATAATACCAACTAATAATGCGATTAGCATCGCTCCTTTTCCTAGGAATGCAAAAATAGTGGCAAGGTAAAATCCTTGAAATATTAAAAACAGGAGTAAATTGTTTTCCAAGGAAACGAAGGAGGTCTTCTTCTTTTTTAAGAGTTTCATTTGAATATGCCAAGCGTTCTTATACTGCCCAAAAACAGAGGTAATCCAAAAATAATACAGGCTTTGTCCCTTTTTGGCGGTGGCTGGGTCCAGTTCTGTTGCAACATTTTTGTGATGCCCATAATTGTGTTCAATTGTAAAGTGCATATACAGGCACGGAAGCAACAATAACCGAGTTGCAAAAATGTCAAATTTATTATTTCGATGTCCCAACTCATGGGCAACATTAACAGCGTTTGTGGCCAGAAGAATCCCTAACGAAAGTGTGAATCCAAAATATTCGTATGGCAGAATATCAGATTTAGCAAACGAAAATAGACCATAAATTAACACCAGATAAACAATGGGAATGTTTAGATAAAGAAGCCAATCAAAAAGTTTTTCTTTCAACCTACTTGCGGATTCTTTTTCTGTAAAGATTCTTTGATGAGTGGGGGTGAAAAGTTCAACAATGGGTATAAAAAAAAAGACATATAATAATGAGGTGTAGGAAAAAATTCCTCCGAAATATATACTTATAAATACGGTCAATGGGACACTAAAGGCCATTAGGTATTTTATATCCTTCATAATTCCAAAATTAAAAATAAATCTAACACTTATTGTAATTCATTGATTTTTAAGATAGAACTTCCCATAATACAAATAGATATGCCCTCTAAAGAAAACCATTGAACAGAACGTTTCCCTCTGAGAAATAAGAGGAATTAGGGCATACTGAGCTTGGGTGTAATATTATTTAACGGTATAGGATTACAACTTTATTTCAACACCTAAAGAAATACAATCACCAAATTAATTGCAAAATTTGAGATATTAGAATTTTTATACAAAGGAAATACAACGCTAACGGAAGCTAAAAAAGAAAAACCCTGAAAACACGGAGTCTTCAGGGTGAAAAGTGGAGTCGGCGGGAATCGAACCCGCGTCCAAACAAGTCACAACCAAGCTTTCTACAGGTTTAGTTCTCGTTTGTTTTTCGAGGTATCAGTGACCGAAAACCGCCCTAGATACCCTTATCATCTTTATTGAAAAACACTAGCGATGCTATAGCGTTTCGATGTTGACATTTATGGTGCCTCAATACCGATCGCCGTCAACAAGGGCTATCGAGAGACATCCGGCTTCCCGACCTGGTCGGGACTAGGCAAAGACTTACTATAATTCAGTCAATTATGCAGCTAGAGCGTAGTTATTCTCGCCATTTAAAATGTTGAAACATAAGATTTACGAGCTGTGTTTCAGCGCTCGACCTGCTTACTCCGTCATGGGAACCTGCTGTCAAAACCAGTCGACCCCAATGTTTCAATGAACTTTCACTTAGGGTCGACAATGTACAAATTTCGTGCCATCCTTATTCTGCCTCCAAACTCATATGAAACAATAGGGTTGGTTTATCAATGATACTGGGTTCAGTATGGATGCCCAAGGCAATGTTCATGTAATTTTCTGTAATTTCTTTAAGGATCACAAATGATCCAGCATCCTTATAAGCCAAGTACTCCGTTAGAATCAGCTGGGTTTTTTCCGTGAATTTGACCTTCCCTGTTGCCGCTTCCACTTCAAAATCTTCTTTTTTGATTTCCCATGTGGCATCGCTTTTGGGAGTATAGATCACATCTGCCAGAGGAAGCCTTTCTGTATCGGCAGAGAGCACCCGAATGTTTTGGGCATGATTGATTGAAGCATAAACCACTCCCATCATACTTTTCCCATCCTGGTTGTCCACCACATAGCGACCGTCATAGAAAAAAGTAAATCGATCTTTATAGACATCGCCAAGCCCAAAAAGTCCAAGTACATTGTCCGCCGAAAGAATTTGGATCTCCAGATCGTTACTAACCCCTCCCGCACCGTCTTTTCCGGTTGTATATACTTTACTGATCTTCCATGTTTTTCCATTTTCATTGGCATTCCCACCCGTTAAGAGTATTTCCGGTGAGGGCCAGTATTAGTCATTTCAAGTAGTCAAATGGTAATTAATAAAAACAAAATGTTAATTAATTCTTAATAAACTGATAATTAATTTAATATATTGTAAGCAAATAAATCAAACAAATGAGACATAAATTATTAACTTTTCTGTCGAAAAATTTATTTACTATATTATTTATTTTAGTATCAAATTTCTCAACAGCACAGCAAATAATCAGTGGTACTGTTTCTGATGAAAACGGTCCTTTACCTGGTGCCACTGTATTGATCAAAGGAACGACCAACGGAACCCAAACCGACTTTGACGGTAACTACAACCTGTCAGGTGTATCTCCTGGAGACACACTCGAAATTAGCTATATTGGCTATGTTGTGTCGGAGTTGGTCTATGACGAAAACACAAGCCTTCAAATAACTTTGGTAGAAGATGCCAAAGCTTTGGATGAGGTGGTCGTTGTAGGGTATGGTACCCAAAAGAAATCGAGTTTAACTGGATCGGTTGTGAAGGTAGACAACGAGCAACTTACTCAGGTTTCGGTAGCCAACGCAACGGAGTTGTTGGCCGGACGTGTGGCAGGGGTAATCACCAAACAAACCACAGGTATTCCTGGTGACGATGGTACGACTCTCAACATTCGCGGATTCGGTACCCCATTAATATTGGTGGACGGAATAGAAATGGCTTTGGGTAGAATTGATCCCAACGATATTGAGTCGATCAACACCCTTAAAGATGCATCTGCAGCCATATATGGTGCCAGAGCAGGGAATGGAGTTATCTTGATTACCACCAAAAGAGGTAAGGTAGGAAAACCTCAGATATCCTATACGGGTACGATGAGTTTCCAGCAGCCAGTGGTATGGAGAAATAATGTCAATGCAGGTCAATTTGTTGAAATGCAAAACGAAGGAGGAGCCGCTTCTTATACACCTGATGAAATTCAGTCCTATATAAATGGAGACCCTGGTTTTGAATCCTACGATTGGGAAAGAACCGTTTTTAGAACTTGGGCTCCAATGAACCAACACAGTCTTACAGCCAGTGGGGGATCGGAAAAAGTAAAATTCTTTACTTCCATAGGGAGTTTGTACCAGGGAGGTTCTTTCAGGTCAGGAGATTTGAACTACGGAAGAACCAACGTTCGTTCTAACGTCGATTTCAACATCAATGACAATTTATCTGTTGGTTTGGATTTGAGCTACAGAAAAGATAAGCGTTCTGAACCTGGAATGCCTCAGGATAATATCTACAACGCTTTTAAGGTTTCTGAGCCCATTTTACACCCTGTCATTCCCGGTCGCCCTGAATTGGCAGCCAATAGTGGAGGAGGTTTTGGTAACCGTGCAGCCTATGGAGGAAGTCAGAGAAGTTTGTCAGGCTTTGTGGATCGATTTGGCGAGGTTTTCAACGGTAGGATTCAGATGGAATACAAAATCCCTCAAGTTACAGGACTTTCTGTAAAGGGAACCTTGACGTATATGTCTGATAACTTACAAACTAAAGATTTGAACAAACGAATGCCTGTTTATCAATACGACAGGGATGCTGGAGAACCAACTCAAGTCGGTCAGTCCGGGAGTGATAATATAAGTGAGTCACTTCGCCAGTTTAAAAGAGTATATCCCACCATTTCCATCAGTTATGAAAATGAATTTGGAGATCACGACATCAAAGGTCTATTGTTGACAGAAACCATAGACGAGGAGACCATCAACTTTGGTGCCTCTAGAAGAGACCTTTTGACCACCGACTTGCCTTTCCTTAACTTGGGGAGTGAATTGGGCATCCAAAACTCTGGTAACGCACTTGAGTTTGGACGTTCCAGTATTGTGGGTCGTGTCAATTATGGATACAAAAACAAATACTTCTTGGAGTCCAGTTTTCGTTATGATGCCTCCAGTAACTTTGCTGAAGATTCTCGTTGGGGGTTTTTCCCCAGTGTGTCTGCAGCCTGGAGATTGTCTGAAGAAGATTTCCTCAAGGATGTTGAAGCCATCAACAGCTTAAAAGTTAGATTATCATACAGTGAGACAGGTAACGACAATATTGGTTTGTATCGATATCTAGAAGCTTTCTCTATTCAAGGCTCAAGCATTTCATATTCTTCGGGACCTTATCTTTTTGGCAACTCTGGATTGAGTACAGCTATTTCGACTACAGGTTTGGCCAATCCTAATGTTACTTGGAGAGAGTTGACCACCTATAATTTTGGAATTGATGCCCAACTTTTCGATGGCCTTTTGGGAGTTGAATTGGATATTTTTTACAGGGATCAAAAGGGAATTTTTGCCACTCCTTTGGCTGATTTTCCCAGTACCTTTGGTGCTACACTACCACAAGAAAATCAAAACTCGACCAGTAACCGAGGATTTGATTTGGTATTGACCCACAAGAACAAGATCGGAGAACTTTCCTATGACGTCGGACTATCCTTGGGCTTTGCTCGTGAAAGATATGAATACTGGCCTGTGGACAAAGACATCAGAGCTTATGCTGAGGACGATACCGAATTGAATGACCCTGTTTTTATCGAAAGGTTCAATTTGATTCAGTTGAGAAATGGAAACTGGTTGAATCGAAATATAGGATATAAGACGGATGGTATTTTTATGAGTCAGGAAGAAATTGACAACTATCCGGTTGATCAATCACTGTTGGCCGGAGGAACCGGAAATTCACGTGTTATTCCTGGAGACATTCGATATGTTGACCTTAATGGTGATAATTACATTGACTGGAGGGATCAAGATGAGATTGGAAAAGGAGGATTGCCCGACATGACCTATGGAATCAACCTCAGTGCTACCTATAAGAATTTTTCTTTGAGCATGTTATTCCAAGGAGCGACAGGATTCAACTTTACCTTCGGGAATGAAATTAGAAACATCCTGATCAACAACGTAATCCCCTATAAGTTTCAGTATGACTATCGTTGGACCCCCGATCCTAATAACCCAGCGGTGAACATCAATCCTAATGCTCAATTACCGGCCAGTACGGCAGCCAATGCCAATGCCAACAACTCTGTAGTCTCCGATTTTTGGGTACAAGACGGAACCTATTTGCGTCTTAAAAACCTCAATTTCGGCTATGAAATTCCGACTAGTATTAAAGACATGATTGGAGTCACCAACTTTAGAGTTTTTGTGTCAGGGTCTAATTTGATTACTTGGAACAACCTAGGAATCTACAAGGGAGCATTTGATTCAGAAGGGCCTTCGAATCAGAATGGATCCACTTATCCATTGATAAAGACCTTGTCCTATGGAATTAACATATCACTTTAAAAATTTTAATATGAAACTTAAATATATTTTATATCTAACACTTGCGGTCACCTTTTTAGGCTGCGAAGACGTATTGGATAAAGCTCCCTTGGATCGAATTTCTGAGGTGGCGGTATGGCAAGACGAAAAATTGGCAGATGCTTATCTGACCGATGTTTATTCTCGTGCAAAATTCAGACACTTACACACCAGTCACACTGGTTTTGGATTGATTGCAGGTATGGCTGACGAAATGATTCAGTTTGCTCCTTGGCAACAACCCAATGCAGCCATTGCTACTCCAATGAATTCGGAGACCCTATTTGGAGCTCTCAATTATTGGAGGTACGATGAGATCAGAAAACTCAATATTTTTATCGATCAGGTAGGTACATCCGAAGTTTTTACCGAGGATTACAAAGCCAAAAGATTGGGTGAGGCCCGATGGTTACGTGCCTACTTCTACTTCAATATGGCCATTCGTTATGGAGGAGTTCCTTTAATCACTGTAGCGCAAAGTCTTGATGATGACGAAGAGACCTTATTTGTCGCTAGAAATACCGAGAAAGAAATTTATGATTTTGTAGATTCAGAAATGACGGCCATTTTTGCCGATTTACCTGATTCTCACGAGGGAGAACCCGGTAGGGTCAGCAAATGGGCTGTCAAAGCATTACAAAGCCGTTCCAACCTCTATGCTGGCAGTATTGCCCGTTTTGGTAAAGTAGAACTCAACGGTGTGGTGGGGATTCCCAGTGGAGACGAAGCCAGTTATTGGCAAAAGTCTTACAACGCTTCCAAAGAGTTGATCGACAACAGTCCTCATTCTCTTTATAATGCTTATCCAGATGATCCGATGTTAAATCACAAACAGCTTTTTGTGGATGAAATCGAGAACAATCCCGAAGTGATTTTTACCGAGCGTTATGATGCAGCCTCTACTTTCGGAACAAATCTTTCTACGACTGCTGTTCACGCTGATTTTGCCCTTGCTTGGAATTCCAATTTCAGACCTTATCTGGATATGGCAGAAAAATTTGAATTTCAAGATGGAACCTCTGGAGCCATTCCACGCGATCAATATGCCGCAAAAGAATGGACTATGGATGAGTTATTTCACAATAGAGATCCTCGTTTTAAAGCAGCTTTCCTTTACAATGAATCCGATTTTTGGGGTAAAAAAGCATATTTCCACGAAAAAAGCATTGTAGATGGTCAAGATGTTAAAAGTGGAATATTGGCCGATGGTACTCCTGCCAAAGCATCTAACAGGGCCTTTGAACCTAGACCCAAACCTTTACGTCAAGGATTTTTGCTGAGAAAGTTTTTGGACGAAAGCTCTGGGAATCAATTAGAATCCATGCAGTCTAGTGAAGATTACCACATATTTAGATTGGGAGAAACCTATCTCAATCTGGCTGAAGCAGCTTTTTATCTGGGTAAAACCGATGAGGCACTTGCTGCTTTGAACACCATCAGAGCTCGTGCAGGCATGCCTGCCAAAGTGACCATTACTGAGGAAGCCATCAGAAACGAAAGAGCGGTGGAATTGGTCTTTGAAGAGCACCGTTTTTGGGACATCAGACGATGGAGAATTGCCGAAGGAATCCTTAACGACACCATGTTTAAAGGTCTTTCGTTCATCTATAATCACGATACCAAAAAGTATAAAATATCTGTTAAAAACGCTATCAGAAGTCCAAGGGTATTCCTATCCCACCACTACTATTATCCTTTGACTCTGACCAAGCTTTCTGACAATCCTAATTTGGTTGAAAATCCAGGTTATTAAATGAGCAAAATGGAGAAGTTTAAATCAATCTTTTTCCATTTAAGCATCATTTTTCTAATAGCATGTAAGCCTGAGGGAGCATCTGCGATAGTAGATGTTAGCCCTCAGGCTTACTACTTTAACGCTATCTCTGGAAGCGACACTAACGATGGTTTGTCACCCGAAAGTCCCTTTCAGACCTTAGAAGTGATTGCTAAGCTCGAACTCAGGTCTGGAGACCAGATCTTACTGGCCAATGGAAGTGTTTTTAAAGGGCATATTCCCATTATTTCATTTGCGGGGAAAGAAGGCTTGGAGATTACTAATTACAAGGTTACTGGATCTTCAGCTCAAGAGAAACCGATCATCGATGCCAGTGGTTATGTCAGTGGAGTTTATATTGAGAATTCCTCCAATATTACCCTTTCCAATCTCAGTATTACAGCCGATGGTGGTGGAATCTTAACCAAGATCAGCGATGCTGTAAATGGAATGAGATGTGGAGTTTTGATTCATGTCAAATCGAATCGACTATTTCAAAACATCAATATTGAAAATGTTGAAATCAAGGAAATTTACTACGAGGATAAAGGGTTTAATCGTGATAAAGATGAGGTGAACACACCCAATGGCACTCAAAGCTATGGTTGGGGCATTCGATTTTTAAACACCAGCACAAGTGGACAGCTGACCCATATTTCTGTATCGCATTGCCATATTGAGCAAGTGAGCCATAGTGGAATACGATTTAATAACAGCAGTCAGCAAAAATTTAAAGAGATAAGGATCAACAACAATCGTTTAAACAAAACTGGTGGTCCAGGAATGGTATTGCTTAAGGCCGAAAATGCTACGGTAAGTGAAAATCAAATTTCCTATTCTGGCAGTCCAGACGACTCCAGAAACTGGGGCAGGGGAAGTGGCTTATGGACTTGGGGTTCTTCCAAAATTCTTATCGACAAAAATATTTTTAGTCATGCCAACGGTCCAGCTGATTCCGCAGGCTGTCACATTGATTTCAATTGCAATGATGTCATCGTTCAACGGAATTTAAGTTACTCCAATGCCGGTGGTTTTATTGAGGTTTTGGGTAACAATTACAACTGTTCCTATCGATATAATGTGAGCATTAATGATGGATTTAGGATCAAAGGAGTAGGGAATAATTTTCAGGAAGGAAAAACCTTTTGGCTCAGTGGTTTTGCTGGAAAAAACAACACCCGAACGGGCCCATTCAATACTTATATTTATAACAATACCATCTATACCAAGGCATCTATCCTCTCAAAAATAGCAGTGGACAAAGCTTCAAAAGGAGTTTTGGTGGCCAACAATATTTTTCATGTAGCAGGAGACAGTAAGCTTGTTCTGGGTGATCAATACAAGCCCGATGATGGGGGAGCAGGGACTATTGAAAACGTCATCTTTACCAACAATCTTTTTCTTAAAAACGACAATTGGCCCAAAGAAGCATTGATTCAACCCACGGAAAAAATCATTGGAAATGTTCAATTTCTCAACAAAGGAGGAAATGACATTAAAGATTACACCCCCACCCACAAAGAGTTGGTTCAGGACAAAGGTATTTCCATATCCAAAATAGAAGGCGATGCAAAGGGTTTGTACCTCGATTTTGAGATCAAAGAGGATCTACTGGGCAATCTCATTAAAGGACGACCCGATATGGGAGCCATAGAGTTGGACTAATCCAATATGAGTTTATCATCTTTGAATTGGTAGGTTAAAAACGATCTAAAAATGGTTTGTGTAAGCAATTCAATGAAAGCTTTTGACAACGAAAGATCGTAATTGTGATAAACGGGTCAAAAGTCCCTCCAAATATTGAATATCCAACATATTGGCACCATCACTTTTGGCGGTGGACGGATCGTAATGGGTTTCGAGAAAAAGACCATCTACGCCGGTTGCAATGCCTGCTCGCGCAATAGTTTCTATGCTTTCGGGCCGCCCCCCAGTCACCCCGCTGCTTTGATTGGGCTGTTGAAGGGAGTGGGTAACATCCAAAACGGTTGGTGCCATTTCTTTCATCACAGGAATACCTCTAAAGTCAACAATCAGGTCTTGATAGCCAAATTGTGTACCTCGGTCGGTGATCCATGCATTTTCATTACCGCTATCTTTTACTTTTTGAACGGCAAATTGCATACTTTCTGGGCTCATAAACTGTCCCTTTTTCAAGTTGACAAACTTGCCAGTTTTTGCTGCTGCCACCAATAGATCGGTTTGTCTGACCAAAAAAGCAGGGACTTGTAATACATCCACATAGGCGGCTGCCATTTCGGCATCTTCTTCGCTATGGATGTCCGTTACTGTTGGAACTTCAAAAGTCTTACTTACTTTTTCCAAAATCTTTAAGGCTTTTTCGTCTCCGATTCCTGTAAAACTGTCCAACCGACTGCGGTTGGCTTTTTTAAAACTTCCTTTAAAAATTAAAGGGATGGACAGAGCATCGGTTACAGATTTTACCTTTTCGGCAATCCTCATGGCCATTTCCTCACCCTCAATGGCACAGGGTCCGGCCATTAAAAAAAACTGATCGCTTTGGGCATGAGCAATTTGAGGGAGGTCAGTGAGTGGCATATTGTTTTTTTGGTAAAATTACTAAAGGAATGGCTTAAATGTATAGCAATGGCTCAAAACTTACGTTTTGGCAACGACTTCAAAAACTTTTCCATCCTCACATTTAAATATTTTCCCAGGGAATTTTACGATCATTTGATAATCGTGGGTGGCCATCAGCAATGTCATTCCTTTCTGGTGGAGAGACTTGAAGAGCTGCATAATGTCTTGACTGGTTTGAGGATCCAAGTTTCCAGTAGGTTCGTCTGCAATGATCAATTTGGGATTATTTAGTAGAGATCGTGCAATGGCGATTCTTTGTTGTTCCCCGCCCGATAATTCAAAAGGAAATTTCTTCTTATTTACAGTTATGCCCACCATTTCCAATACCTCATCGATGCGCTGACTGATTTTATTTTTATCCTGCCAACCGGTGGCTTTTAAGACAAACTTGAGATTGTCTTCAATACTGCGGTCTGGGAGCAATTTGAAATCTTGGAAAACCACTCCCAAGGTTCTTCTCAAGGAAGGGATTTGTTTGTTTTTGAGTCGTGTTAGGTCAAATTCCCCCACACTTCCCAAGCCCCCAGCCAATTCCAAATCAGCGTAAATGGTCTTGATCAAACTGCTTTTTCCACTTCCTGTCCGACCGATCAAAAAGACAAAACTACCTTCTGGAACATCTACAGAGACATTTGTCAAAATAGTTTTACCATTTTGCGCAATGGTGGCATCGCTAAACGAAACAATATTTTTTGCCATGGACTTAAATGTACCTCAAATGTAAAGGGTTTTGATTGGCTAATAAAATTTGTTGATAAATTATACGCAAGCAAAAATAATTCCGTTCATATAAGAGAGGTTTCTATTTAACTTTGAGTATGATTGACATAAAAGAAAATAGCTTGTTAACTGGTTTGTTGTTTTTTTTTACTGCCCTGAGTTGGTCACAAGTTTTTGACAAGTCAGTGCTAAAAATAAAGGCGACTGATTTGTACTACCAAGGAATTTTTCCCAATGTAGATCAAGGATTGGCACTGTATGAAGATTTTAATCTCAATGCAGCCGATCTGGAGGAAATCAATTATTTTAAAATGGCCACGGCTTTGCGGCTCAACGATCCGGGTGCTGTTAAATTGATTGAAATCTTCAGTCTTGATTATCCAAATACCACCATTTTAAAGACTGTTTATTTGGATCTGGCCAACTATTATTTTAACAATGAAAAATATTCCTATGCTTACAAATGGTTTGCCAAAGTAAAAGCGGTAGATGTTCCCAAAGCCGCACTCCCTGAATTTTATTTTAACAAAGGATACACCCTTTTTACCAAGAAACAATTTCCAGAGGCCAAAACCTTGTTGGAAAATGTAAAATTCAATCCCAAATATGAGTCTGATGCCCACTATTATTTGGGGCATATTGCCTATCAGTTGGAAGATTACACCTCTGCATCCAACTCTTTTACACGGGTTTCTAAAAAAGACCAAAAGGAAAACTTGGGTTATTTCCAAGTGGAAATGAATTTTAAGTTGGGACGTTTTGAAAAGGCTATTGCTCTGGGGGAGAAAGAAATTCAAAACCAACATGGAGATAACTTTTCTGAACTCTCCAAGATCATCGGAGAAAGTTATTTCAATAAGGAGCAATACGATAAGGCTTTAAAACATTTAAAAAACTACAAAGGCAAAAAGGGTAAATGGACCCATGCCGATTTTTATCAGTTGGGATATGCCTATTACGAAACGGGCAATTATAGCCAAGCCATAGATCAATTCAACAAGATAATCGGCAAAAAAGACAAATTAGCCCAGAACGCTTATTACTACTTGGCAGAATGCTACCTCAAAAAAGAAAGAAAACCTTCTGCCTTAAACGCCTACAGGAGTGCTGCTTCTATGAACTTTAATCCTGACATTTCACAATCGGCCTTACTCAACTATGCCCGCTTGAGTTATGAAATTGGAAACCCTTACGAAAAAGTCCCACAGGTCATCATCAGATACCTTGAAACCTACCCCAAAACATCGCAAGAGCAAGAGCTCACGGCTCTTTTGTTGAGTTCCTACACCAACAGCGGTGACTATGACGGTGTATTGTCCATTCTCTCTTCCCAAAACGACTACAGGGACGATCGCTTGCTGCAAAAGGTTACCTTTCTCAAAGCGATTCAATTGTTCAATGCAGGAGATTACCCACAGGCAGGAGAGTATTTCCAGAGGGCGGTAAAAAATGATAAAGTCAAAACGCTTACGGCTCAATCTCTTTTTTGGTTGGCACAAAGCCATTATGAAAGCAATCGATATGAGGATGCGGTCGATGTGTTTTTTACTTTTGAAAACAATGTCCCAAGAAAGGCAATGCTCAATGAATTGGAATATCACTATAATTTGGGATACACCTATTTCAAGATGGGCGAATATGAATTGGCCTTGAATTCCTTTCAAAAAGTAGTCAACCAACCCAAAGACTATCCCCGCACCAAAGTTCGTGATGCCTACATTCGTATGGGGGATGCTGAGTTTGCCATGAGTCGTTTTTGGCCCGCCATGGAGCAATATAACAAGGGCATTGCCATGTCTCCAGCCCAATCCGATTATGCCCTATATCAAAAATCCATCAGTTATGGTTTTGTTGATCGCAACATGCAAAAAATAGCCACCCTCATGGAGCTGATCGACAAGCACCCGCAGTCTGCCTATGTAGATGACGCCTTTTATGAATTGAGCAGTGCCCATGCGGTGGCAGGTTCTTTTGATACCGCCATCAGTACCTACGATGATATGATTGCCCGTTATCCTAAAAGTCCATACCTTCCCAAAGCCATTCTCAACAAAGGCTTGATCCTCTACAATCAGGAAAAACTGAACCGTGCAGAAAGTGTACTAAAAGCCTTGGTGGCACGCTATGCCAATGATGCTGTGGCACAGCAGGCCTTGGGAACCCTTAAAGAAATTGCAGTGGATTCGGACAAGGTTCCCCAGTTTACCCAATGGCTCAAATCATTGAATATTGACACCTACTCCGACAACGAGTTGGAGCAAACGGCTTTTTCGGCAGCCGAAAAACAGTTTTTAAGCAACCGTAAGAATCAGGCCAAAAAATCCTTTAATTCCTATCTAGAAAGTTATCCTCAGGGACGCAATGCTCTCAATGCCCATTTTGTATTGGCTGAAATTTACTTTGAGGAATCAGAATCTGATGCCGCCCTTGAGCACTACCAAAAGTTGATCGATGAAAAACCCAATGAATTTTTTGAACAAGCATTGGTTCGTGCCACTCAGATTTTGGTCAAACAGCAAATGCTAGAAAAAGCAGTACCCCTTTGGACGCAATTGGAAACCGTAGCGGTCTATCCTGAAAACAAGCGTTATGCGATGTTCAACTTGATGCGCTCCTATTATGAATCTCAAGAATTTGAGAATGCACTAAAAAAGGCTGAAGCCGTATTGAAATTGAAAAATATTGAAGTGAAAGTGAAGTGGGATGCCTATGAAATACTGGCACAAACTTCCATAGCTTTGGGAGACTCTCTCAAGGCGCAATCGGCTTTTAAGGTATTGGAAAAAGCACCAATTGACAAGCTCGCTGCAGAAGCCTATTACTTTAGAGCCCATCAAAATCACAAGAACAAAAACTTTGAGAAGTCCAATGAGGTCATCGCGCTCTTGTCCCAAAAATTCAGCAGTCAACCCTACTGGGCCGCCAAAAGTTTATTGCTGATGGCCAAAAACTTTTATGCCGTCAAAGACGCTTTTCAAGCTACTTACATCTTGGAATCCTTAATCGAAAATTACAAGCAGTTTCCCGAAATATCAAAAGCGGGAGAAACCCTACTGAACCAAATCAAAGAAAAACAGTCTGAGCAAAATGCTACTTTATCCCAACCCAACGATAACAATGAAGTACAATAAAATTTTTATCGCAGTTTGCCTTTTGCTGTCCCTTCCTATTGTTGCTGTAGCTCAGGAGGAAGAAACTGATGACTTGGGTACTCAAGAGGTTACTGTCGTCAGATCCTATAACCCCAGCCTTAAAAGTGTTTTTAAAATTAGAACCAATCCCGAAATTGACGATTCATTGGTTCAAAAAAAAATAAAGGTAGATTATACCTTTGAACCTGTACCCGTAGTCTCCACATTCATTCCCAACAAAGCATCTCCTCTCAAACTGCAACGCCGAGAAAGTTCTTTTTATCACAACTCTTATGTCATGGGTGGGATAGGAAATCAATCTTCCCTTCAATTTAATTTTTCCACCATGGTGCCTTTGGACAGGATGCAATCGATTGGCTTGGAATTTTTCCATAACAAATTGGGATCCATCGATAAAACCCTCCTCAACAGTGATCAAAAAAGAACTTCTTTTGATTTGTTGCATCAATACAAACAGAACAATATGCGGGTAGATTCGGATTTGCGTTTTGACCGACAAGGGCACAACTTTTTTGGACTCTATGATGATTTGGATTGGGTCAATATATCGTCTTTTAGACCCGATGTAATTGACTCTTCTCAAAACCTCAATTACCTTTCTATTCGCTCCCGTTGGCAGTGGTATGACGGTCTATTTGATAAGGTTAATTTTAATACCCACATTACCACCGACTCATTTGACAGTTCAGAACACATTGTCAAAATCAATACCCAAATGAGGATTCCTTTTTTCAATCAATATTTGGAATTGACTCCCCATGTTGAACTGGTCAACACCAAATTTGTAAGAGGCTATTACGATGAGGAGGCTTTGAGTTATAGTAAAGGAATGGGACGACTGGAACTTCAGTTTTTGAATGTAGGGAAAAAATTAAAACTCAGATTGGGTGCCCAAGGAGTCTATCCTTTTGGGGATGCCGAAGAGAGCGATCCCACATTTTTTGTTTACCCCAAAGCAGAAATTTCTTATAAATCTGGCAATGGGAAATTGGTTCCTTTCTTAAATTATCACGGAGGCTATGACCTCAATAGCTTCACCTCCTTCTCGCTTGAAAATCCCTATGTGGCCCCAACACTGGCCATCAAAGCAACTGAGGTAAATCATTATGGTGATTTAGGATTCAACGCCTATCCTGGGTCGGGCTTGTCTTTAAGGTTCAACGTCCACTTCAGCCAATCCGACAACTTCCCCTTGTTCAAGCGTTTGCCCTACGATGACAACAACCAAGATGTGGCCTATCGTTTGTCCAACGCCTATGAAGTGGAATATGACAGTGTTGAAAAAATGGGATTCGTAACGCAGATCGCCATGCGATTCAGTGAATACAATAAAATCAGTTTGGAAACTGGATACTATGAGTACAAAAGGGAAGGGGATCAAAAAGTATGGAATCTGCCCTCGCTCAACATTGATTTAAATGCCAATTTCAGATTGGGTAGAAAAATATTTTTTCAAGCCAGTGGACGATATATCGGGGATAGGGATTCCATTAAGAATATCCCTGTTCCCCTGTCAGAAAATAGTAGTGGAAATTTTCAATCCATCGAGTCTGTGGGATCAGTCTTTAGTATTGCATCGTCCATTACTTGGAAAATCAACGCCCAATGGGATTTATTCTACGAAGGAAATGTGATCCTATCCGACAATAGATCTCGCTGGGCATATTACCAAAATCAAAGTCAGTTACATTTGGGAGGAATTCGGTATAAATTCGATATAAACCTATAACAATCGGCAATCTGATAGCGAAATATTTTAACAGTATTTATTTTAGTTTAATTTTGTGTTCATATTTTTCGAAATGAATAAAAACTACCTTTTTCTATTGATCTTATTTTGTATCTCCACAGGATGTACAGAGAGGGTAGATTTATTGGTTCACAATGCCAAAATTTATACCGTCAATACAGAATTTGACATAGCCTCAGCTTTTGTGGTAAAAGACGGCAAATTTGTGGAAGTAGGAGGAGAAGAGTTGGTTAAAAAGTACAAACCTGCCAATACTGTCGATGCTCAAGGACTGGCCATTTTCCCTGGATTTATTGACTCCCATGGACATCTTTTTTCACTGGGTCTAAATCAGTTTAAGGCCGATTTGAGAGGTGCGGAGAGTATTGATCAAATTGTAGAAATAGTCAAAAAACACCAAAATAAATACAATCAAAAACTCATAGTTGGAACGGGTTGGGATGAAAACCAATGGAGCGATGCTTCATTGCCCTCCAACCAAAAACTCAATGCTGCTTTTCCCGACACTGCTGTTGTTTTGGAGCGCATTGATGGGCACGCTTTTTTGGTCAATCAAAAAGCCCTCGAAATGGCCGGGATCAATTTAAATACGACCATAGAGGGAGGGCAAATCCTAAAACAAAAAGGAAAGCTCACTGGTGTGTTGGTGGACAAGGCCAAGCAATTGGTTGAAAAGATCATTCCCGAGTTTTCAAAAGAAGATAAAATCAAAGCCTTGCTCAAAGCGCAAGAAATCAGTTTCGAAAACGGTTTGACTACCGTTGATCAGGCAGGAGCTTCCAAAGAAGACATCTACTTGATTGATAGTTTACAAAAAAATAATTTGCTCAAACTGCGGGTCTATGCCATGATTGAGAACAATCCTCATTCCATCAATCATTTTGTCAGTCAAGGGAAGCTCAAAACCGACTTTTTGAATGTCAATTCAGTAAAGGTGTTCGCCGATGGTGCACTTGGTTCTAGAGGAGCGGCCTTGATTGAAGATTATAGTGATCAAAAGGGATACAAAAGTAGCTTGTTGATTTCCAAAGATTCCTTGATGCGTTTGGCCAATCTAATGGCAGACAAATCTTTTCAAATGAACACCCACGCCATTGGTGATGCTGCCAATCGGGCGGTCTTGGAGGTTTACAACCAGGCATTGATAAAAAAAGAAGATCCCCGATGGAGAATAGAACACGCACAGCTCATTGCCCAAGAAGATTTCCCTCGGTTCAATATTAAAATCATTCCTTCGGTTCAACCCATCCATGCGGTGAGTGACATGGACTGGGCCATCGATCGCTTGGGAAAAGAGCGTATCAATGGTGCCTATGCTTATAAAGATTTGTTGGATTGGGCTGGAATTTTGGCATTGGGCACCGATTTCCCCGTAGAAAACATCAATCCCTTTGAGACCTTCTATGCTGCGGTTGCCAGAAAAGTTCCCGGCGATAAGTCTTCCCAAGTTTTTCAACCCAGAAACGCCTTGTCTCGCTACGAAGCCCTTTTGGGATTAACCCGTTGGGCCGCTTATGCCAATTTTGAGGAAAAAGAAAAAGGTAGTATTGAGGTGGGTAAATTTGCAGATTTCATTATTTTGGATCAAGATATTATGGAGGTTAAAATCGAAAGCCTAATTCATACCAGAATTGTAGCTACCATCCTCAACGGTAAAATTGTCTTCAGCAACCGACTTTAGCCTTACTTTGGCTTAAAATTTTAACTTTTTACTCAATTCGCTTCATCTATTCTTTATACTTTTAACGTATATAAACGTTTTAATTTAAATTATTTATCGAATTGGTTTTATAAATGAAAATATTAAAATATTTATATAATTTTGCTTAAAAATTTAAATTATGTGTGGAATTGTATGTGCCTTTGATCTGAAACAAGATTCAGAATTGTTAAGACCTCAAATATTAGAAATGTCAAAACAGCTCAGACATAGAGGACCAGACTGGAGCGGTATCTACAGTAACAACAAGGCCATTTTGGGTCACGAAAGATTGGCCATTGTCGATCCTGCTTCTGGCAAGCAACCCTTGTATAGCCAGGATGGAACTATTGTATTGGCTGCCAATGGAGAAATCTATAATCACCTTGAGTTGAGAAAACAGTTTGAAGGGAAATACGAATTCAAAACCGAATCCGATTGTGAAGTCATTTTGGCTCTTTACCAAGAAAAAGGAGCTGATTTTGTCGATGATCTCAATGGAATATTTGCTTTTGCCATTTATGACAGCAAACAGGACAGTTACTTTATAGCCCGTGATCATATGGGAATTATTCCTCTGTATATGGGATGGGACAAAGATGGTACTTTTTATGTGGCCTCTGAACTAAAGGCTTTGGAAGGAGTTTGCGCCAAAATAGAGCTATTTCCTCCTGGTCATTATATGAAGAGTGGAGATTCGGCACCAACCCAATGGTACCATAGAGACTGGGTGGATTTTGATACCGTCAAAGACAACCCTACCAGTATAGAAGATTTACACGATGCGCTCTCCGATGCCGTTCACCGTCAATTGATGAGTGATGTTCCCTATGGAGTGCTACTTTCTGGAGGTTTAGACTCCTCCATTACCTCTGCCTTGGCTAAAAAGTTTTCTTCCAAACGGGTAGAGTCAGATGATACACAGGAAGCATGGTGGCCCCAATTACACTCTTTTTCGGTAGGACTGGAAGGTTCACCTGACCTGGCAGCGGCCAAAAAAGTATCTGAGCATATCGGTTCCATCCACCACGAAGTAGTATTTACGATCCAAGAAGGTTTAGATGCTATAAAAGATGTTATCTACCACCTAGAAACCTATGATATTACTACGGTAAGGGCATCCACTCCTATGTTTTTGATGGCGAGAAGCATCAAGTCCCACGGCATCAAAATGGTATTGTCTGGAGAAGGTGCAGATGAGTTATTTGGAGGGTATTTGTACTTCCACAAAGCCCCTTCGGCAGAGGAGTTCCACAAAGAAACTGTAAGAAAACTCGACAAACTTCATCAATACGATTGCCTTAGGGCCAATAAGTCTTTGGCGGCTTGGGGAATAGAGGGTCGTGTTCCCTTTTTGGATAAGGAGTTTATCGATGTAGCCATGCGTATCAATCCTCAGGATAAAATGATCAATAAAGAACGAATGGAGAAATGGGTGGTTCGCAAGGCTTTTGAAGACTACCTACCCGAAAGTGTAGCTTGGAGGCAAAAAGAGCAATTTTCCGACGGTGTCGGTTACAGTTGGATCGATACCCTTAAGCAGGTGGTGGAAGCCGCTGTTACAGATGATCAAATGGACAATGCTCATTTTAGGTTTCCTTTGCAAACCCCACAAAACAAAGAGGAGTTCTACTACCGCACTATTTTCGAAGAACACTTCCCCAGTGATGCAGCCGCATTGAGTGTTCCATCCGTACCATCGGTGGCTTGTAGTACCCCTATTGCGTTGGAATGGGACGAGGCTTTTAAGAATCAAAACGACCCGAGTGGAAGGGCAGTAGCTAAGGTTCACGACGATGCCTACGGAAAGTGATTTCTAGCCCATCACAGTACCTTGGTTTGATTTAATTTTTTTTCACATTTTGTGTTGATAACTTAACAGGCTTAATCCTGCTCAACCCTGCATTTTTACTGGCGGTTTCAGTATATTTGTAAGTGTACGAAATGACTGTAAAAATCATCCAATATTTATGAGCGAAGCCAACAAAAATCCTCAATATTCAGCAGATAGTATTCAGGCCCTAGAGGGCATGGAACACGTAAGAATGCGTCCCTCCATGTACATTGGAGATGTAGGGGTTAGAGGACTCCATCATTTGGTCTATGAAGTTGTGGACAACTCCATCGACGAAGCCCTAGCAGGTCACTGTGATATCATTACCGTTATCATCAACGAAGACAACTCCGTCACCACCGAAGACAACGGTAGAGGAATTCCCATTGGCATGCACAAAAAGGAAGGGGTTTCTGCGTTGGAAGTGGTCATGACCAAAATCGGTGCAGGAGGAAAGTTTGACAAAGATTCCTACAAAGTTTCCGGAGGACTTCACGGTGTAGGGGTTTCCTGTGTCAATGCCCTTTCCGAACAGCTCAAAGCAACGGTTTATCGTGATGGAAAAATTTGGGAACAAACCTATGAAAGAGGAAAACCCTTAGCCCCAGTTGAAGCGGTTGGAGATTCAGACAAGAACGGTACCGTGGTTACCTTTAAGCCCGACCCACAGATTTTTCAGCAAGTCCTTGAGTACAACTACGATACCCTAGCCCAAAGAATGCGTGAATTGTCTTTCCTCAACAAAGGCATCACCATTAAGCTAACCGACAAAAGAAGAAAAGACGAGGAAGGGAATTTTATTGAAGAAACCTTTCATTCCGATGAAGGACTTAAAGAATACATTCGGTTTTTGGACAGCAATAGAGAGTCCATTATTCAGGAAGTGATTTCCATGGAGGGTGAAAAGAATGGAATACCCGTAGAGGTCGCCATGATTTACAATACCTCATTCAACGAAAACTTACATTCCTATGTCAACAATATCAATACCCATGAAGGGGGAACTCACCTATCGGGTTTTCGCAGGGGATTGACCACCACCTTAAAAAAATATGCCGACGCATCGGGATTATTGGACAAACTCAAGTTTGAGATTGCCGGAGATGATTTTAGGGAAGGATTGACTGCCATCGTTTCTGTTAAGGTTGCCGAACCTCAGTTTGAGGGGCAAACCAAAACCAAGTTAGGAAATCGTGAAGTCAGCGCAGCCGTATCTCAATCCGTTTCCGAGATGTTGGAAAACTATTTGGAAGAGCACCCCAACGATGCCAAAATCATTGTACAAAAGGTTATCCTAGCGGCTCAGGCACGCCATGCGGCACGCAAAGCCCGAGAGATGGTTCAGCGTAAAACCGTGATGACAGGGGGCGGATTGCCCGGGAAATTATCAGACTGCTCCGAACAAGATCCTTCTTTGTGTGAGGTATTTCTCGTAGAGGGTGACTCTGCAGGGGGAACGGCCAAGCAGGGAAGGGATCGTAATTTTCAGGCCATACTTCCACTTAGAGGTAAAATCCTCAACGTGGAGAAAGCCATGCAACACAAGGTTTTTGAAAATGAAGAAATCAGAAATATCTACACCGCCTTGGGCGTTACCATAGGAACCGAAGAGGATAGTAAAGCTCTCAATTTAGAAAAATTGCGCTATCACAAAATCGTCATTATGTGTGATGCCGACGTAGATGGAAGCCATATTTCTACCCTGATTCTCACCTTTTTCTTTCGCTATATGAAAGAATTGATCGAGTCGGGTTATATCTATATTGCCACTCCACCCCTGTACTTGGTCAAAAAAGGTGCGAAGAAAAGCTATGCTTGGGACGACGACCAAAGGGATCGATTACAACAAGAATTTGGAGCAGGGTCAAGTGTTCAACGCTATAAAGGTTTGGGGGAAATGAACGCAGAACAGCTCTGGGATACCACCATGAACCCCGAAATGCGAACACTTAGACGAGTAACCATTGACAATGGAGGAGAGGCTGATCGCATTTTTTCCATGCTGATGGGAGACGAAGTTCCACCGCGAAGAGAATTCATTGAGAACAATGCCATTTACGCCAATATTGATGCGTAAATTTTAGAAATTCAATGACTCCACTACCGCAAAATCTTTTAATTTTGAGGGATTTTAGAAATTAAACCATTAAAAAATGAAAGTTACCATAGTTGGGGCTGGAAATGTAGGTGCCTCTTGCGCCGAATACATTGCCATCAAGTCCATTGCCAGTGAAGTAGTATTGTTAGATATCAAAGAAGGATTTGCCGAAGGAAAAGCACTTGACCTGATGCAAACCGCTACCACTTTAGGTTTTAACTCCCGTATCAAAGGAGTGACCAACGATTATTCTGCCACCAAAGACAGTGATGTAGTGGTCATTACTTCAGGTGTTCCCAGAAAACCGGGAATGACCCGAGAGGAATTAATCGGTATCAATGCTGGAATTGTACAATCTGTTGCTAGCAGCATTTTGGAGCACTCTCCCAACACTGTAATTGTAGTGGTTTCCAATCCTATGGATACCATGACCTATTTGACTCTTAAGGCAACAGGATTGCCCAAAAATCGTGTTATCGGAATGGGAGGAGCATTGGATAGTTCAAGGTTTAAGACCTATCTTTCTTTGGCATTGGACAAACCTGCCAACGACATACAAGGGATGGTCATCGGTGGTCACGGAGACACCACCATGATACCGCTTACCCGATTGGCAAGCTATAACGGTACGCCCGTTTCACAGCACCTTAGCGATGAAGCGATGGAGCAAGTAGCTGCTTCTACCATGGTGGGAGGAGCCACCCTCACCAAACTTTTGGGAACCTCCGCTTGGTATGCACCTGGTGCTTCTGTTGCCTATTTGGTCGATAGCATCATCAACGATCAGAAGAGAATGATTCCCTGTTCTGTATTGTTAGAAGGAGAATACCAGCAAGAAGATCTCTGTATTGGAGTTCCTTGTATCATTGGGAAAAATGGATGGGAATCCATCGTGGATGTTCAACTCAATGCAACAGAACAAGAAAAATTTAACCAAAGCACTGCAGCGGTTAAAACCATGAACGAAGCACTAAAGGACGTATTGAAATAAGGTATTTGCCTTGGCTGCTTTTTGATCAAGGGTTTAATACGCTCTTAAAGTTGCTAAATCATTGCCTAAACTTTATATTTGCACGCTTATTTAGCGTAAACAAAAACCAAAATGCAAAATAACGGACTCATAAGACTCTTTGCGATCCTTTTTGGATTGGTGAGTATCTATCAGCTTTCATTTACATTTATAACCAGTCAGAAAGAATCTCAAGCCAAGGCATTCGCCACTGCGCAGTATGCAGAAGATGTAGAAGATTACATCGAAATGAGAGACCGCGCTGTGGTCAATTACCTCGATTCTATTGGCAACGAACCCATTTTTGGGTTCACTTCTTACAACGACGCCAAAGGGAAAGAACTCAACAAAGGATTGGATCTCAAGGGTGGAATCAATGTTATTCTTCAAATATCGGTCAAAGACATCCTCAAGGGATTGGCTGAAAATTCAAAAAATCCTGCCTTTAACAAAGCATTGGATCAAGCCGATGTGCTACAAGCCAGCACTAACGATCCCTATATCGAATCATTTTTTGTTGCCTTTGAATCCGTAAAAGGAGACCAGCAATTGGCCTCTCCCGATATTTTTGCCAATCGTACACTGAGTGATGAAATCACTTTTCAGATGACCGATACAGAGGTACAGCCCATTTTAACACGTAAAGTTGACGAGTCCATCATTTCTGCTTTTGAAGTATTGAGAAAACGTATTGACAAATTTGGTGTCACACAACCCAACATCCAAAGATTAGGAAGTTCTGGGAGAATCTTGGTTGAATTGCCAGGAGCCAAAGATGTGGATAGGGTCAAAAACTTATTGCAAAGCACAGCCCAACTCGAATTTTGGGAAACCTATAAAAACGATCAATTATTCGGTTTTTTATCAGAAGCCAACGAATACCTAAAAACGACAGTCGAAAAGACTGCCGCTGAGGAAGAACAAGCCACCGACGAATCTTCAATAGACGACCTATTGGCTGATGTAGAGGCACAAGATTCTACCGATGTTATATCTGCCAATCCATTGTTGGATTTGATCGTAGGGCCTGGTTTTCAAGGCGGTCCTGTTTTGGCTCAGTTTGCTTCCAAAGATGCCGACCTGGTCATGGGATACCTCGACACCCCGGAAGTCAGAAAATTATTACCCAGAGATTTACGATACATTCGATTTGCTTGGGGCAAGCCTGCCCCCAACAGTGAGGTGATTGAACTCTACGCCCTTAAGTCCAATAGGGATGATCTCGCACCGCTGAGTGGTGGGGTAGTGGTCGATGCCATGCAAACCTATGATATGATGGGCAACCCTGCGGTGTCCATGCAAATGAATACCCAAGGAGCTAGAACTTGGGAAAATATGACCGGAAAGGCTTTTCGCGAAGCTTCCAATATCGCCATTGTATTGGACGATATCGTTTATTCCGCACCCGGAGTATCTAACGGAGCCATTTCAGGAGGTCGTTCGGAGATCACCGGAAACTTTACTCTTAATGAAGCCATTGACTTGGCCAACGTACTAAGAGCTGGAAAACTTCCCGCTGCTGCTGAAATTATACAATCCGAAATTGTTGGTCCCTCTTTGGGTAGAGAAGCCATTCAAAGTGGGGTGTACTCTTTTATCATCGCCTTGATATTGGTATTGGTATGGATGGTATTCTACTATGGTACTGCCGGAATATTTGCCGATATAGCTTTGGTGCTCAATATTCTCCTCATTTTTGGAATCCTTTCCGGATTGGGAGCAGTATTGACCTTACCCGGTATTGCAGGTATCGTATTGACCATTGGTATATCGGTGGATGCCAACGTACTGATTTTTGAAAGGGTCAGAGAAGAACTCAAAAAAGGCAAAGGCCTGAGAAAAGCCGTGGCCGATGGATTTAACAATGCCCTGTCTTCCATTTTAGATGCCAATATCACCACGGGATTGACCGCATTGATCCTATTTGTCTTTGGAACAGGACCCATCAAAGGCTTTGCTACCACCTTATTGATCGGTATTGCGACTTCGCTCTTCACCGCTATTTTCATCACCCGCTTCTTTATCGATGCTCGAAACGAAAAAGGAAAATCCGTAGCTTTTGGCACTCCACTGACTCAGTCTTTGTTTACCAACATCAACATCAGCTTTTTGCAAAAAAGAAAAATCGCCTATGTGGTTTCAGGTTTCGTCTTGATCTTAAGTTTGGTTTCTCTTTCTTTTCAAGGACTCAACCAAGGGGTGGATTTTGTCGGAGGACGTTCCTATACGGTTCGATTTGACCAAATCATCAGTCCTTCTGAAATCCAAAGCAGTTTGGTACCCTCATTGGGAAGTGCTGAGGTTAAGACTTTTGGAGAAGAAAATCAGTTAAAAATTACGACCAAATACAAGGTCGATGTCGAAGGCTTGGCCGTGGACAACGAGATTCAAAACATATTATACAACGCATTACAATCCTTTTTACCCGACGGCTTGACCTATGACGCTTTTGTCAATGGAGCCGACGACAAACAGGTGGGGATCATGTCTTCCATCAAGGTAGGGCCGACCATTGCGGATGATATCAAGAAAAACTCTTTCTTGGCCGTCATCGGATCGTTGATCGTGGTCTTTTTGTACATCTTATTGCGATTCAGAAAATGGCAGTTTTCTTTGGGAGCCGTTGCTGCGGTTTTCCACGATGTACTGATCGTTTTGGGGATTTTCTCTTTGACTTATAAGATCATGCCCTTTAATATGGAGATCAATCAGGCCTTTATTGCGGCCATACTTACCGTAATTGGTTATTCTCTGAATGATACGGTGGTAGTCTTTGACCGTATCCGTGAATATGTTGGAGAACACACCAAATGGAAGTTTAACGACACGGTCAATGCCGCACTGAATAGCACTCTAAGCCGAACGCTCAATACCTCGCTGACTACGCTGATCGTTCTTTTGGCCATCTTTATCTTTGGTGGAGAGTCCATCCGAGGCTTTATGTTTGCGCTTATTGTCGGGGTGATCGTAGGAACTTATTCCTCTGTATTTATCGCCACTCCGGTGATGTATGATACTCAAAAAGGGAAAGCCATCAGTGAAGAGGCTGATCAGTAATATAGATTGACTTTTAGGCACTCTTGGGGTGCCTAAATTTTTTTATGTTCCAATCTTATTTGTTCTGAAAACTTTTCCGATTCCTTTACTGGCTCCAGTAATTAAAACGATTTTTTTGTTCAAGATATAGTTCCTTAAATGTTTTGTAATGGTCTATTATATCAATATTGACTTCTTTTAGAGGCTATAAAGGTCATATAAAATGCTGGGTATCGATTTATTTAATTATTTGTTTTATATGATGTTCTAAATGATCCACATAATCATTTATTAAAAATCTTAAGTAAGAGAAATTATCTTTTTCTAATTCAATTTTATAATTCAGAGTTTTTTTTGATTGTTTCTTTATTATATACAGCATTCTTTTATTGATTAACTCCCAAAATTTAATAATCTCTCTAGTGTCAGAATTTTGATAGTCATTTACCTTAACTAATTCATCCTGATTATATCGGTATAAAAAGAGAATTATGGAGTGTTCCGGATATGCGCCAAGTGGTGGAGTCCGTGCCAAGCATAGAGGGCCAAAACCGTACCCAGTGGGTAGTATTTATCCCGAGCAGGGTGGAAGTACTGTCTTTCGAACTGTTTGGGGTCAAGGCTTTCGATCAAAGCAGCCCAGCGGTGGTGTATGCCTTTAAGAATCTGTAAACTGCTTTCCACATCGGTATCCACAGCGTCGGGCATTTCGGCCCATTGGTCTTGATCATAGTCCAAAATGGCGGGAGTGTCTTGGGTCAAAGCCAGTTTAAAACGGGTATAGACGTGTATGTGACTGTCGGCCAGATGATGGATCAATTGACCAATTTTCCATCCTCCGGGGCGGTAGGGTTTTTGGAAATCTTCGGTTTGGAGAGACTGAATTTGCTCCTCCAGTTGTGTAGGAAAATTCCTTATCTGTTGGGTGTAAAGCTTGATTTCCTCATCACTGAGTCGATCCACCCATTGAAATCTACCGATGGGAAATTTTAGTTTTTCGAGTAGGGCTTCTTCCATTATTCGATCGTAGGAGTGGTTTTTTTGCGGAAAGAAAAGGCCAATAAGACGATTCCTAAAGCGATAAAAGGCAGGCTGAGCCATTGTCCTGTTGAGAACATGGGCATCATCTCTTCAAATCCTCCTTGGCTTTCTTTGACATATTCTACTAGGAATCGGATGCTGAACAATCCGATAAAGAAAAGACCCAATAAGAATCCTCCTTGATCCCTAAATCGGCTGTTATAAAGCTTTCTGAGAACAAAAAAAAGAAGTAAATATCCAAAGGCCTCATACATTTGAGCGGGGTAGCGGGGCAGTATCTCGCCTCTGTTTTCGAAGACCACTCCAAAATTGGAACCGGTGTATTTTCCTACGATTTCGGAGTTAAAAAAGTTTCCAGTACGGACAAAAAATCCACCAATGGCCACGGGTATGGTCAGTCGGTCGAGAATCCAGATCAGGGGTTTGAATTTATACATTCGTTGGTAGAGGTATATTCCGATCAGAATTCCAATGGTAGCACCGTGACTGGCCAATCCCCTAAAACCTATAAAGGAATAACCTCCATCTGCTTTTTCCTTGATGGGAAGGAGGATTTCGAGCAGGTGATTTTGGAAGTAGTCCCAATTGTAAAAAAACACTTCTCCCAGTCGTGCACCGAGCAGGGTGGAAACCACCATATAGATAAAAAGAGGTTCCAAATATTTTTGATCTACTTTTTCTTTGATGAACATCTTTTTGTAGAGTCGCAAGCCCAAAAGGAATGCGATGATGAACATGAGGCTGTAGATGTGTATGCCAAAACTACCGATTTCGAATAGTTTTTCGTTGGGAGCCCAGTTGAATTTTAATGAGGTCATAATTTTTACAATTGTGGGTTAAATGTAATGATTCTTTGAGAGTTGAAGGGAGAAAATTTAGGGAACGGGATCATAGCCACTTTTTCCCCAAGGGTGGCATTTGGCAATTCTTTTAAGGGTCAAATAAAATCCTTTAAAGACCCCGTAGCGACGAAAAGCTTCGAGTCCATAGTGGGAACAGGTAGGGGTGAATCGACAGCTTGGCGGCAGAAGGGGGGAGATCAAATATTGATAGCTTTTGATAAGGAAGACAAAAGGAAAAATCAAAATCTTTCTCAGCATTTCTCTAATTGAGCGTAAACTGGGTTCCTTCTTTGCCGTCTTTTAGCTGAATGCCATATTCCAAGAGTTGGTCTCTGATTCGGTCGGAGGTGGCAAAATCCTTGTTGACTCGGGCGTTGTTTCTCAGTTCGATCAAAAGACCGATGGTTCTGTTGAGCGTATCCTCAGTGGCACCTCCTGACTTTTCCTCGGGGGCAATGCCCAATACGTCGTGGATGAATACGCCCAACATTTTGGTGAGGGTTTCCCATTGACTCTTGTCGATGGGGTGGTCTTTGTGTAAGACCAAATTGATAAACTTAACCGCTTCGAAAAGTTGTGCGATGAGTAATGGACTGTTGAAATCATCGTCCATGGCAGCATAACATTTTTTCAACCATTGGTCGGTATCGAAATCTCCGGCTTTTTTACTGGGACTTACTTTGGCGAGTTTTCCCACCGCTTCCATCAATCTTTGGTAGCCTTTTTCGGAAGCATCTAGAGCGTCCTCACTGATGTCTAGAATACTGGTGTAGTGGGCTTGTAGCATAAAGAAACGTACGACTTGTGGGCTGTAGGGCTTTTTAAACTTGTCGTTGTTTCCCGTAAATATATCCATTGGAAGAATATTGTTTCCAGTGGACTTTGCCATTTTTTTCCCGTTGAGGGTCAACATATTGGCGTGTAGCCAGTATTTGACAGGGGGGTGATTGTGAATGGCCTGAGCTTGTGCAATTTCGCATTCGTGGTGGGGGAATTTCAGATCCATACCGCCCCCGTGGATGTCAAAAGAAGCTCCCAGGTATTTAGTACTCATGGCGGTGCACTCCAAGTGCCAGCCGGGGAAACCATCACTCCATGGCGAAGGCCAACGCATGATGTGTTGGGGCTCGGCCTTTTTCCAGAGGGCGAAGTCTTGTGGATTGCGTTTGTCACTTTGTCCGTCGAGGGTACGGGTGTTGTGGATCAATTCTTCGATCTTACGACCACTGAGTTTACCGTAGTGATGACTTTGGTTGTATTTTAAAACATCGAAATATACCGATCCATTGACTTCATAGGCAAAACCTGCCTCTTGAATTTCTTTGATGAGTTCGATTTGTTCGATGATGTGTCCCGTTGCGGTAGGTTCGATACCCGGGGGGAGGGTGTTAAATTTTTCTAGGGTTTGGTGGAAATCTACGGTGTAGAATTGCACCACTTCCATGGGTTCTATTTTTTCGATTCGCGCTTTTTTGGCAATGCGATCTTCCCCTACATCCTCGTCGTTTTCGAGATGTCCCGCATCGGTTATGTTCCTGACATAGCGAACTTTATAGCCCAAATGCTTGAGGTAGCGATAGATGAGATCGAAAGAAATAAAAGTCCTGCAATTGCCCAAATGTACATTGCTGTAAACGGTGGGGCCACAGACATACATGCCTACGTAGCCAGGGTTGAGTGGCTCAAAAGCTTCTTTTTTTCCGCTCAGGGAATTTAAAACGACCAGGGAATTGTCGATCAAAACTCAGTTTCTAATTTGATGTAATCCAAAAATTCTCTCTTGATTTCTTTTTCCTTAAAGCGACCGCCAAACTCGGAGGTAACGGTACTGCTACTGATATCGCTAATGCCTCTGGAATTGACACAAAGGTGTTTGGCGTCGATCACACAGGCGACATTATCGGTTTTCAATATTTTTTGAAGTTCTTCCACGATCTGAAGGGTCAGACGTTCCTGAACCTGAGGACGTTTGGCGAAATAATCAACGATTCGGTTCATTTTGGAAAGTCCTACTACTGTACCATTAGAGATGTAAGCTACATGGGCTTTTCCAACAATGGGAAGCAGATGGTGTTCGCAAGTGGAGTAGAGGGTGATGTTTTTTTCGACCAACATTTCTCCGTACTTGTATTTGTTTTCGAAGGTGGAAGACTTGGGCTTGTTGTCGGGATGCAGACCGCTAAAAATTTCGTTGACAAACATTTTGGCCACCCTTCTTGGAGTGCCTTTAAGGCTGTCGTCGGTCAGATCCATTCCCAAAACATGAAGGACTTCCTGAATTTTTTCTTCGATGAGCAGTACTTTTTCGGTATTACTCATTTTAAAAGCATCGGGACGAAGGGGTGTTTCCTTGGAGCCAGGTTGGTGCTGATCGCCCATTTCATCCAATTGCTCCGTCAGTAATTTTTCTAATTTCATAGCTTTAAAAGAGGAACAAAGATAGTTATTTATCCATTAATGGTCATGGAACTTTACCCCCTAGAGCGGATTTTAGTGCACTAGAGTTTAAAGGAATAGGAAACCAAAAATTGAATTTGATCTTTGTTGAGTTGAATGGAATCGTTCAAACCGTCTTGGTAAATCAATTCTGAGTGCTGATATTCTATGTTGGAAAGCGAAAAGTTCAGTACACTGCCTCCAAAATCATACCCCAAACCAAAGGTGGTCCCTTTGCTGAGATCGAGGGCGGTTTTATTGATGCTTTTTTGGTTGAAATAACCAGCGCGCAAGCTCAATCGATCTATCCGGTATTCTCCTCCAAACCTGAGTGTTCCTGCCGATTTTAGGTTCTGTTCCATTCTCTTGTTTTGGTAGATAAAATTGTCATCCCCATTGCCAATGTCAAAGGAGGCATTTTGATAGTTGACCTGATCGTACTGAAAACTGATCAAACCCTTAGTGCCAAAAATATAGGCCAAACCACCAGAAAACCTTGAAGGGGTGGACAGATTGTATTCATATATATTAGTAACCTGAGGATCAACACTATCCTCTCCGCTGTATTTGACGGAAGAGATGAATTGTCTCAACTCATCGATCATTTTATACCATACGGGAGATTGGTAACTGAGTCCTACTCTTATGTCATTGTTGGGTTTGTAGATGGCTCCCAACTGAAAGGAATAACCCTCTCCAATGGTCAAGAGATCATTTTCAAACTCTGTGCGTCTAAAGTTAGATCCTGAACCATAGTTGCCTTCCACCAAATTGTCAATTCTACTGAATCTCGAGTTATGCGAATTGAAGTTAAAGCCCAAATAAAGGTTTTGACGGTATTGGGTTGCTAAAGCAAAGCTGTGTTTGCTGTTTTTACCACTATGGGTAACAAAAAAGTCGTGATCGACCGCTTGACCTTGTGTATTGCTGTTGGAGAAATATTGGGTATTGTTGTCCTCATATCTTTCAGGACTAATTACATATCCTTGGTAACCCAAGAAAGCTTGTTGACTGCCATATCCAAAGTTTTCCCCCAAATATTTGTAGGATTGAGAGAGGGGTTCGTCGTCATAAGTTTTAATTTGAGAAAAGGGAACTCCATTGGCAAAAAACAAAAAGTAGTCGTCCAAGCTTCTGTTGGAGTTGGTTCCTATTGCATTAAACTTAGCATTAAAAAGCTGTGTATTTTGGTAATTATAGGCGAGGGTCAGTTTTGTGAAGTCACCCCCCGAGGTCTCGTTCAGCACAAACACCATTCCAAACTGATCGAAATCCATTGACCTAGAATCGACACTGTTGTTGCTGCCCATATAATTGGCGTTGACCTTGTTGTCTAAACTATTCAGGGTAACTCCGATTTCAGAGTTAAGGAAAACGGCTGCTGCGGCAGGGTTGTCATTGATGGCCGAAAAATCACCACCTAAGGCATTGAATGCACCTCCCATGGAAACATATCGGGCTGAACCTTTTAATTCAGTTCGGGAGTAGCGCAAGATGTCGTCCATAGACTGTGCATGGGATGCTATGGTGTATAAAAATACCATTAGAACATAAGGGATGTACTTTTTCATAGTCGTTAAATTTCAATTCGATATTATCTACCTCTTGAGCTGCTTCTGCCTCCACCACTATATCCTCTCGATCCGGAACTATAACTGGAGGAACGCCCTCCGCTGGAATAAGAACGAGAGGAACTGTTGCTTCGACCCGAATTATAATTACTCCTGTTTCTCGAGGAGTAATTAGAGTTGGATTGTGATCTGTTGCTGTAGCTAGAGTTTTGATTGGAGCGAGTGTTGTTACTACGGGTTGTTTGTGAATTGGCACTACTGCTGGTTTGGCTAGGAGGTCTTCTGCCTACGTTGTAACGCTTAGTGGAACTGGCTGGGTTGGTATTTACCCCACTGTAACTGTTACTCCTAGAGCTGCTGGTTCTGCTGAAATTTTGAGAAAATCTTCCCCCCCTGGAGTTGTTGGCATTAGAATAGCGGCCAGAGCCTCTAGAATAAGAGGAACGTGCATAGCCACGATCATATCGGTTGCCATAATATCCTCTATAACCATAGCGGTATGGGGAACCAAAATAGGGGTAGCCATAATAGCCGTATCCAAAGTTGAAAAAAGGATCGTAAAAACCCAGCCCCCAATACGGCCGGTAGAACCCTCGGTTAAAGAAGGGGCTATATCCCCAAAAAGAGTCATAAAACGAATTGTAAAAGCCCCAATTGAAATTAAAATACCCCCAAGGGTTGTTGTTGATATAATATACTTCTGTTTTGCTAGTGTGATCTCCCCAAGGGGCTTGAGAATTTACTCGAACATTGCTGTTTCCGTTGCCATTGTTACTGCTGTAATTATCAGTATCGGTATAGACATAGTTTTGAGAGTCGTCCAATGAAGAATAATCGTCAGCAATATTGTTGAAGTATTCTTTGTAATAAACCCCTTTGATATTGTTATTGGGTTTTTCGGGTATTGTTTTGATTGCCGGTTTTCCTCCATAAATACCATCTGATGCATAATAGGACACCCCCTGATAACTTCCACAGGAAAATAAAGTGGAGATGAGAAAAAGACTGCTTAATAAGGGGTACGGTTTTAAATTAAGTTTTGTTCTCATAGTTGGTGTTTTTAGGAATGAAACACTAAAAAAAATAGTAGTTTTGTGATTCATTATTATTATAAACATACAGAAAACAAATTCTGTGCCAAACTTTAAGTGGGAAAAAAATTAACAAGCAGATCAGAAGATTATTCGAAGTGGTATAACGAATTGGTCGTGATGGCCAATTTGGCAGAAAACTCAGCGGTTCGAGGCTGTATGGTCATCAAACCCTACGGTTATGCGATTTGGGAAAAAATGCAAGCAGAATTGGATAAAATGTTTAAGGCCACCGGCCATCAAAACGCCTATTTCCCTTTGTTTGTTCCCAAGAGTTTGTTTGAGGCTGAGGAAAAAAATGCCGAGGGCTTTGCCAAGGAGTGTGCCGTGGTTACGCATTACCGATTGAAAACCGACCCTGAAGATGATTCCAAATTGATTGTGGATCCCGATGCCAAACTGGAAGAGGAATTGGTGGTCAGACCTACCAGTGAAGCCATCATCTGGAATACCTATAAAAACTGGATACAGTCCTATAGAGATTTACCCATATTGGTAAATCAATGGGCCAATGTAGTGCGATGGGAAATGCGTACACGCTTGTTTTTGCGCACTGCTGAATTTTTGTGGCAAGAGGGACATACTGCACATGCGACCAAAGAAGAAGCTTTGGAAGAAACCCGATTGATCAACAGATTGTATGCTGATTTTGCTGAAAACTTTATGGCCATCCCTGTTGTGCAAGGGCTCAAGTCGGAGAGTGAGCGTTTTGCCGGGGCAGAGGAGACCTATTGTATTGAAGCGCTGATGCAAGATGGCAAGGCCTTGCAGGCTGGCACCTCCCACTTTTTGGGTCAAAACTTTGCCAAGGCTTTCGACGTTAAGTTCGCTACCCAATCGGGTGGTTTGGAATATGTTTGGGCCTCGTCATGGGGTGTTTCTACTCGTTTGATGGGAGCGTTGATCATGACCCATAGCGACGACAATGGCTTGGTTTTACCCCCCAATTTGGCTCCTATACAGCTAGTGATTGTTCCCATTTATAAGGGATTGGAACAGTTGGAGGCCATTTCTGATGTGGCCAATCAAATCAAGGCAGAATTAGAAGCCGTTGGTATTTCTGTCAAATATGACGACAGAGATAACTTTAAACCGGGCTATAAGTTCAACGACTACGAATTGAAAGGTGTTCCACTGAGAATTGCCATCGGCCCGAGGGATTTGGAAAATAAAGTAGTGGAACTGGCCCGAAGAGATACTTTGGAGAAAAATTTAGTTCCTGTGGAGGGTTTAACGCATCACATTAAAGCCTTGCTGGAGGAAATGCAAACCAACCTTTTCAATACAGCACTGAAATTTAGAGAGGATCACATCACAGAAGTGGACGACTTTGATGCATTTAAATCCGTATTGTCCGAAAGAGGTGGATTTATTTCTGCCCATTGGGATGGAACTCCAGAAACGGAAGAGGCGATCAAAAAACAAACCAAAGCCACCATAAGGTGTATTCCACTGACTGAAACCCCAACCGAGGGGAAATGTGTTTATTCCGAAAAACCTTCCTCTCAAAGGGTGTTGTTTGCCAAAGCCTATTAGATCAATTCCAAATAAAGCTCATCTTTTGATTTTTCAATCAGGCTTGAGTAGAGTGTTTTAGCTTTTTTTTTATGGGAATTCATGCTTGTGATACTCACAGTTTGTATGTTTTGGTTTTTGATTAAGTATTTAGGACTGTTGTTGGGTAATGCGATTTTTTTATGAAAATTGATGATGTTTTCCCATTTATCGAAGATCACAGAATCTTGTTCAATTTTTTTTGTTAGGCTTTGTTTTTTTTTCTGATTGTATAAGGTATTGGAAAACCATATTTTCGGTTTTGTCTCATCTATTCTTGTTTCTAATAGCTTTTTTACATACCAATGGAATTCTTCTATTTGGGTTTTTTCGTAAAAATACTCTGGAAAAATTACTTGCTCCACTAAAGGGACAGAATCATTAGGTTTGGGCCACCCTAGATGAAATGCAAGCCAATCTTTTTAGCAAAGCACTGAAATTTATATAAGATCACACCTCAGAGGAGAAAGAGGTGTTCAAAAAACAAACCAAAACCACCATAAGATGTATTTCATTGAATCAAACCCCAAACAAAGGGAAATGTGTTTACTCGGGCAAACCTTTCTCTCAAAGCGTGTTGTTTACCAAATCGTATTAAGAACTCAAATTTTTTTGATTGTTGCATTCACACTTGGTTTTTGGGTTGTATAATAATATTTTTAAGTGTACATTTGCGCACTGAAAATAATGGCCCGTTCGTCTATCGGTTAGGACGCCAGGTTTTCATCCTGGAAAGAGGGGTTCGACTCCCCTACGGGCTACAAGCTTTTAAAATAGTTATATGGCAAATCACAAGTCTGCATTAAAGAGAATTCGTTCTAACGACAAAAAGCGCTTGCGCAATAGATTTCAGCACAAAACCGCAAGAAATGCGATTCGGAAGTTGAGAAGTTTGACTTCCAAAAAAGAAGCCAACAAGCAGTTTCCTGACGTTGTTTCTTTGGTGGACAAGTTGGCTAAAAAGAACATCATTCACGCCAATAAAGCGGCCAATATAAAGTCTAAGCTGGCTAAGTTTGTTGCCTCTCTTTAAGATAGATACTTTGTAATAAAAAAAAGCCTTCCGATGGGGAGGCTTTTTTTATGTTAAGAATTCATTGAGATCAGGAACTCTTCGTTGTTTTTGGTTTTGATGAATCGGTCATTGATGAATTCCATGGCCTCCACTGGATTCATATCCGCCAAATATTTTCTCATGATCCACATTCGCTTTATGCTATTTTCGTCGAGTAATATATCATCACGACGGGTACTGGAAGAGATCAAATCAATGGCAGGGAAAATTCTTCGATTGGCAATCCTGCGGTCGAGTTGTAATTCCATATTACCGGTTCCCTTAAATTCTTCAAAAATCACTTCATCCATTTTGGAACCCGTTTCAGTCAATGCTGTGGCAATGATGGATAAGGATCCTCCTCTTTCGATGTTTCTGGCGGCTCCAAAAAACCTTTTGGGTTTGTGCAGAGCGTTGGCATCCACTCCACCACTAAGGATTTTTCCTGAGGCAGGTTGAACGGTATTATAGGCTCGTGCCAATCGAGTGATTGAATCAAGTAAAATGACTACATCGTGCCCACATTCAACCATTCTTTTGGCCTTTTCGAGTACGATATTGGCCACTTTTACGTGTCGGTCGGCGGGCTCGTCAAAAGTAGAGGCTACGACCTCTCCATCAACGTTTCGTTGCATATCGGTTACCTCCTCCGGTCTTTCATCGATCAAAAGAATTAATTGATAAACTTCTGGATGATTGGCTGCAATGGCATTGGCAATGTCTTTGAGGAGCATAGTCTTACCCGTTTTGGGTTGTGAAACGATCATTCCCCTTTGTCCTTTTCCTATGGGAGAGAACAAGTCAATGATCCTCGTTGATATGGTACTTTGTTTTTCGGCGATGTTAAACTTTTCTTCAGGAAATAGAGGAGTTAAATGCTCGAATGACACTCGATCTCTTACTACTTTGGGGTCTAAGCCGTTGATTTTATCCACTTTGATCAAAGGGAAATATTTTTCACCTTCTTTGGGTGGGCGAACAGTTCCCAATACGGTATCTCCTGTTTTTAGACCAAACAATCGTATCTGAGATTGTGAGACATATACATCGTCAGGTGAGGAAAGATAATTAAAGTCGGAAGATCTCAGAAAACCATAGCCTTCTTGCATCATTTCCAATACTCCTTCTGTATTGATGATCCCCTCGAATTCAAAATCCGGTTCACGGTATCGATTCCGATTGTCTCGATTGTGATTGACTTCGTGGTGTTCTTTTTTTCTTTTGGGGTTATTGTGTTTACCGTTTTGGTGGTTTTGTTTGTGATGTTGCTGGTGATGCTCTTTCTTCTCTGACTTGGGTTGCTCATTTTTATTCTCAGCTTTTCCTTTGTTCTTATCAATGGCTTCTTTTTCAGACTTTTCCTTTTCTTGAGCTTTAGCGCTAGGCTTGGGTTTTTCTTTTTTGGAAGGTTTGTCATCATTATCATCACCCGGAGCTGCGGCTACCGTATCAATGATCTGATAAATGAGCTCCATTTTTTTGAGTCCAGTAATTCTTTTGGCTCCTAGAGCTTTTGCAATTTCCTGTAGTTCAGGAAGTTTTTTACTTTTTAGCGTTGCTATCTCGTACATTAGATGAGATTAAAGATAAGTTTGTGAGAAATAAATGAAAGATAGTGTTTGAAACTGCGGAGTTATTAGTCTGCTCCAATGGCAATATTACAAATTTTATTTCTAATTTTGAGTTTTAATGAAAAAACTTAAGTTTTTAAAATTTAGCCCGTGATCCAACGCATTCAAACAGTTTTTTTGTTATTGATTTCAACCGCTTCTGGTTTGGGCTTTTTTTTCTTACCTCCTTTAGATTTGTCCTATTTGGAATTAGCGGTCTTCATTCCATTAGAATTCTACTTTATATTGAGCGGAGCTACTGCATTTTTAACCCTGCTGTTGTTCAAAAAAAGGAAAATCCAATTGATGATAAATCGGATACACTTTGTCATACAAATCGGTTTGGCGATTGTCCTAATCTATGGATTGTTCAATACGGTTGATATGAATCCCTTTTTACTGTGGTTGATGATGCCTTTTCTAAGTTTGATCTTGTTGCTATTGAGCAGTAAGGCGATCCGAAAGGACGAGGATTTGATCCGTTCTATTGATCGCTTGCGCTAATCGACCCCCGTTGGCCTAATTCTACGGCCTCGAGTTTTTCAATTTTACCCTGATTCAGTTCAAACCGTAATAGTGTCCTTATTTGATGAAAACCATGAACACCACAAGCTCCGGGATTCATGTGTAACAAATTGTTTTTGCGATCCTGAACAACTTTTAGAATGTGAGAGTGCCCACAGATATAGAGCTGTGGTTTTTCCTCTAAGATGAGTTTTTTCACCCTTGCATTGTACCTTCCTGGATAGCCGCCTATGTGCGTCATTAGAACTTTTACACCTTCACAACGGAATATTTGATTTTCAGGAAACTGACTTCTTAATTCATGGCCATCAACATTACCATAAATACCTTTGAATGGTTTCAAATTTGAAATTCCATCTGCTACGACAGTAGTTCCAATGTCTCCGGCGTGCCAAACTTCGTCAGCACCATTGATGTATTTAATGATTTTTTGATCCAAATGACCGTGGGTATCTGAAAGCAGTAGGATTTTTTTCAAAATGAGTTATTAAATAATGATCAAATATATTTGAATTTTCCCTTCCAAAGACCAGGGCAGTATTGTTTCCTAAAACAATATCTTTGTATCGTAGATGGAGTCAAAAAGATATTTTATTGAGTTGGCCTACAACGGATCGGCCTATCACGGTTGGCAACGACAACCCAATGCCATTAGTGTTCAGCAAGTTTTAGAGGAGGCATTGAGTAGGCTTAAAAGAAAAAACATTAGTTTGGTAGGAGCGGGAAGAACTGATACAGGAGTCCATGCCCGACAGATGTTTGCGCATTTTGATCTGGCAGAGGAAATTGTCAATCCACAAGAACTTGTTTTTCTTTTGAACGGTTTTCTGAAAGATGACATTGCCATCAGGTCCATCAGAAGGGTTCAACCCGATGCCCATGCCCGTTTCGATGCTACTGCTCGTGATTATGAATACCATATTTCGACGGCCAAAGACCCCTTTAACGCTCCATTGCATTATTACCTTAAAAACAGTCCCGATATTGAATTGATGAACCAAGCGGCCAAAATTCTCCTATTGCATGAAGATTTTCAGTGTTTTTCCCGTTCAAATACCGATGTAAAAACTTTTCTTTGTACTATCAAAAATGCGACTTGGCAACAAGAGGGCTCTTCATTGATTTTTTTCATCTCTGCCAATCGATTTTTAAGAAATATGGTTCGGGCCATAGTTGGCACACTTTTGGAAGTGGGATATAAAAAGAGAGAAGTGAAAGACATAGAAATGGTGATCAAAAGCAAAGACAGGGGAGAGGCGGGATTTTCTGCTCCTGCACAGGGGCTATACCTGAGTCGTATTGAATACCCTCAAAATATCTTCATAGACTGATGGCAAAGGAAAAAGGAAATATCTTCGATCTGAAATTGTTTTCAAAGTTAATGGTCTATGTAAAGCCCTACAACAAGATTTATTACTTTGTGATGATCTCTGCCATACTGTTGGCCGGTTTTTCTGCACTGACTCCTTATTTGTTGAAGATTACTGTTGACGATTATATTCGTCTCAAGGATTACGATGGAATGGTCATTTTGATTGGGTTGATGCTGGTTGCTCTATTGTCAGAGGTGATTTTTCAATTTTTGTTTGTCTATTTTGCCAATTGGCTGGGACAAAACGTCATTCGAGATCTAAGGGTAGTATTGTTCCAGAAGATTATAGGATTTAAGATGGCCTATTTTGATCAATCTGCTGTTGGAAGATTGGTTACCCGTGCTGTGAACGACATAGAAACCATAGCGAGTATTTTTTCGCAAGGTTTGTTTATGATCATTGCCGATTTGTTAAAAATGGCAGTGGTGATCGTTATTATGTTGGTCATTGATTGGGAGCTTTCGCTAATTGTTTTCTCAATCCTTCCCGTCATCTTGTACGCCACAAGACTCTTTCAGAAATCCATGAAGACTGCTTTTGAGGAAGTTCGTCTTCAGGTGGCCAATCTGAACTCTTTTGTTCAGGAAAGAATTACAGGCATGCAAATTGTGCAGTTGTTTCATCGTGAAAAAATTGAGTACGATCATTTTGTATCCATTAATGAAAAACACAAAAAAGCTTGGTTGAAAACCGTCTGGTACAACTCTATATTCTTTCCCATTGCTGAAATTTCCTCTTCCATCACCTTGGGTTTGTTGGTGTGGTATGGAGGATTGAATGTGGTGGGAGGAGGTTCAATATCTATGGGAACAATCTTTTTGTTCATCCAAATGTCTCAGATGCTCTTTCGCCCTTTGCGCCATATTGCGGATAAATTCAATACACTACAAATGGGAATGGTTGCAGCCGAGCGAATCTTTAAAATCATCAATTCAGAGAGTAAGATCGCTGATGATGGTCAATGGAACCCACAAAAAATTGATGGAAAAATTACCATCAAGGATTTGAGATTTTCATATGTGGACGACGAAGAGGTCATTCATGGAATTGATTTGGAAATTCAACCAGGAGAAAAAATCGCCATTGTGGGCGCTACTGGTGCTGGTAAATCTACTTTGATCAATTTGCTTTCCCGATTCTACGAATTTGACAAGGGAGAAATCTGTTTGGACGATCACTCCATCAAGGATTTTAGACTCCAATCGTTGCGAAAACACGTGGGGATTGTCCTGCAAGATGTGTTTTTATTTGCCGATACCATTTTTAACAACATTACACTTCATAACCCCAATGTGACCCGAGCCATGGTTTATGAGGCGGCAAAACAGATAGGAGTCCATGATTTTATTGAATCCCTTCCAGGCGGCTATGATTATAACGTAAAGGAACGAGGGGCTATGCTATCGTCTGGACAACGTCAATTGATTGCGTTTTTGAGGGTTTATATTGCCAACCCCAGCGTATTGGTTCTCGATGAGGCTACTTCCTCCATTGATTCGCACTCCGAGGAATTGATCAAAAACGCAACGCTTAAAATTACTTCTAACAAAACATCCATACTGATTGCACACCGCCTGTCAACCATTAAAAATGCGGATCGTATAGTGGTAATGGATTCCGGTCATATAGTAGAAGTGGGATCACACAAAGAACTATTGAACATCAAAAATGGCTATTACGCTCAGCTGTACAAAATTCAATTTTTGGAAGTGGCGGTCTGATCTAAATGGAGAGATCCTCAGTCAACATACGTCGGAGGTCTTCGGTGTTTTTAAACTTACAGAAAGTTCCATCTTTGATATAGGAGATTTTTCCAGTTTGTTCAGAAATTACCAGTACTACTGCATCTGTTTTTTCACTGATGCCAATAGCGGCTCTGTGTCGAAGTCCAAACCTTGAAGGAATAGAAGTGGATTCGGAGACGGGGAGAACCACTCGTGTGGCTTTGATGAAGTTGTTTTTTACGATAATGGCCCCATCGTGTAGGGGACTGTTCTTAAAGAAGATGGTTTCCAAAATTTGTACGCTGACTTCGATATTGGCTTCGTCTCCCGTATTTTGTAAAAAATCCAAACTGTTTTCTCTTTCAAACACAATGATGGCTCCAGTTTTTTCGCTGGCCATTTTATTACAAGCACTCAACAGAGCTGTCAGATCTATTTTGAGTGACTCCTGATCTTGATTGAGAAAATTAAAATAACGGATGACGTTTCGCCTTGAGGCAAAATTGGTCGATCCAATCAAGAGTAAAAATTTTCTGATTTCTTGCTGAAAGACCACGATCAATGCAAAAAAACCAACGCTGATGAACTTGCCCAATATGTTACTCAAAACATCCAGATTGAGGATGTCTGTCAGTTTCCAAATCACATAGAAGATGACAATACCAATAAAGATATTGATGGCCACCGTTCCTTTGACCAGTCGGTAGGCATAAAAAAGAAGCAAAGCCACCAAAAGAATATCAACAATGTCGATGAAGGTGAAGTCTAAAAAATCAATTTTGTCCAATGTGGCTTTTTTGTAAAATTATAAAACTATTGGAGTGCTTGCAATAAATCGACACATTCTTTGGCTTGCTTGACATCATGAACTCGAAGAATATTTACTCCTTTGGACAGGGCAAAGGTGTTGAGTACGGTGGTTCCATTGAGTGCCTCATCGGATGTAATGGCCAGTTTTTTGTATATCATAGACTTTCTTGATATACCAACCAATATTGGAAGTTCTAAGCTTTGAAACAAATCCAAGTGTTTCATTAAAGTATAGTTGTGTTCCAATGTTTTTCCAAATCCAAAACCAGGATCTATGATGACATCATTGATTCCGTTATTGTATGCTTGCTGTATTTTTTCGGAAAAATAGTACAAGACCTCTTGGACAACATTTGTGTATTGGGGTTTTTTCTGCATGTTTTTTGGCGTCCCCAGTATGTGCATCAATACATAGGGTGCACGATGTCTCCCAACGGTTTCCATCATTTTAGGGTCAAACTGTCCCCCAGAAATATCATTGATCAATGCCGCCCCTCTGTTGAGACATCCCTCTGCTACATTAGAGCGGAAGGTGTCAATGGAAAAATACTGTTTGGGGAAAGTTTCAATCAGTTTTTCCAAAATAGGATAAAGTCTGTTTTTCTCTTCTTGCTCGCTGATTTCTTCCGCACCAGGTTTTGTGCTACAAGCCCCCAAGTCAACAAAGAAAGCGCCTTCACGAATCATTTTTTCGGTTTGTGCCAAGGCTCGATCCATAGCGTTGAATTTCCCACCGTCATAGAACGAATCTGGGGTCAGATTCAGTATCCCCATGATTTTGGGTTGTCTGAGGTCAATTAACTCTCCTTTGATATTGACGGTCATGCTGTGGCTTAAATAGTTTTCAAACTTTTATTAATGCTCTTTATAGAGTAAAAAAAATTATCGAAATTTACGCCAAAGATAAATAAACCGATGACATCCACCCCTGAACAGTATCAAAGGGTAATGAATAACTGTAAGTCGCTCTTTGCCAAGAAGATGACAGACTATGGCAGTGCTTGGCGCATACTCCGTCTTCCTTCATTGACAGATCAGATTTTTATCAAGGCCCAAAGGATCAGGGGTTTGCAAACCAATACTACTCAAAAAGTAGAGGAGGGCGAGGTCTCAGAATTCATCGGAGTCATCAATTACTCCCTTATGGCGTTGATCCAAATTGAGTTAGGTGTTTCTGATACCCCCGATTTGAATGCAGCGGAAGCCTTGTTGCACTATGAAAAGCAAGCCGCAGAAGTTTTTGAGTTGATGATGGCCAAAAACCACGATTACGGGGAGGCATGGCGCGATATGCGTGTGAGTTCTCTTACCGATCTGATTTTGCAAAAATTGATGCGGGTCAAGCAAATAGAGGGCAACGATGGCAAGACCTTGGTCAGTGAAGGTATTGACGCCAATTATCAAGACATTGTCAACTATGCAGTCTTTGCTTTAATTCACCTGAGGGCTTTTGAGGAATAGATGTTAAGGAACGTACTCTTAAAACTTTTTTATGCTTCTTTAACCCTTTTTGGGGTTGTGAGCTTGGTGTTTTTCCTTTTTAATGTCTTACCGGGCGATCCTGCCCAAATGATGTTGGGTCAGAATGAAAGCCCAGAGCAACTGGCATTGGTTCAAAAAAAATATGGTTTTGATCTTCCTGTATCGAAGCAATATTTGCTCTATCTTAATGATTTGTCTCCGCTATCGTTGCATTCAACAGATCGAAATGAGCTTTCCTATTTCTCCACCAAAAAATACAGTGCATTTCCCATCATTCAAAACAGTCAATATATTTTGACCCTCAAATGGCCTTATCTTAGGACTTCCTATCAAAAAAGAGGTAAAAAAGTTTCAACGGTCATTGCCGAAACTTTTTCCAATACTCTGATATTGGCAGTGGCCTCAATTTCTATCGCTATTATTTTGGGAATCTTATTGGGCATTGTAGCGACATTACTCTACAATACTTGGATTGATCGGTGGTTACAATTTATCAGTACCTTGGGAATGAGTGTCCCTTCCTTTTTTAGCGCCATTCTTTTTTCCTGGTTTTTTGGGTTTTTATACCACCAATATACGGGTTTGAATATGAGTGGAAGTTTATATGAAATGGATGATTTTGGAGAGGGAAGCGTATTGCAGTTAAAAAACCTAATCCTGCCCGCAGTAGTTTTGGGCATACGCCCCATAGCCGTCATCATTCAGTTGATGCGCAGTAGTTTACTCGAAGTTTTGTCTCAAGACTACATCAAAACAGCCTATTCGAAGGGGTTGTCCACCTTTCAAGTCATTTTTAGGCATGGTGTCAAAAACGCACTTAATCCCGTGGTGACGGTGATTTCCGGATGGTTCGCTTCTTTGCTGGCTGGAGCTGTTTTTGTGGAGTACATTTTTGGGTGGAAAGGAATGGGAAAGGAAATTGTCACCGCACTCAACACCCTAGATATACCCGTCATCATTGGTATCGTTTTAACATTATCGAGTCTTTTTATATTGATCAACTTAGCGGTAGATTTTATCTACGCCCAACTTGATCCACAAGTCAAAATACAATAACCAATTATATATTATGAGAAAAAAAATTGTAGCCGGAAATTGGAAAATGAACAACAATAAGCGCGAGACATCGGAGTTGATTCAAGCCCTTAAACCCTTGAGTTTTTCAACCGATGTCAGGGTGATGATTGCACCCGCTTTTACCCATCTGATTCAGGCGGAAGAATTGACCCAAGGAGGACGAATAGAGGTCTTGGCCCAAAACATGAATGCTGCAGAGTCAGGTGCTTTTACGGGCGAAATTTCTGCCACAATGCTCCACAGTATTGGAATCAACAAAGTCATTTTGGGACATTCAGAACGCAGAGCCTATTACAACGAAACCGATGCCGGACTCAAGCAAAAAGTTGAAACTGCGTTGACCCACGACATGGAAGTTGTTTTTTGTTTTGGTGAAGAACTGAACGAGCGCAAAGCCGGTAGCCATTTTGATGTGGTTCAATCCCAACTGGAAACTGCTCTTTTTGATTTGAATCCAGCCCAATGGTCCAAAATCATTTTGGCATACGAACCGGTTTGGGCCATTGGTACAGGGGAGACTGCCTCGCCCGAGCAGGCACAAGAAATGCACGCTTTTATCAGAGGTCTTATCGCTTCTAAATACGGTCGGGAATTGGCGGATGATGTTTCTATTCTCTATGGAGGGAGTGTAAAACCAGCCAATGCATCGGCTATTTTTTCTCAGCCCGATGTAGATGGTGGTTTGATTGGTGGTGCCGCTCTCAATGCAGAAGATTTTACGGCCATCATTCAATCGGTATAAATGGCGGTAGCCTATTTGGAAATTAATCTTAGGCTGACACCAAACGACCCTTGGCGGGAGATCATGGTGGCCCAGATGGGCCTGTTGGGATTTGAGAGTTTTGTCGATACCCCTGAAGGCTTTAAAGCTTATATTCCTCAAAGTCAATTTAGGGAAAATGATTTTTTACAAATCGATGTTTTTGATATTCAAGGGCTAGAGATTAAATGGCAAAGTCAAATAATCCCTCCTGAAAACTGGAATCGCCGTTGGGAACAAAATTTTTCTCCCATCAGGGTAGGGGATCGTTGTGTGGTCAGGGCCGATTTCCATCCCCCCGAAAAAGCAGCGTATGAACTGGTGATTACTCCTAAAATGAGTTTTGGCACTGGTCATCACCAAACCACTCAAATGATGATTTCTTTTTTGTTGGAGGTGGACTGTAAGGACAAGAGGGTATTGGATATGGGCACAGGCACCGGAGTATTGGCCATATTGGCTGAAAAGAGAGGAGCCAACAGTATTTTAGCCGTTGACAATGATCCTTGGTGTGTGGAAAACACCAAAGAAAATATTGGATTGAATCAATGTGAGTATATCAGTGCTGAATTGGATGATTCTGTCCCCACCAACAAAAAATTCGATCTGGTTTTGGCCAATATCAACCGCAATGTATTGTTGGAACAAATAGGAGTTTATGGGCAAATTTTAACTCCCAGTGGGGACTTGTTGTTGAGTGGTTTTTATGTTGAAGATATGGGTATAATTCAAAATGCTTGTGAAGCGGAAGGATTTAGATTTATTCGTAATTTTGAACAAAATGAATGGGTTGCAGCCCATTTTATCCAATTATGAGCACCGAAAAGCCACAAATCGAAAAAGAAAGTGAAGTAGATGTCCTCACTCAGGTAAAACGAGAACATGAAATCATTCTTTTCAATGACGATGTCAATACTTTTGATCACGTCATCAAAACCTTAGTGGCTTTTTGTGATCATACTTACGAACAAGCAGAACAATGTGCCTATATCGTGCACTACTCAGGAAAATGTGTTGTAAAAACGGGATCTTATGAAGAATTGGAGCCCATTTGCCTCAAATTATTGGAGGCACAGTTGTCGGCTGAGATTCACTGATTTTTCTGTTTAACGTTTTTCTATTTTTTTATAACAAAATAAAAACCGAAATTTGTGCTATGAAAAATATAGCCCAAATTATTTCAATCGTTTTTTTTATTAATGTTGGTTTTTGCCAAAATGACAATACTATGGATCAAACTATCTATCAATTTAAGGTTAAAGACATTGAAGGAAACTCCTTTGATTTTGAAAATTTAAAAGGAAAAAAAATTATGATTGTCAATACGGCCTCCAAATGTGGCTTGACTGGACAATACAAAGGACTCCAAAAGCTTTATGATCGCTACAAGGACAGTGGTTTTGTGATCGTTGGTTTTCCTGCCAATGATTTTTTATGGCAAGAGCCGGGAAGCAACAAAGAGATCGCTGCCTTTTGCGAGAAAAATTATGGAGTTACTTTTCCGATGATGAGTAAGATCAGCGTCAAGGGAAGTGAAATGCATCCTTTGTATCAATTTCTTACACAGGTTCGTAAAAACGGTCATAAAAGTTCAACTGTTTCATGGAACTTTCAAAAATACTTAATTGGAACCGACGGTAAACTTTCAAAAATCATTCCTCCCAGAACAGCTCCTATGAGTGAGGAAGTGATCAATTGGGTGGAGGAAGGAGTGATGGCTGTTAACGAACGTCTATGAAACTAGACCTCTTAGCCTTTGGTGCTCATCCCGATGATGTAGAATTGGGTTGTGGGGGCACTCTAGCCAAAGCCGTTGCTGAGGGTAAAAAAGTAGGGATCGTCGATCTAACTCAAGGGGAAATGTCCACAAGAGGGACGACTCAGTCGAGGGCAATAGAATCTCAAGCTGCTGCAGATATCTTGGGGGTTAGTTTTAGAGAAAACCTCCATTTTAAGGATGCTTTTATTGTTAACGATCAAAAGCATCAAATGGAAGTGATTGCTGTATTGCGAAAATATCAACCCAAAGTTGTTTTGTGCAATGCCATCAAAGATCGACATACCGATCATGCCAAAGCTTCTGATTTGGTAAGTCAAGCTTGTTTTTTAAGCGGATTGAAAAGAATTGAAACACAAGACCAGGAAGGGAACCCCCAAACCGCCTTTCGACCCCAACATGTTTTTCACTACATCCAATGGGAGGAGCTTACTCCTGATTTTGTGGTCAATATTTCAGCTTATTTGGATCAAAAGATGGAAGCCATCAAAGCTTTTAAAAGTCAGTTTTACGATCAAAACAACGAGGAACCTCAAACACCCATTAGTTCGCTCAACTTTTTGGAAAGTGTTTCTTCACGTGCCAAAAATATGGGAAGACTGATCTATAAAGATGCTGCTGAGGGCTTTACAACAGATCGACTCCTTGGGATAGAAAATTTTGACAGCTTACTTTAAAATTAAAGTAAAAAGTCATTAAATTTGCCTCCGAATTATGGTGGTTGTAGCTCAGCTGGTTAGAGCGCTAGATTGTGGTTCTAGAGGTCGCCGGTTCGAAACCGGTCTTCCACCCATAAAAAAAGGGTTGCATTTGCAACCCTTTTTTGTTGTTCTTAAAACAGATTTTTAGAATGACACTCCAAAACCAATGTTTCCAATGATTAATCCATTTTCGGATATTCCTGGAATTTCGGGTATGTCTTCTGTAACGATCTCTGTGTATGATGGATTGGAGTTGTCAGTTGCTGTAAAGTCAACTGTTTGGGGCAGACTACCCATTCCATAACCCAATTCCAATCTAAAGTAAATGGTTCCTCCAGTTTTGAGTCCTATTTTGAAATTGGTAGTATTGAGTGCTATGTCAGTACTTCCTGATCCGGTTCTACCTTCGTCTAAAGAAACATCATTGTAAGATGCTTTTATTTTAAGACTTGATAATCCCACGCCAAGGTAAAATCCTTTTCCTTTGGTGTTAAAATAATAGGCAGCTCCAAATTCGGAAAAACTTAAATCTCCTTCAATTTCTCCATCATCATGTGAATAACTCGAGTATTCAAAATAAGGTGCCAGATGATTGTTCAGAAAGGGAAGGGTATATTGTGCCCCGACAGAGACAATATTGGGAACACCCGCCTTCAACCCTAAGGAAAACCTTTTAATATTATAGGTGTCAGGAACAGAATCCAGAACGATTGATGTCTCAGAAGAGCTATCTAGAGTTGAATTTGATTCTTGAGTTTGCTGAGCATGAGAAAACCCAAAAGTAAAGATGAAAATGGGCAATAGAAAGTTAATTGTTTTCATAAATAAGATTTAATGCACTTCAAATATATCAATAATTTAAGAAAATTGGGTTTTAGGAGTAAATATGGGACATGAAAGATTTTTTGATTGATCCATTCATAACTTTTGTAATGGATAAGAGGATCACACAATATCTCATGAATAATGACGTTGTCTAACAAAAACATACCATATCCATTTTGGGAAATAAGATTTTCTTGTTGTTTCTTTTATCATTGAGTATATCTGTTCATGCGCAGACCAAGTTGTACGACGATTTTTCATTTAAAATGTCGAAAAAAGAGGCATTTACTTTATTGAAAAAGGATAAGAAAAAATTTAATAATTTGAGGTTGGGACCTAATAATGTATTTATACTGAAAAAGGGTTCTTTGATATTTGAAGATGATGAACTCATCCATATTACCATTTGGAATAAATCCATTCTAGACGTAAAGAAAACAGAAAAATTACTAAAAACTTCAAAAAACCACTTAGAGTCCAAAGGATTTCAAATGGTCTATGCCCAACCGAATTGGGAAAATCCCCTGTTTAAAGAGAAAAACAAGCCCTATCTAAGAATGATCCAGAAAGAAAAAAAAATATTGGCCGAGATAGAGCCAAGAGGACAAGGGGAGAATTATACGGTATTCTTAAGTTATTACGATTTGGATTGGTTTCATCAAAAAATAAACGAGTTATAGATCAACACTTAAACCCAAACCAAATAATTCTCTAATTTGTAAATCACTAACCAAATCATCGTCATACAGTAAATGAACGATTAAATTGGAAGACATCCTCTTGTTAATTTTCATTCGGATGATACTGTTGAGTTCAAAGTCAACATTCTTTGTGTTTTGTATATAATTGACATATGCATTGAATTTGTTTTCCATGCTTACGTTTACCATAATTGGAAATTTATAAAATCCACTGATGGAATTTCCCAAATACAAAACGTAATTTTTCCCATTTTCGACGCCGAAATATTTTTGGCCTGGAGCTAAATTTCGAGTATAGGCAGATCCTACCAAAATCCCTCTTCCTGATAGTGGAGAAATGTTGAACCATAGGTTGCTGCTTTTTTTATAATACCATCCCAGCCCCAATTGGATGACTGATGGCGAAAAAAATCGAGATAATTTTTCTTTCATCTCAACCCCATCTTGGGTGCTATATCGAAAGCCTGGAAGCAACTGAGACCGGAAGTTGACATAGACCGCGTAGTTCCATAGGGGGTTGATTTGTTTTCCCAGTTGAGAATTGATTTCGAACCGATCATCTGCCTTCTTAACCAAACTACTTCCCGATACTTTATTCCCTCCAAGAGAGACCATCAAATTGTTATCCCAAACCCATCCATTTCTGTCGGAATAATTAAAGTTATAATCAATATGAATAAGTCCACTGAAAGAACTTTCTCCACCAGAAACCCAATTTTCAAAGTAGGCCTGACTGAAATTTAAATCGATTTTTCCAAAATACTTCATTCTTTTTCCACCCATTGTAGAGTTGATGATCGCATCATAAGGGAGAGAATCAAGTGGAAAAACGTCCTCAGGTTTCTGTGAGTGAATAGAAATGCAGAGAAGAAAGGCGACTACTGAATACTTATTCATAAATAGGTAAATTATCTATTCAGTAAAATTAATAGATTATATTTCGCTTCCTTAACCGAAGATCAAATTTCTTTAAAATTCAATTAAAGTGCTGTATATCAACACTCTAATTAAGTTTAAAACCTAAAAAGAATAATAATTAAAATACAAAATTGATCAAATAGGTAAAAAACCAGTAAACACTTTTAGTTGAGTTTTATCCTTTCTTCTCTAAAAGCCAACTCCCAGAGTGTATAAAAAATGAGTTGAGTTCTTTTTTTAAGTAAGGGATAATTGATTTTGTCAGGGGTATCTCCGGGTTGATGATAATCCTCGTGGGTACCATTGAAATAGAAGATAACGGGAATGTTGTTTTTGGCAAAGTTGTAATGATCACTTCTGTAATAAAATCGATTGGGATCATCATCGGTGTTAAAGGTGTAATCCAGCTTCAACTTAGTGTATTTTTTATTGGTGGCCTCTGATATGTCGTGTAATTCTTGACTGAGTTTATCCGATCCGATCAGATAAATATAGTTAGGGTCTTTGTCCTCTCTTTTGGGATCCAACCTTCCGATCATATCGATATTGAGGTTGGCGACGGTTTGCGCCAAGGGGTAGAGTGGATTTTCCACATAATATTTGGAGCCCAAAAGTCCTTTTTCCTCTCCACTGACATGGAGAAACACAATAGATCTTTTTGGGGGGTGTCCTTGGAGTGATGCTTGTTTGAAGGCTTCGGCGATTTCCATGATGGCCACTGTACCTGACCCATCGTCATCGGCTCCATTGTTGATTTGTCCGTTATGGGTTCCTATGTGATCCAAATGGGCAGAAAGCACGATGTACTCGTTGGGGAATTCTGATCCCTCTATGATGGCGGCTACATTTTCTGTATCGACTGTATTTCCTTTTAATTTCAAAGTCATTTTTTGGAAATAGTGCTCACTTCCCGCTGCAGGGGGAATATTTTGACTGATGTAGTAATCCCTGAGAAAGTCCACGGCTATTTTTTGGCCTTTGGTCCCAGTTTCTCTCCCTCCAAAATAATCGGAGGCATAGACATAGAGATGCTCTTGGAGTTCTTTGTCAGTGATGGTGTTGGCAAAATTGGTGATCAATGAATCTTGACCTTTGAGCGATATGCTAAAGGAAAGTAGTAAAATTAAAAATAAACGAATCATGTTAAGGCTTTTTCTTTTTGGGTGATTTGGAGATTGATGCCGTCCCAAAGGGCTATGCGTCTTTGGAGCGCAGTTTTGGAGGCGGAAATGGCCTCTTCCCATTTAAGGGGGTCTGTACCACAAAGGTTAGTGATCATGTCTAGTGCCATAGGGCCATGGGAGTCCCCATCGACCTCTATATGTCTTTCGAAATAATAAATGATTTGATCGAAATTGTGTTCATTTTCTCGATTCATCCTTTTGATCATGGAAATGAACATGTCTGGAATTAGATCTTCTCTTCCAAAGGTGAAAACTGCAGCGATTTTGTGGGTCTTGCTTTCTTCAATGGTTTGGAAAGTAAAGCGTAAAAAATCGGTTACATAAGAAGGGAGCTCCATCTGTTTTATGATGTCGAAAATATGTTTTCCGTTTTGGAGTTGAGATAATAGGTTTTCAATAACTAGGGTATTTGCACCAATTTGTCGCATGGCATTGAGGTACATTTCGAAATGACTGACCGAATTGCCGTCTTTGTCCAAATCGGTTTCTTCTCCCCATACGATCTCATTGATCAATTTTGCGGCAGAATTATTGACCGGTGGTTGCCAAGGTAGGGTGGTGGTGGTCAAATCCAATTGTAACTTTTTAACCAGTGACATAAAATCCCATACGGCAAAAACATGAGATTCCATGAATGTTTTTAGATCCTCCTTGGCATGAATATTTTCATATAGGGGATGATGGATTAACTGATTTTTTAGGGGCATCAGGTTTTCTTTTAAGCTCTCGATCATTTCTCTTTTCAACTTTTTTCAAAGATAGTTATTTATGCTTTAATTGTTTTTGATCGAGCTCCAACAATTTTATTATTCAATCATTAAAAAAATCGATACAGAACCTTTTTTATTTCTTTTATTTGTCTTAATATTGTCCCTTATTTATAATAAGTCTAATTAAAAACAAAATATATGAATTTTAGAATATTTAATATTTTGACAGCTATACTGTTGAGTATGAGTGCCTTTTCGCAAAAAGCGTCTGATAGCCTATCGACCTATCAAGGTCAAAATTTACTTCAAATCAATGGATATCAAAGAATTTTACAAAATTTGGAAGCAGTTCCTAATGGTATGACTTTTGGAGGTTATGCAGAGGTGTTGTACAATCAGCCAGAATCTGCAAATGGTGAAATTGATGTACAGCGTTTGATTCTACTTTTCGGATACAAATTTGACGATCGTACTCAGTTTGTGACTGAAGTTGAATTTGAACACGTGAAAGAGGTTTATATTGAACAGGCCTTTGTTAATTATGCACTCAGTAATTCATTAAATGTCCGAGCTGGTTTGATGCTGGTTCCTATGGGTATTATCAATGAATACCATGAACCCACTACCTTCAATGGTGTTGAGCGTCCATCAATGGACAATAAGTTAGTTCCTACGACTTGGAGGGAAATTGGAATGGGTTTGTCGGGAAGATCTGATGCATTGTCTTTGAGGTATCAGGCATATATATTTAATGGTTTCCTTTCTCACAATGGAAGTGGAGGCTTGATCAAAGGAAGCAATGGGTTCAGATCGGGAAGGCAAAAAGGTGCTGAATCCGTTTTTAGAACCCCTAATTTGTCTATGAAACTTGATTTTTATGGGGTTAACGGACTGAGGCTTGGCTTGTCTGGATATTTTGGAAAAACACAAGCTGCGAATGAGGTTTTTGATACTTCTGGTAGTACAGTGGGGATGTCTATGTTAGGTCTCGATGCACGTTACAGTTATAGAAGATTTACGGCCAGAGGTCAATACATTACCAGTTCCATAAAAGATGCTTTTCAATACAATCAGTTGACTTCTAAAGATTTGGCTTCAAGCATGGCGGGTTATTATATTGAAAGCGCTTACAACCTTCTACCTATCACCAACAGACAACGTTTATTTGCTTTTGTTCGTTATGAGAATTTTGACACCCATAAATCAGTACCCTCTAATGTTGTTCAAAACCCTTCTTTTCATCGAAAAGAGATTACTACTGGACTGAGTTATCACTTGGCTCCTGGTGCCGTTTTCAAAATTGATTATCAAAATAAATCTACTGCAATCGTAGACAGTAATAAAGGTCAGATCAATATGGGAGTAGGAGTTTGGTTTTAATTTTTATTTTTAATTGAATTTAATCTAAATAAACTTGGAATTTCAAGAATGCACTTTTATATTTGTTAAGAATTTGAGAATATGACCTCTTTGATCACCAATTTTTTCATTGCGCTTATGTGTTTATTGCACACCCCTTTGGATTTTGATGTTTCCAAACTGGTTCAAAAACGTATGCAAAAGGAAATCACTAAAGTTTTTCTTTGTAAAGATTTCGATTTAGAGGAAGTTACAGGAACTCCAGGTTTTCAATTTCAAAACAGTACCTACCTAACCGATCATCAAATCTATAAAATCAACCGATCAGGTGAGTTGTTAGGTTATGCGTTTTTGGGTTCTGCTCCCAGTAAAACCGACACTTTCGAATATTTAATTCTTTTCGATCAGAACTTTATTCAAAAGAAGGCTAAAATTATGGTTTACCGAGAAGACTATGGGGGGGAAATCTCCAGCAATCGATGGTTGTCACAGTTTAAAGACACCACCCTGGGAGAAAAATTTGTGTATGGAGATAACATCAGTGCCATTTCAGGGGCGACCATTTCTGTTAAATCCATGACCCATTCAATCAATTATGTTTACTCCCAGTTACAACGTCAACTGGCAGTGGCTAGCCGATAAAAGATGTCATATCCTTTTTCGATTAAAAATTTGGCACGACCCGTTAAGTCTTTTTTGGGGGTGTTCTTGGTGTTACTCTCAATTGGCTATTTTTCGGGCTTGGCTTTTGTTGCTCAAACAGAGGCGACAACCCCACACGGGATAGAAGAAAACTACAATGGTAATGAGGATCAAGAAGAGCCTCAAGTACTCAAATTCAAAAAGAGCAGTAGAGAGATGCTGACCATTTTTCACACTCATGTATTGTCCATCAGTATGATTTTTTTTATCACAGGAATTTTATTGTGGGGTACTGAACAAAGTGTTTTTCGAAAAAAATTATTGAGTATTGAGCCTTTTGTTTCTATACTGGTCACTTTTGGTGGAATTTATCTGATATGGATGGGTTTTACTTGGATCTCCTACATTGTGGTTGTCTCAGGAATATTAATGACACTTTCCTATATCGCAGCTGTAATATTTATTTTTAACGATTTATTAAAAAAGCCGAGTTCGCTGTAATGCGGATAAATTCCGTACATTTACACGCAATTAGTTTCAAAATTAATTGCTTATGATCTCCGACAAATTTATTGGTCAAGGCCTTACATACGACGATGTATTGTTGGTGCCGGCCTTTTCAGAAGTTCTTCCTCGTGAAGTATCCATCGTTTCTCGTTTTTCAAGAAATATTCGTTTGAATGTCCCCGTGGTTTCTGCGGCCATGGATACTGTAACTGAGAGTCGAATGGCCATTGCCATGGCCCAAGAAGGAGGCATTGGGGTGTTGCATAAAAACATGACCATTGAGGATCAAGCCGATAAGGTAAGAACGGTTAAAAGAGCAGAGTCGGGAATGATCATTGATCCTGTGGTACTGACCATTGATTCCTTTGTCAAAGACGCAAAGGACAATATGTCACACTATAAAATTGGTGGAATTCCCATCGTTGATGACCAAAACCGATTGTTGGGAATCGTCACCAACCGGGATTTGCGATTCGAAAAGAACGATGCTCGACCCATTTCTGAGGTAATGACTTCCAAAAATCTCATTACTGTTAAGGAGGGTACATCTCTAGAGGAGGCAGAGGTCATTCTCCAAAAACACAAAATTGAAAAATTACCAGTCATTGATGCCGACAATATTTTGGTAGGCTTGATTACTTTTCGAGACATCACAAAACACAGGGCCAAACCCAATGCCAATAAAGACGAATTTGGCAGGTTGCGAGTAGCGGCTGCTGTAGGGGTTACTGCCGATTTATTGGAACGTACTTCTGCCTTGGTCAACTCCAACGTGGACGCTGTTGTCATTGATACAGCCCACGGACATACCAAGGGTGTAGCTGCGGCGCTAAAGCTTGTAAAAGATGCTTTTCCAGATTTGGATGTGGTGGTCGGTAATATTGCTACTGCAGCAGCAGCAAAATATTTGGCCGATCTGGGTGCAGATGCTGTCAAAGTGGGTATTGGCCCAGGATCTATTTGTACTACACGGGTGATAGCAGGCGTGGGTTATCCTCAGCTTTCGGCCATTACAGAAGTGTATAAGACCCTTGGAGGGACTGATATACCCATCATTGCCGATGGAGGGATTCGATATACTGGAGACATCCCTAAAGCCGTTGCTGCAGGAGCAGATGCTGTCATGTTGGGATCTCTTTTGGCCGGAACCCAAGAGTCTCCAGGGGAAACTGTAATTTTTGAAGGAAGAAAATTTAAAACCTATCGCGGGATGGGCTCTGTAGAAGCCATGAAAAAAGGAAGTAAAGACCGTTATTTCCAAGATGTCGAGGACGATATAAAGAAGCTAGTTCCCGAGGGAATTGTGGGTAGGGTACCTTATAAAGGAGATTTGAACGAAAGCATCCACCAATTCATTGGCGGGCTAAAAGCGGGGATGGGCTATTGTGGTACCAAAGACATTAAGACCCTTCAAGAAAAAGGTAAGTTTGTGACCATTACAGCCTCTGGAATCAAAGAAAGCCATCCACACAATATCAGCATTACCAAAGAAGCGCCTAATTACAGCCCTTAATTAATGTGCAACAATTTTGTGTGTAAAAATTCTGTTGTCGGTAGTTTCGATACGAATGATATAGAGGTTTTGTCTCTCTAAATTGATTGGAATGACAACTTTAGAGAAGTCCTGAATGTTCATGTCCATGATCATATTGCCAATGATTGAATAAATTTTGAGATTTCCGTTGACATGAATACCTTTTATAAAAAGGGTATTATTTTGATAAATTACGCTGACTGTTTCGTCCAACTTGTGGGTTGACTGAAGGTTGAGAATATGAGAGGGGAGATTTGGACTAGCTTTGAAGAAAACTAATGAAAATATTAAAAAGCAAAAAGAGGGTAAACTATTTTTCACTGCTTTTAATTTGATAGCAATATACAACTTCTTTTAATAAGTTCAAAAAAATATTAACATGTTTAGGATCTGTAAATCAATAACTTACAAACTTTGTTAAGAATGATAAATTTAATTGTTAATAAATCATGCAATATTTTAAAAAAAAACCGTTAAAAGTGCAATGAGGTTAATTAATTGTTCAAAACTTACAGAATGGGCGATCTTGTGTTGCCTTTTTACTGTTTTAATGGGTTGTAATTCCATTACATCTTCTAATCAGGATCGTCTGATCGCTCGGGCAGAGAATCACTACCTCTATCGGTCAGATATAGAGCGAAACTTTGAATCATTTGCCTCCGAAGCAGACAGTTTGGTTAAGGTGGGTGATTTCATCAATAACTGGGCGCGTCAGAAATTACTCTACGAAAAATCCTTAATCAATCTCCCTCAAGAGAAAATTTCAGAATTGACCCATTTGGTTGATGCCTATCAAAATAGCCTGTTTATCAATGCCTATAGAGAGTTTGTGCTCAAATCGACCATGGACACACTAACGACTCAATCTTTAATTGGTACGTTCTATGAAGAAAATAAGCAGAATTTTTTATTAAAGGAGCCTATATACAGGCTTAGATATGTTTCTTTTCCGCTAGATAATGTGGATCGAAGAGAAATTACAAGGCGATTTAAAAGATACGACACTCAGGATGTCAAATTCCTAGATTCTCTATCTTTCCAATTTTCCAATTACTTTTTGTCAGATTCAATATGGTTGAATCAAATCGAAGTACGAGAGCGATTGGGTCACTTGGATCAACAGCAACAAGATCGTTTTTTAAAAAGCCCGAATTATTTTGAAGTGAAAGACAGTTTAGTTTTATATTTGTTCCAATTGGCTGGAAGATTGGATAGAGGCAATGTTGCTCCTATTTCCTACGTAGAAAACACCATAAGTAATATTGTATTTAATCAAAGAAAACTTGAATTTTTAAGATCATTTGACATTGATATTTTGCAAGATGCCATCAAAACTAAGAAATTTGAAAAATATTAAAACACTATTAATCAGTTGCTTGTCCGTATTTAGTTTAATTGACACTACAAGTGTTTGTGCTCAAGGAAGTCAGTCTATAAAACCTCAAAGGATTAAGGTAGACGGGGTTTCGGCTGTAGTGGGGGATTATGTTATCCTCGAATCTGATATCGATAAAGCCATTGTTGAAATGGAATCCCAAGGGATGTCGGCCAAAAATATTACCCGATGTGAATTGTTGGGCAAGTTGATGGAAGACAAACTCTATGCTCACAATGCTGTTCAAGACAGTTTGGAAGTGAGCGATCAGGAAATTTACGATTATGTAGATCAGAGTATTGCCTATTTTACGGATCAATTGGGAAGTATTGAAAAAGTTTTGGAATTTTATAAAAAGCCCGATGAACTATCTTTTAGGGATGAGTTGTTTCAAATCAACAAAATCCAGAAGTTGTCCTCCATGATGCAGGCCAAAATTGTCGATGAAATTGAGATTACTCCCGAAGAGGTAAGAAGTTTTTTTAAGCAAATTCCTACATATGAACTCCCCACTTTTGGTACGGAACTGGAAATTTCACAAATTGTATTAGAACCCAAAGTTACCGAGGAAGAGAAAGAACGTATCATCAATCAACTCAAATCATTTAAGGTAGATGTAGAGGAGAGAGGTTTAAGTTTTTCTTCCAAAGCGGTATTGTATTCTCAAGACCCTGGATCCCGATCCAGTGGAGGTAAATATACTCTGCATCGAAAAAAACCTCGAATGGTAAAGGAATTTCGGGATATTGCCTTTAGCATGCAAGAAGGACAAATTTCAGATCCTTTTAAAACAGATTTTGGTTGGCACATCCTTATGGTCGAAAAGATCAGAGGGCAAGAAGTTGATGTAAGGCATATTCTTTTGACCCCCAAGGTAGACGACGCCCAATTGGAGGAAGCGAGAAAACTTTTGGACACCCTCAGAACCAGAATTATTGATGAAGAAATTACTTTTGAGGACGCTGCTATTCAATTTTCCAGTGAAAAAGAAACTCGACTTAATGGCGGTGCGATCATTAACCCCACTACAGGAGACCGTAGGTTTGAACTCACTAAAATGGATCCTGTGCTTTACAATCAAATTAGAGATTTGGAGGACGAGGAAATTTCGGTTCCCTTATTGGATGAAGATCGCTCAGGGCTGAAGAAATACAAAATACTCAAGGTAACCAATCGCTATGACGAACATATTGCAGATTACTCGAAGGATTATGTCAAAATAAAGGATTTGGCCTTGAAGGAAAAGAAGCTCAAAGCCATCCAAAAATGGATGGAGGAAAAAATAGAGCTGACCTACATCAGTCTAAACAAAGATTTTTACGACTGTGAATTCAACAACAATTGGCGCAAAAAGTGATCAGTTTTTAAAGTATTTCATAGGTACCCATAACATTCCAAAACATTCTCCGTCTTCTTTACCCAAGTGTTTGTGGTGAATTTTATGCGCCCTCCTTACTGCTTTTGCATATCGGCCATTGGCATTTCTGAACCATTTGAATCTTTGGTGAATAAAAATGTCGTGTACCAAAAAATAAGTTAGACCGTAAATAAAGATGCCTATTCCTATGGGCAGACCTGCCCAAAAATTGTATTCACCCCACATGATCACACAGGAACTACTCACGATTGCGTAAAATATAAAAAACAAATCGTTGCGTTCAAACCACGATTTGTGGTCTTTTTTGTGATGATCCTTGTGGAGTACCCACAAAAAACCGTGCATGATATACTTGTGAGAGAACCACGCCATAAATTCCATGGTCAAAAAAGTGATGCATAATACTGCGATCCACAGAAAGGTTTCCATTTATAATAGGTTTAGGTGAAATTTGAGATAAGATTGTGCCAATACGCTCATTTTTTGATAATTGGGAACACGTATCCTAGCCGATTGAATTTTCCTTGAGGGGGTGTTTTTGAGTTTAAGAAGCAGCTTTCGATAGTATTTATAGGCTGTATACACTCCCAATCGGGCACTTTCGGGCAACATAAAAATACCTTCAAGGGCATGATCAAAATCCTTTTCAATCTCAGCGATGATTGTGGCTTTACTTTTTTCGTTAAAATTAGACAAGTCAAGGTTGGGGAAATAGTTACGATCTAATACTTCAAAATCTGCGTTTAAATCTCTAAGGAAATTGACTTTCTGAAAAGCACTTCCCAAAGCCATTGCCTGGGGCTTTAGTTGCTGATATTGATCCTTATCTCCCTCCAAAAAAACATTCAGACACATCAATCCTACTACATCTGCTGATCCGTAAATGTATTCTTGATACTCCTCCTCAGTGTTGTATTTCTGTTTGTATAAGTCCATATTCATGCTTTTTAAAAAAGCATCGATCAAATCCCGATGAATGTTGTTTTCGTGAACCGTATATTGGAATGAATTGAGGATGGGGTTCAAGCTGATTTTGCTGTCCAAAGCATGGTTAAGATCTTCTTCAAACCTTTTTAAGAGATCTTTTTTGTCAAAGTTATGAAAGCTGTCTACGATTTCATCGGCAAACCTGACAAACCCGTATATGTTATAGATGTGTTTTCGATGTTTGGTTGCCAGCATCCTGGTTCCCAGCGTAAAAGATGTACTGTAGCGTTGGGTGACCAATTTACTGCACTCGTAGGAAATGGAGTCAAAATGAGTTTTCAATTTATTTTGGATATAGTATTAACTTATAGTAAAGCTAATAAAAAACAAGAAATAAAAATAGGACTATACAAAAATAGAAGCTTCCAGGAATTTTTGTTGGAAGGCATCAACCGTTTTGAAAAGGTGAATATTTTTGGGTAGTTTGGTCAAATCTATATGGACTTGCTGAGGACCCATAATGGCCAATTGAGCATTGTTGTCTTTTAGAATGGTTTGGTAAAAATCATTTATATAATGATCGATGATTTCCTTGTTGGGCTCAACGGTCAAATAAGTGACAAAACAAAAGTCACCACTGAAGCTCAATAAGGTTTCCAAGCTTTCGGTCTGTAAAGATTGACCCAAGAAGATGGTTCTGTATCCAAATTTCAATATAAAATAATTGAGGAATAGCACGCCCATCTCGTGGATTTCGTCCTCTGGCAAATACAATACAAAAACTTTATTATTGTGTTGAGGAATATATTCTTTTTGCAAAAATTCGGTTTGAATATGAATTTTTTGCTTGATCAAGTTGGTAATGAAATGTTCGTGAGAAGGGCTGATGGCATTGGTCTGCCACAAGATTCCTAACTCGTTCATCAAAGGCATGAATATGTTGATAAACACAAAATCGAAATCATTTTGCAATAAGATTTCTTCGTAGGTAGCATCAAACAAAACCGTATCAAAATTAACCATTGATAGTTTAAGTGCATTGATAGAAACCTGCTCTGAGTTCGATTTGAGAGCAATTTCTCTAACCATGATGGGAATTTCTTCCCGATCGAGACTGGCGATTTTAGATATTTTAAAACCGTGGTTGTAAAGTAGGGTGATGTTCAGGAGTTTTTGCAGACTTGAAAGGCTGTATCTTCTGATGTTGGTATCTGTCCTGTCAGGACTCAACAGTTTATATCTTTTTTCCCAAATACGTATGGTGTGGGCCTTGATCCCAGAAATGTTTTCAAGGTCTTTTATGGAGAAATTACTTTTTATCCGACTCATATTGTTCAATCTTCATTACCAAAAGCTTAAACAAAGTTAGGAATATTTTTTAATTAGCAACAAAAAAAACAAAAAAGGAAGGAGTGCGCACAAGAAGACTCGAACTTCCACGGGATTTAACTCCCACCAGGCCCTCAACCTGGCGCGTCTACCAATTCCGCCATGTGCGCAGAAAGTGACCTGGCTGGGGCTCGAACCCAGGACCCTCTCCTTAAAAGGGAGATGCTCTACCAACTGAGCTACCAGGTCGGAATAAAAGTGTGACTTGGCTGGGGCTCGAACCCAGGACCCTCTCCTTAAAAGGGAGATGCTCTACCAACTGAGCTACCAAGTCATTTAAGGCTGCAAATATAATATCAATTATTTACTTATCAAGTTCAATTGTTATAATTTTGAAAAGCGATAATATTCCTTCTGAAAATGGTAAAATCTCTTATTTTAATAGGCTATATGGGCTGTGGTAAATCTGCCTTAGGCAAAAGCATAGCAGCGAATAAATCCCTTCCATTTATTGACCTCGATGACTATATTGAGTCCCAAGAAAACACCACCATTTCCAAGATATTTGAAAAAGAAGGTGAATTGTATTTCCGAAAAAAAGAACGATTACATCTGGAAAATCTACTTTCAAAAAAGATTCAAGCGGTCATCTCATTGGGTGGCGGTACTCCTTGTTACTTTGATAACATAGATTACATCATCCAAAAAGAAGATTTTCTTAGTTTGTATCTCAAAACATCACCCAAGGTATTGGCCGCAAGATTGTTCGAAGAAAAAAATCATCGTCCCATGATTGCCCATCTCGATAGTCTGGAGGCTTTGGAGGAATTTATAGCGAAACATCTTTTTGAGAGGACTCCTTTTTACCTCAAGGCCGAACAACAACTCACTACCGATAATCAATCCGTTGAGGCGCTGGTCGATCAAGTCGAAAAGCTACTCGCTTAGGTAGACGCCTTCCTTATCCCCAAATGCAACATCGATATGTTCTTTGATTGATGTAGAGAGTGAGATGCCTTTAAAATCTCCTTTGATGGGAAAGTTTTTATGATTTCGATTGACCAATACAGCGGTTTGTAGTTTTTTCAATCTGATGCTTAGAAAATGGGTGACAGCATAAATCAGTGTGCTGCCCGTATTGAGGACATCGTCCACCACTACCACAGCTTGATTTTCGCATACCGCTAATTTTTCGGACAAGACAATGGGGTTGATAGGATTTTTTTTATCCACCTTTATTTCCACAAAAATCACCTTAATGTTACTGATGCTTTCCAATTCTTCTTGGATTCTTTTGGCCAGAATCACACCATTGTGGGCGATGCCTGCCAAAATCAATTGAGCTTCCTCGAAATGCGTTTCATAAATCTGATAAGCAATTCTTTTTACGGTTTTGTGGATGTCGGTGGCATCCATAATTTTATTTCTCTTTTCCGCCATTGTCAGGGTATAAGCAATATTTGTGTCGAAATATAGGGATAGATTTTAACTTTATTTTGAACTCCTTAAAATTTTGTCCCTAGGGTATGGTTTGTAGATAGAAGAAAATGGAATGTTTAACACATTCATAATACTTATTCATCCTCAATAAAATCATCCATTTCCCTTCGGTCTTTTTTGGTGGGTCTTCCGCTTCCCTTATCCCTTTCAGGACCTTTGGATAGAGATTGAAAATTAGCGTGATCAAAGGCGTCATCGGGCGTGATATTCTGTCGATAGATGTCCACCAGCTTGGCACCCAATCTGCTTTTGGGAATGTCCATAACCAGTAATTCGTGCCAAATCTGGCTTTTTCTTACTTTGACTTTATCTCCTATTAGTACTTCTCTAGAGGGTTTGACCAATCGATCTCCCATTCTAACATGACCTTGTTTACAGGCCAAGCTGGCCTGATTCCTTGATTTATAGTAGCGGAGACACCACAGGTATTGATCAATTCGCATTGTTAAACTTACGATAATTCAATCACAAAAATAAAGTAAAATCGTATCTTGCGAACCAATTTTTTCCAATGAAGTATTACAAACATCTGATCTGTATTTCACTTTCACTAGTCTTCCTTTCGGGTTGCAAAAAAGATGAAGGCCCTGAGCCTCTGGTGGAACTTGATATTCAAGCTCCGATAGATGACGAAGCATTGGTGAATTATCTTCAAACCCATTTTTATAATTATGAAGATTTTGAAAATGATCCAGACAATCACAAAATTGAGATATCAATTGATACCATAGCCGATGATAATGCCGATAAAACACCGCTTTGGGATCAAGTACAAAACAAATCCGTAGAATTGACCGATGCAAATGACAATACAGTCTCCAACAAAATGTACTATTTGGTGGTCAAAGAAGGGGTAGGGGAAAAGCCATCTTCTGTGGATTCTACTTTTGTGACCTACAAGGGTACACTTTTAAACAGAAGAGTTTTTGATGTTAGGGAGGAACTACCCATCTGGTTTGATCTTACTGCAGTTGTCCGAGGATTTAGAGAGTTTATACCAGAATTAAGAGCGGGAACTCATACAGTAAATTCAGACGGTACATATGATTTTGACCATTATGGACAAGGAGTGGTTTTTATGCCCTCCGCTTTGGGCTATTATGCTCAGAATATTGCCTCTATTCCAAAATACTCCCCCTTGGTTTTCTCTGTCGCCCTGCACAAAGTCAATCCCTCTGACCATGACAACGATGGTATTTTGTCCATTGATGAAGACCCCGATGGTGATGGTAATCCACTTAACGACGATACGGACGAGGATCGGATTCCTAACTATAGAGACCAAGATGATGATGGAGACGGAACCCTAACCAAAACAGAATACGACCGAGATGGTGATGGTGTAGCAGACGATGATGACAACGATGGAATTCCCGATTATCTAGATGCAGACAATACTTAGTTTAACTTAAAAGAAACCCCCACGGTAAACTGGTTGGGTTGGGTATTGATTTGTCCGCCAACAGGCACTCCCGCCTGAGACAACAGATTACTTTCCATGGCCGATAGGCCTTTTTCATAGCGTAAATCAACTCCTATGGGGCCGAGTTTTAATCGAGTTCCAATGTGCAAGCCCATACTGGTTTTGTTTTGAATTTCCTCAAGTTTGAGTTCATTACTGGCTTGTGAAAGATTAAAAAATGCAGTGGGACCAAAAAACAAACTCACTGGTCCGAGCATATTTATTCCAAAAGACACGGGTAGTTCTATTCGAGAAGTCTCTATGGATTGATCCTCAAATTGACTACTGACTTTGGTGAATTGTAATTCAGGTCGCAGATAGAAAGCCAAAATGTTAACTTTGGCATAAACGCCCAAATGATAACCAGTTTTGCCCTTCAAAGAGCCTTGTTTTTGAAGCTGATCGGCAACCACTACAATATCTCCTGCAGCGTCAAAATTAAGCCCTCCTTTTAGACCAAACTCAAGTTGTGAGAAGGTAAGTTGAGTGGTAAAAAACAAAAGAAAAAGAATGGAATGAAACCTCATACCACAATTTATAAAATTATTTTCGACTGATGGCTTTTTTGCTGGCAGCAACGATAGAATTTTTGTTCAACCCATACTTTTCCATTAATTGAGCGGGTGTTCCCGACTCGCCAAAAGTATCTTTGGTGGCAACAAACTCCTGTGGTGTGGGATGAAATGTGGCCAGTGCACCGGCAATACTTTCACCAAGACCACCGAGGTAGTTGTGTTCTTCGGCCGAAACAATACATCCTGTTTTTTCAACAGAAGAGATCAGCAGTTCGGTATCCAATGGTTTGATGGTGTGGATGTTGATTACCTCTGCGGAGATGCCTTCGGCTTCCAAGACCTCAGCAGCCTGTAAAGCTTCCCATACCAAATGACCGGTAGCGGCAATGGTAACGTCTTTTCCAGGGTTTAACACGATACCTTTACCGATTTCGAAAGGTATATCATCGGTTATAAAATTGGCCACTTTGGGACGACCAAAACGCAAATAAACTGGTCCTTGATGCGCTGCAATGGCTATTGTTGCTGCTTTGGTCTGGTTAAAGTCACAAGGGTTGATCACCGTCATACCGGGCAACATTTTCATCAGTCCAATATCTTCCAAAATCTGGTGGGTAGCACCATCTTCACCAAGTGTGACTCCCGCATGCGAAGCACATATTTTTACATTTTTATCAGAATAGGCAATGGATTGTCGAATTTGATCGTAAACCCTACCCGTAGAGAAATTGGCAAAAGTACCAGTAAAGGGTATTTTCCCTCCAATGGTTAGTCCTGCTGCAATTCCCATCATATTGGCTTCTGCAATTCCTATTTGGAAAAACCGTTCTGGGTTTTCGTCTATAAAATCTTGCATTTTGAGTGACCCTATCAAATCGGCACAAAGAGCAACGACATTGGGGTTTGTTCTTCCCAATTCTGTCAATCCAGCACCAAAGCCCGAGCGGGTATCTACTTTACCTTGATCCGTATATTTTTTCATAAAATGATTACCGTTCCTTAATTAATAATCTCCCAATGTCTCTGGGTTTTGAGCCAATGCCACTTCCAACTGTTCGTCATTGGGAGCCTTACCATGCCAAGCGTGGGTGTGCATCATATAATCGACACCGTTACCCATTTCTGTATGCATGATGATTACTATTGGTTGGCCTTTTCCGGTTTTGGTCTGGGCCAGTTTTAATGTTTCTATGATTGATTTGAGATCGTTTCCTTCTTTAAGTAGAATGACCTCCCAGCCAAAGGCTGCAAATTTTTCGGCAATATTCCCCATGGGCAATACATCGTCGGTTGCTCCATCGATTTGTTTTCCGTTGAGATCGACTGTGGCAATGAGATTGTCCACCTTGTTTGCTGCAGCATACATGATGGCTTCCCAGTTTTGCCCTTCTTGTAATTCACCATCTCCCATCAATGCAAAAACGGTTTTGTCATCCTGATTTAATTTTTTGGAAAGTGCAGCACCAATGGCAACAGACAGCCCTTGTCCCAAGGAGCCCGAGGCGATTCTCACACCGGGGAGTCCTTCGTGGGTGGTGGGGTGCCCTTGTAATCTCGAGTCGATCAAACGGAAGGTCTGAAGTTCTTCAACCGGGAAATAGCCCTTACGTGCTAAAACACTGTAGAATACCGGAGAGATATGTCCGTTGGAAAGGAAAAATAAATCTTCATTGTCTCCATCCATATTGAAACCCTCTTTGATCTGCATGATTTCATTATAAAGCGCAACAAAAAATTCTGTACAGCCAAGGGATCCTCCAGGATGTCCCGAATTCACCTTGTGAACCATACGCAAAATGTCTCTTCTGACTTGAGAAACTAATGAGTTCAAAAAATTATAGTCTGGCATTGTGATATATTTTCAGAGCAAAAGTAAGCTTTCAACCTTTAGCTACAAAGGAGTGAGATTCTTTTGTTTGAAAATATTTATTTTCATGGTTTTTAGATCTCAGATGGAGTAGAATCATTGCTCATAATCTTATATTTGCAGCATCTCACACAGCATGAAATTTAATTTAATTCAAAAAGATCCGTCCTCATCTGCCAGAGCAGCAAGTTTATCCACGGATCACGGAAATATTGAAACCCCTATTTTTATGCCGGTGGGAACGGCAGCGACCGTAAAAGGGGTGCATCAAAGAGAATTAAAACAGGACATCAAGCCCGACATTATCTTGGGGAATACTTATCACCTATACCTCAGGCCAGGTACGGAAATTCTCCAACAAGCGGGAGGACTTCACCGATTTATGAACTGGTCATCTCCCATATTGACCGACTCTGGGGGTTATCAGGTCTATTCATTGTCTGACAACCGAAAAATCAAAGAAGAAGGGGTTACTTTTAAATCCCATATTGATGGCTCTAAACATTTTTTTTCACCCGAAAGTGCAGTGGAAATCCAACGAAAAATTGGAGGGGATATCATCATGGCTTTTGACGAGTGTACACCTTATCCCTGTGACTATGGCTACGCCAAGGACTCCATGCACATGACCCACAGGTGGCTGGATCGTTGTTTGGATCATCACCAAAAAACACCTTTTGAATACGACTACCGCCAATTTTTATTTCCCATCGTTCAGGGAAGTGTTTATAAAGATTTAAGGCAACAATCGGCAGACTATATCGCTTCCAAAGATGCTCCAGGTAATGCCATTGGAGGACTGTCGGTGGGGGAGCCTGCTCCCGAAATGTATGCCATGACTGAAGTGGTGTGTGAACGTTTGCCAGAGGACAAACCCCGTTATTTGATGGGCGTAGGAACCCCCATTAACATACTGGAAAATATTGCCTTGGGCGTTGATATGTTTGATTGTGTTATGCCTACCAGAAATGCCAGAAATGGTATGCTATTCACCGCAGAAGGGACCCTAAACATCAAAAATAAAAAGTGGGAAAATGATTTTTCTCCCATCGACTCAGCCAATTACTGTTATGCCGATACGGATTACTCAAAAGCATATTTGCGGCATTTATTTACCGTAAATGAAATGTTGGGCAAACAGATCGCTACCCTTCACAATCTTAGTTTTTATCTGTGGTTGGTAAGAGAGGCCAGAAAACATATCTTAGTGGGTGATTTTACCCAATGGAAAAACCAAATGTGTCGTCAAATGGACAATCGATTGTAGTATGAAAATCATCGACTGGTATATCATCAAAAAATACCTCTCCACTTTTGTAGTGATGATCCTGCTTTTTATTCCCATTGGGGTCATGGTGGACATGGCGGAGAAGATCGATAAGTTTAAGGAAAACGAGGTTCCTGCCGAAGCCATATTAAATTATTACTTGGATTTCACATGGTATTTTGGCAATTTGCTCTTTCCTATATTTCTTTTTTTGGCTGTGATATGGTTTACTTCAAAATTGGCCAACAATACTGAAATCATTGCCCTGCTGAGTTCGGGGATTTCCTTTTCACGATTTTTGAGACCCTATCTGATCTCGGCTGGAGTTATTGCATTGTTTGCCTTTTTTTCGGGTATGTTCATCGTTCCCAAGTCCAACTCCAGTTTTAATGAATTCCACTACAAATACATCAATAAAAAAAGTGAACGTCTAACCAAAAATCTCTTTAAACAAATCAATCCTAAAGAGTATATTTTTGTAAGCAGTTATGACCCCATTCGAAAAAGTGCTAACAATTTTACCTTGGAGCATTTTGAAGAGAATCAATTGACTTTTAAGATTCAAGCCAGTAGTATTCGATGGGTAGAGAAGGATAGTGTTTTTAGGCTTTCAGCTTATTCAAGGAGGACTTTTGTTGATGAACGAGAAATCTACTTTAGGAAAAGTCGATTGGATACGCTTTTCGATTTTGAAATTGACGATTTGGCACCAGTTAATTATAAAGCCGAAACCTTAACTTTCTCACCCCTCAACGAATTCATTGAAAAAGAAAGAGAGGGGGGGTCTGTAATGATCAACAGCCATCTGTTGGTGAGGCACAAAAGATGGACATTACCGTTTTCAGCTTTTGTTTTAACCCTGATTGGTGTCTCTGTCTCATCTTTTAAAAGAAGAGGAGGGATGGGGGTAAACTTGGCCTTTGGAATCTCTTTGGGATTCCTATTCATCTTCTTCGATAAAATATTTTCTGTTTTGGTTAATAAGTCGAACTTCTCTCCTTTACTGGGGGCATGGCTTCCCATAATTATCTTTGGAGGACTGGCCATATTTTTGCTCCGTAGAGCCAGAAGGTAATACACCAACTTAAAATTAAATTTTTACGACCGATCCACTAATATTATTAATTTTGTAATATCAGATACTTACGAATGGAATACTTAGATTTTGAACTTCCCGTTAAAGAACTTCAAGAGCAGATTGCTAAATGTCAAGCCATAGGCGACGAGAGCAGTGTTGATGTTACCGAAACCTGTAAACTACTGACTGAAAAACTCAAGGATACAAAGAAAAGTATCTATGGGAACCTCTCCGCTTGGCAGCGGGTGCAGATGTCCCGTCATCCTTCCAGACCTTATGCTTTGGATTACATCAATGCACTTTGTGGCAATAGCTTTTTGGAGTTGCATGGAGATAGAAATTATGGAGATGATAAGGCCATGGTAGGTGGTTTGGGAAAAATTGACAATCAGACTTTTATGTTCATTGGAACACAAAAAGGATACAATACCAAGACCAGGCAATACCGAAACTTTGGAATGGCCAAACCTGAGGGGTACCGCAAGGCTCTCCGACTAATGAAAACCGCCGAAAAATTCGGAATTCCCATCATCTCACTTATCGATACTCCTGGGGCCTATCCTGGATTGGGTGCCGAAGAGAGAGGTCAAGGTCAAGCCATTGCCAACAACATCTATCAAATGCTCAATATCAAAACCCCCATCATTGTGACCATCATAGGGGAGGGAGCCTCCGGAGGTGCATTGGGGATCGGTGTTGGAGATTTGATTTATATGTTGGAAAACACTTGGTATTCCGTTATTTCTCCAGAGTCCTGCTCTTCCATCCTTTGGAGAAGTTGGGAACACAAAGAAACTGCTGCTGAGGCTTTAAAACTCACTGCAAATGATATGTTAAATTCCAAGTTGATTGATAAAATCATTAAAGAACCTCTTGGAGGTGCACATTATGACCGAGAAAAGGTTTTTCAAACGGTCAAAAAACAAATGATAGATGCTTTTAGAACATTGGACAAAATGGACAGTGATCAACTGATCGAAGCCAGAAGAGAAAAATTTTCCAATATGGGAACCTTCCAAGGCTAGGCATCGCTCACTTTTTGCTCTTATTAACAAGATTAACTTTTTATCAACAACTCATTTGTTTACCCCTGTAAGATAAATCCTGCATTTATTTTCAGACTAAACCAACTAAACCGTTTACTTTAGCCCACATGGAAAAAAGCAAACCAATTCAAGCCAATAAACCATCTTCAGGAACGGTCATCAGCCTTCAACAGGGAAAACTACCCCCTCAGGCCATCGAACTGGAAGAGGCTGTGTTGGGAGCTATGCTCATCGATAAAAAAGGGGTTGACGAGGTCATTGACCTGCTCGAGCCTGAGGCTTTTTACAAAACGGCACACCAAAATATTTTCGAATCCATTTTTAATTTATTTCAAAATTCACAGCCCATTGACTTGTTAACGGTCTCGGCCGATTTGAGAAAAAATGGAAAGTTGGAAAGTATCGGTGGAGATTACTATTTAGTTCAACTTACCCAAAAAGTGGCTTCCTCAGCGCATATCGAATTTCATGCGCGTATTATTTTACAGAAATACATACAAAGAAGTTTGATCCGTATTTCCAATGAAATTATCGAGTCTTCCTACAAGGAGTCTATCGATGTCTTCGACTTGTTGGATGAGGCAGAATCCAAGTTGTATGATGTAGCCCAGGGCAATATCAAAAAATCTTCTGATACTGCCCAAAATTTGGTGATGTTGGCCAAGAAAAAAATTGAAGAAATTGCCAATAAAGAAGGATTGAGTGGGGTGGCCACAGGATTTGAAAAACTGGATTTGCTCACCTCGGGCTGGCAGCCCAGTGATTTGATCATTATCGCTGCTCGTCCTGGTATGGGTAAAACGGCATTGACTCTTTCTATGGCCCGAAATATGGCTGTTACCCAACAAACTCCTGTTGCTTTTTTCTCATTGGAGATGTCCTCTGTACAGCTGATTACCCGACTGATATCTGCCGAGACAGGCTTATCGTCTGAAAAGCTTAGAACGGGAAAGTTGGCAGATCACGAGTGGAAACAGCTCAATGTAAAGGTTGGTGATCTGGAAAAAGCACCTTTATTCATAGACGATACCCCTGCATTGTCCATTTTCGACCTTCGTGCCAAAGCCCGAAGACTGGCTTCACAACACGACATCAAACTCATCATTGTTGACTATTTACAGTTAATGACCGCAGGTTCTAGCAGTAAAGCGGGAAATCGTGAACAAGAAATTTCTACCATTTCAAGAAACCTTAAGTCATTGGCCAAAGAATTGGACATACCTGTGATTGCGCTGTCTCAGCTTTCCAGAGCGGTAGAAACAAGAGGAGGAACCAAGCGTCCAATGTTGTCCGACCTTAGGGAATCTGGTGCCATAGAGCAAGATGCCGATATCGTTTCTTTTATTTACAGACCCGAGTATTACGGTATTGAAGAATGGGATGACGAAGAACACACTTCATCCATTGGTCAAGCGGAGTTTATTGTGGCCAAACACCGAAATGGGGGACTGGACAATATTCGTATGAAATTTATAGGGAATCTGGGTAAATTCGAAGATCTTCAATCCAACGATTCCCCTTATGAGTTCCAATCTAAAATGAATGATAACGATGCCTCCAATCCGCCCATCGGACGATTGCCGGGGCCGGATGATGCTTTTGATCTTCCCCCAGAGGGTGGGGATGATATGCCTTTCTAAAGGCGAATCGCTTTGGCCTCGAGGTTCAATTTCAATTCTTTGGGATTCTTAAAATGAATGGTGTGAATTCCCATGTTGGAAGCTGCTTCCACATTCCTCAGATTATCGTCAATAAAAAGACTTTCCTCAGCCTTAAAATCAAATCGATCCAGGGTCAATTGGTAGATATCAGCAAAGGGCTTACGGGTATTTTCGGCTCCCGAAACTACAATGCCTTCAAATCGGTGAAGGAACTCAAATCGGTCTAGCGCCACCGGAAAGGTCTCGGCACTCCAATTGGTCAAAGCTGCGACCCTATAATCTGGATTTTTGAGCAATTGATTGAGAACCTCCACCGTATCTTCGATCGAATCTCCCAACATCTCCTCCCAACGTCCATAGTACATTCTGATCCATTCCTCATATTGGGGAAACATTTTTACCCGATCTTCAGTAGCCTGTTGAAGTGGATAGCCCGCATCCTGGTTCTCATTCCAATCCATGGTGCAGATTTCATCAAAAAACCATTGCATTTTTTTACGATCCCCTTCAAAGACCTCCAGATATACGTATTCAGGGTTCCAATCGATGAGCACTCCGCCCAAATCAAAAATGATATTTTTAATTTCACTCATAGCTGTTGTTTAGGTTTCTTTTTGTCCCATTAACATTAGATAGCTTTTTAAAAAATTATCGATGGCTCCGTTCATTACAGCATCTACATCGTTGGTTTCGGTCTGGGTTCTGACGTCTTTAACCAATTTGTAGGGGTGCATCACATAGTTTCTGATCTGGGATCCCCATTCAATTTTCTTTTTGGAAGCTTCAATCTCGTTACGGGCCGATAATTTTTTTTGCAATTCAATTTCATAAAGTTGGGACTTTAACAATTGCATGGCTTTATTTTTGTTTTCCAGTTGCGAACGGGTCTCCGAGTTTTCAATAATGATGCCTGTAGGATGGTGTCGTAATCGGACTGCCGTTTCTACTTTGTTTACATTTTGACCCCCTGCGCCACTGGCACGCATGGTTTCCCAAGTGAACTCTGAGGGATTTACCACGATCTCTATACTGTCGTCCACTAGGGGATAAACATAGACTGAAGCAAAAGAAGTATGTCTTTTTGCATTGCTGTCAAATGGTGATATTCGAACCAGACGATGGACTCCATTTTCACCTTTAAGCCAGCCAAAAGCAAATTCCCCATTGAGTTCTAGGGTTACGGTTTTTACCCCTGCTACATCTCCAGCTTGGTGGTTGAGTTCTCTGACCTTGATGTTGTTTTTTTCGGCCCACATCAAATACATTCGCATCAACATTTCGGCCCAATCACAACTTTCTGTTCCTCCAGCACCTGCAGTGATCTGAAGGACTGCACTCAGGTCATCTCCTTCGTCAGACAACATGTTTCGAAATTCAATATCCTCAACTAGATTTATGGTCTGGCGATAATGCTCTTCTACTTCTGCGTCGGTGATTTCACCTGTTTTTTGGAATTCCAACAAAACGGATAAATCCTCTTCTTTTTGTCGGACATGCTCGTAGTCTTCCACCCATTTTTTTAGGTTTCTTATTTCGCGCATTAGCTTTTCGGCCTGCTGTGCGTCGTCCCAAAAATTGGGTGCTAGTGTTTTTTCCTCCAGATTGGCAATTTCTATTTTTTTGGCATCAATGTCAAAGATACCCCCTTAACGCACCAAGGCGATCACTAAGTTCTTTCTCTTTTTCGGTAGAAATCATTCTTTATTTTTGTAAATTAACTTTTGACAAAATTAATTTTAAATTTTTAACCCAAAAGATAATTTAAAGTTATGTCAAATTAAAATAACCTACTTAGTATGAATTTCAAAAACTTTCCCTTCAGATTTTTTTTTACAGTCGTTTACTCAGTTACTTTTGTCCTAGGATGTAATTCTAACCATAAAAATATGCCCAATTCCAACATAAGCCCACCAGTGGCTGATGTAGTTCCTTACCAACACAAGATTCACAACCACATTCGCATAGATCCCTATTATTGGCTAAACCAAAGGGATAATCCTGAGGTTTTGGATTATCTAGATCGGGAAAACGATTATTACCAAAAAATGACCGTCCATACCCAATCTCTTCAGCAGGAACTTTACAAAGAAATGCGTTCCCGTATAAAAGAAGATGACAGCTCTGTTCCCTATTTTTACAATGGGTATTGGTACATCACCCGATACGAGGAAGGAAAAGATTATCCTCTCTACATTCGGAAAAAAGCAGTTCTGAGCGCAAAAGAAGAAGTACTGTTTGACTGCAATGAAATGGCACAAGGCTTGGATTACTTTCGATTGGTGGGGATATCGGTGAGTCCCGACAATACCAAAGTTGCTTTTGGTGTTGACACGGTCTCCCGACGTCAATATACCATCAAGATCAAAGACCTAAAAAGTGGAAAATTGTTGGAATCCAAAATAGAAAACACCACAGGAGGCAGTGTCTGGGCTGCGGATAATGCGACACTTTTCTATAACAAAAAAGATGATCAAACCTTGCGCTCCGAAGCCGTTTACAAACATGATATAGACACTCCTAATCAAGCCGATCAACTTGTCTATGAAGAAGTTGATGAAACCTATTCGGTCTATGTCAGTGCTTCAAAATCCAAGGAATTTATTTTTATATCCTCTCATAGCACCACGACCAGTGAGCATCGTTTTATCAGATCGGATCAGCCCGAAGCAGATTTTAAGGTTATTCAAGCCCGAACCAGTGGTTTGGAATATGATGTTGCCCATTTTGGGAATCATTTTTACCTTCATACCAATTTCAACGGAGCTACTAATTTTCAGATTATGCGAACGTCTATTGACCAGACTACATCTGAATTTTGGGAGCCTTTGTTGCCCCATCGCAAGGATGTTTTAATTGAGGATATCGAATTATTTGACCAGTATTGGGTGGTCAATGAAAGAGAAAATGGTCTTTCGAGATTGAGAATCATGCGTTGGGATAACACGGAAGACTATTATCTTCCTATGGAAGAAGAGACTTACACCCTTCACATTTCACTTAACCCAGAGTTTGAGTCAACCCAACTTCGGTATGTTTTCAATTCTTTGACCACGCCCACCTCGGTCATTGAATTTGATATGCTTTCCCAACAGAAGACCATATTAAAAACCCAAGAGGTGTTGGGGGATGATTTTGATTCGAGTCATTACCGTTCACAAAGATTATGGGCTGATGCTAGAGATGGTGCCAAAATTCCGATTTCAATCGTTTACCACAAAGACACTGAGTTGACGGAATCTACGCCCATACTTCAATATGCCTATGGCTCCTATGGTCATATCATTGACCCGTCCTTTTCCTCCAATCGTCTGAGTTTGTTGAATCGGGGATTTGCTTTTGCCATTGCACACATTAGGGGAGGAGAGTATATGGGCAGACATTGGTATGAGGAGGGTAAATTGCTGAAGAAAAAAAACACCTTTTACGACTTTATAGATTGTTCGAAGTTTTTAATTGATCAAAAATACACTTCTCCAGAACACCTATACGCCAATGGAGGCTCAGCCGGAGGGCTTTTAATGGGCGTGATCATTAATTTGGCTCCCGAATTATACAATGGGGTGATTGCCGATGTCCCTTTTGTAGATGTGGTCACCACCATGTTGGACGATACCATTCCTCTGACCACTTCTGAATATGATGAGTGGGGCAATCCCAATAAAAAAGTGTATTATGATTATATGCTCTCCTATTCTCCTTACGATCAGGTAAAAGAGCAAGACTATCCCCATCTATTGGTTACCTCAGGTCTTCACGACTCACAAGTACAGTATTTTGAACCCACCAAATGGGTAGCTCGGCTGAGAGCCCTCAAAACCGATGAAAATTTATTGTTTTTGGATACCAATATGAAAGCAGGTCATAGCGGTGCTTCTGGACGCTTTGATAGTTTAAAGGAATTGGCAAAAAAATTTGCTTTTATAATTGATTTGGAAGAAAAATAGTCTTTAAAAAAAAGTGTTATTTTTGCAGCGTAAAGATGGAAAAAAACAAATCCTACAGAGGAACGAAGATTAATGAAAACGTATTATCATTAATCGGCGGTACCCCCATGATCCGATTGGAAAAAGTAGTTGAAGGTTTTACTGGAAACTTTTTTACCAAATTTGAGGCCTTTAATCCAGGCCATTCCAACAAAGATAGAATTGCCCTTCATATCATTGAGCAAGCCGAAAAAAAAGGTATTCTCAATCCCGGTGATACCATTATTGAAACCACTTCTGGTAATACGGGTTTTAGTTTGGCCATGGTTTCCCTAATCAAAGGTTATGATTGTATTTTGGCTGTGAGTTCAAAGTCCTCCAAAGACAAAATTGATATGTTGCACGCAATGGGTGCTAAAGTCTATGTTTGCCCTGCCAATGTCTCTGCACAAGATTCTAGATCCTACTATCAAGTCGCCAAAACGCTCCACAACGAAATCAAAGACTCGGTTTATATCAATCAATATTTTAACACCCTCAATATAGAAGCCCATTACAGAACCACTGGCCCTGAGATTTGGGATCAGACAGATGGTAAAATCACTCATCTGGTGGCCTGTTCTGGCACTGGTGGAACCATTTCTGGCTGTGCCAAATACCTGAAAGAACAAAACCCCGATATTGAAATTATCGGTGTTGATGCCTATGGGTCTGTTCTCAAAAAATATCATGAGACACGAGAGTTGGATACTGATGAAATTTATCCCTACCGCATTGAAGGATTGGGAAAAAACCTTATTCCAACGGCAACAGATTTTGATTCTATTGACACCTTTATCAAGGTTACGGATGAGGACAGTGCCCACACAGCTCGAGAAGTTACCCGAAAAGAAGGCTTGTTTGTTGGTTATACTTCTGGCGCTGCCATGCAAGCCGTAAAGCAACTCAATCAAAAAGAAAAGTTCAAAGAAGACGATTGTGTAGTTATCATTTTCCCCGATCACGGTTCCCGCTACATGAGCAAGATATACAGTGACGATTGGATGGATGAACAAGGTTTCTTTGATGCTGCCAATCAAGAAGCCCCAAACAAAATCGAATACATATAAGCATCTTACAATAGAAGGATTTAATGATGAAGGATTTATTTGATAGATTTTATGAAAACAAAGGGCCTGTTGGAAAATGGGCTAAACACGCAGAAGGCTATTTTGTTTTTCCAAAGTTGGAAGGCCCCATCAGTAACCGTATGTACTTTATGGGTAAAGAGGTTATCACCTGGAGTGTCAATGACTACTTGGGCTTGGCCAATCACCCTGAAGTGAGAAAAGTAGATGCCGAGGCGGCAGCCGAATACGGTTCTGCCTATCCCATGGGGGCGAGAATGATGTCTGGCCATACCGATCTCCACGAGCAATTGGAGCGTGAACTGGCCGAGTTTGTCAACAAAGAATCTGCCTATTTACTCAATTTTGGTTACCAAGGAATTCTTTCAACCATTGATACTCTGGTCGGTAAAGACGATGTAATTGTCTATGATGTAGATGCACACGCCTGTATAGTAGATGGGGTAAGACTTCATTTGGGCAAAAGATTTACTTATAAACACAATGATGTTGAAAGTCTTGAAAAAAACCTACAGCGTGCCCAAAAGGTAGCTGAACAAACCGGAGGAGGCATTTTGGTGATCTCGGAAGGGGTTTTTGGTATGCGGGGAGAGCAAGGAAAGCTCAAAGAAATTGCAGCGCTCAAAAGCAAATACAAATTTCGTTTTTTGGTTGACGATGCTCATGGGTTTGGAACATTGGGTAAGAACGGAGCTGGAGCAGGGATAGAGCAGGGCATACAGGACGATATCGATGTTTATTTTGCCACTTTTGCCAAATCAATGGCTTCAACCGGGGCTTTTATTGCCGCCGATAAGGAAATCATAGACTATCTGAGGTACAATATGCGTTCTCAGATGTTTGCCAAATCTCTCCAGATGCAATTGGTCAAAGGAGCGCTCAAAAGACTGGATATGCTCAGAAGTCAACCTGAGTTTAAAGCCAAACTTTGGGAAAATGTCAACGCTCTCCAAAACGGTCTCAAAGCCAACGGTTTTGATATTGGCAAGACCCAAAGCTGTGTAACCCCAGTTTACCTCAAGGGAAGCATACCCGAAGCCATGGCATTGGTCAAAGATTTGAGAGAAAACCATGGGATTTTCTGTTCCATAGTGGTTTATCCAGTGATTCCTAAAGGATTGATTTTGTTGCGTTTGATTCCAACAGCCTCTCATACCTTAGAGGATGTGAATGAAACCATAAAGGCTTTTGCCAATATCAGAGAAAAATTGGAAAACGGAACTTACAAGCGAATATCACAAGCCCTTATGGCAGCTGTTAAGTAAGCACGTTTAGCACCTTCATATCGAAGTTTCACGGATTACTATTTGGGATAATGGAAAACATCTGACCGATTGACAAGTAAAATCGATTTTATTTAGTCATTGAGCATGACCGGCATCACCAGCATGGTAATATTTTCTCCTTCTTCAACATGATCCATGGGAGTAATGATCCCAGCTCGGTTGGACAGAGACATGGAGAGTTTGATTTCCTCACAAACAATATTGTTTAGCATTTCGATCAAAAACCGGGAGTTGAATCCGATTTGTAAATCGTCTCCTATGTACTCACAACCCAATCTCTCCTCAGCTTTATTGCTGTAATCAAAATCTTCAGCAGAAACTTGGAGTTCGGCTCCCGCCATTTTAAGTCGAACCTGATGGGTGGTTTTGTTGGAAAAGATACTGACTCTTCGGACAGAATTGAGAAATTCGGTTCGGGCAATCTGCATCACATTGGGATTTTCTTTTGGAATGACTGCCTCATAGTTGGGGTATTTGCCTTCGACCAATCGACAGGTCATTCTGACGTTACCGAAACTAAATTCTGCATTGGTTTCATTGTATTCTATCACCACATCCTCGTCAACACCTTGCAGTATTCCTTTGAGTAATTGAAGGGGTTTTTTGGGCATGATGAATTCGGCATTTTTGTCTGCCTGTATGTCCGTACGGGTGTATTTGACCAATTTGTGAGCATCGGTGGCCACGAAAGTCAATTCAGTAGTGTTGAATTGAAAAAACACACCACTCATCACTGGTCTGAGGTCGTCATTGCCCGATGCAAAAAGGGTGGCGTTGATGGCCGTTGCCAAAATCTGACCGTTGATATGTGTTTTGATGGGGTCATTGACTTGGGCAGCTTTGGGGAAATCCTCACCATTGAGATAGGCTACGGCATACTTACCATTGTTGGCACTGATTTCAACCGTGTTGTTTTCTGATTTGACAAAAGTCAAGGGTTGTTCGGGAAAGGTTTTTAGGGTATCCAAAATCAGTCGAGCCGGAAGGGCGATCATACCATTGTCTAGCGATTCCACTTCTATGGTGGCGGACATGGAGGTTTCGAGGTCGGAAGCCGTCAAAACCAATTGGCTTCCATTGAGATGGAATAAAAAATTATCCAAGATGGGGAGGGTATTGGTATTGTTGATGATTCCTCCCAAAATCTGGAGTTCTTTGAGTAATGATTCGCTGGAAACAATGAATTTCATGGGCACTTGCTTTGTTTGCGTAAATATAAACCGAAGCCCACTTGCAAAAAAATGAAGTTATTAAAAGTTATTGACCAAATCTGCGGATTCTCCAACGGAAAACCAAAGCACCCAAAAGCAATAAAATGACCAATGGAATCAATAGCATTAGGATCTTTAACCAATCAGATCGCTGCGCCACTTTTTGAAAATCCAAGCGGGGCAGTTCCACGCTTTTGTTCTGGAGTTGAAGCAGTTTTTGATTGCCCATCAAATGATGAACCGTTTGTTGGAGAAATACTTTGTTAAAATAAAAATTATTGGTCCATTTGTCATATCCTAGTTCAAGAGGATTGCCTTTGTCCACTTGGTTTTCAGCTATAGCACCGCTGGAAAAAACCATCATCTGACTTTGGCCTGTTGTGCTTTTTTTCTCCAGTTTTACGGGTGGAATTCGATTGTTGAAGGCTGAGTCGAATTTTCCTTCCAGTAAAAGCCCCAACATTTGAGATTTTTGATCGAATAGAGACGGGTTTAATTTTTCCGAAGCTTCCTTTAGGGCAATTGGTGCAGGAGTTTGTATTGATTGTGAAAAATCAGAACTGCCGATGAGTATGGTTTTGTCCAGTGTATTTTTAAGGGTATCGATAGAGGAGGGAAAGGGGATTAATACGTTTCCGGCTTGATTTCCAAATAGTTCTTTTTGTATGGGTTTGACCAGCGGGTAATAAGGCCAGGGATAGGGGAGGTATTGGGCTTCGCTTTGGGATCCACTGGCCAGTACCACCGGAGCACAATACATGTCTTTGACCAGGTTTTTTTGTAATCTAAAACCGTATTTAAAAAAAGCATTTTCCATATTGAGCGAACGCCCTACTGCTACGGCCGAACCACTAGAATTGAACAAACTGTCCCGATTGACAGCGACCGCATTGATGGCCCACCACTGTTTGCCCCCCTGCATGAGGTGTTGATCCAACAGGTATTTTTCGGTTTCGCTAAAAGCCGCTGTAGGATTGGATACCATCAATAAGGCAAATCGTTTCAGGTTTTCTAGTGTTTTTTCAGGATGGTTTTCTAATGCTTTCAGGTCAAAAGAGGCCAGTTGGTAGTAGGGTTGAAGACTGCGCATAAAATCGGCAATTTTCAATGCTTCCGAGGTACCGTGGGAGGTCAATACTGCCAGGGTGGGTTTTTGCTTTTGGGTGATCTTAAAAAAGGCATCGAAAAAATGAAATTCCAATTGAGCGATGGAGCGGTTGATCTTTTGTTGCTCGCCATCTCCCAATACTTTTTCCAGCAATGGAATTCTCAGAGACTTATTACCGTCGTTGACCATGGCCCACGGGAAAACAACTGTTTGTTCGAGGGCTTGTTTTTGATCGTCTATGATATATTCGGGAGGGAGACCAAACTGTGTCATTTCATCGATCAGTGCCTGAGTACTAACGGTTCCCTCAAAGGGATCGACAAAGCTCACCACCAACTGATCGGTATGTTCTTCCATTCCTTTGATCAGTGTCGTGATTTCGCGTTGCAAACGCAGATAATCTGCAGGGAGTTGCCCAGTTAAAAAAATATCAATTTTCAGAGGTTGTTCCAGTTCAGATAACAGATCTTTGGTGTTGTCGTTTAGGGTATAGCGTTGGTCTTGGGTCATGTCCAAACGGTAATCAACACCTTGAGCAAGAACGATCAACAACAATGGAATGAGTAGGTTTTTCAACCCTTGCATCTTGTTTTTCAAAGCTCTTGATTTTTGATGTTGTTCAACAACTGTTTACTGATATAGAGTACGATATAGTTAAAACCCAAAAAATAGACCGTATCCTTGAGGGTTATAACACCTTGCCGAAGTTGGAGGTAATGATCAAAAATTCCCACAGCATTGAAAAAACGGTAAAGACTTTGATCTTGCATAAGATCGGCAATGCCTTTCCAAACATAGAATTGGACAAAACAAAGCAAGAGGGCCAACATAAAAGCGGTGGCTTGACTTTTGGTGAGCAGGGCCGATAAAATTCCAAGGGCAATAAAACTGGCTCCTACACACAACAATCCCCAATAGGCGGAGATGGCACTACCCCAATCTATGGGATTGTCGCCCAGCTTTAGGGCGTCGATGGCAAAAAAATAAACCACTGTTGGTAGCAAGGCCGTCAACAATAGCATCAGATTGACAATGTATTTCCCCAAAAGGATTTGCCACAGGCTTAGAGGTTTGGTCAACAATAATTCAAGAGTTCCTGAGCGTTTTTCGTCAGCAAAACTGCGCATGGATAAGGCGGGAACAAGCAGTAAAAACAACCAAGGAGCCAAGACAAAAAAGGCGTTGAGATCGGCAAATCCTGCATTGAGCAGGTTGAAGTCGGTATCCAAAAACCACAGGAAAAGCGTGGAGAGCGTCAGGAAAAATCCCAGGCTGAGATAGCCTAGGGGGGTACTGAAAAAAACAAACCACTCTCTTTTGACCATTGCCCACATACTATTCAAATTTTACGGTTACGGTTTCTCGGTATTCCAAACCAAACAGGGATTGTGCGCTTCCTACCGTTTGGGTATTGCTTTTGTAAATGGCCAATTCGAGGTGGTCGGCATCGTTGAAAAGCGCAACTTTTTTTCCGTCTTCATCTCTTTTTTCTTTGGGGATAGAAAAATCAATGGCATCGCTGTAAGTCTCAACCACTTTTCGGAACTTAACATTTCTTGCAAAAATAGTGAAGGGTCTTGATTTTCCTACTTCATTGAAAATTTTTCGGGTGATGTTGGTGATTACGTTGCCGTAATTATCCACATAAATCACCGCTCCTAAGATTTGATCTCCTTGAGGGTTGATGACAGGTCTCAGCTCTTTGATTTCTTTAATTTGATCTACAGATTTTCCCACCACTTCCAGGGTACCCTTGCGAGAAATGTGCGCCGCTACCCAAACAAATACCTCCAACACAGGGTAGGAGGTGGGCATTTTGTCGTGGATATTGATGGCCACCATTTTATCGGATTTTAAATCCCCTTTGATCATGGCAAAAATACCATTGTCTGCCCCAATAAAATAATGCCCATCGAAAAACATGGCCAAGTGTTGATTTTCTGGTGTCTTTTCGGATTCCACCCCAATAATGTGAATGCTGCCTTTGGGAAAGGTTTTGTAAGCATTCTTGAGCACATAGGCCGCCTCGGTGGGGTTGTAGGGGGAGATTTGGTGAGAAATGTCTACAATTTGAGAGTTTTCTACCGTACTGAGTATGGCTCCTTTGACTGCTGCAACAGCGTAATCTTTATTTCCAAAATCGGTCATTAAAGTTACAACGGGCATAGGAGTATAGTGGATAAAATTATTTAAATTTGAATGCTAACATAGCAAGAACAAAATTAAATTTTTTTAATTGACTATCCTTTGAACGAAATAAAAATTGAACTTTCTGAGGTGAATCCTCAGGAATTTTTCGGACAGCAAAACATAAATATTGAAAAACTAAGGTATTATTATCCCAAGCTAAAGATTGTTGCTAGAGGGAGTACTCTTAAGGCTTTTGGAGAAGAATCCATATTGGAAGAGTTCGAAAAGCGCGTGGACATGTTGATCTCCCACTTTGGAAAATATAACCATCTCAACGAAGAAACCATAGAGCGTATCATCACCGCTGATGGGCCTGCTGATTTTGATCCCAGTTCGGATGGTGATAGTTTTATATTGCACGGTGTGGGGGGAAAGATCATCAAAGCCCAGAGCGCCAATCAGCAACGTCTGCTTGAGGCCTCCAAAAAAAACGATATGATTTTTGCCATTGGCCCCGCTGGGACGGGCAAAACCTATACCGGTGTTGCTTTGGCGGTCAAAGCCCTCAAAGACAAACAAGTAAAAAGAATCATCCTCACTCGCCCTGCGGTCGAGGCAGGCGAGAATCTCGGTTTTCTGCCTGGCGATCTCAAGGAAAAATTAGATCCCTATATGCAACCCCTGTACGATGCCTTGCGAGACATGATCCCTCAGGAAAAACTCAATAGCCATATCGAAAAGGGTACCATTCAAATTGCACCGCTGGCTTTTATGCGGGGGCGAACTCTGGACAATGCCTTTGTGATTTTGGATGAAGCCCAAAACACCACCCATGCCCAGATGAAAATGTTTTTGACCCGTATGGGACGCAATGCCAAGTTTATGGTAACGGGCGACCCTGGACAGATCGATCTCCCTCGTAGGGTAATCTCCGGACTCAAAGAAGCGCTGTTGATTCTCAAAGAAACCCAAGGGATTGGGATCATTACTCTCGATGAAAAAGATGTGATCCGTCATTCCTTGGTCAAAAAAGTCATTGACGCCTATAAACGAATCGAACATCATAATTAATGCCATTGATCAATACCCTTACCCATTGCGATTTTGATTTTCCTGGTCAGTTGTCCCACTATAACGGTAAGGTCAGGGAGGTTTACGAACTAGAAAACAATTTGCTGGTCATGGTGGCCTCCGACCGCCTCTCGGCCTTTGATGTGGTCATGCCCAAGGGAATTCCTTACAAGGGACAGATTCTTAACCAGATTGCTACCCAAATGATGGCCGCCACAGCAGACATCGTCCCTAACTGGCTCACCGCCACACCCGACCCCAATGTGGCCATCGGACTACGCTGTGAACCTTTTAAGGTGGAAATGGTCATCAGAGGTTATCTCTCTGGTCATGCTGCGAGGGAATACAAGGCGGGAAAAAGAACACTTTGTGGCGTAGAAATGCCCGAAGGAATGATCGAAAACGATGCTTTTCCCAGCCCCATCATCACCCCAGCCACCAAAGCCGAGGAAGGACACGATGAGGACATTTCCCGAGAAGAGATTATCGCTCAGGGCATAGTGAGTGAAGCCGATTATCTCCAATTGGAACAATACACCCGAGCACTGTTCCAAAGGGGAACAGAGATCGCCAAAACCCGCGATCTGATTTTGGTGGATACCAAATACGAATTCGGGAAAACCGCCCAGGGGAAAATCGTATTGATCGATGAAATCCATACTCCCGACTCTTCTCGTTATTTCTACGCCCAAGGCTATGCCGAACGCCAGGCAAAAGGAGAAGCGCAAAAACAACTGTCCAAAGAATTTGTCCGACAGTGGCTCATTGCCAACGGTTTTCAAGGACTGGAAGGGCAGGAGGTTCCTCCCATGTCCGATGATTATATCACTTCTGTTTCCGAACGTTATATCGAACTGTACGAAAACATCACCGGCGAAAAATTTATCAAAGCCGACACCACCGATATTGCTCAAAGGATTGAGGATAATGTTTTGGGGTATTTGAGGGGCGTTTGATATTGTATGCAATAACAAATCTCTGATGCCACCATTGACCTCGGCTAGTGGGGTTTGTAAGTTTGAGAAATCACCTTTCTAAAATGTCATCCCTGCCGTTAGCTGTACCCCAAGATCAAATGAATAAATCTTTGAAGTAAAAAACTTCTCAAAAACACTTAAACCCAAAACCAACCCAAACTTTGATCTTGGTATAAATAGTAGCCCTTGGGATGTTTCAAGACCAACCAGAAATTGATTTTTTTTTCATTAGAATATTCAACGAGTTTCTCGTTTCCCAGTCCCACACTTACCATTCCATTGAGATAAATATTATTTTTGAAATGTTTAAAACCATTTCTCCCTATGGATAAATACATCGAACTATATGATTTATAACCTGATTCTAAGAATACCTCTTTTTTTATTTCAGACTGTTCAAAACCCAGTGCCCATGGAAAAATCCACTCATTTGCAGGTTTTTTTCTGTTTTTATTTGAATAGGTATGTATTTTAACCGCTTCAGAATTTATTCCATATGACTTAGTCACTAGAAGTAAATTTTTCCAATGGTGAAACTGTCTATTTTGATTTTGTTGAGATAATAAAGAAGTGGAACAGAAAAGTAGTAGGATTAACAATTGATGTTTCATGATTATGCGTTTTAAGGAATGAAAAGGAGGATTTTCATATGTTTTATTTTAAAACCACAGAACGCAAACAATTTTTTGAGTAGTCCTTTCTGGGGGTATTTTAAACTTTACTATGGATTGTTCCACCTAACGAAATATTTGACTTATGAACATCAATTTAGTGATATCAAAAATGATTCAACAATCAAGTTAACTTATTAGGGTTGTTCTATGAGATCATAAGCTATTTTGGTCATAAGCAAAAAGTCAGAAAAATCTGACATATCACAATGAAATAAGACAAAGGACTCGATTCAATGGATCGAATTAGTAAATAAAAATATAATAGTATAAAACATCACGGGCGAAAAATTTGTTAAAGCCGACACCACCGATATTGCTCAAAGGATTGAGGATAATGTTTTGGAGTATTTGAGGGGATTATAAACCCTTTTAAATTTTGTGATATAGTTCCTTAGTCATTATTGAAAAGGTGGGTATTCATCTTACTCATTAATTATAGCAAAGACACCGTTAAAATAATCATATACAGCGGTATCATGGTCTTTACCCTCTAGGGGGACATAGCTTACGTTTCCACCATTAGAACTTAGAATTTGGGCGGTAGAAGAAGAGTTAAGTGGGAAAACATAATCGTCTTGGGTTCCGTGATATAAAAAAACAGGGGCTTTGGGCGTCCAGTCCAGCAGGTCGTTGTCTTCCAAGACATTCAAAAAAGCGGTATCACTTCCATTGATGATCTCGGATACCCAAGACTCTTTAAAGAGTTTAGTGGGGTTGGTTTCCAGTTTTCCAGCATTGATCAGTTGATTTTGAATAGTGGCAGCGTTAATTTCATCCAGTCCCTCCATGTTTTGGGCATAGGGTTCATTGAGGTAGTCACTCCAAGGTCTTTTGAGGCTACTGTAGATTTGATTGTAGGTATGGAGTACCCATAGATAGCTGGCAATAAACTCTAGGGGCTGGTCCATTTCGACAATGGTTTTGGTAAAGGCGGTTTTATTGTAGGCTCCTGCACCCGGCATGGAGGCTGTAATTTGGTTGTCGCCCGATGCCTCCATGTGTTTTTGCATGGCCAGGGTAGCATATCCTCCTTCGGAATAGCCCATCAAATAGAGTTGGTTGTTTTTCTTTATTTTTTCTACTTCCAAAAACTCCTCCACGGCCTTGAGCATGTCGTAACTGGCAGTGGCCAGTGATTTTCTGTGTTCGTAGGGGTGGGGCAGATCGGAGGATGCACCATAACCCAGATAATCGGGCATGGAAACAATCATAGCAGTTGAAGCAAAAAGAGCCATTATACCGCTTTGATTTAACCCAAGGCTGGTGATGTTGGAGGGGGCACTGCTTTCTTCAGTGATGGTTCCGTGTTGATAGGAGATCAGGGGCAGGGATTCATCCAAGCGAGGAAACATAACCACTCCCGAAGCATTGGTTTCTTTTCCGTCAGGTGTTTTTGTTTTATATACGATTCTGTGGACTTCTATATCGTGGCTTTGGGTTGTGTTGTCTGTACTTAAGACCAATCCCAAAAAACTGCCCATAGTTGATTTAGACTGTTTCTGTAACCGACTCGATGAAAGCAGATAATCGTGGTTGATTGCGGCTTCTTCATTTTCTATAGTATCCTTTGAACATTGGATAAAAAGGAGCAGGAGGAGGATTAAGGATGTTTTTTTCAATGGGTTTGAGTTAAGTGTTTTATCATGAGTCATGTGCTAAACTATAAAATTCAATGGATACATCAGCTTAGCATCCTAAAACGAAACAATTGATTAGAGTTTTTGATGCTTGGTGGCTATATCATTTATCATCTCCACAAGTAAATTTTTAAAATGGATATCAGCATTACCACAGACCGGCTAAAACCAATACTCCTTCTGTTGAGCCGTTTAAGATGAGTACGCAAATTCAAATGCATGCGTTCCAAATGATTGGTCATTCTTGATTTTGTTTTGTGGATGTTCTTTTCGATCAAAAAACGGTAATGTTTGAGTTGGTCGGTATATATTTTCTGAGCTTCGGAAAGTTGCAAGGAGATCAACACCGGATTCAGGGTTTTATTGGTTCTCGAACCTACACTTAGGCGGACAATTCTTTTGGATTCACGACAATAGGCACTGATCACCCAGATCAACTTTCCTTTTTTTTAACAAAGGTTCTGAGTTCATCCACTTCATAGGTTTTGCCTTTGGCCAAAACAGGTTCTTTGATCTCAGAGGCTATTTTTTTGATTCGTGAGATCAGGGTGGTAGGGGAGATGCCCAACAAACGAGCGGTTCCTCGAATACCCACCCCTTCTTTAGTCAAAGCGATGATGTTTTGATCCAACTGAGGATCATAGGCGTTGTAACTGTACGCTTCTAATTGTGTTTTTCCACAAATTCGACAACGAAATCGTTGTTTTCCTTCTCCACTTTTACCATGTTTATATAATTTGCCTTGGCAATATTGGCAAGTAGTGGTTAATTCAACAGATTTGAAACTTGTGGTAGATAAAAGTGCCATTTTAAAAGATTTGAGGAGTTAAAATTGGAGTAAGTGAATCCTTGGGTAATAAAATATTTTTGTTTTATAGAGGTTGTTAATTCTGACTATCAGCCATTTATCTTTTTATGTTTGTTTTTTCAACAGATTTATAATATTACCAGTTTTAAGTATAGAATCCCATTCTCCCGCTTCAATGATCGTATTGTCCTTTTTTTTAAACCAGGTCATTTGGCGTTTGGCATAGCGTCGGCTGTTTTTTTGGATTTCGGCGATGGCTTCTTTCTTGGAGTGTTTACCGTCAAAATGATCGAACCATTCCCGGTAGCCCACGGTTTGCAGAGCGGGAAGTTCCCGATGGGGGTATAGCTGTCGGGCTTCCTCCTCCAGTCCTCCGGCGACCATTTGCTCCACCCGGCTGTCGATCCGGTCATAAAGTTGCGCTCGGGGCATACTAAGCAATAGGGTTTGGGTGGAAAAGGGCCGGGTTTGAGCCGATTGTCCCAAAAAGGAGGAATAGGGCTTTTGGGCGCTTTCGCAAACTTCCAAGGCGCGGATCAACCGACGGGGGTTTTGGCGGTCAACAGTCTTATAATATTCAGGATCTTTTTCTGCCAAGGATTTCTGGAGGCCTTCCAAACCGTCATTTTTATAAAGTGTGCCTACTACATTCATTGATGTTTGATCTACGGGTGGAAATTCATCCAAACCTTCCATCAGGGCTTGGGCATAGAGCCCGGAACCGCCTACCATTACCACGTTATGGTGTTTTTGGAACAAATCTTCCAGCAAAACCAATCCTTCTTTTTCAAAGTCTCCGGCGTCAAAGGATTGATGTATGCTTTTGTTTTGAATAAAGTGGTGGGGGATGCCTTCCTGCTCTTCGGCAGTGGGAACCGCCGTTCCGATATACATTTCTTTGTAGCACTGCCGCGCGTCGCAGGAAATGATCTCGGTTTTAAAATGCTGGGCAAGGGCTACGCTCAGGGCGGTTTTACCCACAGCCGTAGGACCAGCGATATAGATCAGTCGTTTATTCGACATCGTTGAGGATTTCACCGCATTGGTGGCAATATTTGGCCGCATCTTTGTGTTGGGTGGTCATGCAATGGGGACAGGCTTGGGTGTTGTGGTCGATGTTAAAAGCCTGAGAGGTAAACTCGGCCGAAACAATCCCCGTGGGAACGGCGATAATGCCATAGCCCAACACCATAATGACAGAAGCGATAAATTGACCCAAAGGACTGGCAGGGGCAATGTCACCATAACCTACTGTGGTCAGGGTGACAATACACCAGTAGACACTGCGGGGAATACTGCTAAAACCACTTTCATCGTCTTCTACCATATACATGATGGTACCAAAAATGATACACAATACCACCACACTAAACATAAAAACCAAAATTTTGGTTTTACTGCGGGCCAAGGCTTTGATCAAAGAATTGGACTCCCCCACAAAATGAGTGAGTTTAAGGATTCTAAATACCCTCAGCAGTCGGAGGGCCCTAAGGGCCAAAAGAGACTGGGTACCCACAAAAAACAAAGAGATGTATTTGGGGATGGTGGAAAGAAAATCGATGATGCCGTAGGCGCTAAAGATGTATTTGGAAGGTTTATTGATGGACAATATCCGTAATATGTATTCTATCGTAAAGATGACGGTGATAAACCATTCGGCAATATTGAGTTGTTCGTGATATTTTTCACCAATCCAATCAACGCTTTCCAAGGCGACCAACACCACACTGGAAAGGATAAAAATCAGTAAAACAACATCAAACACTTTACCGGCTGGGGTATCGGCCTCGTAAATGATTTCGTGGATTCGATGTTTGATTTTCTTGTAGTTCAATGAATGGGCGTTAGTGAGTATTGATGTCAGCGATATCCAAAGGTATTAATTTTCTGAATTTATTTTTTTTGATGTGGGAAAGAATCAGAGTACGGCAATCGGAATTATCCTCCATAGCGATCATGCGGTTAAGGATTTTTTCTTTGTTCTTGATTTGGTGATTTAACTCATAAAAACCGTAGCCTTTAAAACATTGATTGTCAATGTAAATAAAACTATACTCTCCATCTTTCCTTCCACTACCAATCATCAGAAAATGATCGTGAGGGTAGTTGTTTTTGTCCTGTAGTTGGTGAAGTCTATCGTTATAGCTTTGTGTACTTTCTTCCTCCAAGCAAGCCCCTTTGCATTGGTCATTTTTATAAGCAAAACAGGCGCCTTCGGAATCCTGAAGAGAGGAATGCTTGAAACACAGTTGGTGGTCTTCAATCCACTGGGTCAACACATGTTTTGCAACCCTACTGTTTTTAAAAACTACGAGGTATTCCCTGCTGTTGCGCACCTGTTCCAAAATCAGTTGGTGGTATGCCGTCTCTTGGTCGATCCGAATCCCCATAGGGTAGAGGCGGTAACGACCGTCTTTGTTGATTTGGGGTTGGTTTTTTTTGATTTCGTGTTGTTCTTTGAGCAAGGCAATGAGTTCACTGCCGGTGGTTTCAAAATTGACTTTATGGAGTTTTTTTTGAATTTTTTTGGATTTTCGATCCGTTCCGGTCAGATGGGTTCTTACCCGTTTTTGAATGTTATTACTTTTACCGATGTAGAGAACATCGCCCACGGTATTGTGCAAATAGTAAACCCCTGTGGCATTGGGTAATTCTTCGATGATGGAGAGGTATTTGGAGGGAACTTGATGGGTGTGAAGGGCTTTGATTTGAGATTTGAGGATTTCCTTACCGCTGTCTTTTTCTAACAATAGCTCAAAAAGTTTGACCGTGGCCAGGGCATCGCCTTGGGCGCGGTGACGGTCACTGATGGGAATGCCCAAAGAACGTACCAACTTTCCCAGTTTGTAGGACTCCATATCGGGCAGCAGTTGTTGGGAAAGGCTAACGGTACAGAGGGAGTTTCTTTCAAAATTATAGCCCAGACGTTTGAATTCGGTTCGGAGGATACGGTAGTCAAAATCGGTATTGTGGGCTACAATGAGGCAGTTTTCGGTGATTTCGATGATGCGTTTGGCCACTTCAAAAAATCGTGGGGCATTGCGCAACATTTTACTGTTAATACCGGTAAGCTTTTCTACAAAGGGCTGTATGGGTCTTTCGGGATTGACCAAACTGATGAATTGATCGGTAACCTCTTGTCCGTTGTGTTGATATATGGCAATTTCGGTAATGCCTTCCTCATTGTACTTTCCTCCTGTGGTTTCTATGTCTAGAATGGCGTACATGATCAATAGTTACGGGGTCCAAAAATTTTACTCCCCACACGAATCATATTACTTCCCTGTGCAATGGCCAAGGGATAGTCGCCACTCATGCCCATCGATAGGATTTCTAGGGGTATGTTTTGCTCGATCAACTGGTCGTATAGGGCTTTAAGTCCGACGAACTCCTGAGCAATCTGTTTTTGATCCTCGGTGAATGTGGCCATTCCCATCAGTCCTTTGATCTGAACATGGGGAAGTGCTGTGGCCATTTGAATGGTTTGATGGCATTCTTCGGCCGAGAATCCAAATTTACTTTCTTCCTGAGCGATATGAATTTGAAGAAGACAGGGGATGATGCGGTTGTTTTTTTGGGCTTGTTTGTTGATTTCCTTTAACAATTTGGGACTGTCAACCCCGTGGATTAAATCCACATAAGGTGCCATGTATTTGACTTTATTGGACTGAACATGCCCAATCATGTGCCACTGGATGTCTTTGGGAAGTTCTTCCTGCTTGCGGGTCATGTCTTGAATTTTGTTCTCTCCAAAAACCCTTTGACCGGCATTGTAGGCCTGCATGATTTCTTCGTTGGATTTGGTTTTGGAAACGGCGACCAACTGAACGTGCTGAGGGATTTCTTGCAGTAGTATGGTGATGTTTTCTGCTATACTCATTTTAAAAAAACGTCTAGGAAGGGTTAAATAGGATATTGAATAGAAGCATTTATTCCTTACAACATTCCATAATTTGATGTGCAAGTTCCAAAGCTCGGGTTCCGTTTTCTAGGGGAACAATAACGGGTTCATTCTTTTCGATTGCATCTGCAAAAACTTCTAATTCTTCCAATATGGCGTTGGAATCTTCTATGTTGGGATTTTCAAAATAGATTTGTTTTTTTTCTCCATCGGCATTTTCAAGGATCAGTGCAAAATCCTCTGGTTTTTTTGGAGCATCTTTCATTTTAACGACCTCCACTTTTTTTTCTAGAAAATCTACAGCGATATAAGCATCTTTTTGAAAAAAGCGGGTTTTCCGCATTTTTTTAAGGGAGATCCTACTGGCCGTTAGGTTGGCTACACAACCGTTTTCAAATTCGATACGGGCATTGGTAATGTCGGGAGTGGTGCTGATGACAGCAACTCCAGATGCGGATACGGATTTGACTTTGGCATGGACCACACTCAACAACACATCAATATCGTGTATCATCAAATCCAAGACGACCGGCACATCGGTGCCTCTGGGGTTAAATTCTGCCAAACGGTGGGATTCTATAAATTTGGGATGGGTGACCGAGGATTTTATGGCCTTAAATGCGGGATTAAAACGCTCGACATGTCCCACCTGACCCAGTACACCATTTTGGGCGGCCAATTCGGTGATTTCTCGAGCTTCGGCAACACTGTTGGCGATGGGTTTTTCGATAAAAACATGCTTGCCTTTTTGGATGGCATTAAGGGCATTTTGATGATGGTAGGGGGTGGGGGTGACGATATCAATCATCTCACAAGCTTGGATCAAATCGGCTTCGCTTTCAAAGGCGACATAGCCTTTTTCTTGTGCCAAGGCCTTGGCATTTTTTTGATCGGGATCATAAAATCCAACCAACTCATATCGCTCGGAGGCCTCCAGTAAACGCAAGTGAATCTTACCCAAATGTCCCGCACCCAAAACGCCGGCTTTTATCATAGCACTTATTTTTAATCAAAAATACCATCTTTTTCTGATTTTTTTGGGGAAGTAATTACATTTGTCCCCATGACCGATTCAACCAAGCATCAAGGGCAAAGACGACAGTTGGTAAAACTGTTGGAAGAAAAAGGAATCCAAAACAAAGAGGTATTGACTGCTGTGGGGACTGTTCCCCGTCATTGGTTTATGGATACCGGTTTGGAAGCGTATTCCTATGTGGACAAGGCCTACCCCATTGCCGCCGATCAGACCATTTCACAGCCCTATACCGTTGCTTTTCAGACCCAGTTGCTGGAATTACAAAAAGGGGATAAGGTATTGGAGATCGGAACTGGGTCGGGCTATCAGACAGCCGTTTTACTGGCATTGGAAGGACTTAAAGTCTATACCGTCGAACGTCAACAGCAGTTGTTTAAAAAAACGGCATTGTTGTTTAAAAAACTAGGACTGCAACCCAAAAAAGTGATTTTTGGAGACGGTTACCAGGGCTTGCCGGATCAAGCGCCTTTTGATGCCATTATTGTGACTGCAGGAGCCACTGAGGTACCCAAAGCGCTTTTGGAACAATTGACCATTGGAGGACGATTGGTGATTCCTGTTGGAGAAAAAGACCAAATCATGACCCGTTATATTCGAACAGGGGAAAAGTCATTTGATCGAAAAACCTTTGGGAATTTTAGATTTGTTCCCTTGCTAAAAGATAAGAATTAAAGCGCAAGGTTAATCCTTAATCCTTGATTTTGCTTTAATTTACCCAAAGCCCAAAAATAATCTACCCTTAATAGTTTCATTTTTCCAAAACCCAGTTGGTTAAGTCCAATATTGAGTTCGTAATGGGGTTTTTGATGCTTTACGGTCAAGGCGTGAAAGCCAGCAATGAACTCACTTTTCAACCATCGAATAGGGGGCCAATTGCTCACACCCCATCTTTTAAAATGATGCTCCCAGTGCATCAGAAAATAATCGTTGGAAGAACTGAATTGATAGAAGGGTAGGAGGTTAAATTGATTTAAATAGGGCGTGGCTTTTCCAAATATAATTTCATTGCCATGAAAATGGTTTAAATCCATAAAAGCAGGACTTTCCCTTTGCAAGAAACGCCCGGATTTGATTTTCAGATGCGTTTCACCAACCATTCCCAAGGAGAGGTTTTGATCATAAGTAAAATCCAGTTTCATAAAGTTGTATCGAGAAATATCACTGCCCAGTGCGTGGGTGAATTCCAGACTTATCTTAGGGTAGTTTTTCTTTTGTGAGTAAAATCGTTGGTTGGGGTATTGATAGTATTGACTTTGGGGGCGGTATTGAAGCATTAAGCTGTATTTTTTGAAGGTGTGGGCTTCAAAATCATAATACGCATTCGTGGGAATGTTGGACTGGTAGGTTTTGTGTTTGTTGAAATAGGAAAAATCAGTGGTGTTGCGTCTTGGATTTCTTTTGAGATAAGCCAAAGTAGCCGTAAAATATAAATCGGGTTTGAGTATACTTTTAAAGTGAGATGAAAAATGGGTGTTTTCGTACCATTTTGAATAATTTTCTTTGAAGAACAGACTGTAAATATCATTGAAAAAAAGACGGATGGGTTGCTCACGGTCAAATTGAACCAAACTTCTCCCTGCCGAAACCAATAATCTTGAATAATAGACCTTGTTCATCAAGTAGTTGACTTCCAAATTGGGGTACCATTTTTGATCTGAAAAACCATAGATAGTGCCGGATTGGATTTTGAGCGATTTCTTTTTCTTTTCCCAATCCTGATGGTAATAGAGATTGAATTTCGCATTATAGCCTTGAACGGTATTGAAATTTATTCCTGTAAGCGGAATTGAAAACCCATAAGAAGTTTCTTTTTGCGAGTTTTGGATTTTTTTACCTAAAAGATCTCTCCATTTGAATTGGTTGACTTCACGATCCAAGGAATCCAAATAGACAGGGTCTTCGTGTGCCTTTGCAATGCTGTCTTTTTTTTTGTAATTAGAAAGTTCCTCAGAAGTTAACGGAATGGGTCTGTTTTGAACAAAAAGACTGTCTTTTTGGTTGGCCTTATCTTCGATTTGATAAATCATTTTACCAAAGGTTTTGTTTTTGAATATGGGATTGAAATCATAATGTGTATAAACCCCTGAAAAATGGGCATTAAAGTTGAATCCAAAGATTCCGATTTTGAATTCAATCTCTTGATCGCTTTTTACCCACGATTTGGATTCTAGGTCATGATTGTAGTTTTGTTTGATGCGAAATTCATCAAGTGCAGTGAGGGAACTCTGGGAACGATTGACTTTAAGATCCAATCCGTAAAAACTCCAATAATCTTCTACAATGTAGATTACTCCTTCAAAAGTGGGAGAGGTATCAATTTTTCTTTTGACTTCAATCTGATTGATTAAATGACCTTCGTCCGTATAGAATGTTCCCATCAATCGATATCTATAAAAAGAAAAAGCAGAATCAGCAATGGGTGAGATCAATTCATTATCAAGGTTGACTGAGTTTTGATAAAAGTTAAACTCTGCATCATTGGCACTGTTAAAAGTTATGCCCTGTTCGTCACCACTTACTTTTGTTGCGGTGATAATTTCCTTGAATTTTTCTCGATCTTTAAATATTTTAGAATAGGTTTCCGAAAGGTACAATATGCCTGATCTAGAAGAATCAAGTGCCTGATCGGTAATATTAATTTCCTGTCCCAGTATTTTACGAGGTAAATTTTTGGTCCCTACAACTCCTTTTGAATAGAAGTTTGCCCTGTAGGTTGAGTGGGTCAACAAATGTTCCTTTCTTTTTCTTTGAGCGGCTCTTATGATGGCATTGGCAGGATTTTCTGTTGCATTGAGGGTTACCTCTTCCAGCGAAATCTTTTCTTGCTTAAGGCTTATTTCAAAATAAGACGGCAAGGATTTTAAATCGTAAGGAAGTATTTCGGTTTTATATCCCAAACTTTTAAAAAAGATTTCTCCTTTATCATAGGGGAGGTCGCCCAAATAAAATGCTCCATCCTCATTGCTTACCGTTCCAACAAAAGAATCTTTGATATAAACACTCACCCCACGCATTGGATTATTGACACTGTCCGTGACCTTACCGTTGATCTGAGCTGTTAGTGGAGCACAGAAGAGAAATAGCACGTTGACGAATCCCATTGTGATTCGTCTTCTCCTGTAAACGAATGCGGTTTTTAACTTTTTAAAGGAGAAAAAACTTTCCTCTATTTTTTGAAGGATATCAAAACAAAAAGAAAAGTTTAGATAGGAAATGAAGCAGAATCTACAACTAAAACTGGCGTGCTGATAGGTTTTCATGATCGCTATGTTGGGGTAAGTTATCTCGAGTTAGAGAAATCTTTTTATTTATTAAAACTCTTTTTGATTCGATCTAAGTCCCTTTTATTGTCTCGGTCTTTGAGTGTTTCTCTTTTGTCGTACAGTTTTTTACCACGGACGAGGGCGATCAACATTTTGGCAAAGCCCTTATCGTTGATGAAAAGCTTTAGGGGAACGATGGTCAGGCCCGAATTTTTGACTTGCTTGTGAAGTTTGTTTAATTCCCTCTTGTTGAGTAATAATTTTCTGCTTCCACGAGGACGGTGGTTGAAGCGTGTGCCAAAAGCGTACTCTTCGATATACATATTGACGGCAAAGAGTTCACCTCTTTCGTTGAATTCACAAAAACTCTCGGCAATGGAGGCTTTGCTGTTACGGATGGATTTGATCTCCGTTCCCGTCAATACAATACCTGCGGTAAATTGATCGAGAATTTCGTATTCAAACCGGGCCTTTTTGTTTTGTATGTTGATCCGTTTTTGCACCTGGCAAAGTTACAATTAAAATCAAGGGAATTTTTTTAGATTTTTTGGTTTCTGGCGACTGCTTGTTCAATAATAGATTTGATTCTTTTTTGTTGGGTTTTTCCCTGTTTAGCACCCAAATACCATCGGATTAACATTTTAGTTGTGGAGGGGGGGAGCTTTGCAAAACCTGATTTGGCAGTTGCATTTTTTTCCAATGCACGTTTCAGCACTTCCGGCATTTCAGGATTTTTGGGGATCCCGTGATCGTGCGTTTTCTTTTTCTTTCCCTCTTGATACCATTTTAAACCGAAGGCCGTCATTTGGTTTTCCCGGATTAATTCCTTGGCATAAGACAGGGTGTTTTCACTCCAACGACTGTTTTTGTTGCGTTGTGTAAAATATCGGATGTACCGATCTTGATCCAAACGTTTTACGATGGTGTCCACCCATCCATAACAGATTGCGATTTCTAATAGCGACCTATGGCTTGGAAAGGGTAGGCCCGTGTGTCGTTTGTAAATGATGAGTGCTACTTTGATTTCTTTTTGATGATGAACGACCAACCATTTTTTAAAATCCAATGGGGAATAGACTTCTATTTGTTGCATAATAAGTAGGTTTCTTTAACAAATTAGTAAAACGATGGTTAAAAAAAATCAAACCCTACGGGCATACATTACTTTAATTTCTAAACACAATATTATCATCGAAATGATCCACCAAAATGGGTTGGGTATTGTCTATTTTTCCCGCCAGGAGTTCTTTGCTTAAGGCGTTGAGCACTTTTTTTTGCATGACTCGTTTGACTGGCCTTCCACCATATTCGGGATCAAAACCCCATTCAGCCAGTGCGCTAATGGCTTCGTCAGAAGCAGCGATGTCAAGTTCTTGCTGTTTTAGTCTATTGGCCAAAATTTTGAATTGCAAGCGTACAATGGATTCGATTTCCTTAGCCGTAAGTGGAGAAAACATGATAATGTCGTCGATGCGGTTGAGGAATTCGGGTCGTATGGTGTTTTTAAGTAATTGTAAAACTGTTTCTTTGGCTTTCTCTTGTGCTTGGTCAAAATCTTTATGGGCTTCGAATACGGCTTTGATCTCATGGCTCCCTATATTGGAGGTCATAATGACAATGGTGTTTTTAAAGTCGGCGGTTCGCCCTTTGTTGTCGGTTAGTCGGCCTTCATCGAGTACTTGCAAGAGCACGTTAAAGGTATCGGGGTGGGCTTTTTCGATTTCATCCAAAAGCACCACGGAATAGGGTTTTCGCCTTACGGCCTCGGTGAGTTGCCCTCCTTCGTCATAGCCCACATAGCCCGGAGGAGCACCGACCAACCGACTGACGGCGTGGCGTTCTTGGTATTCACTCATGTCGATGCGGGTGATGTTATTTTCGTCATCGAAAAGCACTTCGGCCAAGGCTTTGGCCAATTCGGTTTTTCCCACTCCTGTGGTTCCCAGAAACAGAAAACTACCAATGGGTCGATTTTGGTCTTGCAGTCCGGCACGGCTGCGTCGGATGGCGTCAGAAACCGCCTCTACTGCAGCTTCCTGCCCGACCATGCGTTTGTGGATTTCTTTTTCGAGATTCAGCAATCGTTCTTTGTCGGTCTGTAACATTTTGCTGGTGGGGATACCCGTCCACTTGGCCACTACCTCTGCGATGTCGTCATAGTTGACTTCTTCTTTGATAAGGGTGTCCTTTTCTTGGTATTCCAATAATTCCTGATGTAGTCGGTCGAGGGTTTCCTGTGAAGCTTTGATCTTTCCATAACGCAATTCGGCAACGGTGGCATAGTCGCCTTCTCTTTCTGCCCGATCGGCTTGGAGTTTGTAGTTTTCGATTTCCTGCTTGGCCTGTTGGATTTTGTCCACTCGGTCTTTTTCCTGACTCCATTGGGCAAAGAGGGTGTTGCGTTCTTCTTTAAGGTTGGACAGTTCTTCGTTGAGTTTGGCGATCTTTTCCTGGTCTTTTTCCCGTTTGATAGCAACGATTTCTATTTCGATCTGTCGGATTTTACGGTCAAGGGTGTCCAGTTCTTCGGGTTTAGAATTCATTTCCATGCGAAGTTTGGAGGCCGCCTCATCCATCAGGTCGATGGCTTTGTCAGGAAGGAAGCGGTTGGAGATATAGCGGTCGGAAAGCATCACAGCACCAATGATGGCTTCGTCTTTGATGCGTACCTTATGGTGGGTTTCGTATTTCTCTTTGATTCCCCGTAAAATTGAAATGGCACTTTCGGTATCGGGTTCGTCAACCACAACCTTTTGAAACCGCCTTTCTAGGGCTTTGTCTTTTTCAAAATATTTTTGGTATTCATCCAGTGTGGTCGCACCAATGGCACGGAGTTCACCCCTTGCCAAAGCGGGTTTTAGGATGTTGGCGGCATCCATAGCTCCTTCGCCACCCCCAGCACCTACTAGGGTGTGTATTTCGTCGATGAATAGAACGATGTTTCCATCGCTATTGACCACCTCTTTGATAACGCTCTTGAGGCGTTCTTCGAACTCTCCTTTGTATTTGGCTCCTGCAATCAATGCACCCATATCTAGGGCGAAAATTTGTTTTTCTTTAAGGTTTTCCGGAATGTCTCCATCGATAATACGATGGGCCAATCCTTCTGCAATAGCGGTTTTTCCCGTTCCTGGTTCTCCCACCAGTATGGGGTTGTTTTTGGTTCTACGGGAAATAATCTGCAACAAACGACGTATTTCTTCGTCTCGACCAATGACGGGGTCTAATTTGCCCTCCTGAGCCAGCTGATTGAGGTTTTTGGCGTATTTCTTCAACGCATTGTATTGATCCTCGGCCGATGCGGAGGTGATTTTTTCTCCTTTTTGCAATTCGGCTAGGGTCGCTTCTAAGTTTTTTCGAGTGACGCCTTGATCCTTAAGTATTTTGCCAATACTTCCTTTACTGTCGAAAAGAGCCAATAGCAGATGTTGGGTGGCGACAAATTCATCTTTGGAGGCTTTAGAAATATTGACGGCATTGATCAGTGTTTTGGAAGCATCCGGAGAAAGTACAATGTCTCCTCCCGTGACTTTGGGAAGGCTCTTTAAGGCACTGTCTGTTAGGTTTTCCAATAGGGAAAAATTGACTTGTAGTTTTTTAAAAACAAAAGGCAATACATTATCATCGACTGTCAAAAGTGCTTTGAACAGGTGTTCGTTTTCAATTTGTTGATGACCCAATTGCTGGGTCAGTTGCTGGGCGGTTTGGACGACCTCTTGCGATTTTAAGGTAAAATTATTCAGATTCATGGCATTTTTTTGTAGTACAAGGATCAAGATCTATTCCAATGGGGAATTACTGACTCCTTGTCGTTTTTATCACTCATTTTGATGACAAACTGTCTATTTCTGGGCTGAGTTTTCCATTTCCTTCCACACCTCGTTCAATCCGTCAATGATGTCGGAAGCCAGCATAAAAGGGGGAGAAAGGAATTGACATTGCAGATCGGCGGCTCTTCCGTGGGCATAGACTCCCAAGAGTGCTGCTGTTTCGGGTGTGTAGGCTTTCGCCAAGAGTCCGCCAATGATGCCCGTCAATACATCTCCACTGCCCGCTGTGGCCATGCCAGGATTGCCACTGCTGTTAAACCAAATCTTTCCGTCGGGTAGTGCAATGGCTGTATGGGCCCCTTTAAGGACACAGATGAGTTGGTTTTTTTGAGCGAAATGGCTCAAGCGTTCCAATTTCTCTTTGTCGTCTTTCCAAGCCCCAACCAATCTTTCAAACTCTTTGGGATGGGGGGTGAGTATGGTGTTTTTTGGGAGTTTGTCAATCCATTCGGGATGGGCAGCAATGAGGTTGATGGCATCGGCATCAATGACCATTTGGGCATTGTTTTCGGTAAAAAAAGTTTCTAAAAAATCTTTGGTTTCGCTGTCGGTCCCGAGACCGGGCCCTAATGAAACGGTATCATATTTTAATCCATAATACCCTGATAAACAATATTTTCCTGTATTAGTTTCTACCATTGCTTCAGGAATAGTGTTTTGCAATATTTCCACCCCACACTGTGGGGTCAATATGGACAATTTTCCCAGCCCTGTCCTTAGTGCTGCCTGTGCGGCTAAGACAGCGGCACCCATTTTCCCTTTACTCCCGGCCATCAGTAAATGATGCCCGTTGATTCCTTTGTGATCGAATTTATTTGGAGGTCGAAAGCAACTATTAGCCATTTGGGAGGTAAGATAGTAATGATGAGTTTTGACTTCTTTTAAATATGAGGGCAACAGTCGAATGTCCAACAGGTGAAATTGACCTGCTTTGGCGCCCATTTCGGGAAGGAGAAAAGCCAGTTTGGGCATTTGAAAACTCAATGTATGGTGAGCTTGTACGATTCCTTGACTAGGATTATCGCCGTTGAATTCGTAAAAAAGCCCTGAGGGAATGTCAATGGAGAAAACCAAATTGGGCAGTGTATTGAGGGTTTGAATGATTTTTTTTAAAGCTCCCGATACTGGACGATTGAGTCCTGTTCCCAACAAACCATCGATGATGATGACGTCCTTGGGAAGGGAGGAAAGCCCTTCGGGACTTAGTTTTTGGATTTTGGCAATGTTGACTCTCTTTCTATTTTGAGCATAATCTTTGGTGGGATTCTGACCCAAGGGAAATTCAAATAGGGTACAGGGGTATTGTTTATCCGTTAACAAGCGGTAGAGCGCCAGTCCGTCTCCACCATTGTTTCCCGTGCCGCACAACAGGCAAAAGGACTGGCTGTTGTCATAGCGTTCGACAATCCATTCTCTACAGGCCATTGCGGCTCTATCGATCAAGTCTATGGAGGTAATGGGTTCTTGGGCGATGGTTTGGCGATCAGCCTCTTGAATTTGAGATTGATGTAGGATTTTCATCAATTATGTTTTTTTTGGTTAGGCAAGTTATTAAGGTTTTTTCGTTGAGATTTAAGACTTAAAATACTGTTTTTCAGCTTTTTATTGTTATTCAGTGGTTTTTTATTCAGAACTGTTCAAAATATTTGAATTTTAATTTAGTAATAAATAATCAAGGTTTCATTAAAACCTTATTTTTGTGGTTCAATTTTATGGAACGATGACAGCACGAGACACTACAATTTTTAATTTGATTGATTTGGAAGAGCAACGCCAGTTGAATGGAATAGAGTTGATTGCTTCTGAAAACTTTACCAGTCCGGCCGTAATGGAGGCTACGGGATCGGTTTTAACCAACAAATATGCAGAAGGCTACCCAGGAAAACGTTACTATGGCGGATGTGAGGTGGTGGATCAAATAGAACAAATTGCGATAGATCGGGCCAAGGAATTGTTTGGCGCAGCCTATGCCAACGTTCAGCCGCATTCTGGTTCTCAGGCCAATACAGCGGTATTTCACGCATTTTTAAAGCCAGGGGATAAAATATTGGGGTTTGATTTGTCCCATGGAGGACATTTGACCCATGGTTCTCCCGTCAACTTTTCTGGTCGTTTGTACAAAGCTCATTTTTATGGGGTTCAGGAAGATACGGGAAGATTGGACTACGATAATATTTTGGCCATCGCCAAAGAGGTACAACCCCAGATGATCATTGCAGGGGCTTCGGCTTACTCCAGAGATATCGATTTTAAAAGATTTCGCGACATAGCCGATGAAGTGGGTGCATTTTTATTGGCGGATATTTCACATCCCTCTGGAATGATCGCCACAGGATTGCTTTCCGATCCTATTCCTCATTGTCATGTGGTGACGACAACCACCCACAAGACCCTAAGAGGACCCAGAGGTGGACTGATTTTGATGGGTGAGGACTTTGATAACCCCTTTGGAATTGCGCTGAAAAATGGAACTTTACGAAAAATGTCTCATCTTTTGGACATGGCTGTTTTTCCTGGTAATCAGGGGGGGCCTTTGGAGCATGTGGTAGCGGCCAAAGCAGTTGCTTTTGGCGAAGCCTTAACACCTGGATTTAAGGCCTATATGGAACAGGTAAAAAAGAATGCCAATGCCATGGCAGAGGCTTTTGTCAAAAAAGATTACCACATCATTTCGGGAGGAACAGACAATCACATGATGTTGATCGACCTTCGGAATAAGGATATTACGGGAAAACTTGCTGAGCATGCACTGGTCAAAGCAGAAATTACTGCCAACAAAAACATGGTCCCTTTTGATAATAAATCTCCTTTTGTAACTTCTGGTATTCGTTTTGGAACCGCCGCAATTACTACTCGGGGACTGAAAGAAGCGGATATGGAGACCATAGTGAATCTTATCGATAGGGTAATTTCCAATCCCGAGGATGAAGAAAGTATTGAAGTTGTGGCAAAAGAGGTCCATCAACTGATGGAGGGCAGACCCCTTTTCAACAACTAGTTCTTCTGTTGTATTTTAAATCGATTTTTTAGAGTATAGTTATCCGCTTCAGTTACAGGATACATTATTATCCTTATTTCATTGTTTTCGATTTAAATTTATACCTTTAGTAATCAATTTAATATTAACCGGAAAATCGAATGACTTTTAGAAAATTCACACCCCTATTATATTTTTTAGGAGCTTTTGTGATGTCTCTTGGTGTAAAATATTTTACAAAAGATCAACCCAATAGTCAAACGATAGGTTTGGTTGCTGCTGTGGATGGAGAAAGTACTTTTGAATCTATTCCAGAGCGCATCAGCTATAACTTTGATGTCAAACCCATACTTTCTGACAAATGTTATACTTGCCACGGTCCCGATCCCAAATCTGTTGAGGGTGATTTCAGGTTGGACATCAATGATCATTGGTATAGAACCAGTGAGGAGGATTCCAACAAACAGGTTATTTTTCCTGGAGAGATTAGCAAGAGTGAGTTGGTCGATCGGATTCGTTCCACCCGAGCTTCCCACCATATGCCTCCTCCAGAATCTAATTTGGAGTTGACCGAAAGAGAGAAGAAAATCATTGAAAAATGGATCGAGCAGGGCGCAGAATGGGATAGACACTGGGCCTATAACCCTCCTATAAAAAGAGCCCCCACAGCAAGTGATTTTGATGAATGGAGTAGTCATACCATTGACCGTTTTGTCGCTCGACAGATGGACAAAAAGGGATTAAAACCAGCCCCCAAGGCACCCAAAGAGATGCTTCTTCGACGCTTGTATTTTGATCTTATAGGGCTTCCGCCTTCGATCAGCGAAATTGATGCTTTCCTCGATGATGATAGCGAAAATGCCTACGAAAAGATCGTGGATCGTTTACTTGAATCTTCCTCCTATGGAGAGCGGATGGCATCGATTTGGATGGACATTGCACGCTATGCCGATACCAACGGATATCAAGACGATACCGAGCGTTTTATGTGGCCTTGGCGCGATTGGGTAATTCACGCCTACAATAAAAACCTGTCCTATGACAAATTTGTGAGTTGGCAATTGGCTGGAGATCTTCTTCCCAATGCCACTAAAGAGCAGATTTTGGCAACGGGCTTCAATCGCAATCACATGATTACCCAAGAAGGGGGGGTGATTGAGGAAGAATACCGAGTGGAGTATGTGGCCGATCGAACGTCGACCACTGCCAAATCATTTATGGGACTGACCATGGAGTGTGCGCGTTGTCACGACCACAAATACGATGAACTCACCCAAAAAGATTTTTTTAACCTGTACAGCTTTTTCAATCGATTGGAGGAAAAAGGCAGAATCGGTTATCAAGAAGTCGCTTCCCCCAAAATCAAATTGAATAAAGAACTGGTCAACAGCGAGCTTGCTTTTGTAAGGTGGCCCGACAGCATTCCCGAGGTGGAGGTAATGGTGATGGAAGAGGTTGAGGATTTACGCAACACCTATATTCTCAATCGAGGTTCCTACGACGCTCCAACCGAGCATAAAGTCGAAGGGGGAATGCCCAACAATATTTTGAACTTTGACGCTGATTTGCCCAAGAATAGATTGGGGCTAACACAGTGGCTTTTTGATTCCAAAAACCCTTTAACCGCAAGGGTAGCGGTCAATAATCTATGGCAACAGTTGTTTGGTATGGGCATCGTAGCCACACCCTCCGATTTTGGAAATCAAGGGGCATTGCCCACCCATCCAGAATTATTGGATTGGTTGGCCGTGACTTTTATGGAGGAAGGCTGGGATACCAAAAAGATGCTCAAACGAATCGTTATGTCAGCCACCTATCAACAGTCGAGTAAACCCTCGGCCTTACAGTTGAGGATTGATCCCAAAAATCAATATTTGTCTATTTTTCCTAGACAAAAACTTACAGCGGAGATGATCAGAGACAATCTGTTGGTGAGCAGTGGCTTGTTTATGGACAAAATAGGAGGTCCCAGCGTCAAACCCTATCAGCCTCCGGGGTTGTGGGATGAATTGACAGGCGGGAGCACTTCCAATTCCCTCAAGCGATACATCATGTCATCCAACGGAAATCAATACCGCAGAAGTCTGTACACCTATTGGAAAAGAACGGTTCCACCTCCGGGTATGATTACATTCGATGCTTCCACCAGAGACTATTGTACTGTGGAACGACAGAAAACCAGCACTCCATTACAGTCGCTGATTTTGCTCAATGACCCACAGGTTCAAAATGCCGCTGAGGCCATTGCCGCCTTGATTCTAGATGGTAAAATCAAAAAAGATAAAGACCGTATTATTAGTCTTCATCGCAGAATAACTGGACGTATTCCCAGCCGAAAGGCATTGTCCGATATGATTGACTATTTGGAGACTGTGGTGGAAATTCACGAGGAAAAAACCAACGAATTGAATGAAAGGGATTTGGAATTGAAAAGTTATACCTCTTTGGCTCTTCTGATTTATAATTTGGATGAAACTTCCCAGAAAAGTTAGAATATGCAAGAATTAAACAAATATTTTCAAAACAACAACCGACGTCATTTCTTAAAAAACTTAGGCTTTGGTATCGGCGGACTGGCATTAGGGAGTTTACTTGATCCAATGGGTATGAGTGGATCCAACTCCATCGGACCCCAGTTACAGGCAGGGCCATTGCCGCTCCCGCATTTTGCCCCCAAGGCAAAAAGGGTCATCTACTTATTTCAAAGCGGAGGTCCCTCTCAACTGGATTTATTTGACTATAAGCCCTATTTGAATAAATACCGAGGGATGGATTTACCCGATTCGATTAGAAAAGGTCAACGGTTGACTGGAATGACTGCTGGTCAAGACAAATTCCCTGTTACAGGAAGTATTTATAATTTTAAGCAATACGGTGAATCTCGTGCTTGGGTGAGTGATTTGATGCCCCATGTTTCCAAAGTCGTGGACGAATTGTGTTTTGTAAAATCCATGCACACAGAAGCGATCAACCACGACCCAGCGATTACTTTTTTTCAAACGGGTTCTCAACTGCCAGGCCGACCCAGTATCGGCTCTTGGATGAGTTATGGTTTGGGTAGTTTGAATGATAATCTGCCCTCCTTTATTGTTTTGCTTTCTACAGGGAATGGTAAGCCACAACCTCAACCATTGTACTCTCGTTTGTGGGGCAATGGATTTTTAAGTTCCCTGCATCAGGGGGTACAATTTCGCTCGGGTAAAGACCCAGTCTTGTATCTTCAAAACCCAGATGGAGTGTCCAAAAACGAAAGAAGGAAGATGTTGGATCATTTGGCAGCTCTCAACGAGGCACAAGAAAAAACCTTTGGTGATCCTGAAATCAACAGTCGTATTTCCAATTATGAAATGGCTTACAGAATGCAAACCTCTGTGCCCGAAGTGATGGACATCAGTGATGAACCAGACCATATATTGCGGATGTACGGTAAAAACTCCTACACTCCTGGAACTTATGCTGCCAATTGTCTTTTGGCGCGTCGTTTGATCGAAAAGGATGTAAGATTCGTACAATTATACCACACAGGTTGGGATCAACACGACAATCTTCCCGCTCAGCTCAAACGTCAAGCAGAAGATGTCGATCAAGGAACAGCCGCTTTGATCATGGATCTCAAACAAAGAGGATTGCTGGAAGACACGTTGGTGATTTGGGGCGGTGAATTTGGACGAACCAACTACTGTCAAGGCCGATTGACCGATACCGACTACGGAAGAGACCACCATCCACGATCCTTTACCATTTTTATGGCAGGAGGTGGTATCAAACCAGGATTCAGTTATGGAGAGACGGATGATTTTGGATACAATATTGTCAAAGATCCCATGCATGTCCACGATTTACAAGCTACCTTACTCCATCAGTTTGGTGTAGATCATGAAAAAATGATTTATAAAACCCAAGGGCGTAGGTTCCGATTGACCGATGTTGCGGGAGAGGTGAAAAAAGAAATATTATCAAGTTGATCGGGTGGAATATAGTCTAGAAATATTAAAATACATCGGTAAATTCCATCCCTTGGTGCTGCACTTGCCCATTGGGTCATTGTTGATGACTTTTTTATTGTTGTTGGTTTCTAAGTATCAGAAAGTAGGACTTGAAAAAGCCATTCGGATAGGGGTTGATTTTTCTTTTGCAGGTGCACTGATGGCCAGTGTAATGGGCTATTTACTCTCTTTGGATGAGGCCTATAACTTTAACACGCTTAAATTTCATTTTTGGGCGGGGATCGTTACACTAATTCTAAGCTTTAGCTTGTGTGTTTTGCATCGAATGAAAGCTAAAGAAAATCTTTTCTTCGGCTCCTATATTTTGACATTGCTGGCGCTAAGTGTCGCTGGACACAAAGGGGGTCAAATCACACATGGAGAAGACTATCTCTCTACTGAGGATTTGTTTGAAGAGACAAAGGTGGTGATTCAAAAAGACAGCGTCGACTATTACAATGAAGTCGTTCAGGTGATTTTTGAGGACAAGTGTGTCAGTTGTCACAATGCCAACAAAAGTAAAAGTGAACTTCGTTTGGATCGATATGACTTGATGATGAAAGGTGGAGAGCGGGGCAGTATGTTTGATGCCGAAAATACTGAAAAGGGACGTTTGCTGACCTATATTAATCTTCCCAAGGAGGACAAAATGCACATGCCTCCCAAAAATAAGACTCAATTGACAGAACAAGAACAGTGGCTCTTAACCTATTGGGTAACTTCTGGAGCTTATTTGGAGCCAGGGAAGTCCAAGTTTTTAGAAGAAAAAGATTTAAAATCCAATGTCCTTTCATTTTTGGGGGCTGATGAAAAGGCAAAGCCGGCAAAGAAGAGCGATTTGTCCAAACTTTTAGCTTTGGGTTTTAGACTTCAACCCAATGCTTTGCACGACAATCTTTTGAGGGTAAAGTTTATGAAATCTCAATTGATGGATAATCATCTGGAAACTTTAATTAAAGTCAAAAATCAACTCATCGAACTGGATGTGAGTCATACCAACTTTAATGACGATATGGCCACTGTACTGAGCGATTTTCCTAGGCTAAAAGTATTACGGATGGATCAAACCAAAATCACCGATGATGCCTTGAAATCACTTAACAATATTCCTTTAGATGTGTTGAATTTATGCAATACCAAGGTAACTCACCAAGGGGTGCAAAACTTACTTCAGAGCAATGCCCCGAAAACTTTGTATGCATGGAATACGTCAATTGATCCAGATCAACAGATGCAATTGGCTTCCATTGCACCTTCATTGATTCATTTCGGTACTTCGGACTTGTTTTCGGAAAATTTAAATCTAAGTGCTCCAGAAATACAAAATACAAATACTATTTTCAGCGATTCTATCGCTCTGGTATTTGAGGAGCCCCAAGTTAAAAACATTGATATCCGCTATACTTTGGATGGAAGTGAACCCGACCAAAACGCAGCCTTGTACAAAGGGCCCATTGCACTGACCCAATCCACATTGATCAAAGCCAAATCAGTGAAAGAGGGTTGGTTGGACAGTCCTGTGTTTGAGCAGATGATATTTAAGAATAGGCATAATATTGTAGATTATGAAGTAAATAATGACCTAGACAAGAGTTATTCCATCAGCCATCATGTCAACCTTACATTTAAAGGCAATCAGTCGGTGCTGTTCGACGGAAAAAAAGGAAAAAGAGTCTATAGAGGAACCAGTATTGAAGATGCTAAAACATGGTTGGGTGTGGTGGAAGAAGACCTAGAAGTCGAAGTAAAGTTAAAAGAAGCTGAAAAAATCAGTCATCTGACTTTGAGTATGTTGGAAAACTTAGACATGAGATCGATGTTCCCTAAAAAAATTGAAGTTTACGGTAAACCTCAAAAAGGAAAATATCAATTACTTCAATCAATGTCTATTGCTGTCCAACCAGAACTGGATGAACGCATATCCTATTTTAAAGACTTTACCCTCTCGGTTGACTTAAAAGGATACGATGAAATAAAAGTTCGGGCGATCAACCATATGACCTTTCCTGATGCACCAGTCTATAAAAAACTCAGCAAAAGAAAGTCTTGGCTTTTTGCCGATGAATTGATTTTTTGGTAGGATATCATTGAACAAACTCCTTAATTTATTCTCTAAAATGAATGAGGACATATAACAAAATACAAATGAACTCTTACATCCCCAAAAAGTTTAATTTATTGCTGTTTTTGTTGCTATTCAGCTATATTAATGCGCAGCAAGAAGATTTCAGTGTCATCAAGTCAAGGGTGTATCACAGCATCATCGATGATAATTTGAACACCATTTCAAATGCACAAACAGGTGGTTTTGACCCAATAATCGACAAGATCATTTCTGATTTTGATGGAGAGAAATGGCCTTATATCCAATACAGTGATGTTTCGAGAGAGGGTTTTGACAACACCATCCACCTCAATCATCTGGTCAAATTGGCCGTGGCCTATAAAACTAGTAGGTCAAAGTATTTTAATGATAAGAGCCTACTTAGAAATATCATTAATGGATTGCGATTTTGGTGTGATAATGATTTTATCGGAGAAAACTGGTGGAATAATCAAATTGGTACTCCCTACAGTATGGTAGAATTGATGCTGGTGATCGGAGAAGAGTTTCAAGAGGAATTGATTGTGAAATCACAGGAAATTATCAATCGAGCCGATATCAATAGTGGAGGATCGCGACCTGGTGGCGACCGAATCAAAGTGTCTTCCATCGCGGCTAAAAATCAACTTTTTTTAAACAATCAATCCGAATTTGAATTGATTATTGATATCATAGAGAATGAAATCAAGTTTGTGAATTGGATTGGAAATGATTTCGGTTATACTTTTTCAAAGTCCAATACAGGTGGTTTTAATGAGTTTTTAAAGGCCAATGGCAGGGGATTGCAATATGACCACAGTTTTCATCACAGAACCGATGGGGTAAACAATACTTTGTCTTATGGTCTGATTTGGGCTCAGGTTTTTATCGATTGGGCCTATTATACCAGAAATACGGATTATGCTTTTTCGAGGGAAAAATCAAAAATTTTGGTTGATTACTATCTAGACGGTGTTTGTAAAACTTCTGTCTATGGTGTTACGCCTGATTTTGGTGCCAAAAACAGAAGTATCTCCAGACCTGGGAGTACAAAAAAATACAACAACAAAATTCCCCTTAAAATTGTTGCCCTGACCGATTACAGGCAAGAGGAAATGAAAAACATAATAGCTTTGAGATCTGCTCAAAAGACAGAGGAGTCTATTTCCCATGCTACGTTTTACTGGAACAGCGAGCATTTCACATTCCAAAGGCCCGATTATTTTACTTCCGTCAGACTTTATTCCTCCCGTAATATGAACATGGAAAGTCCCTACAATAGTGAAGGACTTTTGAATCATCACAGAGGAGATGGGGCAAACCACATTTATACAAGGGGAGATGAGTACGATGATATTTCTCCGGTTTTGGATTATCAAAAAATTACTGGAACAACGGTAGTGCAAAAAGAAAAATTACCTGCTCCCAATCAGATCAAAAAATTGGGTCTAACCGATTTTGTAGGAGCGGCTACCGATGGGCGTTATGGGGTAGTAGGATTTGATTTTAAAAGCATACACGATCCTTTGGTCGCTCGGAAAGCTTGGTTTTTCTTTGATGAGCAATACGTTTGTCTGGGTTCGGGTATTTCTTCAAAAGCATCCAATGAGGTCAATACAACCCTAAATCAGGGTTTGTTGAATGGAGGGGTTACTATTTCTTCTATGAATAAACAGCAAACCCTTGAGCGGGGTTCTGAAATCTATCGAAATGTAGATTGGATTCATCACGATAATATAGCCTATTTACTTCCCAATTCCACGGACATTTCGATACAAAACGACTTATCGACTGGGTCGTGGTGGAGGATCAGTAAACTGATTGATTCTTCAAAAGAAACCATTTCTAAAGAGGTTTTTAAAGCTTGGATCGATCATGGTACGAAACCTGATAATGCTTCATACGAATACATTGTTTGGCCCAACATCACTTTGGATCAATTGAATAGTAAAATTGATCTTGAACCGGTCGAGATTTTATCCAATACGCCTTATTTACAAGCAGTTCATCATAAACCCCTTGGTCTATTGCAAGCGGTGTTTTACAGGGCGGGAAAATTAGTTGTAGGTGAGAATGACTTTATAGAAGCAACTGCTCCCTGTATAGTGATGATTCAAACGGATGAAGAAAATCAAATTAAAAAAATTACTGCCAGTGACCCCAATCGTGAGCTGAGCGCATTGCTTTTGAAGGTGTCTAAAAAAATTGAAGGGTTGGGAAGAAACTATAAATCTTTGTGGAACCCCAAACAAAACAGTTCTGAAATCATCATTGACTTACCTCAGGGAGGGTTTAGCGGTCAATCGGTAGTCGTTCCCTCTACTGACAAAAATTGATCATTTCCCAGTTAGCTCACAATAGCTTTTTTAAATCTATTCTTTCAAAATCAAAACTTGGAGGGGTTCAATATTTTTTTTATTATTTATAGTTTTTGTCTCTATTAATGAGACAAAATAATACTAAGTTTGCGCCCTGATAATTAGGACATAATTGCACTCCATTTTTTCAATGACCTGTTTGTTCCTAGTGTTAACTTATAAAATGATTAATCACTTTTCCAATACCAAATGAAGAAGTATTTAAACTTGTTTGATTTCAAACAAAAGGTAGATTATAAAACTGAGGTTTTATCGGGCTTGACCGTCGCTATGGCTTTGGTTCCCGAGGCAGTAGCTTTTGCTTTGGTAGCGGGTTTATCCCCTCTCACAGGACTTTACGCAGCCTTTGTGATGGGATTAATCACTTCTATTTTTGGAGGACGACCCGGAATGATTTCTGGTGCTACGGGAGCCGTAGCCATTGTCATTGTGACCCTGGCCATATCTCATGGTCCTGAATATGTCTTTGCTGCGGTTGTTGTGGCGGGTGCGATTCAGTTGGTGGCTGGTTTTTTAAAACTGGGTAAACTTATGAGATTGGTTCCCCACCCAGTGATTTTTGGTTTTGTCAATGGTCTGGCCATTATCATTTTTATTTCACAATTGGAGCAGTTTAAAAACGCTGACGGATCATGGTTAAGCGGATCCTCCATGAATGTTTTCTTGGGCTTGGTTTTTTTGACCATGCTAATTATTTGGGGTTTGCCCAAACTCACCAAACTATTTCCTGCTTCTTTAATTGCTATTCTCAGCGTATTTGGTATTGTTTATTTTTTTGGTATCGATACCAAAACCGTAGGAGATATGGCTTCCATTCAAGGTGGATTTCCTCCCTTTCACATCCCAAATGTTCCTTTCAATTTTGAAACCCTTACTATAGTATTTCCCTATGCCCTTATTGTAGCTGGGGTAGGCTTGATTGAAAGTTTATTGACCTTAAATATCATCGATGAAATAACGGAAACCCGTGGAAGCGGAAACAAAGAGGCCGTAGCTCAAGGGATGGCGAACGTACTCTCGGGACTTTTTTCGGGTATGGGGGGTTGTGCCATGATCGGTCAGAGTCTGATCAATATCTCCAATGGTGCTAGGGCGAGACTGTCGGGAGTAGTAGCAGCAGTTGTATTGTTGGTTTTTGTGATGTTTGGTGCTCGCTTGATTGAACAAGTTCCCATGGCCGCACTTACAGGGTTGATGATTATGGTGGCCATTGGAACTTTTGAGTGGTCGAGTTTGAGGACTTTCAACAAAATGCCTAAATCCGATATTTTTGTAATGGTTACGGTAACCCTTGTAACGGTTTTACTCCACAACCTTGCTCTTGCTGTGGTTTTGGGGGTGGTGATTGCAGCTCTGGTTTTTGCTTGGGACAATGCTAAAAGAATTCGTGCGCGAAAATCAATCGATGATCAAGGGGTTAAACTTTATGAAATTTACGGTCCATTGTTTTTTGGATCCATCAGTGCTTTCAATGAAAAATTTGATGTGCTTAATGATCCCCAAGAGGTAATCATTGATTTTAGAGAAAGTAGGGTAGTGGACATGTCAGCCATCGAAGCACTGAACAAAATCACAGAGCGATATCTTAAAATGGGTAAAAAACTCCATTTGCGTCATTTGAGCCAAGACTGCCAAGTATTGCTCAAAAACGCAGATAAGATCATTGATGTCAATGTCTTGGAAGACCCCAACTACAAGGTCTTGATTGACGAAATCTAAAAAAAATATTAAGTCCTATATCAAGATGTTGTATAGGATTTTAGACGGGAGGGCTTGGACTGAGAAATAGTGTTTTGATGGGTTCAGAGATTTTGAGTGGTTTTCGATTATCCAATTCAACCCAACACCACTGTGTTTTGCAGCTTACCAAGAGTCGATTGGTTTTATGGTCAAAAAACTCTACAATGCGAAGCGACAAAGGTCCCCTGATTTCTTTGACATAGGTTTCTACCCTGATAGAATCCCCTAAAAAGGCACCCAATCTGTAGGAAACCTCGTGGTTTCGTACCATCCAAACGGCAGGCGTATCTTCTAACTGCTCTTTTATTTTTTCCCAATGGGCTTTGGCTATCTCCTGAGCCCAAGATAGATATTGAACATTATTGACATGGTTGAGATCATCCAGATGTTCTTTACTTACAACATTTATTGTCGAGAATCTATGGCTCATGGTTTGAGATTGATTTTTACCTCAAACAGTTTACTCCAATTTTTTCCTGTTACAAAAAAGGTTTTCCTTTTGGGGTGGTAGGCAATTCCATTGAGTACATCCAAATTGGAAACTTGTTCTACTTTTCTTTTTAGCCCAGAAAAATCAATAACACCCTCAACAGCACCCGTTTGAGGATTAATGATGACGCCTACTTCTTTTTTGAATTGATAGGTGTTGGCATAAATTTTTCCTTCTACCCATTCCAATTCATTGATTTTTTTAAGAGCGTTTTTATCCGTCATCACTTGGATTTTGCCAATTTCTTTTTGGGTATTGCCATCCAGTATCCAAATTTGATGGGTCCCATCAGATTTGTATAGATTTTGACCGTCGTTGCACAATCCCCAACCTTCTTTACTGTCCTGATAGGCAAAAGAATGTTCCATTTTGAGATGATCTGGCTTGTATTGGAATCCCATTTCTCCTTGCCATGTCAATTGATAGAGTTTGTTGTTTAGAATAGAAATACCTTCCCCAAAATAGACTTTGTCTAAATCAATCTTTTGTAGGACTTTACCGGTTTTGAAATCTACTTTTCTCAAACTGGATTTCCCCCTAAGTCCTGTGCTTTCATAGAGAGTGTCTCGATAAAATTCTAATCCCTGAGTGTAGGCTGTTTTGTCGTGTGGGAATTCATTGATAATACTATAAGTGTACAGTTTAGGTTTGACTGGAGCAACAATTGTGATCTTTTCAGCATAATCTGATTTTCTACCCGAAACATATACCGAGGCCGTTAGGTCGTAAATCCCCAATGTTCTATTTTTTAAAGGATGTAGTTCGTCAATCTTTTGTCCCTCCAGTTGGTAAACTACGGAATCAATGGGGTGATTTTTTTTGTTAATAAGCTTAAATCTTAGGGTATCGTTGGGGGTGTATTTTTTGCTTTTTTCCAAAACAGTCAGTTTGAAATCTTTAGAGAGATCTCCATTGCACTTGAGAAAAAGCAGGGACAGTAGTAAAATCCAAATTTTCATTTAATCGAGTTCTTTATTGTGTTTAAAATTAAGAATTTAAAATAATTGTCTAACGAATGAAACCTATTATATTTGTGCTGGGCAAGTCCTGCACAACCAGCTCCTGCCGAATCCCCCCAGGGCGGGAACGCAGCAAGGGTAGGCGGTCGTAGCGGTGTGATGTAGATCGCTTGCCCATTTTTTTTACATGACTAAAGTAATTTTAATCACGGGTGCCTCATCTGGCCTTGGCAAAGCCACTGCTACTTATTTATTGGCACAGAATTTTCGTGTTTTTGGTACTTGTAGAGACCCCAAAAAATACCACTCCAACTTAGGTGTTGAATTACTCCCTTTCGATTTGAATCAACCAGAATCTGCACAGCAATTGGTGGATCAACTGATGGAGAAGGCAGGACGCATTGACGTTTTGATCAACAACGCAGGAGCAGGTATCATTGGGCCGGTTGAGGAAATAGATGCGACTGCACTAGAGTCCCATTTTTCAACCAATTTGTTTGGCCCACTGGCTTTGACGCAAAGTGTACTTCCTGTGATGCGAGAACAAGGTTCGGGTTTGATCATCAATGTCACCTCCATTGGAGGTTATATGGGTTTGCCATTTAGAGGAATGTATTCGGCCTCCAAAGGGGCGTTGGGGATCGCTTCAGAGGCACTAAGGATGGAAGTCAAGCGCTTCGGGATTGATGTAGTAACATTGGCTCCGGGAGATTACGCTACCGATATTGCTGCTCGTCGGATATACTCCCCTTTGAAAAAAGAGTCACCCTACCATGACCTTTATAAATCCTCTCTCGACACCATAGACGAACACGTTGATCAGGGCGGAGATCCCCATGATTTTGCCCGAATGGTAAATAAAATCATTGGGCTTAAAAAAAGGAAGGTTCATTACAAATCAGGCTCCTTTCTTCAAAAATTTTCACTCATACTCAAGCGAATCCTGCCAGATACTGTTTTTGAAAAAATGATAATGAATCATTATAAAGTTTAACCTTAATCCATTTTAAATGAAATTTTTTATTGACACTGCCAATTTAGACCAAATCAAGGAGGCTCAAGACCTTGGAGTTCTAGATGGTGTAACCACCAACCCTTCCTTAATGGCCAAAGAGGGCATAACAGGAGCAGACAACATTCTCAAGCACTATGTAGATATTTGTGAAGCGGTAGAGGGCGATGTATCTGCAGAGGTTATCGCTGTTGACTTTGAAGGTATGGTCAAAGAGGGAGAACAATTGGCGTCCCTTCACCCTCAGATTGTGGTGAAAATACCTATGATCAAAGATGGCATTAAGGCTTTGAAATATTTTTCAGACCGCAACATCAAAACTAATTGTACTTTGATTTTTTCGGCTGGACAAGCTCTTGTGGCGGCCAAAGCTGGCGCAACTTATGTTTCGCCATTTATTGGCCGTTTGGATGATATTTCAACCGATGGGTTGTCTTTGATCAATGAAATCAGAGAGATTTATGACAACTATGCCTTTGAAACCGAAATATTGGCCGCCTCTATACGTCATACTATGCACATTATCGATTGCGCTAAAATCGGAGCAGATGTGATGACCGGACCACTGAATGCCATCATGGGATTATTGAAACACCCCCTAACCGATAGTGGATTGAAAAAGTTTTTGGAGGATTACAAAAAAGGAAACTAATTATCTTGGAGTAAATCCTCAAAATCAGGGGCGCTAAAGTTCCCAAAACCTTCTTTGATTTTTCCATCGGCATCGACCACTATGGCTCGGTTGAGTAGAGACAACACCCATGTTTTACTGTCTTTGTCGAAATTGGTAAAGGCCAATTGCGTTTTGGGATCAATATTCATCATGCGGTGAACCTCAAAAACGATTTCGTTAAAGGGCTGGATACAAACTCCTTTAAACTGAAATCTGGGAAATTTTTTTTCTAATGCTTTGGCCTTGAGTACCGTATTGCGATAGTGGCTCATTTGGGTCTGTGACCAAAAATAAAAGACGGTGGGAGCGTTGATGATTTGTTGGGTACTCACCACTTCTAATTGATGGTTCTGTAGTTTTAATTCAGGAAGTTTTTTTCCGGCCGACATATTTTCTATATCGTTATGAAGATCTAAAACTTCGGTGAGGTATGCCTTTGATTTGTTAATCAAAATAAATTGTTGGAGGAACTTTTCATGCTTGTTGTGGTTGTCCAATTTCATCAATTCCTCGAAAGCTACTGCTCTTGCCAAGTTGTTTTTTAGGACGTTTCCTTTGATTTGGGTCTCGATTAGCTGCAAGCGCTTGATGTTGAACTCTGTTTTTTGCCTGTTTCTAAAGTAGTTTTCGGTACCCTCCAGAGCTTTTTTACTGAGATAATTCAACAAATAATTGATATAGGGATCAAAAAAAGCCAAATCGGTTTCCGCCAAGCTGAGGTATTTTCTAAAATCAAAATAGACAGAATCTTGTTTTTCATCCCAAAACGTCCCCCTGAGTAGTGCATAGCGTTCTTTTCGAGTGGCATAGGGGTAGATGTAGGCCGCTTGGGTGATCTTTTGCGCGATGGGGGATAGCTGGTTGATGGAGTCCATCAGTATCCATTTGTTTTTTTTCTCTATCAGCAGGGAGTCAATCAGTTTTGAGAAGGTTTCGCTATTACTGGAATATTTGGAGGACAGAAAACTGTTTTCCTTCTCAAAACTGAGTAAGAGATCCATCATAAAGTTGTTTTTGGCCGCCCCACGTCCAGAATAAACGATGGATTCATCAAAGGAGGAGGCATTGATGCGTGCCCAAATGCTGTCTCCTTTTTCCAAAAAAACAGATTTGTACTCAGGAATGTGTTCAATCTTGTAAATCCCTGTTTCCAGAGAGTCATAATATTTGAAAAAGCGATAGTTGAGGTTGAGTGGAAGCGAATCAATGGTCTTATTGTCCTTATAGAGGGTCACATAGGTTGAGGAGGGGTTGACGATCTGTCCCCCAAAGAAAATCCTATTCCTATCCTCTTCTTTATTACAGGAACTGAGGAAGACTGCCCAGGTGAGCAGACAAATTTGTAGTAAATATTTTGTTTGATCCATTATCACTGCAATTTACACCAACTAAACCTTAAAAAAAAGCAAACCCTGTGGGAGAAATATTTACTTTTGCCATTGCAAAGTTAAAATTATGCTATCGGTTAATAATTTATCGGTTCAATTTGGTAAAAGGGTGCTTTTCGACGAGGTTAATGTGACTTTTACCCCGGGCAATTGCTACGGAATCATCGGTGCCAATGGAGCTGGAAAATCTACTTTTTTAAAGATCATCTGTGGTGTTCAAGAGGCAAATTCAGGTTCAGTTTTTTTGGAGCCTGGAAAACGACTGTCTGTTTTGGAACAAAACCACAATGCCTGTGATGAATACCCTGTTTTGGAAACCGTTTTGAGAGGAAATAAACCCTTGTTTCAAATAAAACAAGCCATTGAAGACTTGTATGCCAAGCCAGATTTTTCCGACGCTGATGGAGAAAGGGTGGGGGAGTTACAGATTGAGTTTGAAGAAATGGACGGATGGAATGCGGAGAGTGCCGCGGCTTCTCTTTTGTCCAATTTGGAAATCCCGGAGCATCTTCACCATACGCTAATGGCTGATTTGGATGGAAAGCAAAAAGTGAGGGTACTTTTGGCGCAAGCACTTTTTGGAGATCCTGATGTACTGATCATGGACGAGCCTACCAACGATTTGGATTACGATACAATCATGTGGTTAGAAAACTTTTTGGCTAATTATGACAATACGGTTATCGTAGTTTCTCACGATCGACACTTTCTCGACGCTGTTTGCACCCATATCTCCGATATCGATTTTGGAAAGATTAACCATTATTCTGGTAATTATACCTTTTGGTATGAATCGAGTCAGTTGGCAGCACGACAGAGGGCTCAGCAAAACAAAAAGGCGGAGGAAAAGAAGAAAGAATTACAAGAATTTATTGCTCGATTTTCGGCCAATGTCGCCAAATCCAAACAGGCTACTTCTCGAAAAAAAATGATCGATAAATTGAACATAGAAGAAATTCGTCCATCGAGTCGTCGTTATCCAGGAATTATATTTGAACAAGAACGCGAGGCGGGGGATCAGATATTAAATGTCGAGGGACTATCCTACAGCATTGATGGACAAAAACTTTTTGATCAGGTTCATTTTAATATGGCCCGAGGAGACAAAGCGATTATCTATTCCAAAGATTCTCGAGCCGTCAGTGCTTTCTATGAGGTCATTAACGGAAAGTTAAAAGCAGAAAGTGGAAAGTACGAGTGGGGTATTACGACCACTCAGGCCTATTTGCCCTTAGACAACGAAGATTTCTTTAGTTCCGATCTATCACTTGTAGATTGGTTGCGCCAATGGTCTCAAACGGAAGAAGAGAGAGAAGAGGTATATATTCGAGGATTTTTGGGTAAAATGTTGTTCAGTGGAGACGAGGCCTTAAAAGCCTCCAATGTCCTTTCAGGAGGTGAAAAGGTGCGTTGTATGCTCTCCAAAATGATGATGTCGCGGGCCAATGTTTTGATGTTGGACGAACCCACTAACCACTTGGACTTGGAATCCATTACGGCCATCAATAATTCACTGAAAAACTTTAAAGGAACCGTGCTATGCACCACACATGACCACGCTTTTGCCCAAACTGTGGGAAATCGTATTTTGGAACTCACCCCTAATGGGATTATCGATCGTTACAGTACTTTTGATGATTATATGAGCGATCCTAAGATCAAGGAACTGCGGGCTAAGATGTGTTCTTAGACCCAGATAAACAATAACTTTTAAGTATTGGGGTATTACAACGTATGGTGCAAACTCAACTGCAGTTGGTTTTTCCCAAAACTGTTAGTGGTTTGCCGCATCATTCCAAACTGCATTTTTAATCCTTTTCTAAAGATATAACCCAAGGCTCCATAGAGTCGATTAAGACCGAAAAAAGGAACGGTTTTTCCATCACCTATTTTTCGTTGCCCATTGATGAAAATTTCATCGTAGAGGGAAAGGTATAGCGTTTTGGGTTCAATAACGATTTTGTTGAGTGGAATATTTAGAAATAATCCGTAGCGGTAACGGGTTCTAAAATCTTGATTTTCCATAAAACGCATTTCGTATCGGAATCGATGATTGGAATACAGTCCTTTGCCCAGTTTGATGGGAAAGGAGGTTTCTTGATAAAAACGATTTTCTACGTTACTTTCCTTGCTGTCGCCGGGTGTTCCGTTGGTGATATGGGCATAACCAAAGGTCAATTTTAAAGGACTTTCCTTGGGCATATAGGTGATTCCTCCTCTGATGAGCAATTGTTGCAAATCTCCAATAATATTAAAATTCCTATGCTGTATATCCCCCTGAACTCCCCAAAGACTGTCTTTTTTAAAACGGGTGTTGAAAACATACAAATACCAAGCTCCCATTTCATCAGGGTCAGTTTGAGCATGTATATTGGTAGGAAAACTGAATAGTAATGCCAATATTGATGTATAAAACCATTTTTTCATAGGGGCAAATATAAAAATTATTGGATTAATACAAATCAAGAGTGTTGAGTGCTTCAATAGCTTGTTGCTCTTCGTCTTTGTGTACCCAAAGGCTTTGTTGGGTGTTCAAAATTCCAAAACCCGCTAATCTGGCCGACAATGAAGGGTCTTTTACCACGGGGACAATCCCGAGGGCATCTAAGGAATCAACCACAGCCATTACTTCTATGGGGCTGCCTTTAAAAATTTGGATATAATCTTGAGGCATTCAAATGAACTAGGTTTTATCGTATCGATTGTTCCAGATCGCTGGGTTGAAATTTTTTCCCAAAGCAAAACCATAAAACAATACGATGGAAGCAATGGCTTTAAACATAAAGAAGTAAAGCAACCAAAAGGTTGAGGAGGTAGGGGTTTTGGTGAAAATTTGATAGGGTGTCAAAAGTGTCGCAAAAAAACTGACAAACAATACAGCCATCAACAGGTTCCAAATATTTTTAAAAGGCCATGCCCAAGCTTTTCTGAAAAAAGATAAGTCATTACCCCATTTGTGAACGAGATAGAAGTAGTTGTTGCCTAGAGGAACAAAAAGTAGAGGATCATCTGTTTTTTTTAATCTAAAAAGTACAGAAGGTGCCATAATCTTAAATCCCTCTAAAGAAGTTTGATGTTCTTTTTCCAATTGGGTAATTTTCTCAATGCCCTCCTTAGGTATATTTCCCTTGAAGTATTTGAGATCTAAAAAACGCAATCGATAATTTATACAAACCTGCTTGATCTGATCCAAGTGAAAAATCTTATGGCTTTCCAGTTGGTCAAAATCAAAATTATTGGAGCTTTGAGGCTCAGAGGATTGACCATCTACCATATCCCCTAAGTTTAAGGGAGTAGTCTGCAATGCAATATCCTCAAGAATTTGGTCAATTTGTGTGGGGGGGAAGAGTTTCTTCATCATCATCTATCTTTTTCTCATCGTAAAATTAGGAATAAAATAGGTTTTGACAATAGTCAAAAAAAGAAAAGCTTAATTTTTATTAACGCAATTGAGCTCCCAATTGGGTTTCAAATTGATTTTGCAACTTCCCCATGATTTTATCTACATATTTGTCTGTCAATGTCTTCCTAGGGTCTTGGAAATAAAAACTTACGCCATAAGACTTTTTTCCCTTGGGAAGTTTGTCTCCTTCATAGACATCAAAAAGTTGGACGGAATTGAGTATGTTTTTTTCCGTTTTTAAAGCAATTTGCTTTAATGCGTCAAAGGGAACCCCAGTATCCAATAGCAGTGCAAAATCTCTTCTTACTTGGGGAAATTTTGGAATTTCTTGGTACTGAATATTGTTGTTTTTAGCCAAATCAGCAATCTGTCTAAAATCCAATTCTGCGTATAATACCTCTTGGTTGATGTCGAATTTATCGCAGATTTCTTTTTTTACAAATCCAAACTGTAAGAGCGATTTTCCTTTATATGTATAGCTTAAACCTTCGGAGAAAATATCATTATCAGTGCTGTGCTCTTCCCTTTGAATGGGGCAGTTTTTCTGGAGAAGTTGATGGATAACGCCTTTTAGATAGAAAAAGACTTGGGGTTGATGGGTCACATTCCAATTTTCTTTATGGACATCACCACTAATGACCAAAGAAAGGAATTTTTCTTCCTTGAAGGTATCATTGTTTTGCTGGTAGGTTTTGCCCAATTCAAATAGTTTTAGGGATTTGGACTGACGATTGAGATTAAAGGCTACTACCTCTAGTGCTCCGGGAAGCAGTGAGGTTCTCATTTGAGAGAGCTCTTGCCCCAATGGGTTGATGATGTTTACCCCCTTTACATCTTTGATGTTTTGGGAAATTTTTCCATAGTCAGGGTTGGTGATGGAATTGTTCATCATTTCGTTAAAGCCTAAACTGACCAGTTGATTGGACAGCCGCTCTGCAATTTGATGATCGTCGGCACTAACAAAGTCAGGAATGTTACTGTGAAGTAGCTTCGAGGTGTTTACATTATTGTAGCCGTAAACCCTTAGAATTTCTTCGATGACATCAGCTGGGCGGGTCACATCCACCCTATAGCGTGGAATTTCAATTAACATTCCTTCTTCGTTGGAATGATCTATTTTTATTTCAAGTCCATTTAGAATATTGGAAATGTCATCTTTGGAAATTTCTTGCCCAATGGTCTTGTTAATTTGTTCAAAGGTCAACATGAATTTGTGAGCCTCTTGCAATTCTTGCTTGATTTCGAATAGTTCTCCCTCGACGGTTCCACCGGCCAGTTCTACAATCAAGTTGGCTGCGAATTTAAGTGCCTGAACTGTGATTTCTGGGTCAATACCCCTTTCAAATCTGAATGAGGCATCTGTGTTCAACCCATGCCTTTTGGCTGATTTTCTGATGCTTACGGGGTCGAAATAAGCACTCTCCAAAAATATACTTGTCGTAGTTTCGCTCACTCCAGAATCTTGTCCTCCAAAAACCCCAGCGATACATAAGGGTTTTTGGTGATCACAAATCATCAAATCTTCTGCATGGAGTTTTCGTTCTAAGCCGTCTAAGGTGACAAAAGGAGTGTCTTGAGAAACAGTTTTAACCACAATTCCATCCTTAATTTTATCCAAATCAAAAGCATGGAGAGGTTGTCCCATATGGTGCAACACAAAGTTCGTGATGTCTACTACATTATTTTTTGACCCAATCCCCAGTGCTTTAAGGCGGTTTTGCAACCAGGTAGGGGAGGGTTTGACGGATAAATTGGTGATGTTGACACCCATATATCTGGGAGCCTTATCCTCGGATTCTACCGATACGCTAAACTTTTTTTCAGAAGGAACGATGCTGAAATGGTCTGTACTGGGAGAGGACCATTTGAATTTAATACCATTAAATTGACAATAGGCTTTTAAATCCCTAGCCACCCCCATATGACTCATGGCATCTGCTCGATTGGGTGTCAACCCAATTTCAAAAACAGTATCAACTTCTACATCAAAAATCTCATTGCAAGGAGTGCCATTTTCTAAGTTAGCATCCAAAACCATAATACCGTCGTGGGATTCACCTAAGCCCAATTCATCCTCAGCACAGATCATGCCGTGACTTTCTTCACCTCTGATTTTACTCTTTTTAATCAAAAAGGCTTTTTCCTCTTTGTCAAAGAGCGAAGTGCCAACTGTGGCAACGGCAACTTTTTGTCCTTGAGACACATTGGGTGCACCACAAACGATGGGTACTATTTCGGTTCCTAAATCAACCTCAGTAACCCGCAGTCGATCGGCATTGGGATGTTGTGAACATTTCAATACCTCACCAACAACAACCCCTTTAAGTCCTCCTTTGATAGACTCTAATGAGGTGATTCCCTCAACCTCTAAACCCAAGTCGGTCAATATTTCAGATACTTGCTTTGGGAGCAGGTCTATTTTTAGAAACTGTTTGATCCAGTTGTATGATATTTTCATCGAGAATAAATGACTATTAAATCGAAGGGCAAAGATAATAATCTATGCTTAACCACCTTTTTTAACTGATGTAATTCCATATGTTTTGATAAGCTTTCATTTTGGCCAAGGTTTGTCTCAAGGGTGTGTTTTTGATCGCTTCTAATCGGGGATCTTCTCGCAATAACTCCTGAGCGTCGCTTCGGGCGGTTTTAAGCCACTGATTGTCTTTGATGATGTCGGCAATTTTAAGTTGTAATACACCGCTTTGTTGGGTGCCCATGAGGTCACCAGGGCCTCGGAGTTTTAGATCCACCTCAGCAATTTGAAATCCATCGGTGGTAGCCGTCATGGTTTCCAAGCGGGTTTTAGCTTCATTAGTGAGTTTGTGACTGCTCATCAGTATGCAATAGCTTTGATCATTACCCCTACCCACACGACCGCGCAGTTGATGCAATTGGGACAATCCAAAACGCTCCGCACTTTCTATGACCATCACCGATGCATTGGGTACATTTACCCCCACCTCGATCACAGTGGTGGCCACCATTATTTGGGTTTGTTTCTTTATAAAGCGATCCATTTCATAATCCTTGTCCTTTGCAGGCATTTGACCGTGTACAATACTGATTTGATATTGAGGAGGAGGGAAGGCTCTTGAAATACTCTCATAGCCATCCATCAGGTCTTTGTAATCCATTTTTTCAGATTCCTTGATCAGTGGATAAACCATATAAATCTGTCGCCCTTTTTGAATTTCATCAGCGATGAACTTAAAGACCTTCAGACGGTTGCTGTCATAGCGATGGATTGTCTTTACTTTTTTGCGCCCGGGAGGTAATTCGTCGATGACAGAAATATCCAAATCTCCGTAAACACTCATTGCCAGTGTGCGAGGAATAGGAGTGGCTGTCATAACCAGTACATGTGGAGGGATGCTGTTTTTTCGCCATAGTTTGGCCCTTTGTGCCACACCAAAACGATGTTGTTCATCGACCACCGCCAATCCGAGGTTTTTAAATTTTACTTTGTCTTCGATTACGGCATGGGTTCCTATCAAAATATCTAACTCCCCCGATTCCAAAAGTTCTGCCAATTGGGTTCGTTCGGCTTTTTTGGAACTACCAGTCAAGAGTCCAATAGAGATGTCCAAGCCTCCGACCATGGATTTTAGTGATTGATAATGCTGTTTGGCCAGAATTTCGGTTGGAGCCATTAGGCAGGATTGAAAACCATTATCGGCTGCAATCAACATCACCATTAGGGCCACAATGGTTTTTCCCGACCCCACATCTCCTTGTAATAAGCGGTTCATTTGTTGACCGTTGCCAATGTCTTTTCGGATTTCACGGATCACTCTTTTTTGAGCGTTTGTCAGCTCGAAAGGGAGATTGTTTTTAAAAAAGGCGTTAAACTGATTTCCTACTTTTTCAAAAACAAAGCCCTTTATTTTTTGTTTGCGTTGAAGGTTTTTCATCAACAATTGCAATTGTATGAAAAACAGTTCCTCGAACTTCAATCTATTTTGAGCCGCCGTAAGCCTATCTTGATCCTCAGGGAAATGGATGTTTTTAAGGGCTTCATTTTTAGAGATCAGTTTGTATTTATTTCTCAAATCTTCGGGGAGGGTCTCTGCAAATGGATTCTTTTGGGATTGCAACAATTCTCCCATCATCTTGGTGACAACCCTTTGAGAAATCCCTTTATTAAGTAGCTTTTCCGTACTGGGATATACCGCTTGAAGCGCTTTGGAGAGGCCTTTGTCAAAGTTTTCAAGAGTTTCCATTTCAGGATGTGGCATATTGGGTCGATTACCATACCAGTTGAGTCGACCGAAAATCACATAATTCGTATTCAACTTTAAACTTTCTTTAATCCATTGATGCCCCCTAAACCAAACCAATTCCATAATATTATCCCCATCAGTGAAAGTGGCTACCAGGCGTTTACCTCTTTTTTGAGAGATCATTTCAACTTTCGTAATTTCTCCTTTGATTTGGACTTCAGAGGAGTTTCTGGGTAAATCTTTGATTTTATAGAAAGTAGAACGATCGATGTACCGGTGAGGAAAAAAATGGAGTAAATCCTGAAGGGTAAACAAGTTCAATTCTTGTTTGAGTAAATGGGCTCGGCTTGGGCCTACGCCTTTAAGGTATTCTATGGGGGTTTGAAGTACATCCATTACTTTTACTAAAATAATTGTTTTAGGTAGGATTCAATTTGAATTGTTTAAAACTTCCATTAATTTGGGATAAAATAAACTCAAATGAGAGCATTGGTCATTTCGGGGGGTGGAAGCAAAGGGGCATTTGCTGGTGGCGTGGCAGAACATTTGATTCGAGTGCAGAAGAAGAAATACGATTTGTTTTTGGGATGCTCTACAGGCAGCTTGCTCGTCAGTCATTTGGCTTTGAATAAGATTGAAAAAATCAAAAAGGAATTTACGGAAGTAACCCAAGAAACAATATTTGACAATTGCCCTTTTACAATCAATTCAGTTAATGGTATCCAATCAATTGGTATTCATCACTTTAATGTTTTAAAAAACTTTATCCGAGGAAAAAAAACCTTTGGAGAAAGCAATCATTTGAGGCAGTTGATTTTGAATACAATTACTCCCGATGAGTTTGTGACTTTAAAAAATAGTAGTAATGAGGTAATCATTACGGTTTCCAATTTGTCAACCAATAAGGTAGAGTACAAGAAAATGAGCGAATGCAGTTACAGAGATTTTGTGGATTGGATATGGATTTCTTGTAATTACATTCCATTTATGACTTTAACTTCAAAAAATGGATGCGAGTATGGTGACGGAGGTTTGGGAACTATTATCCCTATTGAGGAGGCTTTGCGATGTGGTGCAACAGAAATTGACGCCATATTGTTGGATACAGAGTTTCCTCATATCAACCGTATGCCCTCCAAAAATCCTTTCGATGCACTGAGTACTATATTTGGGTTTATGGCGGATCGCATTCAGTATCAAAATGTCAAAATCGGAAAACTGATGGCAGAGGACTATAAGGCTAAAGTTAATTTGTACTATACACCCACAGTACTCACCACCAATTCATTGATATTTAATAAAGAGAAAATGGAGGCTTGGTGGAAAGCTGGATTTGAGTTTGCCGCACAAAAAAGTCAAGAAAAAGATAAAAAATAGGAGGGATTGACATTAGATGAGTTCACTCATAGTTAAATAAATATTAAGATCATATGCTTGTAAATAATTTTGTTGTAATACTCATGGTTTTGAGTTTTTTTTCTTGTTCCTATCAAGGAAAGAAAAGTAAATCAATCGAAAGGTCAAAAAATCCAATTGTAAAGGGATGGTATGCCGACCCTGAAGGGATTGTGTTTGGAGACCAATATTGGATTTTCCCCACCTTTTCTGCAAAATATGAAGATCAGGTATTTTTGGATGCATTTTCGTCAAAGGATTTAGTTCAATGGGAGAAGTACAATAGAGTTATAGATACTTCTATTATCAAGTGGGCTAAACAGGCGATATGGGCTCCATCAATCATTGAAAAAGACCGTCGCTATTATTTGTTTTTTTCTGCAAACGATCTTCAAAAACCAGGTGGACCTTACTGGAATGATGAAAATACGGTAAACCATTATGGAGGGATTGGAATAGCGGTTGCAGATTCACCCTCTGGCCCTTATAAAGATTATCTTGGAAAGCCGCTTATTGATGAATTTTACAACGATGCACAACCCATCGATCAATTTGTTTTTAAAGACACCGATGATACTTATTATATATTTTATGGAGGTTGGAGGCATTGTAATCTGGCTCAATTAAATGATGATTTTACAGGTTTTATTCCTTGGAGTAATGATGAGTTGTTTAAAGAAATCACTCCTAAAGGTTATGTTGAAGGGCCTTTTATATTCAAGAGAAAAAACACTTATTATTTTATGTGGTCTGAGGGGAGTTGGGGAAACGATACCTACAAAGTAGCCTATGCTATGGCTGACAATGTCTCAGGGCCTTATACGCGAATAGGAACCATTTTAGAGTCTGATAAAAATATTGCTACTGGAGCAGGACATAATTCAGTAATCAATACGCCCAACACCGATCAGTGGTATATGGTTTATCATCGACGACCCATTCCCAATGAAGGACGAGATCACAGGGTGATCTGTATTGATCAATTGGAGTTTAATCAGGACGGTACCATAAAACAGGTTAAAATGACATTCGAGGGGGTCAAATCAAATAAGATAAGTGCCTATTAATGGATAGGCATCGCCTAACAAGGGCTATGAATAACTATAACCCTTTGTTCTATTAAGGGTTTAAATATTGCGTTAATTTAAAACGTGAACAAAACACCTACAGATTACCTTAAAGAACTCAACGAAACTCAGTTGGACACGGAGTTTCCCCACCTCAATAGAATGCCTTCGAGAAACCCCTTTGATGCTCTGAGTTCGATCTTTGGGTTTATGGCCAACCGTATCGAATATCAAAATGTCAAAATCGGAAAACTGATGGCGGAGGATTATAATGCTAAAGTAAATCTGTTTTATACGCCTCCAGTACTTACCACCAACTCATTGATCTTTAATAAAGAAAAAATGGAGTCTTGGTGGCAAGCAGGCTTTGAATTTGCTAAAGATAAATTTAAAGAAAAAGCCCCTTTTGAGGGAAAAGGGGCAGGTTAGACAAGTTTTTTAGTATGATGCTAAATGCCTGTCATATTTTTTTCTGCTTTATGTCTATGCAAGAAACAGGTTCTCCTTTATGGTTGCGATTGAGTTTACGAATGGATGGGTAGATATCCATGAAATCCTGACCGCTAGACAATTTATTAATCATTTGAGTCTTCAAATCTTTTAATCGTTCGTTTTCTGAAATAAAGTTTATTTTTCTCAATGCTCCTGAACTTTCCTCAGTAACCCTATTAATTGAATTTTGACCAATGTAAAAAGCGAAGGTTTCTGCAATGTCCTCCACTATGTTGGTTTTTGCATAATCGGTAACGAAGTTAGGTTCATTGTATATATCATCATTGATGTAGAATTTTCGGTTAAATTGGTTTAGTACTGATTTTTCGTGGAGACATCCCTCATGAATAAGTAAATTATTGCAGTTTGCAGAATTTCTAATATATGGGTTGACTTCTTCCTTGACGTTTAAGGTTAAAATATGACCGTATTCGTGTACCAATATAAAGCCGAATGGTCCTTTAGTAGTATAATCTGTTTCGGTGTATGTTTGAAAATTTTCATCAAACCTTTCGTAGGCATAGATCAAGTTCAGCCCCATCTCCCAATCGTCTTTGCTTTCTGCCTGCCCTTTGTTAAATACAAACCCCGCCCATTCTTCATGATGTGTGTAAACCAAGTCTAAATAATTGACAGGGATACCACCAATCTCATCGAGAACTTTGAGATCCTTGATCAATTGTTCATTTACACCATTATCAATATAATTTTTTAACACTTTGTGAGGTTCTATACCTCTATTGATCGCTGTCAAATTGTAGTTGTTGTTCGCATCACGTTTGAAGTACAAACCGTACGCATCCACATTTTCATCACTTTCTTCGTTGTCCCTGACTATTATTTTGATGGGTTGTATCCCTCCTGAAATATTAAAAACACTTCCTGTTAATGGACTAATTTTCAAGGAAAATTCCTCATCGACTTCCAATTTTTGGTCATTGATGGTGGGCAGCCTAACTCTTAGATTTTTTGTTCTTTTTGGAATGATTACTCGATTGGGCCTGACTCTTTTCCAGTTTTGCCCGGAGTCCGTGCTGTATTCGTAGTAATCCTGGTAATCCTCCGGGTTAATATAAACCCCACTTTCAAGATCCCTGATAATATCCATCTCCAGAGGAAGATCTTCAGATAATTCTTCGGTAAGGTTGATATTAAAAGTAATGTCTTTGCCCTCTTCGACATCAAAAAAAGTCTCTTCTGAAGAGATGGTGGAGGTGAAGTTGATAAATTCATCATCTTCACATCCAATGATGAAAAGTGAGGCAATCAAGAGCCAGGATAACGATCTTATTTTAGCTGTTTTTTTCATAGGGTTTGGGGATTAAATTTATTTACATTTAAGAGGCGCTTAATTGTTGTTGATGATAATCATCCGCCCATTTAATTAATTTTAGAACGGGGGGAGGGGCAGACTTTCGTCCAGAAAAGTTTACATTGTATTCACCATAGGTGATCGTTATTTTGGGGAGATCCCTGATCAATTTATTACTGTGTTGTTTTTTCAATTCTTTAAAATCAATTAGAGAAAGAATTTGATGAAGTTCAATCAACTTCTCTTTCTTTAATTTTCCTTGCTGGGTGGTTTTGTGCTTTAAATCAGTAAAAACAAAAAAACCGTTGGATTGTATTTCAAGTGAATAAACCGGACAGTTGCCCAAACACTCTCCAAATTCAATCGACAATAACTCATCGCTCCAAGAGGATTGACAAAAGTGGGTGAGCAAAAAAATGAAGAAAATATTATACTTCATGGTAAAAACTTGGGAACACAAACTTAGCCATAAGAAGATGTAATTCGAGTCAGTAAAGCGTTAAAATATAACTTGCTCAAACGTTAAAATTAACAGACCAGTAAAAGTTTCTGATTTTGAAATTTTGTTTTAACGGGAACTGATTCTGCCAAAATTCGAGTTGTAAAATTCATTAAAAGCTGTGAATAACTAAAGTGCTGGGGCTTTCCTGGGGTTTGATTATTGCCTTAATTTTAGGTTGTGAACGAAACACCCACAAACTACCTTAAAGAACTCAACGAAACACAACTTGAGCCTGTGTTGCACAAGGACGGGCCATTGATGGTGATTGCCGGGGCAGGGTCTGGAAAAACCCGTGTTCTGACCTATCGAATTGCCCATTTGATGAAACAAGGGGTCGATGCTTTTTCAATTCTTTCATTGACTTTTACCAACAAAGCCTCGCGTGAGATGAAAGCCAGGATTTCCGAATTGGTAGGAGAGGGGGAAGCTAAAAATTTGTGGATGGGAACTTTCCATTCTGTTTTTGCTAAAATTCTACGTCAGGAAGCCGATAAACTGGGATTCCTAAGGGATTTTACCATTTATGATACCCAAGATAGCAACCGTTTGATTTCCTCTATTATTAAAGAAATGGGACTGGATAAAGATATCTATAAGTTCAAACAAATTCGCAACCGCATTTCCTCTTTTAAAAATAGTTTAATCACTGTTAAAGCCTATCACAATGATCCTGATTTGCAAGAAGCAGATGCCATGTCTCGTCGGCCGAAGGTAGGGGAGATATATAAGGAATACGTTGATCGTTGTTTTAAGGCAGGAGCAATGGATTTTGATGATTTATTGCTCAAAACCAATGAGTTATTGAATATGCATCCCCAAGTATTGGCCAAATATCAAGATCGTTTTCGTTATATACTGGTAGATGAGTACCAAGACACCAATCACTCACAGTATTTGATTGTCAGAGCTTTATCCGATAAATTTCAAAACATCTGTGTGGTGGGTGATGATGCACAAAGTATTTATGGTTTTCGTGGAGCCAACATTAACAACATTTTGAATTTTCAAAAAGATTACCACGATGTAAAATTGTATCGATTAGAACAAAATTACCGCTCTACAAAAAACATTGTCAACGCTGCCAATTCCATCATTAGTCACAACAAGAACAAAATTGAAAAGGTCGTTTGGACTTCTAATGTGGAGGGTAGTAAAATTAAAGTGCAAAGGTGTACTACAGATGCCGACGAAGGCAGGGAAGTGGCTTCCCAAATTTTTGATCTCAAAATGCAAGAGCAACGTCAAAATAAGGAGTTTGCCATATTGTATCGAACCAATGCTCAGTCTAGAGCCATAGAAGACGCATTGAGAAAGCGTGACATTCCCTACCGCATCTACGGGGGACTCTCCTTTTACCAAAGAAAAGAGATCAAAGATCTGTTGGCCTATTTGCGATTGATTATCAATCCCAAAGACGAAGAAAGTCTCAAAAGGGTCATTAACTATCCCGCTAGGGGAATTGGTCAGGCCACCTTGGATAAATTAGTCATTGGAGCAAAAAATAATGAAATGTCCCTTTTTGAAACCCTTCAAAAGGCACCTCAACTGAATTTGTCTCTAAACGCCGGAACCTTAAAGAAACTTGAAGGTTTTGTGAATTTAATTTTGAGTCTTCAAATCGAAAATGAAAAGAGCAATGCTTTTGAAATTGTCGACTTGGTAACCAAAAAAAGTGGCTTGGTACTAGAGTTAAAAAAAGATGGCACACCAGAGGGAGTCTCCAAGGTTGAGAACATTGAGGAATTACTCAATGGTATACGTGATTTTGTCGAAGGACAAAAGGAGTTGGCAGATGCCACAGGTAGTTTGTCTGAGTTTCTAGAGGATGTTGCACTGGCAACTGATTTTGATAATGAAAAGGAAGGGGATGTAGACTGTGTTTATCTGATGACCATTCATTTATCCAAAGGCTTGGAATTTCCAGTAGTGTTCATTGTTGGATTAGAAGAAGATTTATTCCCATCGGCTTTGAGTTTGAATACACGGTCTGAGCTGGAAGAAGAGCGACGTTTATTTTACGTAGCCCTTACCCGTGCAGAGCAAAAGGCCATTATGACCTATACCCTTTCTCGATATCGTTGGGGTAAACTGGTGGATGCAGAACCCAGTCGTTTTATTGAGGAAATGGACGATCAGTATTTAGATTATGTTATTCCCAAAGACGACTATGTCTTTAAACCCATGATCGACAAAGGAATTTTTGGAGGTTTTGACGCCTCTCAAAAGAAAGTGCCTCAAAAGCCTCAATCCATAAAGGTTAATACTGCTCCCAGTCAAAATCAATTGGGTAAACTGAGGAAGATCAATGCCTCAGAAACTCCTCAACAGACTGCTATTTCTCCACAAATTGCGCAACTCGAAGAGGGTATGACGGTGGAGCATGACCGCTTTGGCTATGGAAAGGTCGTGTCCATAGAAGGAAAGGGCAGCGACAAAAAGGCTTTAATTGATTTTAGAGGGGTAGGGCAAAAACATTTATTGTTACGATTTGCCAAACTCAAAATCAAAAGTTGATGGCAGAACTTCTAAAATTTTACGCATCCAAACCCAATCTCAAATTTTTAAAAAAAGCGGCTGAGACATTGGAGCAAGGAGGTTTAATTATTTATCCTACCGATACAGTCTATGCCCTAGGGTGTTTGAGTAATAATTTGAAAGGATTGCAACGGCTGGCATCCATCAAAGACGTCAAATTAGACAAAGCTCCCTTTAGCTTTTTTATGAGAGACTTCAGAGATTTGTCCCAATACGTAAAACCTTTGGACAATACTACTTTTAAACTTTTGAAACGCTGTCTCCCTGGGCCATACACCTTTATTCTACCTAGTTTAAAACTTCACAAACCTTTCGAAAAACGCAAATCAATAGGCATCAGAATGGCTCAGCATCCCATAGTGGTGGCATTGATGGATTTACTCAAAGCTCCTTTGATTACTACCTCATTGCACGACCAAGACGAAATATTGGACTATACCACCGATCCTGATGTGATCTACGAACGTTGGGAAAGTAGTATTGATCTTATGTTGGAAGATGGCTTTGGCGGGAATATTCCATCTACGGTCGTTGATCTTTGTGGTTCGACTATTGAAATCATAAGAGAAGGCAAAGGAGATTTGGAGTTATTGTAAAAAAAAACACCCTCAAAAGAAGATGTTTTTTTTAATTGGTTAAGACAAAGGATTTATTTCATTCCCTGTTGGATTAGATCGTAAAACTGATCTAATTTTGGAAGAACAACAATACGAGTTCTTCTATTTCTTGCTCTGTTGCCAGCATTGTCGTTGTCAACAAGAGGAATGTAATAACTACGTCCTGCAGCGGTCATTCTTTCGGGGCTTACACCATAGTCTTTTTGTAGAATTCTAACAACGGATGTAGCACGTTTGACACTCAAGTCCCAATTGTCTTCAATTCCGTCAATTTTGATGGGAAGATTGTCAGTATGACCTTCTACCATAAATTCGATTTCTGGCTTGTCGTTTACAACTTTTGCAACTTTACCCAAAACCTCTTTGGCTTTTTTAGTAACCGTATGACTACCGCTTCTAAACAAAAGCTTGTCAGAAATGGAGACATAAACAACTCCTTTTTCTACATTGATTTCTATATCATCATCGCTCATATTACCCAAAACACCTTTGAGACTGGTAACCAATGCAAGGGTGACAGAATCTTTTTTGGTAACAGCATCTTGCATTGTCTGAATTCTGATGTCTTTTTCCTTCATACTTTCCAAGGACATCTCAAGGTTTTCAGCTCCTTTTTGAGAGAGTGTAGTTAAATTTCCAATGTTATTGATCAGGTCTTGGTTGTTGGCCTGAAGGAAATCAACTCTTTCTTGCAAAGAGGCCAAACGAGCTTCTGCAGCTTCTTTTTCCTCATTACAAGTATTCAGTTTGACAGTGGCACTATCCAACAAACCTTTGGTGTTTTGTTGAAGGGTTTCCAATTCAGTGTATTTCTTTTGAGAAACACAAGAAGAAAGAAGAGCAGCAGTAATGACTGTAATAGCAAGATATTTTTTCATTTTAATTTTTAAAGTGATTAGATTCCAGTAAAAATAACATAAAAACCTAAAAAAAGAACACCTACCTTCACAAATTCTTTTTTTTAAGAAAAAAATAACGAAACGGCAAATGAGATTCGGAATAATAGTAAATAATTTGGTTGTTTTTTGAACGCTTTCCTTTTATTTTACTGTAGTTCACATAAAATGAGTAATGTGCTCGGATCACAGCAAAAGCATTTGAAAAATTTAATTTTAGTATAAAATAAAATACAGCAATACCATCCCAAAGCAAGCGTTCAAAAATTCTAACCCCTCGTTTTTCTGGTAAATTCTTGAGTAAGAGATAAAGGGAGTTTCTGAAATTTAAATAAACTTTACGGGGAGAAGGTTTTAATGTTCCACCTCCCAGATGAAATACCTTGGATCTATACAAGGAGAATACGTCTAGATTTTGATTGAATGCACGCCAACATAAATCTATTTCTTCCATGTGGGCAAAAAAATCTTCATCAAAACCTTTCATTGATTCAAAAACTTCTTTTCTGATAAAAAAACAGGCTCCACTGGCCCAGAATATTTTTTCATCCTTATCGTATTGACCTCCATCCTTTTCCACTTCGTTAAAAAACCTTCCTCTGCAATAGGGATAGCCCAAACGGTCAATAAATCCTCCTGCTGCCCCTGCATATTCGAATTTATCGGGCTGATTCAAATCCATAATATGGGGTTGAGCAATGGCAGTTTTGGGATGCTTTTGGAAATGATCTAAAATAGGTGTTAGCCAGCCAGGATTCACCAGAACATCATTGTTGAGGAGGCAAAATATGTCCTCTTCAATAGATGCCATTCCTCTATTGTATCCACCGGCATACCCATAGTTTTTGTCCAATAAAACAATACTCACCCTTGGATGGTTTTTTTTTACATAATCAACCGATTCATCTGTGGAGGCATTATCAATGAGATAAACCGTGGCTTCGGGACTATTATCCACCACCTCCTTGAGAAAACGTTTTAATAGATTTTCTCCATTCCAATTCAATATAGCAATAGCAACCGATTTCATTTGTTTGAGATGTAAACGGGTAAGTCTGGTAAAAAAATATATACTCCTTTTTGAAAATCCATTTTACAAAAAAAGTGATTTAAACCATTGGTCAGCATAAGATAGTCACTTTTTAAGACGGAATTGTAGCGGGCGATTTGATCAAATGTTTTTTGGGTAATATCTACACTAGGAGCCTTGCATTCTACCAAAAGGTCAATGGAGTGGTCGGGTTTAAAAACTACCAAATCGTACCTTTTTTCGGTATGATTGACATTTAATTTTTTCTCTACTTGAATAAACCCAAAAGGAATATTTTTGATTTTCAACAGAAATTGGATACAATGCTGACGGACCCATTCCTCTGGGGTTAAAACCAACCATTTTTTTCTGATTGGGTCGAATATAAAGGTTTTATTTTCCTTACTTTTAAACGAGAAATCGAATTCGGGAAAATTGAGTTTTTCCATGATGCAAAATTGCATATAATTTTTTAGGATGCAGGAATTTAATCAGCTAATGTCTTCCATTGATCGGGGAGATTATAAACCTTTTTATCTGTTATCGGGTACAGAGCCTTATTTTATTGATCGTCTTGAGGCTAAAATAACAGAAAAATTAACCGACGAGGCCTCCCGTTCTTTCGATTATTCCTTGTTTTACGGCAAAGAAGTTGAAGTACATCAAATCATTGAAACGGCCAAACGGTTTCCTCTTTTGGCTTCGCATCATTTGGTTGTGGTTCGAGAAGCACAACATTTGGACAAATCGACCGATCTGATTGCCGAGTACCTTTCACAGCCCCAACTGCAAACAATTATCGTTTTTTGCTTCAAGTACAAAGCTTTTGACAAAAGAAAAAAACTTTACAAAGCCGCCAAAAAAGTAGGTGCACTTTTAGAAACCAAAACTTTGTATGACAATCAAGTGGGGCAGTGGATTAGTGATCGGCTGCAGGCAGCTCAGTTCAAAATTGATGCCAAGACCCTTCAGATTTTATCCGAAGCCTTGGGTAACGATTTAAGTAAAATCGAAAAAGAAATTGGAAAATTAAAAATCGTTTTGGATGATCAATCCCAAATCACTCCAGAAATCATAGAACAACATGTGGGTTTCAGCAAAGACTACAATAATTTCGAATTATACAAAGCTGTAGGTAAGCGTGACTTTCTTCAATGTACCAAAATTGTAAAATACATGGCTGAAAACCCTAAAAACCACCCGCTGGTATTGACCATCTCTGGCTTCTATAATTTTTTTAGAAGGGTGTTGTTATATCATGGTTTGGGAGACAAGTCAAAAGCTGCTTCTCTATTAGGAGTCAATCCTTATTTTGTCAAAGACTACGAATATGCTTGTAAAAAATTCAGTCTCAAACAAGCAAGTAAAGCCATTACGCTGACATTGGAGGCTGATCTAAAAAGCAAAGGGGTAGGGGTTAAATCAAGTAATCAGTATCATATACTACAAGACCTACTGGTCAAGGTATTTGCTGCCTGAAATCATAAAGAAGGAAATTGATTGGGATCGTTTTCGTGCATCATTTCGTATACACACTCAAAGATATCCTCGGCAGAGGGTTTTGAAAAATAGTCTCCATCTTCTGCATATGCGGGACGATGTTCTTTTGCCGTTAATAGTTTGGGCGGGCTGTCCAAAAGGGGGTAAATATTTTGTTCCTCCAACAATTGTTGTAAAATATAAGCCGAAGCCCCCCCTGGCATGTCCTCATCCACAATCACCAATCTATTGGTCTTTGCTATACTCACTCTTATTTCTTTTTCCTTGTCGAAAGGGATCAGCGTTTGTACATCAATCACCTCTGCGCTAATATTGTAACCCTCTAGCTTTAGCGCCACTTCATGAACGATTCTCAAGGTAGATCCGTAGGAAATCAAGCTGATATCAGTTCCTTCCTTAATCCGTTCAATTTGACCAATGGGTAAACAATATTCTCCAAGGTTAGAAGGTAGTTTTTCCTTCAAACGATATCCATTAAGGGGTTCAATAACAATGGCGGGTTGATTGGCCTTCAATAAAGTGTTGTAAAACCCTGCAGCCTGTGTCATATTTCGAGGCACTAAAAGATGTATGCCTCTGATCAAATGGATCAATCCGGCCATGGGAGAACCCGAATGCCAAATGCCTTCGAGTCGGTGGCCTCTGGTTCTGATGATTAAAGGTGCCAATTGTCTTCCCTTGGTACGATAACTCAGGGTGGCCAAGTCATCACTGAGAATTTGGATGCAATAAAGTATGTAATCCAAATACTGAATTTCTGCAATGGGTTTTAACCCACGAATCGACATGCCTATGCCTTGACCTACTATTGTAGCTTCTCTTATTCCGGTATCGGCAATCCTTAATTTACCATATTTGTCTTGTAATCCCTCTAAACCTTGATTGACCCCTCCAATTTTACCACTATCCTCACCAAAAATAATCAATCGATCCTCGTTTTTCAACAATTGATCAAAATTGTCTCTTAAGATGATCCTTCCATCTACTCTTGGAGCCTCCAGATCGTATTTTGGGGGAATTTCTTCTATATGATCAGTGCTGTTGACCCCTTCACTGTAGAGGTGGGAGGAGTATTTTTCTTGAAGTGAACCCTTGATGTCTTTTATCCACTTTCTGAAGGAGCTTGTATTTTTGATTTCATTTTTAATCAGCAAAGGAAATAGCTTTCTTGCCGTGGAAACGATATCGTGGTAGAAGAGTTCTGTTTTTTCGTTTAAATTTTTGTGAAGCATTTTTAATTCCACGTCGTTGTGGGATTGTGTCATGAAAGCTTTCAAAAATTCGTTGAGTCGATCCCTTTGGATGAATATGGGTTTTTGGTAGGACTTCCAAGCCTTGTTTTTTGCCTCTTTAACTTTGATTTTGATTTCGGATTCCATCGCATTGAGGAATTCTTCATCGCAAATTCCGTTGGATAAAATCCATTCTCTGAACTTTAAATTACAGTCGTGATCTTTTTCCCATTGAAGTCTTTCTTTGGATTTATACCTCTCATGAGAACCAGAGGTAGAGTGACCTAAGGGCTGAGTAAGCTCTGTAACATGCACCAGAACAGGGATATGTTTTTCACGAGCAATCTTAGAAGCATAGGAATAGGTCTTTATTAGGGCTGAATAATCCCATCCCTTGACGGTTAAAATTTCAATTCCCATATCCTTCTCTCGGGCAAAACCTTCTAAGGCTTTTGAAATACTTTCCTTGGTGGTTTGTTGTTTGTTGTCAACAGAAATGCCATAACCATCGTCCCATACACTCATTACCATAGGGATTTGTAATACTCCTGCCGCGTTGATGGCTTCAAAAAACAATCCTTCGCTGGTACTTGCATTTCCAATAGTTCCCCAAGCGATTTCGTTTCCGTTATTGGAAAATTTATGGGCATTTTTGATTTTTAAGCTTCTGTAAATTTTGGAAGCTTGTGCCAAACCAATCAATCGTGGCATTTGAGCTCCCGTGGAAGAAACATCCGAAACATGGTTTTTGCTTTGGGTTTGATCTAACCAAATCCCATTTTCATCCACCAAAGTATTGGAAAAATGCCCCACCATTTGTCTTCCAGCCGACATGGGTTCCTTTTCGATATCGGGATGAGCATAAATGGCCGCAAAAAGTTTCTCTGGATCGAGATGGCCTTGAGCCATCATTATGGTTTGGTCTCTGTAGTATCCCGAACGAAAATCGCCGACTTGAAAGAATCGATTGAGTACAATTTGAGGTAATTCTTTACCATCACCAAAAATACCAAAAGTTCCTTTACCACTGAGCACCTCTCTTCGACCAAAAATACTGGTCTGGCGACTGGTAAAGATAACCTGATAATCTTCGAGAATCAATTTTTTATAATCCTCAAAGCTAAGAGTAGAATTGCTTTCTTGGCTGTCAATCTTCATTTTGGAGCGTAAATTTACAAAATTTTGATTTGGGATGATTTGCCATATTAATGCAAATAAAACACAAGTATTCTAGAACCACTTTCTGGAAAAAAGATTGGTCAATTGTTTGGGGCTAAAAGTAAGTATAAAACGTATTTTGGTTTCATAGGGAACCTCACTGAATTCCCAGCCATTGCTAGTGTGCAGGGGAAAAAATATTTCCATATAATCCGGAAGGACATTCAACCGAACCCCAGAACCGTAAAAAAAATGAGGATTTCTTTTGTGGTTTTTGACCACACCCAAATCTGTGTAGGCTTCAATCCACTTCCAAATTCCTATTGTAAGGTTGGTTGACAACAAATAATCATTGGCTGTAGCTGGGAGTAATAAAGATTTAAAACCTCCCTCAGCCATTACAATTTGTTGGCTAAAGACACCATCGTCCTCAGATCTTCCAAAGTAATTATACCTGAAAAGATAATCCTGAGGTCGATTGAGATTAAAATCAAAAAAAGTGGATTCCCGTTGGTTGTGTTTTAAAAATTTTCCAGCAAAAAACCTAGCCGTGAATTGACTTCCGTTGGGGAGTAACCTTCTGTAGTCAAATGACATTTCAATTTTGGTGAATTTTTTTGAAAGTTGTATGCCAGTATTAAAACTGCTGTACTTCAAAGCTCCTCGATTTGAATTGGTGTATCTCAAATAAAAAAGCTCATAATTGGGGGTAGTAACCGGATCGGGTGGACTGTCTCTTTTAACACTGTAATAATAAAGACTCAATGCACTGCGCTTATTGGATCTGAAGTCGGGAGTTCTAAAAAACAAATTGATCCCAGGGGTAATGACTTGATACCTCAGATTTTCGAGATAGTGATAACTACTAGCAAAAAAGTTAAAAGAAGTCATATAATTCGATTTACCAATATTATTCAAGCGATAGGACATCTTTACCCTACCCACCAAATCATTTTGTAAAGAAGAGTATTGAGGCATCAGTTCGAAAGTGAACTTTTGAATCAGAAGTCCCTTGTTATAAAATCTTGACCCTGGTGACAGTCCATCATAGAAGTTATAGTTGACTACAGGATTATAATAGACTTGATTTCTCTTTGGGGATTGATAATCCCTCAAAAAATTAAATTGGATAGGCTTAAGGTTTAGAAAGTTTTTGACATACCTCCAATTGTTGTTTTTATCAGTCTCGGGCAGACGTATTTCTGGATTAATGGCGATATAATCTGGATTTAGGTTATTGAGGGTTACAGCAGAAGCGGTCCCCATATTCTCAATCCATTGTTGCTCGAGGATGATGTCGTCTTTGACTTGACTGAGCACAAACGGAATATTATTGTCGGAATATTTGGTCAGATTTACTACAATACTGTCTTTATTCCTTTTGATCCCTTTGATTTTTATATCGGTGGGCATGCGATCTTTAAGATAAAGACCTTTAAACCAATCGATATTTTTTGGACTGTGCTTTTTTAACAAATCGGTCATACTCAATGGCTTTCCGACTTGATTGAGATATTCCCTCAAGGCCTTGTCGAGGGATTCTTTTCCGATATAATGCTCAATATACCGCAATCCAACACCAACGTGATAGGGGGAACCAATCTTTTCATTAAATTTCACTAATTGATCTTTGGGTAATAAATCAGATTGTTGAAGATTGGCACGCTCCATAAACTCATAGTACATCCAAAAACTCTCATTGAAATCGATATCGGCCAATGTATAGGCCTTCATCAATTTAAAATCTCCTAAACGTCCAAGGTATTTCTCTTTCGGATAGTAGGTCTCGATGTACTTGATCATCAGGTAGGTCTGTAATCCTCCAATAATCCAATGATCTTGTCTTAAATCAATGGATAAGTTATTGGACAAGTAGAAATGTAAATAAGACTTTAAAAGACTGATTTCCTCCAAAAAAGAATCTTTAAAAGGTGCCAGAAATTTAGGCAGGTCATTCAATCCAAAAAAGGGATTATTATCGTAAACTAAGGCGGGTATCAAAAACTTATTTTCTCCTTTGAAGTCAAATACTTTCGTAACAAAATCATCAATTCTTTTTGCTTTGTCAATGGGGTGATCTTGATCTTCGGACTCTTCAAAAATATTTGTTAAAAGGCTACGGTCATTGTTGGTTTTTAAAACTTGAAATGGATTTTCTTGGGTAAAATAGACCAGTACTTCCCGGTTGGATTTACCAGAAAAATAATAGACTCCATCTTCTGATCTTTTTTTTATGAGGTTACTTTGGACAGTAATGCCATCAGAAGCTTTGAGTCTTAGGTTGTATGTTGCTGCTTGTATGCTATAATCGTCTAGGTTAAGATGACTGTAATTTCTCCACTGCTTATCGTAAATAGGACTCAAGGCGATATACCAATACCTCAAAAGGGCTTCATTCTCTAAATTGTACCCATACCCAGTAAACTTAGCATCTGGCAGTATCAGCTCGTAATCGAGGGAAATAACGATGGCGTTCGTATCATTTTTCTGCAAATCACTAACCACCTTGATGATATCGGATTGATTTTGCATTCTTTCCCACTGGGTTTGCGAGTCATTTATGGTGATAGAATTGATAGACGTAGATCCCAGTTTAGATTTGTTGGACAGATAAAAACTTCTGTCATACTCTTCGACAAATCGTTGTGCCAATGGTGATTTGGTACTTGAATAGGCATTAGACCAATCCGTAAAATAGAGTGTATCTCCCATTTCTGGAGGTAGATTGTTGAGAGCTATCTTCTGACGAATTGTAATTTTTCTTCCCGAACTGTCTATGACGGCATCAATCTCATATGAGATGTCTTTTTGGCCAAAAGAGAAGCCAGTTCCCATAAAAATGAATACAATAAATAATATTAAATTTTTTATGACATCAACATTAGAAGTTAGGTTTGAAATATTCCTGTTTGTAAAATTTATGGAGTTGCTCAATAACTTCCTCTTTAGATTCCACAACATGGATTAAATTCAGATCATCAGGATCAATTTTATGTTCTTTTAAAAGCACACCTTTGATCCAATCTAAAAGTCCATTCCAATATTCTTTTCCGACTAGTAAAATGGGAAATTTCTTTATTTTTTCAGTTTGAATTAATGTCAATGCTTCGAATAACTCGTCTAAAGTACCCAAACCACCCGGCATAACAACAAATCCCTGTGAGTATTTGATGAACATGACTTTCCTGACAAAAAAATACTCAAAATTCATCAGTTTATCATCATCGATATAGTCATTGTATTTTTGCTCCATGGGGAGATTAATGTTCAATCCGACAGATGTTCCGCCAGCTTTTTTCGCCCCCAGATTGGCTGCTTCCATGATCCCAGGCCCGCCACCTGTAATGACTCCCAATCCCGATTTGACCACCGCCTCAGCAATATCAACGGTCAATTGATATTGAGGGTCTTCGGAAGGGGTTCTCGCAGATCCAAAGAAGGAAACACAAGGACCGATCATACTCATTTTTTCGTATCCGTCCACAAATTCTGCCATGATTTTGAACAAGGCCCAAGAATCATTGGCCTTAATTTCGCTCCAATTTTTGCTTTGGTTTTTAAATAAGTTCATTTCAAACGGTTTTAAGTTCTTTCGCTAAATGTTTACCAGTGTAACTTTTTTTAATTTTTACAATTTCTTCTGGGGTTCCTTCTCCTACCAGTGTCCCACCATTTTTACCTCCCTCAGGACCAATATCAATCAAGTGATCTACCAATTTGATAACGTCCATATTGTGTTCGATGATCAACACCGTATTTCCTCTTTTGACGAGCCGTTCCAAAACTTCCATCAAAACCCTTACGTCTTCAAAGTGAAGTCCGGTTGTGGGTTCATCCAGTATATAGAGGGTTTGTCCAGTATCCTTTTTGGATAATTCCGTGGCCAATTTGATCCGCTGAGCTTCACCTCCTGATAGTGTTGTTGAGGACTGACCCAAAGTAATATATCCTAAGCCCACATCCTGAACTGTTTTTAACTTTCGATATATTTTGGGGTGACTTTCAAAAAACTCACAGGCCCGATTGACCGTCATCTCCAAAACATCCGCAATGGATTTGCCTTTAAATCTTATTTCCAATGTCTCTCGGTTAAAACGTTTGCCATTACAGCTTTCGCATTCCACATGTACATCGGGTAAAAAGTTCATTTCAATCACCTTCATTCCTCCTCCCTGACAGGTTTCACATCTACCCCCTTTGACATTAAAACTGAATCTACCGGGTTTGTAACCTCTAATTTGCGCCTCTGCTGTCAAGGTGAACAGGCTTCTGATTTCGCTAAAAACACCACAGTAAGTAGCTGGATTACTTCTCGGAGTTCTCCCAATGGGAGACTGATTCACGTCCACCACCTTATCCAAATACTTTAGTCCTTCTATTTTTTTAAAAGGCAGGGGCGTTTTTACGCCATTATATATGTGTGCATTGAGAATAGGGTAGAGGGTTTCGTTGATCAAGGTTGATTTACCACTACCTGAAACCCCAGTAACCCCAATCATGATGCCCAGAGGAATTTGGATATCTATGTTTTTAAGGTTATTTCCAGTACATCCCGATAGAATTATTCGCTTTCCATTGCCCTTTCTCCTTTTTTCGGGTACTTCTATATTCTTTTGGTGATTTAGATATTGTGCGGTTAGGGTTTGCTGTTTTTTTAACATTTTGGGACTTCCCTCTGAGATGATTTCACCACCGTTTTTACCAGCCATAGGTCCTATGTCAATGATATGATCGGCACGTAAGATCATGTCTTTATCGTGTTCTACAACGATCACCGAATTACCAATATCCCTCAATGATTCCAGTGAATTAATCAGTTTTTCATTGTCCCTCTGATGTAAGCCGATACTGGGTTCGTCCAAAATGTAGAGAACACCCACCAATTGGGAACCTATTTGGGTGGCCAATCTGATGCGTTGGGCTTCGCCTCCAGACAGAGACTTAGACGAGCGACTTAAGGAGAGGTAGTTAAGTCCTACATCCAGCAAAAACTGCAACCTAGTTTTAATTTCCTTGATGATTTCACCAGCAACTTTAAGCTCATTGGGAGATAGTTTATCGGGTAAATGATCAAACCAATGAAAAAGGTCTCCCAAATCAAGGGCACTTACCTCTGCAATATTGAGGTCATCAATTTTAAAGTTTAAAGATTCTTGATTCAAACGCGCTCCATCGCAAACATTGCATTTCTTTTCATCCATAAAGCCGTAGGCCCAACGTTTGATTCCAGCGGCGTCTGTGTTGTCAAATTGGTGTTTAATGAAGTTTTCGATACCCTCGTAATCAATTTTGTAGTCTCGGGTAATTCCCAAGGCTTTGGAAGCCATAGAAAACTTTTCATTTCCCCCTTTAAGAATTACCTCAAGTGCCTCCTTGGGTATTTTTTTTACGGGATCTGAAAGGGAAAAATTGTAACGTTTGGCGATCACTTCCATTTGTCTGAACCCCCAATTGCTTTTCTTTTCTCCCAAAGGAGCAATCCCTCCCTTTTCAATAGAAATACTATCATCGGGAATGATTTTGTTTCTACTTACCTCAAACTGATTTCCCAAACCTTTACAATTCAAACACATTCCCTTGGGTGAATTGAAAGAGAAAGAGTTGGGTTCAGGAAGGGAATAGGAAACCCCAGAAGTGGCGCACATCAACTTTCTGCTGAAATAGCGAAGCTGATCCGTATCGGCATCAATGAGAACAATTGATTCCTCGCCATAGTGCATTGCGGTTTTGATAGAATCGATCAATCTCTTTAAATCATTTTCGTCTTTTTTGACCCTAATTCTATCAACAATCAATTCGATATCATGTGTTTTGTACCGATCCACGCGCATACCGGGTTTTAGATCAAGGATTTCTCCATCGACCCTTACCCTGAGAAAACCTTGTCTGGAAAGAGAGTCAAACAATTCTCTGTAGTGTCCTTTTCGTGCTTTGACAAGAGGAGATAATATAATTACTTTTTTATCCATATACTCCTCCAGTATCAATTGAAGAATCTGATCGTCGCTGTAATTGACCATTTTCTCTTGGGTCACATAGCTGTATGCTGTTCCCACCCTTGCAAAAAGAAGTCGGATATAATCATACAATTCTGTAATGGTGCCAACGGTGGACCGTGGGCTTTTGGAGGTGGTTTTTTGTTCTATAGCAATGACAGGAGAGAGTCCATCTATTTTGTCCACGTCAGGTCGTTCCAGATTACCCAAAAACTGTCTTACATAAGCCGAAAAAGTTTCCATATATCGACGTTGCCCTTCGGCATATATAGTATCGAAGGCCAATGAAGATTTGCCACTACCAGAAAGACCGGTAATGACAACTAATTTTTCTCTTGGTATTTTGAGACTTACATTCTTCAGGTTATGCACCCTTGCTCCCTGAATGTCAATACAGTTTTCGCTTTCTTTCATAGTCAATCTTGCAAAAATAACAATTTAAAAGGGTAATTCTACAACAGATGATATCTTAACTTACCACCCTTCAAAAGAGTAAAAAAGCTAGCAACGGTTCTCTTTCTCCAACTGAACAAAATCTTTTAATTCATCGAAAAAAACAGTAAAATCCATAGCAACTTCGGAATAATTTTCTTGTAAATCTGGAATCGCCAAATACATATTAGAAGCAAAGCGTGTTCGTTGTGACATTTGAAAAAGGATACTTTCCAATCCTTCAAGTGATCGATAGGCTAGAAACCAGTTGTATTTTGAGATAACGGGTAATATTTTTTTGGTTTTATCGGGTAGATTACCTGAATATTGCTCCATCATGGTGTAAAACTTTATGCTAAAATCCTCCAGTGGTTCGGGATGATACAGTTCCCATTGGACGGCCAAAAAATGGTCAAAGAACATGTCAACAATGACCCTGCTGTATTGCCGGAATTTTGGGAACAACAAGGTGACATTTTTTTTAAAAATGGGATGTTGGTCGGTAAAATGATCAATTTTCCGATGCAATAAAATCCCATTTTGAATGATCTCTGGATATTCCAAATAAGCTTTCCCTTTTACATGATCGGCAATAAAGTTCCCAATGGCCAGTTCTTTATTTGAGCCAGAAAGATAAACATGGGCCAGATAGTTCATTGTTTTACAGATCTAAAAATTTGAATCAAAACTAATACAATTGAGTCAGTCCGTCATCCATTAAAAGTTTGAAATTAGAACAACAAAATGAGTCGTCTAAAATAGAGCAATCATTATCTTTGAACATGACTTTAATAAAATCCATTTCAGGAATAAGAGGCACTATTGGAGGTAAAACCTCTGATAACCTTACGCCACTAGACACCGTTTTGTTTACTTCTGCCTATGCCAGTTGGTTAAAAAATAATCTGGACACAAAAGAATACAAAGTTGTAGTAGGCCGAGATGCAAGGCTTTCTGGCAGTATGGTCCAAGGCCTGGTTAACCAAACTTTGGTAGGTTTTGGTATAGAAGTATTGGATGTGGGACTGTCCACCACACCAACAGTAGAAATGGCAGTAACTCAACATCAAGCTCATGGCGGTATCATTATCACTGCCAGTCACAATCCCAAGCAGTGGAATGCACTAAAACTGCTTAATGAAAAGGGTGAGTTTTTAAATGCTGCTTCTGGAAAAGCCATATTGGAAATTGCCAAAAAAAAGGATTTTGAATATGCTTCCATCGATAATCTTGGAAAAGTCACCTCAGTTAAAGGCGCTATAGAAGACCATGTAAAAAGAGTTTTAGACTTGCCCTTGGTCAATTCGGAGGACATTCGTCAAAAAAAATTCAAAGTGGTCGTGGATGCCGTTAATTCCACAGGAGGGATTGCCATACCCCTTCTTTTAGAAGCCTTTGGTGTGACTACTATTCCCATTTACTGTGACCCTACGGGTCATTTCCCTCACAATCCTGAACCCTTAAAAGAACACCTAACAGTACTGTCTGAAAAAGTAGTATCTGAAAATGCCGATTTTGGAATCGTTGTCGATCCCGATGTTGACCGACTGGCCTTTGTCGATGAAAATGGGGTGGTTTTTGGAGAAGAATACACCTTGGTTGCTTGTTCTGACTATGTTTTGTCAAAAACCCCTGGAGACACTGTTTCTAATCTTTCTTCGACCCGTGCACTGGCAGACATCACTCAAAAAAGAAATGGCACCCATCATGCCAGTGCAGTGGGTGAGGTGAATGTGGTTGAAAAAATGAAGGAAGTCAAAGCTGTAATAGGAGGTGAAGGCAATGGAGGTATCATCTACCCTGATTTGCATTACGGTCGAGATGCACTGGTTGGCGTTGCACTCTTTTTGAGTCTTCTAACAGAAACCAATCAAAAGGTTTCTGCATTGAGGGCTTCCTATCCAGATTATGCCATGAGCAAAGCCAAAGTTTCCTTGTCAGAAGGAATGGATGTGGATTCACTTCTCAAAAAAGTAGAAAAAAAATATTCTGAAAAAAATCCCAGCACTATAGATGGAGTTAAAATAGCTTTTGAATCCTCTTGGGTTCACCTGAGAAAATCCAATACGGAACCCATTATTAGAGTATATACCGAAGCAACAAATGAAACGGCGGCTAACGAATTGGCGCAACGGTTTTTGAGAGAGATTGAGGAGATGGTTTAATCCTTAGGTGCTTTATGAGCGTGCTTAAAACGTCTGTGCGTCCACAAGTATTGGGTGGGATCACAATAAACATCCTGCTCTAGCCATTCGGTAAACGTATCTGTTATTCGATTTACTTCGGTTTTTTTGGGCTGGTCGCTGATCAACTCAAAACTGGCCTCATAATAGCCTCTTTTGACACGATTAATTTTGGCATAAACCACTCCAAAATCAAATTCACGGGCGATCATTTCTGCCCCTACAAAAACGGGGACTTTGACACCCAAAAATGTCCTCCAGTAGGATTTTGGCTTGGGTCGTGGAGATTGATCACTGAGAAAACCATAGACCCCTAAAGTTCCATTGTGGTGTAGGTTTTTAATGTTTTGAATGGCTTCATAACGGGAAATCAAGTTGGCTCGGTGTTTTTTCCTGATTTTAATGACCAAATCATTGAGGTATTTGTTCATGAGAGGGGTGTAAATACCATATCCCTCAGAGACCGTATGATAACCTATAGATAACATCCACTCCCAACTGGCATAATGACCACACATGATGATAACACTTCTGTTTTCTTTCTCAAATTGGTTCAAAACATCGAGATTCTTAAAAACCATTCGTTTTTGCATTTCCTCTGAACTCAACTTAAAAGACTTAAACGCTTCGAGCGTAATGTCGCAAAAATGTCTATAAAATTTTTTTTCGATCCACTTGAGTTCCGCCTCATTTTTATCAGGAAAGGCCCTTCTGAGATTGGATCTAACTGTTTTTTTTCTATAGCCCAATATATTGTATATCAAAAAGTTCAATACATCAGAAAAAACATACAGAACACTGAATGGAATTGAAGCGATGATGTAGATTAATGGATAGGCTAGAAGGTAAACAACTCTTTGCAAGGCAATTTTTTTTCAAAGATAGTATATTTGTCCCTTAAAATATATCTTAATGACCACGCTTCCATCGGTTGTAACCGCCATAATTGTTTCCAATGTTTTGCTGTCTGTTTTAGGTTTTAAAAATCAGCCTTTTTTTAATAAGTACCAGTTTCAAATGGCGAAAATCAAGGCGGGAGAACAAATTCGTATGTGGAGCTCAGGTTTTCTTCACGTTGACTTTAATCATTTGTTTGTCAACATGTTGTCCTTGTATTTTTTTGCTGGATACGTTGTCTATAGTTTAGGAGAAATGAAATTTTTAGCCTTATATCTCACCAGTCTTTATTTAGGAAATTATCTATCATTTAGATATCATAACAAACAAGATAACTATACGGCTGTCGGAGCCAGTGGGGCTGTTTCAGGGGTAGTTTACAGTGCTGTCCTTTTGTATCCAGATATGAAAATGATGATGCTCTTTTTTCCAATCCCCCTTCCGGGCTATGTCATGGCCGCCCTGTACATGGCTTATACCATTTATGGGATGGGAAAACAAAGAGATAATATTGGACATACTGCCCATTTCGGTGGTGCTATTGCAGGCCTGTTGGCTACCATAGCTTTCGTACCAGGTGTAATAATCGAGTCGGGATTTACTTTGACCATACTGGCTGCCACCCTAATTATAGCAGCAGTTATTTTTAGGCGTAAATCTTAATAATTAATTAGTTGCTAGGAGTTCTTCAACCTTTTGTTCAAGGGCTTTGCCTCTGAGGTTTTTGGCCAATATTTTGCCATTCTGATCCAAAATAAAGGTGGCAGGTATAGATCTTACTTGGTAAGCTTTAGCAATGGGTTCGTTCCAATATTGAAGATGAGATACGTGAGACCACTGCAAACCATCATCTTCGATGGCCTTGATCCAGTTGTCTTTACTTTTATCCAATGAAACACCCACTACATTGAGTCCCTTGGCTTTGAGTTTGTTATAGGTTTTCACCAAGTTGGGGTTTTCAACACGACATGGACGACACCATGACGCCCAAAAATCAACAATGGTTATCTTACCTAAATTTTCTTGCAACTTCACCAATTGTCCTGTTGGCCCAGGCCCCTCAAAGTCGGGAGCGATTTGTCCAACCTCAGCAGGGGGGGTGGGGGTGTTGAGGGCTTCATCCAGTTTTGCCCCTGTTTTACTCTCTCTGATCCTTGGGGTCAAATTGTCAAACATAGACTTGGCCTCTTCACTTGACATTTGCTTGGTCATAACAAAACGTTCGAGGATCAAAGCAGATACATAGGAATCTGGGTTTTCCTGAATAAACCGAATCTCATAACTTTTAATTTGATCTTGTACGTCTTTGTATTGATCTTGGAGATCGACCGCCAAAAGGCTATCTCTGGCAATGTTGGCCTGTTGTAAATCTCTTCCGATATCATTCATTGAGTTGATAAATACCTTGGTTTCGGATTTGTATTTCATAAAAGCATCGTTGGAAACAGTTCCCAATGCTTTAGAACTCATCAAACTGTCTTTGTATAAAGAAACTCTGATGTCTCCCGATTCAATAACGAAAGGAAAGTTACCTCGTACGTTTTGAACAGAGAAAAAGTTAATATCGGGCGACTCTGTAATACCACTCATTTTAAAGGCACCATCAACCACAGCAGTGGAATCAACAATCAAAGGTTGTTGATTGGCATCAGCCACAACGCGGTAAATCATATCACCATCTTTTAAATCAACAGAGCCATTGATCTTAAACTCGTTATCGTTGCTGGAACAAGCCAGAAAAATTACAGTAGATAATAGGTAAAAAATATTTTTCATAATGAAGCTAAATTAGACATTTTAAAGCTTTTATCTTCTAAATAAGCTTTGTTATATTAACAACGCAAATCTAATTAATAAATTATCTTTACATATACTCTCTATTGAATGTCTAAATACGATTATAGTAGCCTCAAACGTCTTCAGGTCAAAGATGATGTCCTACATCGTCAATTATACGCTACAGATGCATCCGTTTACAAGATCTACCCTGATGGAGTTTGTTTTCCCAAAAACAAAGAGGACATCATTGAATTGGTTCATTTTGCCAGGAAAAACCAAATACCCTTGATTCCTAGGGCAGGAGGAACCTCATTGGCGGGTCAGGTAGTAGGCAAAGGTTTGGTGGTGGATGTTTCAAAACATTTCAATCGAATCATAGATTTTGATCCTAAGGTTAAAAAAATTATCGTTCAGCCTGGAATGGTTCGAGACGATCTCAATGATTTTTTAGCCCCTTATCAATTGTTCTTTGGCCCCAATACTTCCACCTCTAACCGCTGTACCATTGGGGGAATGACTGGAAACAACTCCTCTGGCACCACTTCCATCAAATACGGTGTTACTCGCGATAAAGTAATCGCTTTAGAGTGTGTTTTACATGATGGAAGTGTAGTTACTTTCGAAGATTTGACAGAAGAGCAATTCCGGAAAAAAGAAAAACAACAGAACTTAGAGGGTGCCATTTATCGATTTATTACTGAAAAACTTTCCGATCCATTGCATCAAACCAACATACGCAATGAGTATCCCCAAGCTTCTGTTCATCGACGCAATTCCGGTTATGCCCTCGATGCCCTTCTCGATGACTTTATCAACTCCTCATCCCCAGTCATCAACCTTTCAAAGCTATTGACAGGAAGCGAAGGTTCACTGGCATTTGTGACCTCCATTAGCCTTTCGTTGGATGCAATTCCTCCAAAAGAGGCGGTAATGGTCGCAGCGCACTACGACAGTATAGAAAACTGTCTGCAGTCGGTCGCACCCTTGATGAAACATCCACTTTATACCTGTGAGATGATGGATAAAACCATATTGGACTGTACCAAAAACAACCTTGCTCAGGCCAAAAATAGATTCTTTCTCAAAGGCGATCCCAAGGGCATACTTATGCTCGAACTAAGAGCCGCCTCAGAAAAAGAGCTTCAATTGCAATTAGAATCCTTAATCAACACCCTAAAAAAAATCAATCTCTCCTATGATTTCTCCATTCTAAAAGGAGAAGAAATACAATCCGCTTTGAATCTCAGAAGTGCGGGCTTAGGTCTTTTAGGGAATATCGTTGGTGATGATAAAGCAGTGGCTTGTATCGAGGATACAGCAGTACCCGTGGATCAATTGGCAGATTATATCGCTGCATTTACTGCCCTGATGAAAAAATACAATCAAAATCCGGTTTACTACGCCCATGCAGGGGCAGGGGAGTTGCATTTGAGACCCATTTTGAACTTAAAAAAGAAAGAGGGTGTGGATCATTTCAAAGCCATTACCACTGATGTAGCCCATCTGGTCAAAAAATACAAGGGATCGATGAGTGGAGAACACGGTGATGGTATTGTACGTTCAGAATTCATTCCGCTCATGCTGGGAGAAAGCAACTATGAATTGATCCAAAAAATAAAACAAATTTTTGATCCTGATTCTATTTTTAATCCAGGTAAAATCGTTGATCCCTTACCCATGGATCAAAATTTACGCTACCAACCCGACCGAAAAGAGCCAGAGATCGATACCTATATGAATTTCAGTTCAGATCAGGGGATATTGAGGGCTGTAGAAAAGTGTAATGGTTCGGGTGACTGTAGAAAAACCACTACAAACGCTACCATTTGCCCTAGCTATCGTGCGACCAAAGACGAAAAAGACAGCACCCGCGGCAGAGCCAATGTGCTTCGAGAAGTATTGACCCATAACGATTCCAAAAACCCATTTGACAATCCACAGATTAAGCAAGTGATGGATTTGTGCATCAGTTGTAAAGCCTGTGCCTCAGAATGCCCAAGCAGTTTGGATATGGCAAGCTACAAGGCAGAGTTCCTCTATCAATATCAAAAAAAACATCGGCCCAGCCTCAGGGATCGAGTTTTTGCATTCAACGGAAAATTGAGTAAAATGCTCAATCCCATTAGAGGGATACAAAACGGCGTTTTTCAAATACCGCTTTTGGGAAGTCTTGTCAAAAAAACCTTGGGGATTGCCTCCTCCCGTTCTCTTCCCAAACTTTTTGCACCGCTAGACCGACAACTGATGAACGAACAACAACAACAATCAAACCGTCAGGTCTATCTCTATCTGGATGAATTTACTAACTACCTGGATGTTCAGACCGGACGTGATGCCTTTGAAATCCTCAAACGTTTGGGATATTATGTACACATTCTACCCTCCACAGAAAGCGGACGTGCCTATATCTCAAAAGGCTTTTTGGAACAAGCCAAAGCCTGTGCCAATCAGAATGTAGCACTCTATAAAGACCATATCAATTCAGAAATTCCGTTGTTGGGAATTGAACCATCTGCACTTTACACCTTTAAGGATGAATATTTAAAGCTGGCCACCGACAAAAGCAGCGCAAAAAAATTGGCTGAAAATTGTTTTTTAATGGAAGAGTTTTTGGCTCAAGAGATCGATAAAGGTCACATTTCAACCGATGCTTTTACCGATCAGGCTAAGACACTAAAAATTCACGCCCACTGTTATCAAAAATCCTTGGGCAATCCTGCAGACACCTTTAAAATACTCAATCTACCCAAGAACTATAAGGTTAGCCTACTTTCCACCGGATGCTGTGGAATGGCGGGTTCATTTGGATATGAAACAGAGCATTTTGAAATCAGCCAAAAAATAGGAGAGGAGCGGCTTTTTCCCGCTGTAAGAAAAATGGAGCCAACAACTCTTTTGGCCGCCAACGGAACCAGTTGTAGACATCAAATTTCTGACGGTACCAACCGAAGCGCATTGCACCCTATTTCCATTTTATATCAAGCTATGCGTTGAATTAAAATAAAAAATATGAGGCATTTTGAATCATTAGACAAAGATTATGTTTTAAGCCCCGATCACATCGATTTTTATCGTGAAAATGGTTTTATCAAATTAAAAAATGTTTTTGATGAGCCTACTTTAAAATATTTTGGGCCATTGATTTCTGAAAAAGTAGAAGAAAAAAACCAAAACGTTGATGATCTGTCCGAAAGGGACACCTACGGAAAAGCTTTTTTGCAAATTTTCAACCTATGGACAGAGGATCAGGAAATAAAAAGATTAATTTTTTCAAAGAGACTGGCAAAAATTGCAACGGAACTGATGGAAGTGGAAGGGGTAAGAATGTATCATGATCAAGCTTTATTCAAATTAGGAAATGGGGGATTTACTCCTTGGCATGCCGATCAATACTACTGGCCTTTGAGCAGCGATAAAACCATTACAGCTTGGATTCCTCTTCAAAGAATTGATCCTGAAATGGGCCCTTTGGAATTCAGTGCGGGCAGTCAAGTAATTAGCGATGGGAGAGCTTTGGCCATTAGTGATGAAAGTGAAAGAGAAATTGAAAAAAGATTGAGGGTTACCGATTTTAAAAAGGTCTCTGAACCTTTTGATTTGGGAGAAGTCAGTTTACACTCTGGCTGGGTTTTTCATCGGGCAGGACCCAATACCACGAACCAAACTAGAAAAGTAATGACCGTCATCTATATGGACAAAGACATGAAGTTGATCAACCCCCAAAATGAGGGACAGATGAATGATTGGGAAACTTGGTGTCCTGGCGTCAAAATAGGGGAGGTCATCGACTCCCACCTAAATCCCATTCTTTATAAAAAGAACATATAGAATGCTTTACCTAAAATTTTTAAAACTCAAACATTTTGTAAAAAGTAAAGTTTTGCAAAACAGTTGTATACGGAAATTAAATCAATTTGGAGTTGAAGGAAAACAGATTGCCCAAGCTTTTTCAAAGACATTAAATCCTGACAACAATTCCCAGGAAAAACAACTTTTTGAAACGCTCCATCAATTCAGGGCAGATTTGTATGCCGACAACCGAAAAATCAATTTTGAAGAAATCGGATCTAACGCAGAAATGACTGTTGCAGAAGTGGCCAAGCGTGCCGCATCGCCCGAAATATGGACTCGTTTTTTTTATCAGCTCTCCAAATCAAATAACATCAATAATGTTTTGGAAATCGGAACCAATTTGGGAGTTTCGGGTCAGTATTTCCTCAAAGCATTAGAGGGAAAGAAAAATACAAAATTTATCACACTCGAAGGAGTAAAAGGCTTATGTGATATCGCCCAACAACGTTTGACTTTGCTCTCCACAGAACAAGAGTTTGAGGTGGTACACGGTTTATACGATCAAACATTGATAGATATTATAAACAAGGATATTCACTTCGATTTGCTTTTTATTGATGGTAATCACCGCTACGACGCAACCTTAAAATATTTTGAATTGCTAAAAAACAACATTTCGGACAGGGTCTTGGTTATTTTCGACGACATCCACTGGAGTGAGGGGATGCGGAAAGCATGGCAGGAAATAATTGCGCAGAAAGGGGTGGTTTTTTCGATCAATTTTTTCAAATTGGGTATAATCGTATTCGGCTCAAAACAATCCCAACCGACTAAGGATCATTTTGAATTATTTCTATCTCTGTAGTGGATAGAGGCTAATGGCTCAAGCCTAATCAAAACTTTCCCATTATATTTGCATTTTAGAATCATATGTCAGGAAATACATTCGGAAATCTGTTTCAGTTGACCTCTTTCGGAGAGTCCCACGGGCCTGCTATTGGAGGTGTAATCGACGGTTGTCCCTCGGGAATTGAGTTGGACATGGAAGCCATACAAAGGGATCTCAATCGCAGAAAACCCGGTCAGTCGGCCATCGTAACCCAAAGAAAGGAACCCGACGAAGTTGAATTTTTTTCTGGAATCTTTGAAGGAAAAACCACTGGTGTGCCCATTGGTTTCGCCATTTTCAATACCAATCAGAAATCAAGGGATTACGACCATATCAAAGACCAATACCGTCCTTCCCATGCCGATAAGGTTTACGACGACAAATACGGTGTAAGAGACTACAGAGGTGGGGGTAGAAGTTCGGCACGAGAGACAGCCAGCAGGGTAGTGGCAGGAGCTATTGCCAAGCAGTTCCTCAGTGATGTCAAATTTACTGCCTACGTATCTGCCGTTGGGGAAATACAAATGGAAAAATCCTACAAAGAAGTGGATTTTGAAACCATAGAACAAAATCCTGTTCGTTGTCCAGACCCACAGAAAGCAACCGAGATGGAGGAATATATCAAGCAAATCCGAAAAGAAGGAGATACGGTGGGAGGAATCATCAGTTGTGTGATTGAAAATGTTCCGGCTGGCTTGGGAGAACCCGTTTTCAACAAACTCCATGCAGAATTGGGTAAAGCCATGCTTTCCATCAATGCCGTAAAAGGTTTTGAATACGGAAGTGGTTTTGCAGGTGCCAAGAACAGGGGAAGCCATCACAACGATCTGTACAACGCCGATGGAACTACCCAAACCAACCAATCGGGAGGTGTACAAGGGGGGATTTCCAACGGAATGGACATCTATTTTAAGGTAGCTTTCAAGCCTGTAGCGACCATTATGCAATCTCAGCAAACCATCAACAACAAAGGAGAAACAGTAGAAATGCAGGGCAAAGGAAGACACGATCCTTGTGTTGTTCCCAGAGCAGTACCCATTGTCGAAGCCATGGCCGCTTTGGTTTTGGCTGATTTAACATTACTCAACAGAGCAGTCAAAAAATAATGATGAAAAAAATCCCATTACACTGGAGTATTATGCTGGGCATGATCCTCGGTGTTGTGGTGGGTGCTGTTTTCACCACCTTTGAGGTGGGTCCCAAACTCATTTCCCATTGGGTCAAACCTTTTGGCACCATTTTTATCAATGCCCTCAAACTCATAGCCATGCCCCTGATACTGGGTTCTTTGATCAAAGGGGTTTCAGATCTTAAAGACATCTCCAGACTGTCCAAAATGGGTGGCCGTACCATTGTTATCTACATCGTGACCACTGTGGTAGCCGTGACAATCGGACTGATTATGGTCAATGCCGTAAAGCCGGGCAAAAGCATTAGCGAACAAACCCGTCAAGAACTGATTGTAGCCTATCAATCGGATGCGGCAGAAAAACAAGCTGTTGCACAAAAACAGAAGGACGCAGGCCCACTACAAGCCTTGGTAGATCTCGTTCCCGATAATATTTTTAAGGCCACAACAGAAAATGGCAATATGCTTCAAGTCATCTTTTTTGCCTTGTTTTTCGGAATCGGATTGATTCTTATTCCTGCCGAAAAATCAAAACCCGTAAAAGACTTTTTCGATGCCTTTAATGAGGTCATTCTCAAATTGATCGATTTGATCATGTTGGTGGCGCCCTATGGAGTTTTTGCCTTGTTGGCAGCACTGGTGGTCGAATCTCCCAGTTTGGATTTGTTCCGTGCTTTGGGTATGTACGCTTTCACTTTGGTGATTGGTTTGATTTTGATGGGGCTGTTTTACCTCTTGTTGGTTCGCTTGTTTGTGAAATTTAAGCCTAAGAAGTTCATTGATGGAATTGCCCCGGCACAACTACTTGCCTTTTCCACCAGTTCTAGTGCAGCAACACTTCCCGTAACCATGGAACGGGTTGAGGAGCATTTGGGGGTAGATAAAGAAGTCGCCAGTTTTGTATTACCCATCGGCGCAACCATCAATATGGATGGCACCAGTCTTTACCAAGCGGTGGCAGCGGTATTTATCGCTCAGGCTTTTGGAATGGATTTGAGTGTTGGCACCCAATTGGGAATCATACTTACGGCTACTTTAGCTTCTATTGGTGCTGCGGCAGTGCCCGGAGCCGGAATGGTCATGTTGGTGATCGTATTGGGGCAAGCCGGAATACCAGAAGCTGGTTTAGCACTAATCTTTGCCATCGACCGACCTCTGGACATGTGCCGAACCGTGGTGAATATCACTGGAGATGCCTCTGTATCAATGATGGTGGCCAAATCTGTAGGCAAACTGCACCAACGTCCTAAAGAAAAGAAATGGGATGATCATTATCCTAAGAAGTAAGCTCAAATACTTTAAAATACCTATGTTTTACCGGAGTTTTTTTAAAAAAGTCTCCCTCTGGCGCGTGTCTGTGACGTGTGTCTATCTTAAGAGATAATATTCTAAGTCTGTTGAGAAAATAACACCCTCTTTAATCTAAGAATCTCTTTTTATGTTCCTTGATGGGTAAAAAACAATGATCATAGGGTTTTCCCAGTACAAAACGATTTTTGGCGATAAAGTAATAAAAGTAGTCTGTCATCGGTCGAGGAAGAAGTTGAAACACCAAACCTAGTTTAAAAATACCTCCCAGTTTTTTTAGGATACGGAAAACAGCACGGGAAGCCAAGAAATAACGATTTTCCTCAACCAAGACTATACTCTGTGGAACTTCAATACCTTTATGTTCAAAAAACAAACGCGCAGTTTCTCCACTAAGAGGAGCATAATGAAAATGTTTTTTAGTGTCGTGTTTCAGTAAAAATTGCACCCAAAAATGACAAAACGGACAATGGCCATCGTAAAATAACAACGGGCTTATCATGGCGCAATTTCCAATTGATCTAAACTGACTTGTGTTGTAAATAGACCATAGTTTACAATGGCTTTTTGTTTTTCTATGGCATCGATACTTCCCACCGATTTTCCGTCCAACATCCTCACTTTATCGCCCACTTTAAGATCAACCACGGGTTTGGGCTTGGGTTGGGAGGATGCTGCTTTGTTTTTCTTTTTTTCCTTTCGGATTTTAACCAGCTTTTGGGTCACTTCTTTATCCACTTCCTTTTTAACCTCTCGTTCTTTTTTGGCTTGAGCAGCAGTTTTGCGTTTTCGCTTGGCATTTTCTGATTCCACCAAACGCAACAATTCAGCAATCAATGGTCTTTTTTTGTTGTTTTGAAAAAAGCGATCTGCCAAATCATTGAGTTTATTACCCAATACAATCATTCGTTGATTGTGATCAAACAATTCTTGATAGTTAACCAGTTTAGACTTCAGTTTCTCATTGAGTTTCTCTAGACGTTCAGACTCATTTTCGAATTTACTTTCTTTTTCTTTGAGCGATTTCCCAGTTTGTGCCATCTGGTGGCGTTGCTTTTGCATTTTGGCAATGGTGGCATCAAAACGAACTTTTCCTCTTTCTATTTTCTTTTTAGCCCTGTTGATAAGGCTAAAGGGAATGCCGTTTTTTTGGGCGACTTCGAAAGTAAACGAACTCCCAGCTTCACCCAAAATCAGTTTAAAAACTGGCTCTAGGGTTCTGTCATCGAACTGCATGTTGGCATTGACCATGGCTGGTTGTTCATTGGCCAAAAGCTTTAGGTTGGCATAGTGGGTGGTGATCAAACCAAAAGATTTGCGTTCGTAAAAATCCTCCAAGATCACTTCGGCCAATGCGCCTCCCAATTCCGGATCGGATCCCGTTCCAAATTCATCGATTAAAAAGAGGGTTTTATCATCGCACTTCCTAAGAAAACCCTTCATGTTTTTCAGACGATAGGAATAAGTACTCAAGTGGTTTTCAATGGATTGATTGTCACCAATATCGGTAAGTATGCTGTCAAACCAGCACACCCTACTTTTTTCGTGAACGGGAATCAATATGCCACTTTGCAACATCAACTGAAGCAACCCTACTGTTTTGAGAGTAATACTCTTTCCTCCCGCATTGGGGCCTGATATGACTACAATTCGACTCTCAGGATCTAAATGAATGTCCTGAGGGAATGTTTTTTTGTTTTCCAGTTGATGGGTTCGGTAGAGTAGGGGGTGGTAAGCATTTTTAAGTTCCAATTCTTGTCGATCTGAAAAAATTGGAAGTAGGGCATTGATGGCCTGGGCGTAGCGCGCACGAGCAAAAAGGGTATCTATATGAATCAGATAGCTTTGATAATGCTTGATCAAATCCAAGAGCGGACGCAAATAATCCGTAAGTTGACTCAGTATTTTTTTGATTTCTTCAGATTCCTCAAAGACAAGGTTTTGAAGTTCTCTAGAAAAATTTAACGTAGCCTCAGGCTCGATAAAAACAATACTACCCGTTTTGGAACTCCCCAAAATACCTCCCTTGACCTTTCGGCGATACATGGCTTTGACTGCCAGTACTCTTTTGTTTTCGACCACCGATTCCCGGATGTCGTCCAAATAATCAAGGTTTTGGTAATGGGACAAGGCCTTGTTAAAGCTTTGAGCGATTTTACCTTTAAGGGCTTGGATTTGCTTTCTTAGGGTGTAGAGATTATCGGAGGCGTTGTCACGAATTTCTCCAAATCGATCGATCACATTGTCAATTTCTTTTTTAATCTCTTTATTTAAATCCATCTCGCTTCCCAATTGATTTAAAGTAGGGTAGTAGATCTTGAATTTTTTAAGAAATAACAATAGTGTATTGACAGTTTGGGAAGCCGCGGCAATATTTCTAAAAGCGCTAACTTCCAAAACACTGTTTTCGATTTTCAGTAATTGAAAAGCTGGGGAGAGGTCTTCAAATCCATGATTGGGTATTCTGTTGTCATTGTCAAAAGAAGCCAAGTATTCAGAAACAGCGAGGAGTTCTTTGCGAAGGCTATCTGGTTCGGACATTGGCACCAAGGCAACACATGAGGCTTTACCCATAGGGGTAATGGCAAAATCAGCGATTTGTTCGGTGACCCTATAAAATTCAAGATCCTCAAGTGTTTTTTTTGGGAGGTACCCCATCTATTTTTCTAAATTAGCACTACAAAATTAAGAAATCATGGCAGTAAGCATACATCCTCATTGGGAAAATATATTGCAACATACTTTCAAATCTCCATATTTTAAAGCACTTATTGATTTTGTAAAATCTGCTTATGTTACTTCCAGTTGTTATCCTCCCGGAAAAATGATTTTTAATGCCTTTGACCTTTGCCCCCCTGAAAAAACAAAAGTGGTGATTTTGGGTCAGGATCCCTACCACGGTCCGGGTCAAGCCCAAGGCTTGTGCTTTTCCGTTCCCGATGGAATTTCACATCCACCTTCATTGATCAATATTTTTAAAGAAATGGAAAAGGATCTAGGAATTCCTTATCCTGCAAGTGGAGACCTTTCGCCATGGGCCAAACAGGGGGTGCTGTTGCTCAATGCCACATTAACCGTTCAAGCCCACCAAGCAGGAAGCCATCAAGGGAAGGGATGGGAAAAATTTACCGATCAGATCATACAAATACTCTCTGATCGATATGAAAACATAGTATTTTTGTTGTGGGGGAGCTATGCCAAACAAAAATTAAAATTGATCGATGGGAAAAAGCATTGTATTTTGTCGTCCGGACATCCTTCCCCCTTAAGCGCCAATAGGGGGTATTGGTTTGGTAATCGTCATTTCAGTAAAGCAAATCATTACTTAAAAGAAAAAGGAAAAGAGCCCATAGATTGGACTTTGTAGGTCAACCTCCAATGCGTTTGACCTCATGACCTAACTCACGAAGTTTATCAATGATTTGATCTCTATAATTGCCCTGAATAAGAATCTCACCATTTTTTACAGTGCCTCCCGTATTAACGGTTTGTTTTAAGGTTTTGGCCAAGGATTTCAGGGCTTCAGTATCTCCTTCAAAACCCTTGATGAGGGTAACTACTTTTCCAGCTCTGCCTTTTTTACTGAAATGAGCCTCTAAGTGTTGTTTTGTAAATTCATTTTGCCTTTCAGTTATGGGTTCGGGATCAGCTTTCAGCTTATCAAATTTGATATGAGCTAAATCAGAAAGGCTATTTAATTTCTTGCTCATTAAAGTTTTTTTTATTCCCTGCAATAATAACCAATCTATTCTGATGAATCAATAAACATTTTTTTATTTCAACTATTACTATAGATAGAGTAGCGGTGTTAATCAATTGTAATAATTCTATTTTACATAATATTAATTATAATGATATAGATAAAAAGTAAGTAATCACATATTATAATTGATAGAAAGAACTATAAATCGTATTTACTAAGCAATGTTTCGTATACCAAAAAGGAATTTTTAGGATCATTAAGTAAAACATAAACCATCGCACCTTCCCAAATCATCATAAAAGTCTCAGATTCTGAATCGCAATCCGAATAATTAAGGGATTTAAAAGCAGATTTAACCTTAGGGGTTAATTGTTTTAGAAAATCACTCTGATCAAGATTCATTTGCCATCTTAGACTATAAAAAATTTTCAAAAAATCCTTTTGATCCATTGTCAGATTGAATGGCAAGCTAATGATATGCTTAAGTATTACTTTAGGATGGGTTAATTTTTCAATGGGTTGAATCATCTTTAAGAGCTTATTTTGTCCCTCATTTAGCATGAAGGATAAAAGTCCTTTTTTATTTTGAAAATATCTAAAGATTAAACCCTCAGAAACGCCTGCTTCTTTGGCTATTGAACGAGTTGATGTAGCTTGAAAACCTTGTTTCGCAATTAATTTTAATGCACTGTTAAGAATTTCTTTTTGCTTTTCAGTCATAAGTGATTGGTTACTTTGGTTATAACTTTTCATTTTAAGATTTAGGGATAATACTTTTTATTGTTCTGTAAATTTATAATTTAGAAAACACAAATCAACCTACTACCATGAAAAATTTTATATCACCATTGCTCTTCACCTTTTTTAATTTTTTTTTACCCCTTTTTTTAATCAATTGTTCCCAATTTATAAACAAAAATTCTGATGATGAACTACAGAATATTGAGTTGATTGCTTATTATTCTGGCAACAAAGAATCTATTGATCAATATGACCTGAGTGGTTTGAACCAGTTGATCTATAGTTTTCTACACCTGAATGGCAATAAATTGAGTATAGATAACGAAGCTGACAGTCTCACTTTGATGCACCTTACCGATTTAAAAAAAACCTATCCCAAACTAAAGGTCTTGGTATCTCTAGGAGGTTGGGGAGGTTGTAAAAGCTGTTCCTCTGTTTTTTCTACTGAGAAAGGCAGGAAAGACTTTGCCCTTTCCACCGCTCGCATCATAGAACAATACAATGCCGATGGCATTGATCTGGACTGGGAATACCCAGTTGTACCTGGTCCTCCTGGGCACCCATACAAAGCTGAGGACAAAGACAATTTTACGGCCTTAGTTAGAGAGCTCAAAGCCGTAATGCAACCCGATGATATTTTGAGTTTTGCTGCCGGTGGGTTCCCCTCCTATCTAGAACAATCCATCGATTGGGAAACAGTCATGCCTTTGATCAGCCATGTCAACATCATGAGCTATGACCTTTACAATTCCAAAAAAACGGGGCATCACACCCCCCTCTTCTCCAATACTTCCCAGTCAAGCTCTGCCGATCGCTCAGTACAATACCTGCTCAATATCGGAGTTCCTGCCCATCAAATCGTGATTGGAGCCGCTTTCTATGGGCGGATTTGGGAAAATGTTCCCCAAGAAAACAATGGCCTCTTCCAGCCTGCTCAATTCAAAAGTGCTATTGGTTACAACAATTTTGACCGTTTGGATCCAGGATATGAATTTTATTGGGATGATGTTGCCAAAGCACCCTATGGATACCATTCCGAAAAAAAGCTCTTCCTCTCTTTCGACGACTCCCGATCTGTCACTTTAAAAACACAATATGCCCTTGAAAATAAATTAAAGGGAATCATGTTTTGGGAATTGGCCAATGATAAAGCTCAGGAGGGTTTACTCAAAACAATGGTTCAGGCTGCACAATCCTCCAAATAATTTTTCACAACACTAAAATTTATTAAATTAGACTAAAACCCAAATCATGAAAAAAAGAGAACCTGTACGTCATATTATGACGCACCAGCCCTTTAGCCTGCAAATTAACAAAGGACTTCACGAGGCAGAAAAGCTTTTTAAAAAACACAAAATCAAACATCTTCCCGTGGTTGAGGGAGATCAAATCAAAGGAGTTCTCAGTCTTACAGATCTTAAACGAATCAGTTTTGTCGATGCTTATGATCCCAATGAGGACACTCTCGATCCTTCGGTATATTCCCTTTTTACGCTAGATCAAGTGATGGTCAGCAATCCAGTAACCGTAGATCCCAATACTCCTATATTGGAAGTGGCCGAGTTGTTTTCAAAAAGTGAATTCCACTCAGCCCCTGTAGTTGAAGACGGTATTTTGGTGGGGATTGTTACTACCACAGATTTGATTCGTTTTTTAATCGATCAGTATTGATCGAATCATGTATAGTGTTGATAAAAAAGTAAAAACAGCTTTCCCATATTTCGGCAGACGAGGTCTGCAGTTTGTAATTTTAATTAAAAATACAAACGATGAACGACCGTCCAAACGATCTCAAAAGAATCCGTCCTGAGATAGGAAAAATCAAATCATTTGATCAAATGGGATTTGAGGAACGTTTCCAAAATCATACCCTCCGACCCATTCTCAAACTCCAAAACCCCCTGTTCTTGGCTGTATTTCATAACTACATGGTCAAACACAAAGGGGTATTTTATGAGCTTTCCATGGAAAAACGATTGGCCTATATCGAAAATGCTATTTTCAAAGATCAAAAATTTAGAAACGCATTAAAAGGAATGGTCATTGGTCATTTTACGGTGGAAGAATACAAGGAATACAGTGAAAATTCCTCTTCAATTAACAAACGAATGATGCAGATGGTAATGGAACGTATCAAAAATCAAATCGAATTTTTTGATCCTGTTAACCAAAAAAAAACGGGCTAGAATTTACTTTTTCTTCTATTCCCTCAAAAGGCTTTCACCGTTCAGATCTGTAGTCAGCACACTACTCATATAATCAAAAAAAGGACGGATTTGCATAAAATGCTCGTCAACCAAATCTAAAAAATACTTTGACATAACCTGATCATCGTTTAATTGCTTATGAAAAGTGTACTGCTTTTTCCGGATCAAATCAATATTGGAATGTTCTTTGGAAAACCCCTTAGGGGCAGTTTTTACTTCATCACCCTGCAAATCTCCCCAATACTTTTTAAAATTAGTATCTGCCATTAGGGTTCTCAGTTCATCGGCATCGAACTCCAGTTCTTTGCGGATGCGAAAAAGATCTTTCGGATTAGGTGCCCAAAAACCCACCCCTAAAAAACTTTTTTCAGGTTCCAAATGAAGATAGTAGCCTCCTCTAAGTGCTGGCTTTTCGCGGTGAAAAGCCATTCCAAAATGATTTTTATACGGAGTTTTATTCTTTGAAAAACGTACATCACGGTAGATGCGGAATATTTTGGCCTTTTCAATTTTATCGTGAATTTGCAGCCTTTGCTCAATCTCTTTCATAAATAATTTCACCTCACCTTCCAATATCTTAAATTCGGCTTTATTGGCCTGAAACCATTCGCGGTTGTTGTTCTGCTTTAGTTTTGAAAAAAATGAAAAAAGTTCTGTATTTAAGCTTAGCATTTTAAAGTTTTTATTCTTTTATCCAAGATATAATCTTTTCCTCTAAAATACTCAAAGGTATAGCACCATCCTCTAAAACCTTTCTATGAAAGGTTCTAATATCAAAACGATCCCCCATTTTTTCTTCGGCCAAGTTTCGAAGTTCTCGAATTTTAAGTTGTCCAATTTTATAGGAAAGTGCTTGACCCGGATTGGCCATATAACGCTCTATTTCTGATGTGATTTTGGCTTCTGAGTCTCCTTCATTTTCCAAAGAGTAGGCAATGGCTTTCTCCCTGCTCCAGCCTTTGGCATGTAAACCAGTATCTACAACCAGTCGAATGGCGCGGTGCATTTCCATATTGAGCATCCCAAAATATTGATAAGGATCATCATAGAGTCCCAATTCCTTTCCCAAAGATTCAGTATAAAGTGCCCATCCTTCAGAAAAAGCACTGTAAAAAGAATTCTTTCTGAAATTGGGAAGAGCTTTATTCTCTTGTTGAATAGAAATTTGAAAATGATGCCCGGGTATGGCTTCGTGCAAAAATAAGGCTTCATTGTCAAAGACATTGTATTGTTCGACATCGGGAATGGGGACATAAAAAATACCTGGTCTTGTGCCATCCAAAGAACCACTATTGTAGTGGGCTGCGGCCGATTTTTCTCTAAAGGCCTCTACCCTTCTGATTTCAAATGGGGTTTTGGGTTGGAGGTCAAACAATTGATCTACATAGGGTTTCATCTTTTCGTACATCATATTGAAATTCTCAATCACTTGTTCAGCTGAGTCGAATGGCATGAGTTCTTCTGCACTTCTCACATGATCAAAAAACTCCAATAGCGTACCTTTAAACCCAACTTCTTTCATTACCCTTTTCATCTCACTGCGGATACGAGCTACCTCCTTTAAGCCCAATTCATGAATCTCATCAGCCGACATCTCTGTAGTGGTATAGACTTGAATTGCATGTACATAATACGCCCCACCATCGGGAAATGCATCGTAACCACTACTTTGACGGCCGGCTTCATAATAGGGCCCAGCCATAAAATCATGAAGCTTTTGATAGGCCGGAATGATTTTATTGGTTATCATTTGCTCGTAGGCTGCTGTTAATGCTGTTTTTTCTTCCGCCGTGAATCCTTCGGGCAGATTTTTGATGGGGCTATAAAACAAGTGGTCGCTTACTTCTGAACCTGTCATTGCTGCCAGTTGAGGGATTACTTTTTTGATAAGGGATTTTGGCAAAACATATCCCTTTTCCATACCCTCTTTCATTTTATCTTCTGCACTAGACATCCAATTCAGATAACCCTCCAATCGAACGAGCCAGTTTCGGTAGTCCTGAGGAGTCACAAAAGGTTGTGCCCCTTTCCCTGAAGCCAATTGACCCATAGTCAGATGAAATGCCCACATTTGATCTATAGGCATTAAATCTTTGTTAAAAGTCATGCCTTTCAATTCCAATTCTAGATCGCGAAGGAGAATTTTCTTACTCAACAACTCATCTGACGTCAAGTGTTGATCTTCATAATGGAAAAGACGATCGATATAGAAAGCGTAGAAGTGTCTTTTTTTGGCTTCAAATTCCTGAGACAAAAAATCAGGCAATGTATCGTTGTATCGCTCATCTCCCATAAAGGTTGCGTTGATACGGTACAATTCTAGAGATTCTTGAAAATAACTTTCCAATAGCTGTTCAAAGCTTTTAGAGTGTTTTTCTTGGTAGAAAAAATTACAAGCTACCATAAAACACAGACTAATGATTAGGGGTACTTTTTTCATTTTATAACCTTTTGATTTTACGTAAGTTACAAAATTTAGGGCATTGAAAAGAAAAACGAGATTTATCGCTTGCGTTTCTCTAATATTGCCAAAACATCCTCGAGGGACTTCCCTTTGGATTTTAACAAAATGAGGTAGTGAAAAAATAAATCTGCTGATTCTTCCATAAACAGTGGATCATTGTTAGCAATGGCCTCAATAACGGTTTCCACACTCTCCTCTCCTACTTTCTGAGCAATTTTATTTATCCCTTTTTCAAACAAACTACTTACGTAACTTTCCTTTGAACGGTTTTTCTTACGATCTTCAATTACAGCCTCTAATTCTTTGATATAGGCCAGGCCATTGGAGTTCACTTCTCCCCAGCAGGTGTCTGTCCCTTGGTGACAAGTCGGCCCCACCGGAGAAGCCATAACCAAGAGGGTATCTTGGTCACAATCTACCTTGACGGATATAAATTTTAAAAAATTACCACTTTCCTCTCCTTTTGTCCAGAGTCTTTGTTCACTTCTGCTAAAAAAAGTAACCTTTCCAGAAGTTTGTGTTTTCTCTAGGGCTTCTTCGTTCATATAGCCCAACATTAAAACTTTTAATGTTTGTACATCTTGAATTATGGCTGGTAATAGACCTTCTTTATTTTTATTAAAATTCGCTGTTTTCATCGGATGATTCTTGTTGGAATATTTTCCTTTTCTAATTTTTTTTTGAGTTGTGGGATGGGTATTTCTCCAAAGTGAAAAACACTGGCAGCTAGAGCTGCATCGGCTTTTCCTTCTTTAAAAGCATCCACAAAATGTTGGATATTTCCAGCTCCGCCAGAAGCGATGATGGGAATATTAACCGTTTTAGTCAATTCGGCCAAGGCCGAATTGGCAAATCCATTTTTGGTACCATCGTGATCCATAGAGGTAAAGAGGATTTCTCCAGCCCCACGGATTTCTGCTTCTCGGGCCCATTCTTTCAATTCAATGGGGGTAGGCACCTTCCCTCCTACCAAATGAACAAGCCAACGATCGTCTATCTTTTTAGCGTCAATAGCAACAACGACACACTGACTTCCGAATGCATCGGCCAATTCGTTGATCAGTTCTGGTCGACGGACGGCTGCCGAATTAATAGAAACCTTGTCGGCTCCATTACGCAATAATATTTTGGCGTCTTCAACGCAACTGATTCCTCCTCCCACTGTAAAAGGGATGTCGAGTGCTGCTGCAACTTTCAACACCAAATCCGCCAAAGTTTTTCTTTTTTGTTCCGTTGCCGAAATGTCTAAAAACACCAACTCATCGGCTCCCTCTTTGGTATAACGACTGGCCAATTCGACCGGATCGCCAGCATCACGAAGGGCTACAAAATTCACCCCCTTGACCGTACGTCCGTCTTTGATATCTAAACAAGGAATAATTCTTTTGGTCAACATGAATCAACTATTTTCTATGATATAACTTTCTAGGCGTTTTAAACTTATCTTTTTTTCGTAAATCGCTTTTCCAATGATCACTCCTTCACAACCCAAATTGGCCAATCGAGGCAACTCTTCAATGTCAGACACTCCACCCGAAGCAATCAATTTAATTTCAGGACAGGCGGTTAACAGAGATTGATAGAGTGTAAATGCAGGACCTTCTAACATACCATCTTTACTAATGTCGGTGCAAATGACGTACTGCACCCCCTCTTTTTGGTATTTTTTGACAAAAGGGAAAATGCTTTCTTCAGAGGTTTCCATCCACCCGCTAACTGCAATACGATCTCCCTTAACATCTGCTCCCAATATAATTTTATCACTCCCGTATTCAACTAACCATTGATTAAATATTTCAGGGTTTTTTACTGCCACACTCCCTCCAGTAATCTGATAAGCACCGCAATCAAAAGCAATCTTTAAATCTGTATCGGACTTTAACCCACCACCAAAATCTATTTTAAGTCCAGTATGAGTGGCCAGTTTTTCCAAAACCCTGTGGTTGACAATACTCTTGGCTTTAGCACCGTCCAAATCCACCAAATGCAAGGAGGTGACTCCACTGGATTCGAAGGCTTTGGCCACTTCCAATGGGTCTTCATTGTAGATCTTTTGTGTTGTATAATCTCCTTTGGTCAAACGAACACATTTACCTTCTATGATGTCTATAGCTGGAATAATCCTCATCTTAAAAACTTAAAAAATTTTCCAATAAACGCAAACCGTCTTTACTACTCTTTTCAGGGTGAAACTGCACCCCATAGAAATTGTCTTTCTGAACCGCCACGCTATAGCTTCCGTCATAGTTACTTTGCGCAATGGTGTTAGGATTCAAAAGAACAAAATAGCTGTGGACAAGATACATATAACAATCTTGATCAATGCCATCAAAAAGTCCCTTTGCTTTATGATTGACCAAATTCCAACCCATTTGAGGAACCTTTACCGTATCGGGAAAACGAACAACGTTTACTGGCAAAATACCCAAGCCTTGAGTATTGCCCTCCTCGGTTTTTTCGCACAACAATTGCATTCCCAAACATATACCCAAAACGGGTTGCTTGAGTTGTGGGATCAAAATGTCCAACCCCTTAGATCTTAACTTTTTCATCGCACTTTCCGCCTCACCCTGACCTGGGAAAATCACTTTATCTGCTGAAGAAATAAGTTCGGTGTCGTGGGTAATTTGCGCTACTACACCCAAGCGTTCCAGTGCAAACTGTAAACTTTTAACATTTCCTGCATCATAATCTACAATGACCGTTTTCATCCTACAAGGTTCCTTTGGTGGAAGGTAAAATCATTTTTTCGGCATCTCTTTTTATAGCCATTTTAATCGCTTTGGCAAAAGCTTTAAAAATGGATTCAATCTTATGGTGCTCATTGGTTCCCTCGGCTTTGATGTTGAGATTGGCCCTGGCTCCATCAGCAAAGGATTTAAAAAAGTGGTAAAACATTTCTGTTGGCATTTGGCCTACCATTTCTCTTTTGAATTCTGTTTCCCAAACCAACCAACTTCTGCCACCAAAATCAAGCGCCACTTGAGCCAATGCATCGTCCATGGGCAGGACAAACCCATAGCGTTCAATCCCTTTTTTGTCGCCCAATGCCTTGGCGAAAATTTCTCCCAAAGCAATGGCGGTGTCTTCTATGGTGTGATGCTCATCGACTTCCAAGTCACCTTTGGTTTTTACGTTCAAATCAACTCCCCCGTGACGGGCCAATTGATCCAACATATGATCAAAGAAAGCGATTCCAGTATCGATTTGACTTTTTCCGGATCCATCTAGGTTTAAATCAATTGATATCTTTGTTTCCTTGGTATTTCGTTCCAAACGCACTGCACGTTCCTTGAACAAAAGCATACGATAGATGTCCTCCCAACGCTTAGTGGTAAGTACAATGGTTTCCTCCAATGCGGTATCGGTTAGTTCATCTGCCCCCAAATCGGCATTATTGTCAATGAAAATACCCTTGGAACCTAGGTTTTTGGCCAATTGCATATCTGTCAATCGATCTCCAATAACATAGGAGTCTGATAAATTATACTCAGGGCTATCAATATAAGCGGTCAGCATTCCAGTACCCGGTTTGCGTGTATCGGCTTTGTCTTCTGGAAAAGTACGATCAATGAGTATTTCGGAAAAAATCACTCCTTCATTTTCAAAGGACTTGACCAGATGATTCTGATAGGGCCAAAATTCTTCCTCAGGAAAACGATCGGTTCCCAAACCATCTTGATTGGTAACCATCACCAATTCATAGTCCAATTCCCTTGCTATACTTGCCAAATACCGAAAAACTTGAGGGTAAAAAACCAGTTTTTCAAAGGCGTCAACTTGGTAATCTCCCGGTTCTAAAGTCAGGGTACCGTCTCGGTCGATGAACAATACTTTTTTCATTGATCTATGGATTTACAAACGTTAATAAATGTAATATTTTCCTCGGGTGTCCCTATCGTAATGCGGAGTGTATTTTCACAACCCAAGAGGGAGGAACGGTTGCGAACCACTATGCCTTGTTCCAGAAACTGGTCGTAACGCTTTTGGGCATCGTCCACTTGAATCAATAGAAAGTTGGCATCACTGGGATAGATTTTTTTAACAAATCCAAAAGCTGGTAATTCTCTTTCCATTTTTTGACGTTCTTCAATCAAAGTTTTAACCTGTCGTTCCACAAGAGCCAGAGCATTCAAGGATGCTAAAGCCATTTTTTGTGTCAATACATTTACATTGTAAGGGGGTTTGATTTTATTAAAAAAATCAATGATTTCAGGATTCGCAAAGCCAATGCCCAAACGTATCCCCGCCAGTCCATAGGCTTTGGAAAGGGTTTGACAAATCATCAGTTTAGGATAGGTTTCCAACAAGCTCAGTGCGCTTCTTTGTTCAGAAAAATCAATATAAGCCTCATCCACTACTACTAAACCTTTAAAACGGTTTAACAGTATTTCAATCTGTTCAAAGGGAATGGCGTTTCCACTAGGGTTGTTGGGGCTGCATACAAAAATCACTTTAGTGTTTTCGTTTATCGAAGACATAATGGCCGCTATATCCAATTGAAAATTGTCATCCAGGGGAACATTAATTGCTTTGATGTTGTTCAGTTGGGCCAACACCCCATACATACCATAGGTAGGTGGTAATAAAATCACTTCGTCTTGCCCAGGCTCACAAAAGGTACGGAAGACCAGATCCAATACTTCGTCACTGCCATTGCCCAGTAAAATTTGATCAGCGGATACCCCTTTCACCTTTGCCAAAATTCGTTTTAAACGACGCTGTAAAGGATCGGGATAACGATTGACTTCGGTGTTGTAGGGGTTTTCATTGGCATCCAAAAAAATTTTTTGAGCCTCAAAATCCTCAAATTCATCCCGAGCCGAACGATAGGGAGCCATCTCCCTGACCAAGGGTCTAACCAATTGTGATATTGCAGAATCACTCATTACTAAGTTTTTTTAGCCGTATTGAAACAGCATTCTTGTGGGCTTGTAAGCCCTCTGCACTGGCCATTTCTTCAATCACGGGCCCCAAATCTTGCAACCCTTGAGCGGTTATTTTTTGGTAGGTAATGGCTTTTAAAAAACTATCCAAATTCACCCCACTGTATTGTCTCACGTAGCCGTTGGTGGGCAAAGTGTGATTGGTACCGGAAGCATAATCACCAGCACTTTCGGGGGTATAGTTGCCAATAAACACAGAACCAGCGTGTTTGATTTGATTGACAAAATCGTTCTCGTTTTCAAGGCATACGATCAAGTGTTCTGCTCCGTAAAAATTGGTAAATGCCAAAGCCTCTTTTTCCGTATCAAAATAGATGATTTTGGAGTTGTACAGCGCTTTTCGGGCAGTATCTTGACGTTCTAAAATGGAAATTTGCTTTTCGACTTCCGCATCGACTTGGTCGATCATTTTAAGGTCTGTAGTAACCAACAGCACTTGACTGTCAGGGCCATGCTCGGCTTGAGATAAGAGATCTGAAGCGACAAATGCCGCATTGGCAGAAGCATCGGCGACAACCATCAACTCACTGGGCCCTGCGGGCATGTCAATAGACACTTGATATTGGGTGGCCAACTGCTTGGCTACGGTTACATATTGATTTCCAGGACCAAAAAGTTTATCCACTTTGGGTAGGGTTACTGTTCCCAAGGTCATACCAGCGATGGCTTGCATTCCTCCCACCTTAAATATCGTATCGACACCACAGAGATTTGCAGTATAAAGTATTACATCAGGTAATTTACCGTTAGCATCTGGTGGTGAGCATAATACAACTTCACTGCATCCAGCCACTTGAGCGGGAATGGCCAACATCAAAATGGTGGAAAACAAGGGTGCAGATCCTCCAGGAATGTATAAGCCTACCTTTTCGATAGGTAATTTTTTTTGCCAACAATTGACACCCATCTGGGTCTCAACTTTGACTTCTTTGGTCTTTTGAGCTGTGTGAAAACGATAGATGTTGTCTTTTGCTTTTTGGATGGCCAACTTTAATTTTTCTGGTACACGAGACTTAGCTACCTCAATTTCCTCAGCACTGACAGAAAAATCTTCCAATTTAACTTTGTCAAATTTTTCGGTATAATTCATCAATGCTTGATCTCCACTTTGGGCAACATCGTCAAAGACTTCCTTGGCCAAAGGCTCTAGGGAAGCATAGGAGGCAGACCCCCTTTGGGTTAAACCCTTCCATTGATCAGGGGTGGGATTGATAAAACGCTGCATCACAAAACCATTTTTTCGATTGGACAAACCAAGATGTCTTCTGCCCCTGCGGCTTTCAACTCATCAATGACTTCCCAAAAAGAGGATTCGTCAATCACAGAGTGCAAAGAAGACCATCCTTTCTGCGCTAGAGGTAAAACGGTTGGACTTTTTAGAACAGGAAGAATTTTACTGATCGTTTCTATTTTATCATTGGGGGCGTTCAACAATATGTATTTTGATTTTTTAGCCCGTAAAACGGTTCCTAATCGAAAACGCAATTTGTCAACAATCTCAGATTTTTCTGAAGACAAATTGGGAGATTGAACCAATACGGCTTGAGACTCCATTATTTTAGCAACTTCTTTAAGGTTGTTTTTAAACAAGGTACTGCCACTGGAAACGATATCGCAGATGGCATCTGCCAGTCCAATATTGGGTGCTATTTCTACAGACCCATTAATGATGTGTAGATCGGCAGAAATTCTGTTTTCCTCCAGAAATTGTTGGACGGTATTGGGATAGGAAGTGGCGATGCGCTTACCATTGAGTTGTTGAATATCGTTGAAGTCAACTTCTTTGGGCACAGCTATAGAGACCCGACACTTGGAAAAACCTAAGTTCTCAATGATGCTCAAGTCCTTTCCTTTTTCATGAATAAGGTTTTCACCAATAATGGCCAAGTCCACTACCCCATCTCTAAGGTATTGTGGGATGTCACCATTTCTAAGATAAAGCACCTCCATGGGAAAATTTCTAGCAGAAGCCTTGAGTTGGTCTTTACCATTGTCAATAGAAATGCCGCACTTTTTGAGTATTCCCAGAGACTCATCATTGAGTCTCCCTGATTTTTGAATCGCAATTTTTATCATTTTAAATATATTTTATAAAAAAACCCGTTTGAAATCAAACGGGTTTTCAGTATGGTCAATACACATCCTTTACCTCATTTGATCGGTTGATGGAATATGTATATGATGATTCAATGTTTTCACAGGGCAAATATAATAATTTTTTCAATGAGATTTCAAATCAATTTTATTGACCTCCCAAAATCAAGGGCATTCCGTCTTCTCCACTACCAATAACAATGACTTTGGCATTGGGAGAAGTGGAAAGTGCCTTGGTGGCCTCTATTCCTTTTTCTTTGAGAATCATTTTGGTGATGGAAGCACTAAGAATCCTGTTTGCAGCGGCCTTACCTTCAGCGTCTATTCTTTGTTTTTCGGCTTCTTGTTTGGCTTTTTCTAAACGGAATTCATATTCAAGGGATTCCTGTTCTTGGATTAGTTTTCTCTCAATTCCCTCTTTTATAGCGAGTGGAAGAGAAACATCTCTAACCAATACAGCGTTAACCTGAATATGTTGGTTTTCAACAACCTTTTGTGTTTCCTCGTATATTTCGTTCTGAATCGCATCTCTTTTGGTGGAGTACAACTGCTCGGGAGTGTAACGTCCCACAACACTTCTGGCTACTGCTCGAATCTGTGGTATCAGAACAATATTGACATAATTCTCACCTTTGGTTTTATGCAATAAGCCCAACTCATTATAAACAGGCTGATACAACACAGATACATCTAGGGAAATTTCCAAACCATTGGAAGACAATACTTGCATATTCCCTTCGAAGAACTCTTGTTGTTTTACATTATAGATATAAACCTTGTTCCAAGGGGCAATGATGTGAAAACCTTCCGAAAGCGGAGCTTCGTCAGTGACCACCCCTCCTCCAAAGGTTTTAAACAATACGCCTGCTTCTCCATATCCAATATTGATGGAAGATTTTGAGACAAAAATGATCAGCACAAAGGCCAATAGAATAATAGGCAATCCAATTTTAGGTAATTTTTGCATGATAAATAATTTTTAAGTTAGCATTCCTCCATCGACTTGGAGGACTTGACCGGTGATATAATTTGATAAATCTGAAGCCAAAAACACACAGGCATTGGCAACATCTTCGGGAGCTCCCCCTCTTTTTAAGGGTATTCCTTCTCTCCACTTCTGGACTACATCTTCTGAAAGCTTTTCAGTCATTTCAGTTTCTATGAATCCAGGAGCGACTACGTTACTTCTGATATTTCTTGAGCCCAATTCTAGGGCGATGGCCTTTGAAAAACCAATAATTCCAGCCTTGGAGGCTGCATAATTGGATTGACCCGCATTTCCTTTGATCCCTACAACAGAACTCATATGGATCAAAGAACCGGATTTTTGTTTTAAAAAAGTACGCTGAATGGCTTTGGTCATATTGAAAACCGATTTGAGGTTCACTTCAATCACCTGATCAAAGTCCTCCTCCGAAATTCGCATCAGCAAGTTGTCCTTGGTGATTCCTGCATTATTGACCAAAATATCAACACTATCAAATTCTACTAAAACCTTATCTACTAGTGCTTGAGCCTCTCCAAAATCGGCGGCATTACTCTGGTAAGATTTTGCTTTCACACCCAACTCATTCAATTCTTTTTCCAAGGATTGAGCGGCTTCAACGGAGCTGCTGTAGGTAAAAGCCACATTGCACCCATTGCGTGCAAAGGTTTGGGCAATGCCTCTACCAATCCCACGGGTAGCCCCCGTAATAATCGCTGTTTTGTTTTCCAGTAATTTACTCATATCCATTTATGCTAAGACTTCTGCAACTTTTTTACCGATCTCCGCTGGAGAGTCGACCACATGTATTCCACAAGACCTCATGATACTTTTTTTGGCTTCGGCGGTATCGTCTTTTCCACCTACGATAGCACCGGCATGACCCATGGTTCTTCCTTTGGGAGCAGTTTCTCCTGCAATAAAACCAATAACGGGTTTTTGATTACCATTGTCCTTAATCCAATGGGCTGCATCAGACTCTAACTGACCTCCAATTTCGCCAATGACTACTATTGCTTCCGTTTCTGGATCATTCATAAAAAGTTCTACCGCATCTCTGGTAGTGGTCCCAATAATAGGATCCCCTCCTATTCCAATGGCTGTCGTAATTCCCAATCCCTCTCTGACGACTTGATCGGCAGCCTCATAGGTCAAGGTTCCTGATTTTGAGACAATTCCGACATTTCCTTTTTTGAAAACAAAACCGGGCATGATACCCACTTTGGCCTCTTCGGGAGTAATAACGCCGGGACAATTGGGCCCAATCAATGTGCAATTTCTTTTCTTAATATAATCAGAGACTTTTGACATATCTGCAACGGGGATTCCTTCAGTTATTGCAATAATGACTTTGATTCCTGCCTCTGCAGCTTCTTTTATGGCGTCGGCAGCAAATGCTGGGGGAACAAAGATTATAGAGGTGTCTGCCTGAACTTCTTTTACAGCCTGTGCAACTGAATTGAAGACTGGCCGGTCCAAATGGGTCTGACCTCCTTTTCCTGGAGTAACACCACCTACCACATTGCTTCCATAGGCGATCATTTGTTCGGCGTGGAAGGTTCCCTCACTACCTGTAAAACCTTGTACAATAATTTTAGATTGCTTATTGACTAATACACTCATTGCGTTTTATTGCTTTTTTTAAATGTTACAAATGGGTTTGTAGGTTAATGATGGGTTATTCTTTAATTCTTTCTTGGTAATTCCCTTTGACAGTATCCACCTTTATTTTGTCACCTTCATTAATGAACAAAGGTACGTTGATTTTGGCACCAGTCTCTACAGTGGCAGGCTTGGTAGCATTGGTTGCAGTATTTCCCTTAACACCTGGTTCGGTATGGGTTACTTCCAAAACCACACTGGCAGGCATATCGACCGAAAGGGGTAAACCATCCTCAGTATTGATGGAAATACTCACAATCTCGCCTTCTTTCATTAGCCCGGGATTGTCTATGGAATTTTTATTGACAACAATTTGATTATAATCATCTACATTCATAAAGTTATAGTCGTCTCCCTCCCCGTACAAGTATTGAAATTTATTGGTTTCGACTCGAATTTCATCAATTTTGTGCCCTGACGAAAAAGTATTGTCAACTACCTTACCTGAGGTAACACTTTTTAGCTTTGTTCTCACAAAAGCAGGGCCCTTGCCCGGCTTTACATGGAGAAATTCTACAATCTTGTAAATGTCATTATTGAATTTGATGCACAATCCTTTTCTGATGTCTGACGTAGATGCCATAGGGTTTATTTTAGCTTTTTTGGAAATAACCTTTCATGATTCCTCTTTGTGAATTTCTGATGAATTGTAAAATTTCATCTCTTTCAGGAGAGGCTACCATTTCAGCTTCTATGATATCAACAGCTTGGCTGTTGTTTAATTTTTTTTGATATAAGTTTCTGTAAATATTCTGAATTTCTGTAATTTTTTCGGAGGTAAACCCTCTTCTTCTGAGTCCAACAGAATTGATGCCCACATAAGAAAGAGGCTCACGGGCAGCTTTGACATAGGGTGGCACATCCTTCCTGACCAGTGAACCACCAGCAATAAAGGCGTGATCACCAATGGTTGAGAACTGATGAACTGCCACCAATCCTGCCAAGATAACGTGGTTGCCAATGGTAATATGTCCCGCCAAAGTACTGTTGTTAGAAAAAATACAATTGTCCCCAACAAAACAGTCATGGGCAATGTGGCAATAGGCCATGATCAAACAATTGTCTCCTATCTTGGTGAGTTGTCGGTCGGAAGTACCTCTGTTAATGGTTACACATTCTCTGATGGTGGTATTATCTCCAATAACAGCCAAGGTGTCTTCCCCTTTAAATTTTAAATCTTGAGGCATTGCTGCAATAACAGCCCCTGGAAAGATGTTACAATTTTTACCTATTCTGGCTCCTTCCATGATGGTAACATTGGAACCAATCCAAGTCCCTTCACCTATTTCCACATTGTTATCGATAGTAGTAAACGGTTCAATTACTACATTTTTGGCTACTTTAGCCTCGGGATGAATGTAAGCTAAGGGTTGTTTCATTACAATTATTTTCGTTTGATGATTTGTGCCATGAGTTCACCTTCAGTTGTTAGGTTTCCGTTGGCAAAGATCATTCCTCTCATATGACAAATACCTCTTCTGATGGGGGATATCAATTCCAATTTAAACAGTAGCGTGTCACCGGGCTTAACAGGTCTTTTAAATTTAACATTATCCATTTTCATAAACAGGGTAATGTAGTTTTCAGGGTCGGGAACAGTATTGAGCAAAAGCACTCCTCCAGCTTGAGCCATGGCTTCAATTTGCAAAACACCAGGCATTACTGGTGCACCAGGAAAATGCCCAACAAAAAAGGGCTCATTCATGGTGACATTTTTAAGACCAACAACGTGGGTCTCCGAAAGCTCAAATATTTTATCTACTAGAAGAAATGGAGGGCGGTGGGGCAACATTTTGATGATATCGTTGACATCCATCAACGGTTCCGCATTCAGATCAACTTTGGGGGCATTCTGTCGGCGTTCTTGCTTGATGATTTGAGAAAGTTTTCTAGAAAAATCCGCATTTACTTTATGCCCTGGCTTATGAGCAAAGACTTTACCCCTTATAGGTACTCCCACTAGTGCCAGATCCCCTATAACGTCTAAAAGTTTATGACGAGCAGCTTCATTGGAAAAATGAAGGCTAAGGTTGTCCAATATTCCATTGGGTTGCACAGCGATATTGTCTTTACCGAAAGCTTCTTTCAGACGATCCATATTGCTCTCAGAGAGGGGCTTGTCTACATAAACAATGGCATTATTCAAATCTCCTCCTTTGATCAGTCCGTTTTCCAATAGTGTTTCCAGTTCGTGTAAAAAACTAAAAGTTCTGGAGGGAGCTATCGTATCCTTAAAATCAGTGAGGGTGTCCAATGATGCATTTTGAGTACCCAAAACTTCGGTTTCGAAGTCAACCATAGTAGTAACTTGGTACTCGTCGGAGGGAATTAAGGTGATTTCACTTCCTGATTCTTCGTCTTTGTAAGTAATCAGATCGGTTACTACATACTCTTCCCTCTGTTTGTTTTGTCCTATAATACCAACTGACTCAATGGCCTCAACAAAAAATTTGGAGGATCCATCCATGATCGGTGACTCAGCTGAATCGAGTTCGATATAACAATTGTCAACACCCATCCCTACCAATGCGGCCAAGACGTGTTCTGAGGTTTGGACTTTGGTGCCGTCTTTTTCTAGATTGGTACCACGATCGGTATTGGTCACATAGTGAATGTCTGCAGGTATTTCGACAGGAGGGTTTAAATCTGTCCTGACAAAAACATAACCTGTATCTTCAGGAGCGGGCCTAAAGGTGAGCTTTACGGTTTCACCAGTATGGAGTCCAACGCCTTCCAGAGTAACCCTATCTTTAAGGGTTCTTTGGTTTAATTTTTTTTTTGTCATAGGTCAAGTTTCTTAACGATTCGGTTTATTTCTTTAACAATGTTGGGTAGATTTTTAAAATAGACATAGGATTTGTTGTAATCATTATAGGAGAATGCTGGAGTACCCTGAATGACAGCATTGTCTTTAATACTGCTGATCACACCTGATTGACCTTGAATTTTTACATTATCTCCGATATTGATATGGCCCACAATTCCTACCTGACCTCCAATAACACAATTTTTACCAATTTTGGACGATCCTGCGATTCCAGTCTGTGCTGCAATAACCGTATTCTCCCCTATCTCTACATTGTGAGCAATTTGAATTTGATTGTCAAGTTTGACACCATTGCCTATGGAGGTTACTCCCAAAGTCGCGCGATCAATGGTTGAATTGGAACCTACTTCAACACGATCTCCCAAAACGACTATTCCCGTTTGGGGTATTTTTTTGTAATTCCCATTTTTTTGTGGTGCAAAACCAAATCCGTCCGAGCCAATAACAGTTCCACTGTGGATTACACAATTGTCACCTACAATAGAATCTTCTAATATTTTTGCCCCGGCAAATACAATGGTACCCGCCCCTATACTGACATTGCTGCCGATATAAACTTGAGGGTAAATTTTTACATCGTCTCCGATCTCGGCATCTTCTTGAATACATGTCATATTCCCAACGAAACAGTTTTTTCCCATTTTAACAGAAGGGTCAATTTCAGCAGATTTAGCAATTCCTGATTTGGTAGTTTTTGCCTTGTTGTAGTGATCCAAAAGAATAGTAAAAGAATCATACGCATTGTTGACCCTCACTAATGTGGTGGACAGATCATCTTCAGCAATAAAATCCTGATTGACAATGGTTACCGAAGCTTGCGTTTTATAAATGAATGGAGTGTATTTTGGATTGGATAAAAATGTAAGCGAACCTTTTTGAGCTTCTTCAATTTTTGAAAGTTGAAAAACCTCAGCATTAGGGTCGCCTTCTACAGTCCCTTCTAGTTGAGTAGCGATTTGTTGAGCTGTAAATTTCATTGCTGCAAAAATATGAAATTTAAGTTAGATGTCTATTCCTAGGAAAACATAAAAAATACTTCTGCTGAATGCGCGAAAGTTCTTCTGAATCAAAAAAAGCATCTGCCTCACTTAGTTCTTTCATTTTTCCATTTTTACTCAATATCCATATTTGTTTGTCCTGAGGAACGTAGGTCTGATTGGAAACCGCTCCGGTAAAGACAAAATAAGGGTAATCTTCTTCAGCAAAGCCAAAGTTTTTCAATCGCTGATGTTTACGCGCTACTGCTTCGGGCTCAAATGGTTGATCTTGAACTTTTATTTTTAATAACCTCCTGTTCAACAGCATATTAGAAAGCTTAGACAATACCTTGTCCGCATCATTTTCCCACGATTTTAGCCCTTGAATGATGTCAGAATCATCCAAAAGGAGAAAATTCTCAAGTTGGATATCGGTAGGATGAGTATTCACATCATTGCGTGACAAAAAATAGGCCAAAGGCTCAGACGCCAATGGTTGAACTCCATTTTGGTTACAAAAACGAACCCTTTCCAATATTCTGGACAGTAAAAACTCAGCGGAAAGGCTTGTTTTGTGTAAATATACTTGCCAATACATCAGTCTTCTGGCCATTAGAAACTTTTCTATGGAATAAATACTCTTTTCCTCAAAAGCCAATTGATCATCTACCACCACCATCATTTCAATAATTCGCTTGCTGTTAATATTACCCTCGGTGGCGCCAGAGTAAAAGCTATCTCGCTTGAGGTAATCCATACGATCCAAATCGATCTGACCTACGATGAGTTGATGCATGAATTTTCTTTTGTATTGATTAGTGAAAATGGCAATGGGCAGATCCAAGGCTCCTTTAAATTCATCATTCAACTTCTTCATCACTTCGAGCGAAATTTCCTCATGCATGACCTTTCCTGCCAAAAGAGCCTCTGTCGTATGCGAAAAAGGACCATGTCCAATGTCGTGTAACAATATGGCCAGTTGCATAGCCTCTGCCTCTTCACCGCTGATCTCAACCCCTTTCTTTCTCAATACTTCAATAACCTCTTGCATCAAATGCATGGCACCTAGGGCATGTTCAAATCGTGTGTGATGCGCCCCAGGATAGACATAACAAGAAAAACCCATTTGTGAAATCCTCCTCAAACGTTGAAACCAAGGGTGAGAAATTACCTCAAAAATTAATGGAGAACGGATACCAATAAATCCGTAAATTGGGTCATTCAGAAGGGTTACCTTTTTTGTTTTCAAAATTGCTAATCTAACTGCAAAGATATACAATATGACTCCAATCAAAATCTTGTGGGTAGATGACGAAATTGAGCTGCTCAGACCCCATTTTTTATTCCTAGAAGGCAAGGGCTACCTCACCACAGCCTGCAACAATGGCCAAGACGCGCTGATCATGCTCAAAGACGAAATCTTTGATGTGGTGTTGTTAGATGAGAACATGCCTGGGCTAGGAGGATTAGAAACCCTTAACGAAATCAAGTTGAGGTCTCCCAACTTACCGGTAATTATGATTACCAAAAATGAAGAGGAACAAATCATGGAAGAGGCCATTGGAGCCAAGATTTCAGATTATTTGATCAAACCCGTCAATCCCAACCAAATATTGCTTGCGCTCAAGAAATTATTCGAGCACAAAAATTTGATTGCCGAGAAAACCATCATCAACTATCAACAAGCTTTTCAAAAGATATCATTGTCTCTGAATGAATTGCATACCCACCAAGATTGGTCGGATTTTTACATCAAAATGCTTTATTGGGAAATGGAATTGGAGAGTTTAGAGGATTTGGCCATGTTGGAAATTTTTCAAAATCAAATGAAAGAAGCCAATCGTCTTTTTGCCAAGTTTATAGAAAACAATTATGAGGATTGGATTATCAATGAATCAGGGCCTTTGATGTCGCATCAAATATTAAAAGAAAAGCTCTTTCCAATACTCAAAAATGAATCTGAGAAAACCACACTCATGCTGGTCATCGACAACCTCCGTTTTGATCAATGGAAAATGATTGCACCCATCATTGAAAACCATTACCAAAAAGAGGAAGAATTAAGCTATTTCAGCATATTACCCACAGCTACCCACTACGCCCGAAATGCCATATTCTCTGGAATGACACCACTTGAAATGCAAAAAAAACATCCCGAATTGTGGGTCAATGAAAATGAAGAAGGCGGCAAAAACCTCAATGAAGCAGCATTTCTCAAAGCACAACTGAAAAGTAATAACATCAAGTCACAGTTCAGTTATTCCAAAATCACCAACCTTAAAGCTGGGAGAGAATTAACACAATCCCTTAACAATCGTCAAAAAGATGATCTGTTAGTGGTTGTTTACAATTTTGTTGACATGATATCTCATGCCAAGACAGAAATGGAAATCATTAAAGAGTTGGCTTCTGACAACAAAGCTTTCAGATCCCTTACCCTTTCTTGGTTCAAAAACTCACCCCTACTCGAAATCATTCAGCAAGCAAGGAAGTTGGGTTTCAAACTGATTGTCACCACCGACCATGGAACGATCAACGTCGATCAACCCCTCGAAGTCAAAGGCAATCGTGAGGTCAGCATGAATCTCAGGTATAAAACAGGGCAAAGTTTGAGCTACCCCACCAAATCAGTTATGGAAGTCAATGACCCTAAAGGAATACAATTGCCAGCATCCCACCTCAACAGTAAGTTTATATTTGCCAGAGAACAACAGTATTTTGTCTATCAAAACAACTTTAATCATTATGCCAATCACTTCCGAAACACCTTTCAACATGGTGGAATATCTATGGAGGAAATGATCATCCCTTTTGTTGTAATGCGTCCACGATAGTGTTAAATTTGCAATATGTTATTTCGGTTTAATTTGGATCAAATCGACCAGGCAGTCGATTTTTTAGAGGAGCATTTGAAAACTGCTGTCATCTGTTTTGATGGCCCAATGGGAGCGGGAAAAACAACCCTAATTTCAGAATTGTGCAGAAAATGGGAAGTTACCGATCCCATTTCTAGCCCTACCTTTTCCATTGTCAATCACTACATCAGCCCTACTAAAGGAGGTATTTATCACTTTGATTTCTATCGACTTAAAAACATAGACGAAGCCATGGATATCGGTACAGAGGAATACTTGGAATCTGATAATTATTGCCTGATTGAATGGGGAGAAAGGATCCAACCCATGTTGCCCCCTCATATCAAGATAAATATCAGTATTAATGAAGATCAATCGAGAACTTTAAATATTGTAAACATATGAAATTGTTGTACCGACTGGGTTTCTACTTGGTAGGCTTTTCTATAGGACTGATTTTTTTATCAGTAATTTTGAAAGGTAAAAAAACAAGTTGCAACTATGGCCCCAACGACAGGGTGATCAGTAATCTCTCCAAAAAATCATGGAAACAACAAAACAAACTAAGTTCAGCTTTTGATTCCATAGCATTTCAGGCTTTTCTCAGTAAAGCAAGTGTTGATTTTGGAAAAAGCAATACCCAAAAAGACAGTTGTAAAGTCTATTATATCAATGGATATTGGGCAGATAAGCCCATTTCGATAACCGTAGAGAATTGTGAAAAGACCGTTGAGGTGCTTTTACTCAACTACCGTAGCCAATGATGCAAACTGGCGCGCAATTCAATCTAATGTTTTACTTTTGCAAGCATGAAAAAGGCATTATCTGCAATTAGCGGGCAAGGGTACAAGGTTTTATTTTCTGATGAAGCCTATAGTGCGCTCGGTTTATTACTGAAGACAGAAAACTATTCCTCTATTTTTATTTTGGTGGATAAGCATACCGAAATACACTGTCTGCCTGTATTTTTGAAATATTTATCAGAATTAAAAGACGCTGATGTTCTTACGATCAAAGCCGGTGAGGAAAACAAGCACTTGGAAACATGCCAAGAGGTATGGCAAGAGCTTTCTGATTTGGGTGCGGATCGAAAAAGCCTTTTGATCAATGTGGGAGGTGGTGTCGTTACAGATCTTGGAGGATTTGTGGCCGCAGCCTTTAAAAGGGGAATTGATTTTGTCAATGTACCCACCACCCTACTGTCTATGGTTGACGCCTCAGTAGGGGGAAAAACAGGTGTAGATTTGGGGGGCTTAAAAAATCAAATCGGAATCATTACTCATCCAAGAATGGTCGTCATTGATACCCACTATCTGAATACCCTACCGGAAAATGAATACAGGAGCGGATATGCGGAAATGTTGAAACACGGCATCATCAGGGATAAATTGTATTTTCAAAAATTATCCGAATACAAGTCATTGGAATATAGTGATATAGAAGATTATATTCATCATTCTGTTTCAATAAAAAATGCAGTGGTTAGCGAAGACCTATACGAATCAAATTTGAGAAAAATTCTCAATTTTGGTCATACATTTGGACACGCCATTGAAACCCACTGCCTTAATAATTCCCAAAAAACAACCCTGCTTCACGGCGAAGCCATTGCCATAGGAATGATTACCGAAGCTTATTTGGCCACCCAACTGTGTGGACTCGACATGTCCGTTGCCGAAAATATCAAAAAAGTATTTCTCAGAATATTTCCCAAGTCAAGTTTCACCAAAGATGATTTAGTGGCCATCATGGAGTTATTGAGATATGACAAAAAGAACAGCCACGGGAAAGTTAAATTTGTCTTACTTTATGCACTGGGAGAACCAGCCATTGACATTGAGGTTGCGTCCGAAAATATTATAAACGCATTCGAGTTTTATCAACAAAATTAAGCCGAGTTCCTACTTGCATTGATGTTTCCAAATAGAGAGCGTGTTACCATTTTTTCGTAAAGTTCCATAGTTTCTTCCGACATATCGCCTGATTTTTTGGCATCCAAGATGGTCATCAGTGCAGACTGCTGAATGGTCAGCAAAGGTTGTACAATCTCTTCCCTCACTTTGATAGAAGCTTTTCCAGCGGGTTCATTTTCCATCAATTCCTCAAAACCAGTGAGCTTCAAAATCATTTCGCGGGTCAATATGAACTCATTGTGAATTAAATTCCAAAAATCTCCAAAACGTTTGTCATTTTGCATATAAGCTGTCAGTGCAAAAAATGATTTAGTCAAACTCATCATGCTATTGGCAATCAAAGTTCTAAAGAAAGAAGATTGTTTGTACAGTCGGGTTACCTTTTCGAATTGGTTTTGATCCTCAAAAGACTTGAGTGCAGTCCCTACTCCGTAGAAACCAGGAACATTTTGTTTGGATTGACTCCAACTTCCTACAAAAGGAATGGCTCTTAGGTCAGAAAAATCAAGTTTTTTGGAACTTCCTCTTTTCGAAGGTCGACTACCGATATTGGCTTTTGCATAATATTTGAGCGTGGTCATCTCTTCCAAATAAGGAATAAATTCCGGACGGGCTTTAAATTCTTGATAGGCTTGATGACTATGATCGGCCAATTGATTCATGGTTTCTCGATTTTCATCAGAGAGCACATTTCTCTCCGAATTAAACACTTGATTTTGAATTCCTGAACTTAGTAACTGCTCCAGGTTGTATTGACAAGAATCATTGGTGCCAAAATTAGAACTGATGGTTTGTCCTTGAATGGTGAGTTGAATATCATCGGCTTGAATTTTCTTACCCATCGAGGCGTAAAATTCGTGTGTATTGCCTCCTCCTCGTGCCGGTGGACCTCCCCTTCCGTCGAAAAAGGCAACATTGATACCATAACTATTCGACAGTGCAGTCAAATCCTCTTTGGCTTTGTATATACTCCAATTGGCCATAAAATAGCCCCCGTCTTTGGTGCCGTCTGAAAAACCAAGCATAACGGTTTGTTTGTCTCCACGAGAGGATAGATGTTTTCTGTATTGGTCGTTTTCGTATAGGGTTTGCATTATCTTTTCACAAACCTTCAAATCAGGAATGGTCTCAAAAAGCGGAATGATATCTACAGTGGGTTGATCCCAATTACAGATTTTGTGCAAAGCAAATAATTCCAAGATGTTGTCAATTGTCTGACAATTGCTAATAATGTATCGATTACAACCTCTTTCTCCATTGCGTTGCTGAATGACGCGCATGGCGCGAATACTGCCCAATGTTTCTTTGGTTATGGTGGTTTCAAAAATCTCAGCGGGCACATCTCCTTTGAGAGTTGTCAAGACGTGGTGCCTGGAGGGAGTGTCCAATTCATCAAAATTTTCTGGTAATCCCTCTACATACTTCCGGATGTCGGGATGAGAAAAAATCTCATCAAACACTTGTTTGTGAATTCTAGAATCTTGCCGGATATCCAAGCTTGCAAAGTGAAAACCAAATATTTTTACTTTGTGTTTGAGATCCAAAATCAAAGATTCGTAGAGACCATCTGTTTGATTAACAATGACTTGATGTATTTCATCCAAGGCCTTTTCAAAATAGTCTATATTGAAATAATCGGGTTTGTCTTTGGAAAACAAAGTAGCGTATAAATCACTTTCCAAAGTATCCAATCTTTCTTCCAACCCGTTGAAAGTGAGGCTTCGCTTCATCTTTCTTACCTCTCTGAAATAGTTTCTCAGTATGGAAAATTTTAAACTTTCAGCGGTTTTAAGGGTGATTTCGGGGGTGACATAGGGATTTCCGTCTCGGTCACCACCTGGCCAAAAGCCAAAATCAAAAATGGAATTGTCCAGAGCCGCCTTGTTGAAAATGTGTCTTTTTATATAAGTATAAATCGTACTTGCAGAATGATAAAATACATTTTCTAAGTACCAGATCAAGCTGACAGCTTCATCGTAGGGTGAGGGCTTAGTTTTTTTATAGAATTTGGTTTTACCCAGTTGGGTAAGCAATAACTTAACGGTCTCCAACGCACCAGCGTCAATTGCTTTGGCCAAATCATTGATAATACCCAAAACACTACCAGGATAAAATTGAGTGGGATGGGCAGTAAGTACAATTCTTACTTTAAAACGATTGAGATAATCCTTGAGTTCATCCACTTTCAGGTTATCTGAAGCATCTTCTTTAATGTGTCGGATGGTACCCCTACCGTGCATATTGTTGACGAAACCAAAGGCAGCATCTTCGATGGCATCGAATAGAACCACCTGACGTTCAATGTATTGAATAAAATGAAAAAGTAAATCAATCTGTTCTTTTTCGTCATATTCTGGAAGATATCTATTGAAAAAACTAGAAGTGATTTCTCGAGGATCTAATTTCTGGTCATAGCCGTTTTTACAATGATCTGCAAAAAGGGGAATGAGAACAGATGTGTTTCTAATGGAATCAAAAGGAAGGGTAAGAAAAAGGCTGTTGTAAATTTGAAATTTCGAAAGTACATTTTCGTTAAATCTTTCGATTTTAGGTTTTCGAGCCATTAGTTATTGTAGATATAAAGTGGATTTATAATTCATTAAATATTCTGTGCATTAATCGTTTTTTATCATTGATGCTTTCTTCAAGCGAAATCATAGTTTCCGTTCTGGAAACACCCTCAATGTCATCAATCATAAAAATAATATCTTTAGCGTGTTTGGTGTCGTGTGCCCTTACTTTACAAAAAATATTAAACTTTCCAGTTGTGATGTGCGCTACAGTGACAAATGGAATGTCGTTAAGACTTTTAATTACATCATTAATAATTTTGGTTTTCTCCAAGAAAATACCAATGTAAGCGATAAAAGAATAACCCAATTTTACATAGTCAAGATTTAACGATGAACCCTTAATAATGCCAGCTTCTTCCATTTTTTTGACCCTTACATGAACTGTTCCTGCTGAAATAAACAGTCGTTTTGATATGTCCGTAAAAGGGACACGGGTATTGTCTATAAGGATATCCAAAATCTGATGATCTACCTCATCTAATTTTACCTTATTCATAATTGTTAGGTTTTTGCTCAAAATTAAGCAAAAAATTTAATAATTTTTAATGAAATTTGATTATTGTTACAATTTTAATACCTAAAGTGTGTTTTTTAGAAGATATCAATAGTTTCTCCTTCCACAAAATCCACTTTAGAAACTTTTAAGATTTCCTCCGCATTTAAAACGCGGTGACCTAAAAGTTCTATTTTATTAGAAAAACTGTGATACACGGGTCTGAAAAACACGCTCTCTCCCAATTTCTCTTCCTTATAAAGCACTGCTAGATCTTGATTCTTAAATAGTCCAGTCTCGGTTTTTACATCAACGTTTTTTATGATGATGTCGACATAATCTTTTTTGTTTTCTGGAATTCGATCGTATGCTTCTGCGGAATGACTCAAATAACTCTCGTCCTCAATGGCATTTAGAGCGATAATGAGCGCCTTGAGAATCATTTCTTTGGTGAAATCCCTATCGTAATCTAAACCGTTGTGGCCAGCTTCATATAAAAGCGTAGGTACACCCAAGGAGGTAAAATAATCTCCGACACAATTGGGATTAAAAGTGTCGTCATAGCGACCTATCTGATCCGGGATGTATTGTTGTAGATTATTATGAATCAAAGCAATTATTTGCATGGCTTTGACTCGGGCTGGAGAGAGGCTTCTTTGCTTATTGGCCGCAGGGGATAAAAAGGAAAGTGTGGCGGGTTTTCCAGCTTTTCCGGCAGCAAATATGCTGCGTTGACCATGAAGATTAAAACAAAAATCGGGGGAAAATGACTCAAAAACCTTTCGCAAAGCAACACTTTCGGGTTGGGACAAGTCTATAGCATCACGGTTAAGATCGAGCTTGTTGGCATTAATACGCGTATAGGCCGAAGAGCCATCGGGATTTAGCTGAGGGATAACCATCAAGGTTAGACCTTCGACTAATCTAGCGCCACTAGGGGTCCTTAGATGGGCAAATAAATCTAACAATGCACGTGTAGTGGTGGATTCATTTCCATGCATTTGGGACCATAATAACACTTTTATGGGGCCATTTCCCAATCGATGGGCATAGATGGGTTGATTAAGAACCGAATGTCCAATAATGGTGCTTGGTAATTTATAAGGCAAAGCTTTAAGCAATAAATCCCATTTTTGGGAGGATAAATACCGATTATTTGAAATCATAGCATTAATTGTTTTACAAATGTAAACAAGTCAAAGTTTACATCTATAAACAGTCTAAATTTACAATGTTATACATATTACCTCCTATAATGCTTAAAATTGTAAACAATTGTCTACATAAATTAATTATAGTACATTATAGTTTTATATATCAGTAATTTACATATTATATCTAAATAAAAACTTTATAAATATATTTTCTATTAACCCCTATTAAAACTCCATATATTTTAATATATTCGTGGAAACATCCATTTGTTTACAATGTTAAACATTACTCACATCGTTGAACGTATAGAAGAAATCAGAAGAAATCATCAGCTTTCTGCCGCTGGTTTTGCTTCAAGAATAGGAGTACAACGTTCTGCCATGTCTCACATTCTTTCTGGAAGAAATAAACCGAGTTTAGAATTTTTAATGAAAGTCTATGAGGCTTTTGATGAAGTGGCATTGGATTGGCTCATTATAGGCACTTCCACTCCTACTCCTCCAAAAGAGAATGTCGATTTATTTAAGTCCCTAGATGATGAACCCAATGAGCCTCAAACCACTTCCTTGGAAAATCCAATAGCTCAGAAAATTGATTTTCAAAAACAAGCCTCAATTCCAACTGAAGAAAGTGCTTCTCCTCGAGAAATCATTTATCTTTACAGCGATGGAAGTTTTGAAAGATTTTTGCCCAAAAAATAGTTTTTTCCTTTCGATCTGTTTAGGATCATTACTTTTTTATTCCTGCTACTCTGTTGACCGAGATTGTAAAAAATTTCACACTGGCGCTTTCGAATTCAATACGCTGATCAACGGTGAGATCAAAACTTCTTATTTCACCAGAACAGAAGATTTGGAAATTGAAACCTATGAGGGAAAAATAGATTCTGCCCGAATTCGTTGGGTCAATGACTGTGAATGTATTTTAACCAAACTTAACCCCAAGTCTAATCAGGACAAACGTCCCGTTCAAATTAAAATTCTATCGACCGAAGGGAACGCCTATAGATTTGAGTATTCCTTGGTGGGAAAATCCGATAACAAACAACGGGGTACCATCAATAAAATAAAATAAATCATGGAATCCTTCTTTACTACGGAAATAATATCAGCACTGCTTACGCTCACCTTTTTGGAAATCGTTTTGGGGATTGACAATATTCTTTTCGTATCGATCATCGCAGGAAAATTGTCTCCCAAAGACCAAAAAAAAGGCATAGGTATTGGATTGGCTATGGCCATGATTCTTCGATTGGTTTTGTTATTGGGTATTTCGGTATTGATGAGCATGCAATCCACGTGGATAAAATTGGACAATAGTTTTATTCATGCCAATATTTCTGGACAGGCAGTCATCCTGTTTTTGGGAGGGCTGTTCTTGTTGTACAAAAGTACCAAGGAGATTTACGAAAAAGTTGAATTGAAAGCGGATGAAAAAAATCACCTTCAAGGACAGTCATCACTAACCAAGGCAATTGTTCAAATTACTTTGATCAATCTTGTTTTTTCTGTGGACTCCATCCTAACAGCTTTGGGAATGAGTAACGGAATTCCCTATGCGGGTATGGTTATGGGAATTGCCATTGTAATTTCGGTATTGATTATGATGCTATTTGCTCACCCTGTGGGAAATTTTGTCAATCAACACCCCTCTCTTCAGGTTTTAGGACTTTCTTTTCTATTGTTGATTGGATTTATGCTTTTGGCAGAAGCAGCCCATCTTTCTCATACTCAAATATTGGGCCAAGAAGTGGGGTCTATTCCCAAAGGCTATCTCTATTTTGCCATTGCGTTTTCTCTGGGAGTTGAATTCATCAACATGAAGTTGAGAAAGAAACCAAAGCGGTAATTACAGATTTAATTTGATTTGTGAATCATCGTCCTCATCGCCCTTGAGTTCCTCCTGATCATTGACTTCAATTTCCTCAACCAATTTTTCATCATCATCATCATAAGGCAGTACCTCCTTGAGTTCTATATTTTTCACTTTGTGTTGGGTCAACTGATTTCCCAATGCTTTAAAGCCTTTGACAGCGATAAATTCCTCCGCATTGATTTCCAATGGAGGAATAGGATCTTTATCTCTTGGCTTGACAAAGTTGATGGTGATCAAAGGACGCCAGTCGGTATTGAGGAAAATCAATTCCCCTCCCTCTTTGATGAATCGGTCTTCTCTTGACTCACTTTCAATATGAAATCTCTTGATAAAGTAACGCTGTTTTTCATTATCAAAATACACTGAAGTAATGGGCTTATTGGGTTTCCACTTTTCAATACAAATCAATTTTTCATCGAAATGCAAGGTCATTTCAGGGATGACCACCTTTGCATCTCCATCTTTGTTGATCAACAATATTTTGTCCTCCCCTTTGAAGGCACCCAAAAGCTCTCCTCGCTCATCGGTATTGAGTCTTTTGATGGTGGGATCAAACCAAATTTTTCTTGGTTTGAGGGTGGATACGCCCTTTTCTTTAAGTTCTACCCTGAGGATATTGTATTTGGTGACAGTATTTCCCCTCACCCCTCTGCCTTTGATTTGTAAATCGGCAAAATCCAAATCCCATTTTAGTTTCTTCACGTTTCCTGTATTTCGTAAAAGAATGGTCACCACTTCTGCCTCACCGTTGGGATTGGCTGTAAAATACAAAACGTTGGAACCTGGACTGCCCTGTGTCATTTCATATACTTTGTCACGGGTAATTCCTTTGACCGCAAATCTTTTGATAAAGGCACTTCCTTTTTTGCCATCCTTGTAGATCATGTTGTAGATGGTACGGGTATCATTTTTCTTAAAAATAGCCGCATGTATGACATCTTTGCCTACAAAAACCTTACTGTCCACCCTAACCACTTGCATTTTTCCTTCTCTGGTAAAGACAATGACATCGTCAATGTCCGAACAGTCGCAAAGGTATTCGTCTTTTTTTAAGGAAGTTCCGATAAAGCCTTCTTCTCGGTTGAGGTAAAGCTTCTGATTTCTTACCACCACCTTTCTGGCATCTACATCATCAAAAATTCTGATTTCAGATTTTCGTTCCCTTCCTTTTCCGTAGGTTTTGATGAGATGTTTAAAGTAATTGATGGCATAATCCACCAAATGGGCCAAATGATTTTTCACTTCGGCAATATCACCTTCTAAGGCTTCTATTTTTTGCTGAGCCTTGTCAATGTCGAATTTAGAAATACGTTTGATCCTAATTTCTGTCAATTTGACCAAGTCTTCCTCTACAACAGCTCTTTTGAGGATCGAAATATGAGGCTCAAGTCCTTTGCGAATGGCTTCTAGCACACCCTCCCAAGTATTTTCCTCTTCAATGTCTCGGTAAATTCTGTTTTCAATAAAAATCCGCTCCAAAGAGGCATGGTGCCACTGATTTTCCAACTCTTCCAATTGTACTTCCAACTCTTTTTTGAGCAAGGTCACCGTATGGTCTGTAGAAAGCGTAAGCATTTCGCTCACACCAATAAAATGAGGTTTATTGTCGATGATCACACAACCCAAGGGTGAAATCGAACTTTCGCAATCCGTAAATGCATATAGGGCATCGATGGTCTTATCGGGTGAAATCCCATTGGGCAGATGAATGATGATTTCTACATTGGCAGCAGTATTGTCCTCAATTTTTTTGATCTTAATCTTACCCTTTTCATTGGCTTTAAGGATGTTATCAATTAAGCCTGATGTGGTCGTACCATAGGGGATTTCATTGACAACCAAAGTGTTTTTATCCAACTGGCTGATCTTGGCTCTGACCCTAACCTTACCTCCTCTATTACCGTCATTATACCCTTGAATATCTATGATTCCCCCAGTCTGAAAGTCGGGATAGAGTTTGAACTTTTTTCCTTTTAAATGCTGGATACTGGCATTGAGAAGTTCCACAAAGTTATGAGGAAGTATTTTGGTAGAAAGCCCTACCGCAATTCCCTCTGCCCCTTGTGCCAAAAGCAGCGGAAATTTAACTGGTAAATGAACAGGCTCTTTTTTTCTCCCGTCATAAGATAACTGCCAATCAGTGACTTTTGGGCTGAATACAACTTCAAGGGCAAACTTGGACAATCGTGCTTCGATGTATCGGGAAGCTGCCGCCCGGTCTCCGGTGAGGATGTTCCCCCAGTTTCCCTGGGTATCGATCAACATTTCCTTTTGGCCGATTTGCACCATGGCATCGGCAATACTGGCGTCTCCGTGGGGGTGATATTGCATGGTATGCCCTACAATATTGGCCACTTTATTGTAACGACCATCGTCTAAATCCTTCATGGAATGAAGGATACGACGCTGAACAGGTTTTAGTCCGTCATAGATTGCTGGGACAGCCCGTTCCAAAATGACATAAGAAGCATAGTCAAGGAACCAGTCCTTGTACATACCGGTAACTTTGACAAGGGAATCCCCATCATTGATCCCATCTGGTATTTTTTCGTGCTCTAAATCATCCATGCATTACACCATTTCTTCGGCTACATCCAGTTCAACTTTTAGATTATCAATGATAAACTTTTGACGATCCTGTGTGTTTTTTCCCATGTAGAACTGCAATAAATCATCGGTTGTAGTTGATTTATCGAGCATTACGGGATCTAAACGAATGTCTTCACCAATAAAAAATTTAAACTCATCTGGTGAAATTTCACCCAAGCCTTTAAAACGTGTGATTTCTGGTTTTCCACTTAATTTTGTAATGGCCTCTTTTCTTTCTTTTTCGCTGTAACAGTAAAATGTTTGCTTTTTGTCTCTCACCCTAAACAGGGGCGTTTGTAAAATGTACAAATGTCCTTCTTTTATCAACTCTGGAAAAAATTGAAGAAAAAAAGTGATGAGTAACAAACGTATGTGCATGCCATCAACGTCAGCGTCAGTGGCGATCACAATGTTGTTGTATCTCAAATCTTCCATGCTTTCCTCGATATTGAGTGCAGCCTGAAGCAAGTTAAACTCTTCGTTTTCGTAAACAATTTTTTTGGTCATCCCGAAGGTGTTGAGGGGTTTACCTCTGAGACTGAATACGGCTTGAGTATTGACATCTCTGGATTTGGTAATGGAACCACTGGCAGAATCTCCCTCGGTAATGAAAATGGTAGATTCCAAACGACGGTCTTTTTTAAGATCGCCCAAATGAACCCTACAATCTCTGAGTTTTTTGTTGTGGAGACTGGCTTTTTTGGCCCTTTCTTTTGCGAGTTTACGAATGCCCGAAAGTTCTTTTCTTTCCTTTTCGGCTTGTAAAATCTTACGCCGTATGGCCTCGGCTGTTTCAGTATTTTTGTGTAAAAAATTATCGAGTTGAGTGCCTAAAAAGTCATTGATATAGGCACGGACCGAGGGCATTTTTTCTCCCATTTCGGTCGATCCCAACTTGGTTTTGGTTTGAGATTCAAAAACAGGTTCCATGACCTTGATGCTGATGGCAGATATAATGGACTTCCGTATGTCGGAGGCATCAAAGTTTTTTCCAAAATGTTCTCTGACAGTCTTGACCAAAGCCTCACGAAAAGCGGCTTGATGGGTTCCCCCTTGGGTGGTGTTTTGTCCGTTGACAAAAGAGTGATATTCTTCACTATACTGTGATCGACTGTGGGTAATGGCCACTTCAATATCCTCCCCCTTTAGGTGAATGATGGGATACAACAGGTCGGAGGCATTGGTTTGATCCTCCAATAAATCTTTGAGCCCATTTTCGGAAAAGAATTTTACCCCATTAAGGTCAATGGTCAAACCCGGATTGAGGTAAACGTAGTTTTTGAGCATGCGCTCAACGTATTCCAAACGGTATTTGTAATTTTTGAAAATACTTGTATCAGGTTCAAACAACACTTGTGTGCCCCTTCTCTTGGAACTAGAAGTTACAGGCTCTTCTTGGATGAGATTTCCGTATTCAAAAACAGCGTTGGTCGTCTGGTTGTCTCTAACAGAAACTACCTTAAACATTGAGGAAAGGGCATTGACAGCCTTGGTTCCCACACCATTCAGTCCCACAGATTTTTTGAATGCTCTGGAATCGTATTTTCCACCTGTGTTCATTTTAGAAACCACATCCACTACTTTTCCCAAAGGAATTCCTCGACCATAGTCTCTTACGCTGACGATACTGTCTTTAATAACAATTTCGATGGTTTTTCCTGCACCCATCACAAACTCATCGATACAATTGTCGAGTACTTCTTTTAGAAGAATGTAAATGCCATCATCTGGAGAAGAACCATCTCCTAATTTTCCAATATACATCCCAGGCCGCATGCGGATATGTTCCTTCCAATCGAGTGAACGAATGTTCTCTTCTGTGTATTGAGTTTGTTTGGCCATAAAGTCACTGCTAATTTATAATTTGAAGGCCAATTTTTCAGTTCAAAGAAGTCAAAGAAATTAACAAAATACAATCTTCGATTGTTGAGAAGTTTCAATATCATCAATTGTTCATAGGCTTTTTAAAAAGAATTATTTTTAGATTGCCAAATAAAAATAGCTGATTTAAAATGCTGTTTTTTTTATTAAAATTCTAAAAACGATCCAATTGATGAAAGCACAAGTCCGCTCCGAAAAAATTAAAGGAGATTTTATACACATGGTTTTTTTCTGGTTAAAAAACCCTGAAAATCAAAATGACAGCATGAGTTTTGAGAAAGCCCTAAATAAATTTATAGACACCAACACTCAAGTAGTAGGTGCTCATATCGGCCGACCAGCCGCTACAGATCGACCAGTAATCGACAATTCTTACACCTACAGTCTGGTGGTGACTTTTCCGGATTTGGAAACTCACGACGCTTATCAAACCGATCCCACGCATGTAGCATTTATTGAGGAAGCTAAATCACTTTGGGACAAGGTTTTAATATACGATTCATCAGCAATTTAATGGTGGGTTTTAGGGCGATTAATTCTATTTTTGATATAAAATAGATTTCTGAGTCGACAAATGTTTTATGACTTGTCAGATATTCCTAAAACAACAATCTTAAAGTTCAATTTCACCCTTGAGAATATCCAAAACTCCTAAACATTGAACCGAAAGTGCATAACATCACCGTCTTGAACGATGTAATCCTTGCCTTCAACTCTCATTTTACCAGCCTCTTTCACTTTGTGCTCACTGCCCAAATCGCTGTAATCCTGATAGGAAATAACCTCAGCTCGGATAAATCCTTTTTCGAAATCCGTATGAATGACTCCTGCTGCTTGTGGCGCGGTTGACCCCTTTGAAATGGTCCATGCCCTAACCTCTTTCTCCCCTGCCGTAAAATAGGTTTGTAAAGAGAGTAATTGGTAGGCCGACCGAATCAGTTTGGCAGAGCCAGGTTCGGAGAGTCCCAAATCCTCGAGAAAAAGTTGTCTTTCATCATAAGAATCCAATTCATTGATATCGGCCTCAATGCTGACCGCCAAAATCAATACTTCAGCGTTTTCTTGCGCTACTGCTTCTTTGATCTGATTAACGAAATCGTTACCATCCACCGCTGCATCCTCACTGACATTACAAACATACATTACTGGCTTGTCGGTAATCAATTGGAGGGGATTGACATAATTGACACGATCGTCTTCTGAAAAATCTACTGACCTGACATTTTTTGCGGCCTCGAGTGCCCCAATGATCTGATCCAATACTTCCAATTCTTTTTGCGCCTCCTTGTTCCCCGTCTTGGCCGACCTCAGTATTTTGTCTCTCCGTTTTTCAGTACTTTCTAGGTCTTTGAGTTGAAGTTCGATATCAATGGTTTCTTTATCCCTAAGGGGGTTTACCGATCCATCGACATGTACGATATTGTCATCCTCAAAACATCTCAAAACGTGGAGGATGGCATCTGTTTCTCTGATATTACCCAAAAATTGATTGCCCAATCCTTCCCCTTTGCTCGCTCCTTTTACCAAACCAGCAATATCCACAATTTCAACCGTAGCAGGGATGACCTTTTCTGGCTTGACCAAATCAGCCAAATGATCCAAACGCTTATCTGGAACATTGACCACTCCAATGTTGGGTTCTATGGTACAAAAAGGAAAATTAGCGCTTTGCGCTTTGGCATTGGAAAGACAATTAAACAGGGTGGATTTGCCCACATTGGGCAAGCCTACAATTCCAGCTTTCATAAAAAAAAGAGATTAATTTTCGTGCATAAAGCGTTGTTTGCCCAACAACACTTCTTCGGTTTCTACATTATCCTCATCTGGCACACAACAATCAACAGGACAAACCGCAGCACACTGAGGCTCATCATGAAATCCTTTGCATTCGGTACATTTGTCAGGAACGATATAATAGAACTCGTCGGATACCGGAATTTGGGCTTCTTCGGCATTAACAGCTTTTCCGTTGGGCAGAACTACATCTCCCTTTAGATCGGTTCCATCTTCGTATCGCCAGTCATCAGCACCCTCATAAATTGCTGTATTGGGGCATTCGGGTTCGCATGCGCCACAATTGATACATTCGTCAGTGATGATGATGGCCATAATGAATATGTTTAATTAAATTTGACCACAAAAGTAAGACCTATAAACATTCTTTACAAATAATGAGTGGACTGAAAAATAGAATTAAGGCTTTAGAAAAATTGGGACGCTATTTAAGCCATATTTCTGAGGAAGATTCTCAATACGAACCTTTTTTCGATGCCATTGACCGCGCCCAACTGCAAAATGCTTGGTTTGAAAAAAAAGCCTGTATTGAGGCCATTAAGTCTTGGGGCGCAGCCCTGCAGCCCAATAACATTAACCAATGGGAAAGCAAATACCAACTGAAAGAAAATAACGCTCCCAAAACCATTGCCGTCATCATGGCCGGAAATATTCCTTTGGTAGGGTTGCACGATCTTATTTCTATATGGATTTCTGGTAATAAAGCTTTGGTCAAATGTGCCTCAAAAGACAATATATTGATTCCTTTTATCGTGAATTTCGACCCTTTATTCCAATCCCACACTACATTTACCGACAAGCAATTGGTGGGCTTTGACGCAGTCATTGCAACGGGAAGTAACAATGCAGCACGCTATTTTGATTATTATTTTTCAAAATACCCACACATCATCAGGAAAAATAAAAACGGTATTGCCGTACTAAACGGCTTTGAATCCCAAGGTGATATGACTAATCTCGGAAAAGACATGCTGCAATACTACGGACTGGGTTGTCGCAATGTTTCCAAGCTTTATTTACCCAAAGGTTTTGACCTCAATATGATTTTTGGAGGTTTGTTCCCCTATGCCAATATCATAGAAATGAATAAATACGCCAACAATTATGACTACAACAAGGCAGTGTATTTGATGAGTGAGTTCGAATTTGTCGAAAATGGTTTTTTTATGCTTAGGGAAGAACAAGCCATCTCCTCTCCTATTGCTACGGGACATTACGAATTTTATGATGCGCTCGATCCTCTAAAAAGCCACTTGAAAGAACAGCAAGAAAGCATACAGTGTGTCGTTTCCAATACTGACATTGAGGGAGCCATTCCTTTTGGTGAGGCTCAAAATCCGCAACTTTGGGATTATGCCGACGGGGTAGATACATTGGAATTTCTAAAAAATTTGTAATCCTTTCTTTTTTTGCGTTTGCGATTTTGTTAAAAAAATTCATAAAAATTAATCTTTATTCAATTGGTAATTGAACTGATCTTTTGATATTTGCACTTTGAAAATTGATATGAAAAAACACAATTTCAGTGCAGGCCCCGCTATTCTTCCTCAGGAAGTAATTCAGGGAGCCGCAAAAGCAGTTTTAGAACTGGACAATATCGGTTTATCACTGATAGAAATTTCCCACAGAAGCAGTGAATTTATGGCCATTATGGAAGAGGCTTGTACCCTCTCCCTCCAGCTTTTGGGTTTGGAAGGAAAAGGTTATAAGGCCATGTTTCTTCAGGGAGGTGCTAGTATGCAATTTTTAATGACACCTTACAATTTGTTAGAAAACAAAGCGGGCTATATCAATTCGGGTACCTGGTCCACCAAGGCCATTAAAGAAGCGAAAATCCTAGGAGAAGTTGTTGAATTGGCCTCTTCTAAGGACCAAAACTTCAACTATATCCCCAAAGGATTTGAGATTCCCAACGATTTGGATTATCTCCACCTCACCACCAATAATACCATTTTTGGAACCCAATACAAAACACTTCCCGACACCGAAGTCCCTTTGGTAGCAGATATGAGTTCTGATATTTTCTCACGCTCTTTTGATTATTCAAAATTTGATATGTTTTATGCTGGAGCCCAAAAAAATATGGGACCCTCTGGTGTTACTTTGGTTGTGATCAAAGAATCCTCCTTCAACAAAGTGAGTCGGGTCATTCCTTCTATGTTAAACTATGAAGTTCAGGCCAATGCAGGAAGTATGTTCAATACACCTCCCGTATTCCCAGTATATACCGTTTTATTAAACCTTCGTTGGATTGCCAAGCATGGTGGTTTGGAAGGTGTGGGTGCACAAAATGAAAAGAAAGCAGCTTTAATTTATGACGAAATCGACAGAAATCCTCTCTTTGAAGGTTTCGCTCATGTCGATGATCGCAGTCATATGAATGCCACTTTCAATCTAAAAGACGATCAACAGGCCGAAATTTTTGATCCACTTTGGAATGAAGCCAACATCAGTGGACTAAAAGGTCACCGCTCTGTTGGAGGTTACCGTGCTTCCATCTATAATGCATTACCCATCGAAAGCATTCAAGTTTTGGTGGACTGCATGCAAGAATTTGAAAGAAAAGCTTAATCAATAAATCAAGAATGAAAATATTAGCAAACGACGGAGTTTCTCAATCCGGAATTGACGTATTAACTGAAGCTGGTTTTGAAGTCATCACTACCAATGTCGCTCAAGAACAATTGATCAATTACATCAATGAGAATAAAATTACAGTTCTACTGGTAAGAAGTGCTACCACTGCAAGAAAAGACTTGATCGACTCCTGCCCAAGTCTCAAAGTCATTGGTCGTGGCGGTGTTGGAATGGATAATATCGATGTGGAATATGCCCGTGAAAAGGGATTGAGCGTAATCAATACCCCTGCTGCTTCCTCTTCCTCAGTAGCCGAGTTGGTTTTTGCCCATTTATTTGGCGGAGTAAGGTTTCTTTACGATTCCAATCGCAATATGCCACTCGAAGGAGAGTCAAACTTTAAAGGCCTAAAAAAAGCCTATGCTAAGGGAATCGAATTGAGAGGCAAGACCATGGGAATCATTGGATTTGGTAGAATTGGACAAGAAGTGGCCAAAATAGGCTTAGGTTTGGGCATGAATGTCGTCGCAGCAGACAAGTATATGGATTCTGCCGAGATTGAAGTTTCTTTATTTAATGGAGCTTCGCTAAAAGTATCGATCGAAACCATTTCAATGGAAAGTGTTTTAGAACAATCAGACTTTATCAGTTTACACGTTCCCGCACAAAAGGACTATGTAATTGGTTCCAAAGAGTTTGGCATGATGAAAGACGGTTCTGCGATCATTAACGCTGCCCGTGGAGGAGTCATAGACGAAGTTGCCTTGGTCAGTGCATTGGAAAGTAATAAATTGGCCTTTGCCTGTTTGGACACCTTTGAAAATGAGCCCAAGCCTGAGGTTAAATTACTGATGCATCCCAAAATATCCCTCACACCACACATCGGAGCCGCAACCCTAGAAGCGCAAGATCGAATTGGTGAGGAATTGGGACAACAGATTATATCAATCCTAGGTTAAATCTCGATGATTAAGTACCTCAAAAAGAAATGGGGAATTAGCTCCAACACTCAATTGGCTGTAATATTTATCGTTTTTGCCATCACAGGATCTGCTAGCGCAAAATTAGCAGCACCCTTACTTGAATTTTTGGGTGTTCAACCCTCAGACTTTGTTGAAGTTCCGATGGGTATGGTTTTTTATACCCTTTTAAGGGTATTGATAATTTTCCCCATCTATCAGATATTACTTATTATTGTTGCTACCCTATTCTTTCAATTCAAATTCTTCTGGGAATTTGAAAAAAAAATACTCAAAAGAATGGGACTAAAGTTTCTCTTTGAGAAAAAAAACAAAATTTAGCTCAACCTTGAAGTAATCAATTTAAGAAACTCATTGCGAGTATCTGTATCTTTGAATGATCCTCTAAAACCTGAGGTGGTCGTTGTAGAATTTTGTTTTTGAACCCCTCTCATCATCATGCACATGTGAGAAGCCTCAATCACAACACCCACTCCAATGGGTTCCAAAGTTTCGTTAATACAATCGAGTATTTGCTCCGTCAATCGCTCCTGAACTTGTAACCTTCTTGAAAAAACATCTACTACCCTTGGAATTTTACTCAAACCAACAATTTTCCCGTTGGGAATGTATGCAATGTGTGCTTTGCCAAAAAAAGGTAACATATGGTGCTCGCAAAGGGAATATAGCTCTATGTCTTTAACAATGACCATCTCGTTGTAGTCTTCACTAAACATTGCACTTTGAAGAATCTGCTTGGGATCTTTTTCATATCCCTCGGTAAGAAACTTTATTGCCTTGGCGGCGCGAAGAGGAGTTTTTTCGAGTCCTTCTCTATCAGTGTCTTCTCCCAAAAGATCGATGATCTTTGAGAAATTAATTTTTATCTCGTCGGTAATGGGAAAAGTGTCGATGTTGAAATTATCGTTCATTATGATATAGTATATTGATTAAAAATTGAATTAAGTTTTTTGATCTTAGGGGTGATTACAAATTGGCAATAAGGCTGCTCTGTATTTTGATTATAATAATTATGATGTTCAATTTCAGCAGCATAGAAAGGACATTCCGTATTGATTTCAGTCACAATTGGATTTTCAAACACAGCTTCTTTCTCCAGGCGATCGATACAATCTTCAATTTGAATTTTTTCTTCCAAATTGTTGTAAAAAATTGCGGAGCGATACTGAGACCCCACATCATTACCTTGACGATTGAGGGTAGTTGGATCGTGTGTTAAAAAAAATATTTCGAGCAACTCACCATAAGAGACCAAATCTTGATCATATAGCACTTTGATGGTTTCGGTATGTCCAGTATTTCCATTGCATACTTCTCTGTAGGCCGGGTTTTTAATATGCCCTCCCATATAACCTGGAACTACCTCTATTACCCCCCTAATCCTCTGAAAAATAGATTCTGTACACCAAAAACACCCTCCAGCAAAATACGCTTGTTTAATCACTTTTTAAGTTTTGTTCATCAAATATACTAATTTATTGAACAAAATAGTTATTGATTAAACAAAAAAGAAATATCAAGCATTGATTGAATGGTTTTTGTATTTAAAAAACTAATTTTAATGCATGAAAAAAGGCATCATTTGCAGTGATATTTATAAGAGTTATGGGGATTTGTCCGTACTTAAGGGAATTGATCTTGAGATAGAATCTGGAGAAATTGTTGCCATAGTAGGACCCTCTGGTGCTGGAAAAACTACCCTATTGCAAATATTAGGGACACTCGATACTGCCGATACCAATGCAAAAACCAAGATTGAAATCGAAGGGGTTAAATTGCAAAATATGACACCATCTCGTATGGCAGCATTTAGAAATGAACATCTTGGTTTTATCTTTCAGTTTCATGAGTTGTTACCCGAGTTTACAGCCCTTGAAAATGTGTGTATGCCAGGTTGGATTGCAAACAACAATACCCAAACTCTAAAAGAAAAAGCGACAGACTTACTGAACCAAATGGGACTATCGGATCGTATCCATCATCAACCCCAGGAGTTGTCTGGCGGTGAGCAACAAAGAGTTGCTGTAGCCCGTGCTTTAATCAATGATCCTAAAATCATTTTTGCCGATGAACCCAGTGGTAATCTCGACTCTCAGAATGCTGCTTCATTGCATGAAGTTTTTTTCAAACTCAGGGATCAAACAGCTTGTACTTTTGTTATTGTTACCCACAATGATGCTTTGGCAGAAATGGCCGATCGCAAGATTATACTCAAAGACGGCAAGATCATTTCATGAATCAAAAAGAACTGCATTCTTTTCTGGATTTTAAAGCCCAACAATACGAATCCATTGATTTTATCACTCACGATCCCATTCAGATTCCACACCAGTTTTCAGAAAAAAAGGACATAGAAATTGCTGCTTTTCTCAGTGCCACCATAGCCTGGGGAAACCGTGTAAGTATTCTAAAGAGCGCCCAAAAGATGATGGATATTATGGACAACTCACCCTATGATTTTGTCCTCAATCATCGTGAAAAAGATTTTAAAAACTTTAAAGGCTTTGTTCATCGGACATTCAACGAACAGGATTTAAAGTATTTTGTCAGAGCATTGCAAAACATCTATAAAAACCACGGTGGACTGGAAAAGTTTTTTACTTCACAAAACGTCAACCTACAAGAACGCATTCACCAATTCAAAAAGACTTTTTTTGAACTCGATCACCTACCCAGAACCCAAAAACACGTATCTGATCCTCTCAAGGGATCTGCTGCCAAGAGAATCAATATGTTTTTGAGGTGGATGGTTAGATCTGCTGAAAACGGCGTTGATTTCGGAATTTGGAAAAAAATATCAAGTTCGGATTTATCCATTCCCTTGGATGTTCACACTGGAAATGTAGCACGAAAACTGGGACTCCTAAAAAGGAAGCAAAACGACGCTAAAACCCTTCTGGAATTGGACACTAAGCTCAGAAAATTTGACTCAAAGGATCCCGTAAAATACGACTTTGCACTATTTGGATTGGGGGCCTTTGAAAAGTTCTAAAATATTATAATTACCGTATCGGGCTTTTTTTACGCTTGATTTTATATTTTTGTACTATAGCGATGTCTTAATGAAGATACTTCTTAAAAATGCTACAATACTAAATTCCCAAAGTCCTCATCATTCCACCAATCAAGACATTCTCATTTCTGCGGGAATTATCACCAAAATAGCAGAGAATATACAAGCCGATAAAGAAACGGAAGTACATGCTTTTGAAAATCTTCATGTCTCCTGTGGATGGTTTGACAGTGGTGTGTCATTTGGAGAACCTGGTTACGAGGAAAGAGAAACACTTTCCAACGGACTAGAGGTAGCCGCAAGATCAGGCTTTACTAAAATATTACTGAATTCCAATACCCATCCCATTCCTGATTCCAAATCCATTATTGGGCATTTGATCAAAATGAGCAAGGGGTTGACCACAACATTATATCCGATAGGAGCACTAACGGTTGAATCCAAAGGAGATCAAATGGCTTCCCTTTACGACATGTTCAGCGGAGGATCCATTGCTTTTGGAGATCATAAATTCTCGGTTAAAAAGGCCAACTTACTCAAAATAGCACTTCAATATTGTCAAAGTTTTGAGGGAATGGTCATCTCACACCCCATAGACAATGAACTGGCCGGTAAAGGAGTCATGCATGAGGGCATCACCAGTACCCGAATTGGCTTAAAAGGAATTCCCTCTATGGCCGAATCGGTTCAGATAGCAAGAGATCTTGAAATTTTAAAATATTCAGGGGGTAAACTCCATATTCCCAATATTAGTACTGAAACAGGCTTAGATTTGATCAGAAAAGCAAAAAAGCAAGGACTCAACGTCAGTTGTAGCGTTGGACTCCCACATTTAATTTTTGATGATAATGAATTGGAAGGTTTTGATCCAAATTTCAAAGTTTTCCCCCCCATTCGATCCAAAGCAGACCAACAGGCCTTGCGGGCAGGATTACTGGAAGGAAGTATTGATATGATCAGCAGCATGCACGAACCCATGAATATAGAATACAAAAAATTGGAGTTTGAAAATGCAGCAGCCGGAAGCCTAGGGCTGGAAAGTTGCTTTGGTGTACTCAATAAAGTTTTCCCTTTGGACAAGGTGTTGAGTTTTCTGACCCGTGGAGTGAAATGTTTTAACATCCCTACTCCTACCATTGCCGTTGGAGCAACAGCAGATTTAACACTTTTCAACCCTGAAATATCCTATCGTTACAATGAGGATGATTTAAAATCTACCTCAAAAAACAGTCCTTACCTTGGGTCAGAATTGCAAGGAAAAGTTTTGGGCAGTTTTAACAATGGATTGCTCACACTTAACGACTAAGGTCAATGCTATCCTATAAAGTTAGAAAAGCAACCACTGCCAAGGCTCCTCATCCCTGCATCATCCTTTTGCATGGCTATGGAAGCAATGCCGACGATCTTTTCTCTTTTGCAAACTATTTACCGCATCAAATTACTGTTATTTCTCTCGAAGCTCCGTTAGACACTCCTTTTGGCGGAAAAGCTTGGTATTCGATTCATTTCGATGCAGCACAAGACAAGTGGTCTGACCTTGAGGAGGCCAAAAAATCCTTGGACGCCATCACTCAGCAATTGGAATATTTTATTGATGAATATGATTTAAACCCCAAAGACATCAGTTTAATGGGTTTTAGCCAAGGAGCCATATTGAGTTGGTCACTTTTGTTGGATCATCCCCAAAGATTCAGAAGAGCCATTTGTATGAGTGGATACATTAACACCCAACTTTTGGAAAAACCCTTGGATGAATATCAAAATGTTTTGGCCTACGCCTCCCATGGCACCAATGACCCAACAGTTCCCTATGAATGGGCAGAATCAAGTATTGGTGAACTGAGGATAAACAACCCCAAAACAGAATTTAATACCTACCCCGATGGGCATAACGTATCGCCAGAAAACTTTAAAGATTTACTGGAATGGATATCAAAAACTAATCTGGATTAGGATAAAGAAAATGCTCTTTTAATTCAAATTTGAGGGCTCCGTTTTTGTTAATTTGGTAAGTTAAAAATATTTCTCCCCAATGGGTTCCATCCGAAAAATCTGCAACGATCCATTGATGATTGAGAACCTTTACTTTGTTGATCAAAAAAGTACGATCCATTGCGGCATATGGGATTAAGTCGTTCTTTTCACGTAATAAGTTTGTATCATAAAGATGATCCTTGACATGGCTGGCTATGTTTTGAATTCCTAAATTTTCAAAATAACGCAAGGCATACTCATTGCCTTCCAATTCAAAATCATTTTGTTCGTCTATGCGTTCCTGAAGTCGGAAAACGGAATCTTTTAATTTTTCATTGCGAACTTTGGTCTCACTCCATTTTCCTTGTAAGTCATCGAACACCTTTTTGGAGTTAACCAATTGAAAAACGAGGATTAAAGCAGTAAACACAAACAGATAAAGAATAATATTTTTTTTCATTAATTTCAATTTGAGTGAATTTCAAGCTTATCGTAGGCCAAATATACATTTTCGGGCAATTGTTTTGAGCATTCATCATGAAAACCCAGTAAATGACTAATATGAGTAAAATAGGCACGTTTGGGTTTGAGAAGTCTGACCATCTCTATTGCCTCTTCCAAATTTAAATGGGTGGGATGTGGTTCCATTCTGAGTGCATTCAACACCAATACATCACAATCTTTCAGTTTTTTCAATTGATCATTATCAATCGACTTAACATCTGTCAAATAGGCAAAATTATCTATCCTAAAACCCAATACAGGAAGTTGATTGTGCATTACCTCTATGGGAATCACTTTCTTTCCCTCTAGGGTAAATACGGTATTTTTTTGAATGGTATGAATGTCTACAGCCGGTGTACCAGGATATTTGTTATCCGATTGAAAAATATAAGAAAAACGGCGTGTAAGATCGTTCACCACCCTATCGGTAGCGTAAATGGGTATATTGCCCTGTCTAAAAAAAAAGGGTCTTATATCGTCAATTCCAGAGGTGTGATCTGCGTGTTCATGGGTAAACAACACACCATCCAAATGATTACAATCTACCCTCAGCATCTGTTGGCGAAAATCGGGCCCACAATCGATGACATAGTTTTTGTCTAGCCATTGTATCAAAACAGAAGATCTTAATCTCTTGTCTTTTGGATTGTCACTCAAACAAACAGGATGTTTACTCCCGATCACAGGAATCCCTTGAGAAGTACCTGTGCCGAGAAAAGTTATTTTGATCATATGTTAAATTCAAAAGTAAATATTTAGTGAGATATAAAACAAACTTTGTAATTTTATGTCATATACTATCATATGCCGATTATTCTTCCAGGAGATAAAGAGTTTGAGAAGCGACCCTCCATCGAACGAAAAGCTTTAAAAATAAATTTAAACGACCGTATTTACGGGACTTTCGCCGAAATTGGAGCCGGTCAGGAGGTGGCTCGTCATTTTTTTAGGGTCGGAGGTGCTTCTGGGACAATCGCCAAAACGATCAGTGCTTACGACAAAAATTTTAGTGATACCATCTACGGTGAGGAAGATGACCAGAGGTATGTTACCGAAACTCGACTCCATAAGATGTTGAAAAGGGAAATCATGCTCCTTGAAACCCGAATTCCTAGAACCAATCATCCTGATAAAATGTTTTTTGCATTCGCCAACACCGTTGCGACCATAGATTTTGCAAAAAAATACAAAGGGCACGGCTGGATGGGTATTCGCTACCAAATTGCTCCAGAGCAGCCTTTTAATGAAATTTTGATTCACCTTCGATTTCACCAAACTGAGGCCAGACTTCAACAGGAGGCCGTAGGAATCATGGGGGTTAACTTGGTCTATGGTGCTTTTTACAATCACGATGAACCCAAAAAAATCATCAAACACCTCTATGACCACATCGACAAAACAGCCATTGAAATTGACACCATCAATTTTTCCGGACCCGTTTTTGAAGGAGTAGACAATCGTCTTTTGAGTCTGTTGCTCCTCAAAAATGACATGACCGATGCTGTAATGTTCAATCCCCAGGGTAATAACATACTTCCTGCAAGGGTGCTTTACAAAAAAAACATCTTGGTATTGAGGGGAAGTTTTAGACCTGTTACCAAAGTCAATATTGACATGTTTAAAAAGTCTTATGACATATTTGTAAAGGAACAAAATGTTGACGAAAACAAAACCGAGGTGATTTTTGAAATTACCCTTTCCAATCTTACCTCTCAGGGTGAGATCGATGAATCTGACTTTATGGATCGTGCCAAACTCCTTTGTTCACTGGGACACACCGTGATGATTTCAGATTTTAAAGAGTACTACAAAATGGTTGACTACCTCTCCGAATATACTAAAGAGCAAATAGGATTGACCATGGGAGTCAGTAACTTTGTTGAAATTTTCGATGAACAATACTACAAAGATGTAAAAGGAGGGATTTTAGAGGCTTTTGGAAAAATGTTCCACAACAACCTTAAGGTTTACCTTTATCCTATGAAAAACGCCGAAACCGGTGAAATCATTAACTCAAACAACCTCAAGCTGCACCCCCGCATGAAGGATTTTTACAAATTCTTCAAATACAACGGTAAAGTGGTTGATATCTTTGACTACGAAAGTGAATATCTCTCTATATTTTCTAGAGAAATACTCGCCAACATCAAAGAGGACAAAGGAGGCTGGAAAGACCAACTGCCCGAAGGAATCGCCGAGATGATTATGAAAAATCAAATGTTTGGTTGGAAACCAAAAAAAGTCAAAGCCTAGATATCTTCCAGTATTTGTGCGGCGTGATCTTTGGTCTTTACTTTGCTGATAACTTTCTCAACACGCCCTTTTTCGTCAATCAAAAAAGTAGTTCTGTGAATCCCGTCATATTCTTTTCCCATGAACTTTTTAGGTCCCCAAACACCAAAGGCATTGATTACCGATTTGTCCTCATCTGCCAATAAAGGAAAAGGCAGTTCATACTTGTCTGCAAAATTTTTCTGCTTTTTTGGAGCGTCAGCACTAACTCCAAACAACTGGAAGCCTTTGTCTTGTAGGACATTATAATGATCCCTTAGGTTACAAGCCTCAGCCGTACAGCCAGGCGTATTGGCCTTTGGATAAAAAAATACGATGCTTTTTTTTCCGGCCATGTCAGTCGAGCGAACAATATTTTCATCTTGGTCAACAGTAGTAAATGGAGGAATAGCTTCTCCGGGTTGTAATGTATTCATATTAATTTTTTATTTTGAATCGAAATAACGAAAAATCTCAATGACTAAAAAGGAAAAGGTTTCGTTTGTGATGGAGGAGTTGGATAGATTATATCCAGAAATCCCCATCCCACTTGACCACAAAGACCCCTACACCCTGTTGATTGCGGTATTGCTGTCTGCTCAGAGTACAGACGTTAGGGTCAACCAAATCACCCCATTATTATTTAAAAAAGCTGACACTCCTCAGCAAATGATCAAGCTGAGCGTTGAGCAAATCAGAGACATCATCAAACCCGTAGGACTCTCTCCTATGAAATCTAAAGGCATTTATGGATTGTCCCACATACTGATCAACGAACATCAAGGTAAGGTTCCCAAAAGTTTTGAAGCTTTAGAAGCCCTGCCAGCAGTAGGACACAAAACGGCCAGTGTGGTGATGTCACAGGCCTTTGGCGTGCCTGCTTTTCCCGTTGATACTCATATACACCGGTTGATGTATCGATGGGGCTTATCCAATGGTAAAAGCGTCGTTCAGACCGAACGTGATGCCAAACGCCTCTTTCCAAAAAATAAGTGGAACGAGTTGCACCTTCAAATCATTTGGTATGGAAGAGAATACTGTCCTGCAAGAGGTTGGAATGTCCAAAATGACATCATCACAAGCACTATTGGACGTAAATCTGTCATTAAAAAACAGATAAAAAGTTAGAATCAGTTGTTTCTCACTGAATCTTCGACCAACTTTTTGTTACGCTCGTAATATTTGGAAAAAGCCATAATACGTCGAATGACGATGGGTCTGGGTCCGTTTACAATATTTTTTTTCTTAGAGTAATGTTGCTCCATGTATTAGCATTTACTCTATAAACGAAAAAATAAACGAAAAATTGTCTAGTGGGTCAGAAGAATTTGATTCTCCTCAATCATCTTTCTGAGGTTAATGATGGCATATCTCATCCTACCCAAGGCAGTATTGATACTTACGCCCGTAATTTCAGCAATTTCTTTAAAACTCATATCTCTATAGAGCCTCATATTTAAAACCTCTTTTTGATCATCTGGAAGCTCGGTAATGAGGTTTTGCAAATCATTAACAACCTGATCTTTAATCAAATTATTTTCTGCATTTGGAGAATTGTCCGTGATGAACTGAAAAACATCGTAATCGTCACTGGCCTCAAATTTGGGCATACGATTTGATTTTCTGAAATAATCGATGATCAAATTATGGGAAATCCGCATTACCCATGAAAGAAATTTCCCTTCTTCATTATATACCCCGTTTTTGAGGGTTTTAATGACCTTAATAAAAGTTTCTTGGAAGATATCTTCTGCGATATCACGATTGAGAACTTTGGAAAAAATAAAGTTATAAATCCTTGACTTGTGCTTGTAAATTAAAATTTCTAAAGACTTTTCATCTCCTGAAATGTATTCACTTACTAAGTGAGCATCGGTGTGTTGAGAAAGTTGGGTGGTTTGCATAAACTACTTTTTTTACCAGCAAGGCTGATTTAAACGAAACAATACGATTTAAAAGTAGTTTTGTGCTATAGGCAGTAATTATTTGAAACAAATATAGTCATATTTTAAAGAAAATCAAATGATTGACTCTTTCGTCTATTTTTAATGCACTGTTATGACGGTTTGCCAAGATAAGTTGTAATTTTGTCGTTTGATTTTTTCAATGGAGCATATTCTTGATTTAGACACCAAAAAATACATCATCATTAAGGGAGCTCAACTCCACAATCTTAAAAATGTTGATGCTGTATTTCCAAGAAATCAGATGACAGTGGTTACCGGTTTGTCGGGCTCTGGAAAGTCTTCTTTGGTCTTCGACACCCTTTATGCAGAGGGGCAACGTCGTTATGTAGAAAGCCTTTCCTCCTATGCCAGACAGTTTATGGGAAAACTCAATAAGCCAAAGGTAGATGAAATCAAAGGCATTGCTCCTGCCATTGCTGTTGAACAAAAAGTTTCTTCCTCCAATCCTCGATCAACGGTTGGAACCAAAACGGAGATTTATGATTACTTGAGGTTGCTCTATGCCAGAATTGGAAGAACCTTCTCCCCTATTTCTGGAAAACAAGTCAAAAGCGATAGTGTAAAGGACGTATTGGAATGCCTCAAAAAAGAGTACTCTGATGGAGACAAGCTACTCCTTCTCGCTCCCATTGATCACGATCCCGATAACAAAGACGATCGCCTTGGAATTTTAAAACAACAAGGGTTTGCAAGAATATTCATCAATGGAGAAGTACGACGCATTGAAGAACTCACTCAGGCTCCCAAAGAAAAATATGAACTCGTTGTGGATCGAATCATCGTTCGCCATGAAGAAGATTTCTATCAACGAGTAGCTGACGCCATTGAAATCGCCTTTTATGAAGGCAAAGGTGGCTGTTCCCTTTGGTCATTGGATCAAAAAAAAAGGATTGCTTTTTCCAATCGATTTGAATTGGACGGGATATCTTTTGTTACTCCAAATATTCACTTTTTTAGTTTTAACAATCCTTTTGGGGCTTGCAAGAAATGTGAAGGATTCGGGGATATCATTGGGATCGACAAAGAATTGGTGGTTCCCGATACCAGTCGTTCAATTTTCGATGATGCCATTGCTCCTTGGCGAGGTGCTGGTATGCGGAAGTTTCACAAACAACTCATTGAAAATGCTTATAAATTCGATTTCCCAATACACAAACCCTACTACCAGCTCAGTGAGAATGATCTCACTACCCTTTGGGAAGGGAATTCCTATTTTACGGGTATCCAAAAGTTTTTTAAGAAAATAGAAGCCAAAAACTACAAAATACAAAACCGTGTACTGCTCTCACGCTACAGGGGAAAAACTTCCTGTCATGAATGCAATGGTTCGCGACTGAGAAAAGACACCGACAATGTAAAAGTGGGAGGTGAAACCTTGGCCAAACTTCTTCACCTGCCCATAGACGAATTGGGGGTGTTTTTTGATCAGCTCCAGTTGGAGGGTTATGACCAAAGCGTATCGGAACGGATAGTAAAAGAGATCAAATCAAGAATCCAATTCATCAAAGATGTGGGCTTGGGATACCTTAATCTGAACAGAAAAGCCAATACGCTATCTGGAGGCGAATCCCAACGCATCAATTTGGCCACCTCCTTAGGCAGTGCCTTGGTAGGATCCATGTATATACTGGATGAACCTTCCATTGGGCTCCATTCTCGCGACAATGAGCGTTTGATCATGGTTTTAAAAAAGCTCAGAGATATTGGTAATACGGTCATAGTCGTAGAACACGATGAGGAAATCATGAATTCGGCCGATAAAATTATTGATATGGGGCCCGAGGCTGGCAGTTATGGAGGAGAAATAGTCGCTGAAGGAAATCTGGAGGACATCAGTCAATCCGAAAGTCTAACCGCAAAATACCTGCGCAACGAAATGTCCATTCCGATACCTGGGAGACGCAGAAAAAGTCGCCAAAAGATCTCATTGAGCGGCAGTAGAGAAAACAACTTGAAAAACATTGATGTTAACTTTCCGTTGGGCTGTATGACATTAGTAACTGGGGTGTCCGGCAGTGGTAAGTCAACTTTAGTAAAAAAAATACTCTATCCTGCCTTACAGCGAGAAAAAGGGATTTTCAATGACAAACCTGGACAATTTGATACCATCAAAGCTCCTTTTGAAAAAATAAACAGCATAGAATTTGTAGATCAAAACCCTATTGGGAGATCCTCACGATCCAATCCCGTAACCTACATCAAAGCCTATGACGAAATCAGAAGTTTATTTGCAAAACAAACTTTGGCCAAAAACCGTGGATATCAAGCCAAACATTTTTCCTTTAATGTAGATGGTGGTCGCTGTGACCATTGTAAAGGCGATGGCAATACAACCATCGAAATGCAATTCATGGCCGATGTTGTTTTACAATGCGAGCACTGTAAGGGAAAACGATTTAAAAAAGAGGTTTTGGAAGTTGAGTTTGGAGGATTATCTCTGGATCAATTGCTTGAGATGAGTGTAGACGATGCCATAGACTTTTTTGAAAAAGAAAATCAGACCAAAATGGTTCAAAAACTCAAACCCCTTCAAGAGGTAGGTTTGGGATATGTAGCACTGGGGCAGCCTTCCACTACCCTCTCTGGTGGAGAGGCTCAAAGAATAAAGCTGGCTTCTTTTATTGGCAGAGGTACAACACATGACAAGATTGTTTTTATTTTTGACGAACCCACCACTGGTCTTCATTTTCACGATATTAACAAACTGTTGCGTTCGTTCAATGCTCTAATCGATCAGGGACACACGGTTATTGTAGTAGAACACAATTTGGATTTGATCAAATGTGCCGACCATCTGATTGATCTCGGCCCTGAAGGTGGAAAAAATGGTGGTTCAGTGGTAGCGATGGGAACCCCAGAGGAAGTGTCCAAGGTCAAAGATTCATTTACAGGTCAATATTTAAAGGAAAAACTCGGTAATTAGTCTTTTTTAAGAAAAGGTAAAATTTTACTGAGAAACTGTTGCAGATCAACCGTTAGTTTTAGTAAATATGCCAATATGGAGAAAGCTGCCGTAATGAGTATTGACCTTAACACCAAAGACACAAAAGGATCAAATTCGAATGAGACTTCGGAAATGGTAAAGTAAAGTATAAGAACGATTCCCAAAGTAAGAAAAGTTTTTTTACTGTAGGGATTGATTTTAAATCTAAGTTGTACCAATAAAATTTTTAAAAAATTAATCAGTACAATGACCATTAGTGTCGCATAAGCTGCTCCAATGATACCATACCACTGGATAAGATAAAGGTTGAGTACTACTGCCAAAATAGCAGAGGTAGTTGAAAACCAAAACACATAAGCATAGTGTTTTGAATTGGTAATGATGTTGTTCAAACAACCCAAGGACATGGTAAACAACTTGCCCAGGGATACGATGAGGACAACTTCCAGTGCCACGCTATAATCTCCCAAATTGACCCAAGCGTAAAAGTCATTCAAATTCAGATTGATCAGCAAAAAAAGTAATCCTGAAATCAACAATAGGTTGTTTGCGCTTTTTTTCAACAGCTTGAGCAGTGTTGGAGCATCACCATCATTCAAGGCTTTGGCCACCAGCGGGCTAATGATTTGAAACATGGCTCTCCCAGGGAACTCAATGACAGCAGCAATAAAGATAGCAACACTGTAGTAAGCCACATTTTCAACAGTTAATATGTTGGAAATCATTGATTTATCAATATCCAAAATCAAACTTGCAGCAGTGCCTGACATAAAAATCAAGAGGCTATAACGTAAGATCGATTTAAACTGATGCGGAAGAGCAAAAGAAAATTTAGGCGTGTATTTGATCAAACTGTAAACCACTACCAACAACAATCTGAGATAATAACCCAAGATCAAAGCCATGATAAATCCATCAAGGTCCAATCCACCAAAAGCATAGATTAGCAGTAAAGTGAAAATCAAAGCCCTTGGAAAGAACTCTTTTAGAAAGTTCCCAAAAACAGAATATAGTTGAATCCTGAGCCAGTTGTAAAATACTTCAAATAGTGCCGTAGAAAAAGCAACAGCCAAAATCAAATAAGCATACTTACCCATCTCTTCATTTTCGGTGGCGATGAAATCAGTGATTTGATGATGGAAAAAAAAAGTAATGATCAGGAGGATAGTGAAAACCAAAAGTGGAAGAAAGAGGGAGAAACTCAATAGCTTATCTTTTTCCTCCTTGGTCTCGCAACTACTGTAGAATTTGATCACAGCATGTTGAACACCAAAAGAAATAAACGGCTGAACCAAATTCGACAAAGCCAACAATGCCACTACCAATCCCTGAAGTGCACTTCCCATGTGGGTGGGATATAGATAGACCGTATTGAACGCACCAATAAGAAAGGCCAGTGCAATACTGACGCTATTATAGAACGATTGCTTGGCTATAATTCCCATTGTTGTTGAAGTTAGTTAGATTTTTCTTTAAATCTCCGGTATCCAAAAAAGAACACTATGGAAATTAAAACAAATAAGGTAATGAGCCTGATCGTTCCACCCAAGTGAACCACTGGGGGATCAAAAATAAATTCAATGGAGTGTTTTCCTGAGGGAACCCTCAAGCCTCTCAACACATAGTTGACAGGAAAAACAATGGCCTCTTGATTGTCAATACTAACCCTCCATCCTTTGGGATAGTAGATCTCTGAAAAGACCAACAGTTGCTCCTCTCTGGCTTCAAATTCATATTTGAGCTTGGTGGGATGATTGTTAATCAGTTCAATTTTATCTAACTGTTGGGCGTCATATTTGATGGGAGTATTGGCAGGAAACTCCGATTTCAGCGCAACCGCCTGTTTGGAAAAGTCAATGCTCTTCATGGACTCAAGTACTCCATCGGCAGTATCTGAAATCAAAAGTGAATCGACTGCCCAAGCGACTCCCAAAACATTGGGGTTTTTGATCAGATTTTGTTCGTTATTCTGCTGAATCAAAAGGTATTTTACGTTGAGCATATCCATCACCCCAGAAATTTGGTGGGTGCTGAAAAAGTCGTATAACTCTTCAAAGCGCCTTGGTTTGGCACCGTGGTATCCCCCAATAGCATTGTGAAAAAAAGAAGTTCTGGCTCCGGAAAGTTTTAAACCTGGTTCATAAACCCTAAATCGGCTGGTGTCGGCTTTGATCTCTTGGTCTCCTTTTTGGGCAGCAAACAGGTTTTTCATTTGCCTTGGACGTACAAACATTTCTCTGTCTATATAACGTTGAGATACCCCTATCAGATCAGTGAGCATCAGTCCAATCAAAATTATAAGAGATAGGTTTTTGGAAAACTTTCCCTTACTGAAATAGTAAATGACCGCAAATATTACCAAACAATAAACAACAGCCCTGATCAAATCGTAATCGAAAATTGATTTTCGGGCAGTAATGATTTGATCCATCAGAATCGAGCCATAGGCCTCTCTGAGGTAGGCATCCATTGTACCAGAAAAATCAAAAATACCTTTGGACAGCAAGAGCGTCAAAAGGATGAGTACAAAACCAATGGCCGGTTTTAATATTTTTTTAAAATCTGTTTCTTCTGGTTTTTGAAACAAACGATACAAACCCAAACAAGCTAATACAGGGAAGCAAAACTCCAATATCACTTGAATAGAACTCACCGCTCTGAATTTATTGTAAAAAGGGAAATAATCGATAAAAAATTCCGTCAGGAGGGGTAGATTTTTCCCCCAAGACAACAATAGTGAAAAAATGATTCCAGCCAGCAAGCCATTTCTCAATCGGCCTTTAACAATGAACAGGGCCAAAAAGGCCATAAATATTACGGTGACTCCCACATAGGCTGGAGCTTCAAGTATGGGCTGACTTCCCCAGTAAGTGGGGACATTAGAAACAAAATTTTTGGCTTGAGATCGGGACAATCCGTTTTGGATCAAAAAATCAAAGAGTTCGGAATTTTCTCCCAAATTTTCTGAGGAACCTCCCCCCTGAATTCTGGGTACCAATAGGTTAAAGCTTTCAAAAATCCCATAACTGAATTGAGTGATGTAGTCTGTGCTGAGTCCTCCTGTTTTTTCTTTGAAGCTCCCGTCGGGATTTTGGGTTAACTCCGTTTTTCCACGGGTACTGAATTGGGCATACTCTGCCGTCGCCATAAGTGGTGGAGCGTTGAGACCCAAGGCCAAAGCCCCTGCCAATACAAGGAGTAGCGACTGACGTATAAAATTGGGGTGGGTTTTGGTTTTCAGCGCATGGATTCCATATACAATTCCAATGACCAGCATCAACAGAAGCATATAATAGGTCATTTGGTAATGATTGGCCCTTATTTGCATGGATAAGGCGAAAACTGTAAGAACAAAGCCCCTAGCACGTTGATCATGGAAAATCATATACATTCCTCCGAGAACTAATGGCATATAGGCCAGTGCCTGTGCTTTGGTATTGTGGCCAACCTGTAAGATGATCAAGAGATAAGTGGAAAGACCATAGGCAAAAGCACCAAAAACCGCAATGGGAATGGGCATTTTAATAATCAGTAAAAAAAGGTAGGCGCTAAGCAGATAGAGAAACAAAATCTCAGCGGGTTGCGGAATCAATTGAAAAAGCTTGTGGATAGGGGTCAAAAAATCATAGGGGTATCGAGCCCCCAACTGATAAGTGGGCATCCCACCAAAAGCATTGTCAATCCAATAAATTTCTTCACCATTGTTTTGTCTGTACTCCTGAATCTGTCTCGACATCCCGGTGTATTGTCTGATATCGGATTGAATTAATTTTTTTCCCGACAAAACCGGGTGAAAAAACAAAACAGAAAACAGACCAAAACCGCTTATAAGAAGAAGGTGCTTCAGGGTTTGTGTATTAAAAACCTGCTCAATCAATTTCTTCATAGTCAATGTATTCTCCCATTTCTTTCTTGGGTTTTTTGGTCTCTTTTTTGGGGGGTGAAGAGGATAAATCAGCATCAAAATGCTGCATTTTTTTGGAAAGTCGATGGATTAAATATTTTACAATATATGGAGAGATAAATCTGAAGATATAGACGATTACCGTCAAAATCAAAAAAAACTTAAGCAGTCCGACCACAATAGTTAGATTAAGTACAATTCAAAAGTAATTAAAACTTATGACTAATTTGAGGTTTTTGGAGGGGGGGTAAGTATTAAAAATAAAATTAGATTTATCTTGCAAAAAAATAATAAATGCTGAGCCGATTCAGACTCTTTTTTCTTTTTTTCACGGGTATGATTCATGCTCAATACACTGACCAGATCAATTCCAATCGACCAGGTGCCTCCATTGGTGCTTTCGCTGTTGGAAAAGGAATCGTTCAGTTCGAGGGTGGTTATGAATACAGAAAATACAAACATCAAGATTACAACAATTCTACTCTTGACGGGTCTATTGCCTTCCTCTCTGTCCGATGGGGATTTTTGTCAGAACGATTGGAACTGACCTATCAAGGGGCTTTTATGTTTGATAAATTGACCAATAAAATATCAAGTCAAGAGTTTGTTTATAAAAGAAAAGGGTTCCTTCAGAATTTTTTAGGAATCAAATATTTGATTTACGATCCTTTTAAAAAAGAAGAGAAAATAAATGTGTACAGTTGGAAAGCCAACAATGGATTTAAAATAAAACACTTGATCCCTGCAGTATCCCTAACGGCTGGAGCAAATTTTATTTTTGACAAGAATCATCCCTACCCTTTCGGTGATGTTTTCGACTTGTTCTATCGGTCTATTTTCTTTCAAAATTTGAGAGTACCTCCCGATAAAGAACCTTTTCTATCTCTTAGAGGGGTTTTGGCCACCCAATCCCATTTTTTAGACCGTTGGGTTTTTGTAACCAACTTTATTTTCGACCGTTACTTGACGGAACAAACCGCCAAAAGCTATATCCTTACCCTTACCCATACCTTTCACCCCTTGTGGTCGGTATATTTAGAAAACGAGGGGATAATAAGCGAGCGACATAAAGATATCATTTTTAGAACGGGGGCTGCTTATCTTTTTTCAAACAATATACAAATAGAGAGTTCAATCGGGGTAAACACCAACACCCAACCCAGTTCACTATTTGTCAATTTAGGTGTTTCCTATCGTTTAAACTTCCATAAAGATTTTAAAAGTGCGGCTGAAATTGAGTATGAAGAATCAAAGAAGGAGGAAAAACAATTGAAAAAAACGATGAAGAAAAACAATAAAGCTGAAAAGAAAAGAGCTCGTAGGGCCAAAAGAAATTGACTCATGAATAAAAAAATGATTGATGTTCTTGAAATAAGCACCAGAGAAGACCTCAGAAGGTTTGTGAGTTTCTCCTTTACGCTCTATGGCCAAAATCCCAATTGGACACCTCCCATCATTGAAGAGGAAATTGACACTTTGGATCAAACCAAAAACCCTGTTTTTAAAAATGCTACAGCCCATTATTTTTTGGCCTTTATAGATGGAGAGATCGTGGGTAGAGTTGCAGTGATGATCAACTGGATTGAAGTCAAAAAACTGAAAAAGAAAAAAGTTCGTTTTGGGTGGTTTGATGTTATAGATGATATCAATGTGACCCAAGCCTTGATGGAAAAAGTACACACCATAGGTCTTGAAAATGGGATGGAATTCATCGAAGGTCCGGTAGGCTTTTCCAATATGGACAAAGCAGGAATGCTGGTCAAAGGTTTTGAGGAAAGCAATACCATGATTACTTGGTACAATGCTCCTTATTATCACGAACATTTTAAAAAATTGGGTTATAAAGATCTTGCCGTTTGGGTGGAATATGAAATTACTTTAAGCTCTTTTGAAGAATCTCCAGAAAAAATTAAAAAGTTTTCGGATTTGATGCTTCAACGCTATGAATTGAAAATTTTGGATTTTAAGTCCAAAAAGCAGATCATTCCTTACGTAGATAAAATGTTTGTTTTGCTAGAGGAAACCTATGGAAAACTACAAACTTTTGTACCCATACAGAAGGAACAAATACAGCAATACAAAGAAAAATACTTTCGTTATATCCATCCTGAATTTATCAAATGTATTGTGGACAAGGACGATGAGTTAATTGCTTTTTGCATCACAATGCCTTCTTTTACTAAGGCTTTAAAAAAAGCCAATGGCAAAATGTTTCCTTTTGGATATATTCACCTCTTAAAAGCTTTGTATTTTAATTCCAGAGCTTCTTTTTATCTTATTGGTGTACATCCAAAATATCAAAACAAAGGGGTAACGGCCATTATTTTTAATGAAATGCAAAAAACCTTTAACAAGCGTGGGTATCATATAGTGGAAACCAATCCTGAATTAGAGGAAAACAGTTCAATTCAGAATTTGTGGAAAAATTACGAACACCGTCAGCACAAAAAGAGGCTGACCGTAACTCAAAAATTAAAAAAGGGAGCTTAGAGATGACGTCATAAACTCCCAATGTTTGTTTAATTGAACTTATTATTTCAAAAACAATATACAAAATTTTTTAAAAAATGCTCAACCAAGGAACCATCATTGCTAAAGCCACAGCTGCAGGAAGCTCCGCCATCAGTTTGTTCAGGCTATCTGGCAGTGACTCCATCGAGATGGTATCTGAATGCTTTCAGCCAAAATCTCAAAAAAAACTTCTGGATCAAAAAAGCCATACTGTCCATTTGGGTACATTAAAACACAATGGAGCCGCCTTGGACGAGGTATTGGTCAGTATTTTTAAAGCCCCGCACTCCTACACTGGAGAAAATATTGTTGAGATCTCCTGCCATGGATCTAATTATATTCAAGAAGAAATTTTACGTCTTTTTATTTCTAAAGGGGCACAACCTGCAAAACCAGGAGAGTTTACCCTAAGAGCTTTTTTGAATAAAAAAATGGATTTGAGTCAGGCCGAAGCAGTCGCTGATTTAATAGTATCAGAATCCAAGGCAGCGCACGAGGTGGCGATGAATCAGATGAGGGGTGGATACACCGCAGAGATCGCACAATTGCGTCAAAAACTATTGGATTTTGCTTCGTTGATTACACTGGAATTGGATTTTGCCGAAGAGGATGTAGCCTTTGCCGATCGGACTGCCTTGACTGAACTGCTCTCAATACTACAATCAAAGATTAAATCATTGTTGGATTCTTTTCAATACGGTAGTGTGATCAAAAAAGGAGTGCCTGTAGCCATAGTGGGCAAACCCAATGCAGGGAAGTCCTCTCTTCTCAATGCGCTGTTAAACGAGGATCGTGCCATCGTTTCTGCGATTCCAGGGACAACAAGAGATACCATAGAAGACACCCTGACCCTCTCCGGTGTTGAGTTTAGATTTATCGATACCGCTGGTTTACGAGAAACCGATGACCAAATTGAAGCCGTTGGAGTTGCCAAAGCCAAAGAAAAAGTAGATTTGGCAAAAGTTATGATCTATCTCTTTGATGCCAACGATACTTCTCTTGAGGAGATCACAATGGCTTTTGACGAATTTAAAAGAGAAGGACTTATCATGTTGTTGGTTGAAAATAAAATCGACTTGATTCAAGAACAAGAAGAATCAACGCTGATGAATACTCTAAAAAAAGAATTTGTATATTTTCCTGGGCTTGCGCTTTCCAGTATCTCTACTTTTGATCCCAACACCATTGAACAACTCAAAAAAACACTTTACGATCAGATCCAGAAGATTGCTGTTCAAGGAGATGTCGTCGTTTCCAATGCCAGACATTACGAAGCGCTACAAAATGCACTCCAAGCCATACTCAACATAAAAAAAGGATTGAAAGACGAACTGAGTGGTGACCTTCTCAGTGTAGATATCAATGAAGCTTTAAACTATTTGGGAGAAATCTCAGGTGAAATTACCAATGACGAACTTTTAGGAAATATCTTTTCAAAATTCTGTATTGGGAAGTAAGTATAGGTTTCATGGAGTTTCAATTACCTTCTTAACTCCTATTATATATAAGTTTATAAGTTTAAACAAGTTTCTAAAGGGTTCACATTATTTATCGTAAATTTATCGTATTATTTATTTTACGACAAAAATTACGACATAATGGACGCCAAATTAATACAAGGACTACAGGGTAAACCGAAGTCAATTAAGCTATATGAACCAATAATAAAAATGAATCGTGGTTACGTTATGCGTTTCTATTATGGTTATGATAGTGAGACCAAGAAAACTCATAAGAAAGACGTATATCTTGATCTTGATTACTATTTCACTCCATCTAATGCCTGGGAACGTTCACAAAACAAGGAGGCTAAAAAACAAGCTAATCAAATTTTGGAGGCACTTAATACAGCTAACAGGGAAGGAAAGTATCCAATTGCAAAAACAAATCCATTATCAGTATCAGAACGTAACTTCATAGATTGGTTATCAAAGGCTACACAGGAAGATGGAAAGTATTCTGACAATACTAAAAAATCTTACAAGGCATTGATTAACCATTTAAAGAAGTTTGCTGGTAATCACATACCTTTTGAAACAATAGATAAATCCTTTGTAGCAAAGTTCTATGACCATCTTAAATATGACTCTGTAAACTCAAAGGGAATATCTACCTCCTCAAATTCTTCTATTAAATACCATAAACAGTTTTATTTTCATTTAGCCAAAGCCTCTACCCTATTCAACTTTGAGCTACCTAATAATATAAAATACGCACAGGATAAAACAGATTCAAAACCAAAGGAATATCTTACTACTAAAGAATTAGAAACATTAATTTCAACACCTGAACCAAACTTTACATTAAGAATGGGGTTTCTGTTTGGTTGCTTTACAGGACTACCATTTGAAGAAATTATCCACGCTAAATTTTACGATGTTAAGGAAGATAATAAGGGAAGATACTATTTAGAATACCAAAGAAAAAAAACCTCAAATTATAATAACATTCCCTTGTCAAGTAATGCATCAAAAGTAATTGACCAGATGAAGGAAGTAAATGGCAAAAGTTCTAGTCAAAGTATTTTTAAAGGATTAAAGTATTCAGGTTATAATAATAGTCTTTTACAAAATTGGGTAACCAGAGCAGGTATTACTAAGAAAATTACCCCCCATTGTTGTAGAAACACTTTCTCAGCAATTCACTATGATAATTATAAGGATGTCGGTGCGTTAATGAAGATTTTAGGGCATAAGGATATATCTACGACCCAACGATACCTTGCTAAATTCCTAAAGAATATTGATGTTGATGTAGACCTACTGCCTGAATTTGATCTAGACTTTTAAATTTTGGCGACTACGTCTGTTTTAACACTTACAAAAACGGTTAGTTATTATTTGCTATTCTCACCCTCATTAGACTTCTTCTATTTTTTTTATTCTATTTCAATCGAAAGTTCCAACCATGTATTGGTTCTTTCTTCTAAAGCTTCTTCAGCCAATTTTAATTCGATGGAGAGGGTTTTGATTTCCTCAGGAGACAGGGTGTCATTGGAGAACCGGTTTTGTATTGTTTCTTTTTGGACTTCGAATTTTGCGATTTCGATCTCCAGTTTTTTGAGCCTACGTTGGTTTTCGTAGGAAGGCTTGTTTTCTTCTTTATTTTTCCAATCGGTTTTTGGTTTTTTCTCTGTTGTTTCGGTAGCCACCGAAGTATCCTCATAGGCCCTAAAATCAGAATAATTCCCAGGAAAATCTTCTATCTTACCTTCTCCGCGAAATATAAATAGATGGTCCACGATTTTATCCATAAAATAGCGGTCGTGGGAAACAACAAGCAGGCAACCTGGAAAGTCCAAAAGAAAACTCTCTAATATATTTAGGGTAACAATATCCAAATCATTGGTGGGTTCATCCAGGATCAAAAAATTGGGATTTTGTATTAGAATGGTACACAAATACAAACGTTTGCGCTCGCCTCCACTTAGTTTTTCTACAAAATCGTATTGCTTTTTTCGATCGAATAAAAATCGTTCCAACAGTTGTTGCGCAGAAATTTTCCGTCCTTTTTTAAGAGGTATATAGTCCCCATATTCTTGGATAACTTCAATCACTTTTTGACCTAGTTTCACCGTAATCCCTTCTTGGGTGTAATAACCAAATTTAAGGGTGTCTCCTCGGACAATTTTACCGGTATCTGGTTGCAGTGTGTTGGTCAGTAGTTTAAGGAAGGTGGATTTACCCGTACCATTATTCCCGATAATACCAATACGGTCGTTGCGCTGAAAATTATAGTCGAAAGCCTTTAGGATTACATTAGTATTAAAGGCTTTTGATACTTTTTGCATTTCTATCATTTTAGAACCCAATCGCTCCATGTTGATTTCTAGTTGCACTTCGTGGTCATTTCTTCGTTGCTGCGCTTTTTCCTTGATGGTATTGAAATCTTCTATCCGTGATTTGGATTTGGTTGTTCTCGCTTTGGGTTGCTTGCTCATCCATGCTAGTTCCTTGGAAAAATGCCGCTTGGTTTTGTGGGCCTCGGTTTCCTTTTGTTCAATCCGGGCTGCACGCTTTTCGAGATAGTAAGAATAACTCCCCTTATAGGTGTATAAGTTTCCTTGGTCTAATTCTATAATCTCATTACACACCCGCTCGAGAAAATACCGGTCATGGGTAACCATCAATAAAGTTATTTTTTCTTTGATAAAATAAGCTTCCAGCCATTCGATCATTTCTAAATCCAGATGGTTGGTCGGCTCGTCTAGGATCAATAAATCTGGCTTTTCCAACAGGGCACTACAGAGTGCCAAACGCTTTTTTTGTCCCCCAGACAAGGATCCCACTTTTAGTGTCAAGTCGTCCAGCTTAAGCTTACTTAAAAGCTGTTTGTATTCAGTTTCAAAATCCCATGCCCCGTGCTGTTCCATCGCTTCAAAGGCCTCTTGGTACTTTTTCTCATCCTCTGGGTTCAATAATGCTTTTTCATAAGCAGCAATTATCTCCAAAGTACTGTTGCCCGAAGCCAAGATAATCTCCTCTACGGTTTTTTGAGGATCTAAAATGGGCTCTTGGTGAAGGTAGGACACTTGGGTACCCTTACGGAAATTGACCAATCCAGAATCAGGAGTTTCCTCTCGGGCGATAATCTTTAAGATGGTTGTTTTCCCACTTCCATTTTTAGCGATTAGTGCAATTTTTTGCCCTTTACTAATTCCAAAAGAGAGATACTCAAAAATAACGTGCTCACCATAGGCCTTTGAAATGTTCTCTACCGAAAGTAGATTCATCAATATTAATTTTTATTAAAATTACGGATTCAATTCCAACAATTGAGGCATTGCCAGCGCAAGTAAGGCGTGTCAATAAAAAAACTCAAAGCGAGTCAAGAGTTGGTCAAAAAACGAACACCCAGATATTTGCTTGTAACCCTTGTTAAATATAAAGATTACCAGGGTAGGGATGCAAAGTATAACACCCTTCTAACACCCGATCAACAACCTTCTAACACCCTTCTAACACCAAACAATAATGGTAATAATGTTAATAATGATAATAATTTAATAGAAATAGATAGGGTCCAAGAAATTTGTCTTTCAAATGTAAAATGGGTTGAGGCAGTTAAAAGGATTTTTCTTCTAATTAGGTTTCATGAAGTTTCATATCGTTTAAATTAGTTAAAAAGTCAACCTTTTGTGGAAAAGTACCTCTTTGGTTGTTAATTACTTACACTTAATTTTACTTAGTTGATTTAAATATTATATAGTTTAGCTAAACAATAAATGATGAAAAAAAAGTTACGAGTGGTACGACTTAAGAGACTCGTAACAAAACGAGGTTTGATTTAGATTTAATTTTATGAAACACGTGACAAAAGAGGGAATTTCACTAGACAACAGCAGACGCCTTCAAAAAACCTATAACTCGGAGCAGGTAATCAATATACTTGCCCTTTCCAAGTCCAAATTGGACAAATTATGCCACCTTAACGAGATACCATACCATGTCTACGAGGGTCAACGCAAGAGATACTTTTTAGAAGATGATTTAATCGCATTTCAAGAGGGTTTAATACGCAGAAAGACCAAAGAAGAAGTTCTTCACGAAAAATTATAGAAAGGCTCTTAAAAACTCTTATTTATGCTAAAAACCAATCTTCGGCAATAAAGATTCTATCATAGATTTCACTTAGTGCATTCCACAGTATTTGCAGGAAAATTAATAAGAGTATCAGTTTTACCTGATCGATGAAAAAATAATCTCATCTATTAAATTTATATTTTTCACCCTAAGTCAACCCTTTAGTCATTAATTTATACTTAAATTATACAAATTAAAAAAAATCATCTAATCATTTATAAAGTAAATATGAAAAATACAAAAAAAATTATTTTATTATTTTCAACTTTTTTTATACTAAGTTGTTCCAAAAATGATGAAGTAACCGATAGCCTTCAAACACAAATTAACACACTTGAAGCGACCATCAAAACCCTTGAAAGCACTATAAATACTTTAACATCAAACTTAAGTACAACCTCAAGTTCAAACGCTACACTTACTAAGGAACTAGCTGCGGCTCAAAAAGCATTAACAGAAGCGAAAAATTTAGCTGACGCAGCTACTACTGATATTGAAGCACTTCAAGCCAGTTTGTTAATTGTTAATGAGACTCTAACTGCTATCGATTATAGTGAAACTGTAAGTCTTGGTGCTACAGGAAGTCTAGTCGATCAGTCGCCAATGCAAGCTAAAAAAACAATTTATGGAAAATGGGATCTTGGAACTCCTCCAAATTCTTCAAAATCTAGTGCAAGATTAAATGGTTGTGAGTTTGATTTTATTGAGTTTATGGATGATGGTTATCTTTTGGGAATATATGTTGCTGAAGATTATGAAACAGTAATTGTTTTTGGAGATTATTACATGGAAGAAAATAACGCAGGCAAAGTAGAACGTGTTCATTTAACTTATGATGCAGGTGATACTTTTGTAGATATTGCAATTTTAACCAATATTGTAGTTACCGAAACCAATGGCAGCTTATCAGCTTCTTTTGATGTTGAATTAAGTTTGCCAGAAGCTCTTGAAGTTTGTGAAGCCTCTCTTCCAGGAAGTGTTGTAGCCCCTAAGGAGGAGCCATTACCCGAAGCTTCAACTGCAAATGCTGTTAGTAATCATGCCAAAATTATTGGCAAGTGGAATTTAATAAGTTATACGGAAACAGTGGTTTCTGCAGGACCAAATGGCAAAACTGAAACTAATTCTATGGATGATTTATTTGATGATTTTTGCGAAGATGAATCTGATGATCAATATGATAAAAGTTCGTCAAACCCAAATAAATTTCGAACATCAGCAAAAACAGCAGATTGTGAAGCTCCCGTGGGAGCAATTCTAAATATTTCAAATTTTGGCACATATTCAATCACTATACTTGCAGCCAATGGATCTGTTGTTGATACTGATGTTTCAACATGGGAATGGACAAATAGTGATCAAACAAGTCTAAATTTAGATGATGATGAAGATTACAATATACTTGAGTTAGATGATAATAATTTTACTATGACTACTACATATTATGATTACGACGAATTAGAAGATGGTAATTCGGTAGATATTACAATAACAGAGATAATATCTTTTAGTAAAATCAAATAATTTATTTTATTTTAAAACACAGTTTACAAATACCCAATTAGCAAGTAATTATGCTTTTAAAAAAAGCCCTCATGATTTTGAGGGCTTTTTTATTTTAAGATTTCTAATCAGCGGTTTTTCCAGATAGCTGCCCTTGAGTTAACCCTAATTGTTTTCTCCTCTGCTGTATTATATATCCAACCCAAGCTGTTAGTGTAGATGTAAATAATGGATACATATTCAGTCCATCAAACTCAAACTTAAAATATGAGGTGGAAAATCACTGGTTAATAACCTCTATAATTTGGTTCAGATATTTGACATAATCATCATGGACTTTATCGATTTTTTTTGCTACCCATTACAATGGTAAGTTCACTATTGGCTTGTATCTGATCATAAGCTATACTGAACGCTTTTTGAGGGGTATCGTTGAGTAAAATCTCTTGGACATACTTATTTTCTTTGGAATTGTTTTTTACATTGATGGTGAACAAC